>Ga0114972_10002249_pt1 | contig 14426 bp, 11 predicted proteins | sample M_140807_EF_Meta_FD_87354 | JGI IMG/M metagenome (GOLD analysis project Ga0114972, IMG submission 87354) | Freshwater microbial communities from Lake Montjoie, Canada to study carbon cycling - M_140807_EF_MetaG | ecosystem: Environmental > Aquatic > Freshwater > Lake | place: Lake Montjoie... | reverse complement strand
TGGGCCCCCGCGGCGTGAGCGGCCGCTCAGGGCAGCCGGCGAGCAGCGGCGCGACGAGAAACAAGAGAAACCCGCACACGCTCCGCTCCATCGGACCCCGTTCTCTGAGCGCTGTGCCCAGGCGGACACGGTGACGGAGCGGGGCGGTTCAGTGCAAAGCCCGCGGAGTTACGACTCCCACCGCACGCGGACTTGTCGCTGCTCGGCGTTGTACTGCACGGTCAGCGCGCCCTGATGGGCGCGGTGCACGGCCTCACCCAGGCGGCGGGCCAAGTGCGCGTCCGTCGTGGTCACGACCCACTCACCGGGGTCTTGTGTCAGCCCCATGATGCGCTCGAGCGGGTGCTCGGCGTTCTCGCGGCGCTCCTCGTTGCGGAGCTGGTTCGTCAGCTCGTCGTGCAGCGCGCCCAGTCGCGGCCCGCTCATCACCAGAAAGCCCGCGGGGTGCTGGTCGCGCACGCGGTGACACGCGGGGCACAGCACCGCCTTCGCCTCGGGCGGCGGCTCGAGCCACGTCCAGCGCCCACGCGCGAAGACCGCGCGGCAGTCGGGGCAGCTCGCGGGGCCGCGGGGCTTACCCCGCGCGCGGTAGGGGTCGGCGGGCGAGGCCGACCGCAGGTGGCCCCACCGAACCGGGGCGAAGTCATGCCGAGGAACGCCATCCCGAAGAGCTCGCGTCTCCATGCTTGGCTCCTGACCGTGCGTGTTTGGCGCGCACCTAGACACCCTAGGCACCGCGCCCGTCCGCGCTAGGGCAGGCCGCGGGTTCGTGCGGGGGCTGCCGCCCTAACGGTCGATGCACTGCCACGTGGCCGTCGCCTGGACACCGCCGCCCGCGCGGACGCTCTGACGCCCGGCCCGGCGCGGAGGCGCGAAGACAAGCTGGCCGATGTCGTCATCGAGGCTCAGGTCCGCGTCGCGCAGGACGCAGGTCGTCGGCTGCACGACCACGAACAGGGACGAGGCGAAGCTCCAGCGGCCGTGGGGCGTGTCCGGCGCCCCCGCGACCTGCTGCAGCGTTGGGCAATCCAAGCGCAGGTCGGGGCCGTCGAAGGCATCCCACGGCGCGCCGCTCGGCTTGTTCGCCGGCGCGGTCGCCTCGAGCGCGCTCACGGCCCAAAGCCCGCACGCGGTCAGGTCCCCCCCCGCACGGTCGGCCAGCGCTTGCTGCAGCGCGCCCGCGAGCGCGCCCACGACGGCGCCCGTGTCGAACCGCGGCAGGTCACCCAGCCCGTGCGGCCAGCCCACGTCACCCAGCAGGTCCGGGGCCGACACGCGCACGCGCTCTAAGGCCTGCCCCAGCGCAGCCGCTTCGCGCCCAATCGCGGTCACGCGCTCGGGTGCGGCCTTCAGGTCGTCGAGCAGAGGCTGTAGCTCCGTCGTGAGCGTGAGCGCGTCGAGCGCCAACCCCACCATCGCGGCTTGATTGCCGTCGACTGCCCGCTCAGCCTTGCGCGCGATATCCTGCGCGAGCGACTCGATGCGGGCTGCGTGGCGCGGCATGGCCTTCACGCTCGCCTTCACGCGCTCGACCATGCGCGGCACCGACCGCACCGCCGCCTTCAGTCGGTCTAGGCTCGCCGCGTCGACGCGCAGCCGCCCGATCGCGCCGTCGTCGAGCGAGAGCGTCGACTGGGCCTTCAGCGCGTCCTCGGTCGCGAGCGCGCGGAACGCCCCCGCGACCTCACCCGCCGAGCGCCCGCGGGCCAAGTCGCGACCCACACGCGCGGCCAGGTCGTTCAGCGCGTCCCCCGACCGGCCTCGGGCCGCGTCGAGCCGCTCTGCGAGCCACCCGAGCTGCGCAGGCTCGAGCCCGCGAAAAGGCTCCAGCGCCAGGCGCGTCTCCGGCGCCGCCACGGCGTCCACCAGCGCGACGCGCAGCCCGAAGAGCGCGCCCCGCAACGCCTGCACCGGCTCGAGCAGCGCCCGCACCTCGTGGGCGAGCGGCGCGACCGCAGGCGCTGTGTCCCGCGCGTCTGCGCGCGCGGCGACGGGGACGACACAGGCCACGGCGCCGACCAACCAAGTCTGATTGCCCATGCAACCCAACCTATGGGTTTCTTCGCTCCGCGTCGAGCTTGGACTTCTGGCGCGGCACGGCCGTCGCTGTCGGGAAGCCGTCGGGGTAGTTGAGCTCGGCGTCGCTGCGGCGCACATACAGCGGCTCAAGCGCGGCGAGCGCGGCGGGCGCGCGTCGGTCGAGGCCCACGGCCAGGAGCGCGACGCGGGGCGTGTGCAGGGCCTCGACCTCAGGCAGCTCGGCGTAGGGCACGGCGGCGCGCAGGGCGGCGCGGTGGGCCCACGCGCCGTTCCCCAGCAGCAGCGGCGGGCTGCCCGTCTCCGGCACCCAGCGGCCGAGCTCGGCGGGCTTGCAGCTCACGGGCGCCTCAAGCGCCGCGCTGTCCACAAAGACCTCGCCGCGGCGCGCGTCTGTGATGGCGTAGACAACGCGCCCCGGGTGCGCCACCGCGAAGGCGTGCGCGGTGGGCACGCCGTAGAGCGGCCGGTCGAGCGCCAGCGCCAAGCCCTTGAAGGTCGCCATCACCACGCGCAGGCCCGTAAAGCTGCCTGGCCCGAGCCCGCACACGAGCGCGTCGACTTGGCCGATGGTCGTGTCTGCGTCTCCGAGCGCGCCATGCACGAGCTCGAGCAGCGCCTGCCCTCGACCGCGGCCGCGCGCCGCCGAGCGCTCCGCGAGTAACGCATCGCCGCGCAGCACGGCTACGGCCTCTGTCGTGGTCGCCGTGTCTGCGGCCAAGATAATCGACGCCACGGTCCGCCTCAGAGCGCCGCGCCGAAGCGCCGCAACACGTCGTTGATGAGCACGAAGATCACGAGCGTGATGATGATCACCACGCCGATGCTCTGCACCACCCGATGCACCTGCGGCGGCGCGGGCCGGCGCATCACCAGCTCGATGCCCGCCATCACGATCTGACCACCGTCCAGCCCCGGCACCGGCACGAGGTTGAAGATCGCCAAGCCCAGGCTGATGACCACCATGAGCTGCAGGAACTGGCTGATGCCAGCCTCGGCCGCGCGCCCCGCCAAGTACACGATGGTGACCGGCCCGCTGAGCTGCTTGACGCTCGTATTCCCGGTGAACATGCCGCCGACGGCATACGCCGTCTCCTTGATGCGCGACGGGATCTCGCGGTTGGCTTGGTGCCACGCATACGCCCACTGGTCGACGTTCTGCGCCCGCTCGCCCGGCACGGTGATGTCCGGCCGCGTGGTGAGCAGCATGCCGACGTCCCACTGCTTGGACTCCCCGAACTCCGGGTCGCGCCAGACGAGCATCTCCGGCTGCAGGGCGAACCGCAGCGCCCGACCATCCCGCGCGACGTCGAGGATCTTGGACGTCTCGGGGTGGTCCCCAAGCTTGAGCGCGATGAAGCTCGCCAGCGAGTGCGGGGTGCCGTCCACGCTCATCAGGCAGTCGCCCGCCCGCAGGCCGTTCGCCTCGCCGGCGTCGAGCGCGCGCGCCCGGCTCGCGGGGCCCGCGGGATCGACCCACGCCACGCAGTGTGTGGACGCCGACATGCCCCAGGCCGTCGGGCTCCGGTCGCCGATGGGCGCGGTCACGTTCAGGCGCAGCCGCGTGTGCACCCAGGCCATCTTGAGCTGCTCGCCGGAGTGGCTGAGCGTGCGCTCGAAGCGCAGCATCGGCCCCACGCACAGCGGTGCGCCCGGCTGCGCGGCGCACAGCGCCTCGGGGCGCGGCCCGGGTGTCCACTGCGGCTCGTCGAGCCAGCGCTTCGGGCCGCCGAGCACCCACTCGAACGCGCTCGGCGAGGCGTCGGTCGGCGTCATGCGCTCGACCTCAAGCGTCACGTTCGCGCCCGCAGCCACAGCCGCCAGCGCCCGCTCGACGTCGAGCAGCCGCGGCGTGTCGACGCCGTTCACCGAGAGCACGCGGTCAAAGGTCCGCACGCCCCCCGCCGCGAGCGGCGCGTCCGGCCGCGTGATCGCGACGTCCCCCGCGAGGAAATCTCCAATAAATCCGAGCTTGTGCGAGCGCGTCTTGTAGCCCAGCGTCGGGTGCGTCTCGCTCCAGGGCCGCGGATCGAGCTCCACCTCGACGCGCGCCCGCGCCTCGCCCCGCTCGACCACGACCCGCAGCGGGCCCTGCGCGGCGTCGTAGCGCTCCATCCGGCGCGTGGTCTGCCAGAACGCGCTCACGGGCTCGCCGTCGATCTCGACGATCGTGTCGCCCGCCTGCAGCTTGCCCGGTAGCCCCGCGGGCATGCCATGGTCGACCGCGCCGACCGTATTGCTCGGGACCTCGCGCCAGTCCTCGCCCAAGCCGTAGAGCGGCAGCAAGATGGCGAACGGCAAGGCCAAGTTCATCAGCGGCCCCGCCAAGAAGACCAGAATCCGAACGAAAGGGGACTTGTCGAGGAGCGAGCGGCCCACGTCGGCGGGGTCACGCTCCTCGAGCGCGTCCTGACCCGCCATCAGCACAAAACCACCGAAGGGCAGCGCCGCGATGCGGTACTCCGTCTCGCCGCGGTGCCACTTGAAGACCGCCTTGCCAAAGCCGACCGAGAACACGCGCACGCGCACGCCGACGGCCTTGGCCACCAAGAAGTGACCCAGCTCGTGAACGGTGATCAGGACCCCCAGCAGGACGAGCGCGGCGACGAGCGTGGTCATCGGCCCAAGTGCTCCAGGTAGAGGTGAACGAAGGGCCCAACAAAGAGCAGGGCGTCGATGCGGTCGAGCACGCCGCCGTGGCCCGGGATGAGCGCGCCGCTGTCCTTGACGCCCGACGACCGCTTGAGCAGCGACTCGAACAGGTCACCGACCATGCCGAGCACCGCGCCGCCCCCGCCGAGCAGCGCGACGTCCGCGCCGGTCAGGTCCGACAGACCCGGCGCGTAGGCCCGGAATGCGAGCGCGAAGCCCACGGCCGTCACCAAGCCGCCGACCGCACCCTCGATGGTCTTCTTGGGGCTGATCTTCTCGTAGAGCTTGTGTCGCCCCAGAAAGCGCCCCGCGAAGTACGCGCCCGTGTCTTGTCCGAAGGTGATCGCCATGGTCAGCAAGACGATCCACTCCCCGTTCGGGCGGTCGCGCAGCAAAAACACGAGCGGGAACGTCAGGCCCAGATAGACCAGCCCGAGGGCGTCCGCCGAGAGCCGCCCTAGGCGCCCCTCGATGGGGTCCGGCCGGAACAGGTGAAGCGCGGCGAGCGCGAACGCGGCGAGCGTGAGCGCGCAGGTCTGCGTGTAACCGGGCCAGACCGCATGGAGCGCGGGCCACGCCGAGGCCACGAGGAGCGCGCCGAGAAAAACGCCAAAATCGACGCGGTCGCCCTGCGGGTGCGCGATGCCGCGATACTCGTGGGCGGCGACACAGAGCGCGGCCGCAACGACGACGCCAAAGACCCACGGCGGCGCCAAGAGCAGGATGGCGACGATGCCGACAGCGAGGACCAGGCCCGAGAGGATGCGCGTCAGCATCGGGACTTCTCCGAGACAAGGGAGTCGGGCGCGCCGAGCTGCGCCGAGGTGAGGCCGAAACGCCGCTCGCGCGCGCCGAAGCGGTCGAGCGCCTCGAGCAGATGTGTCCGGTCGAACTCCGGCCAGGCGACAGGCGTGAAATGCAGCTCGGTGTACGCGAGCTGCCACAGCAAGAAGTTCGAGATGCGCTCCTCACCGCTCGTACGAATGAGCAGGTCGGGGTCGGGCAGGTCATGCGTGTCCAAGTGCCCCGCGAGCGCCGCCTCGTCGATGTCATCCGGCGCGAGCTCGCCCCGCGCCACGCGCTCCGCCACGCGCCGCGTCGCCGCGACCAGCTCCTCGCGCCCGCCATAGCTCAGCGCGAGCGTCAGCACCATGCCGCGATTGCCGGCGCTCCGCTCCATGAGCTCACGCAGCGGCCCGCGGACGAACGCCGGCAGCCGGTCAATTTGCCCAATCGCGTTGAGCCGAATGTCGTTGTCCAGAATCTCGGCGCGCTCGCGGCGCACGTACTCCAGCAGGAGCTGCATGAGCGCCTGGACCTCGGTGTCGGGTCGCCGCCAGTTCTGCTCGCTGAACGCGTAGAGCGTCAGGTGCGACAGCCCCAGCTCCCGGCAGGCCTTGACGGTGCGATGCACAGCGTCCGCCCCCGCGCGGTGCCCCTCGACACGCGGCAGACCACGCTCCACGGCCCATCGGCCGTTGCCGTCCATAATGATCGCGACATGTCTGGGCCGAGCGGTCATCGACTCAGCTCGCGTTCGCCTGCTGCACAATCGAGAGCAGCTTGGCGATGGCGTCGATTTGGTCCGCGATGCGCGTGTTCTGCGGCTCAAGGGTCAGGGCCTGTCGCAGCCACTGCTGCGCGCCGTCCAGATCGCCGTACGTGCGGCACTCGAACGCCTTGAGCACGCGCCCGCGCCCTTCATTCGTCACGGCGATCTCCATGTTCTTCTCTTCGCGGCGTCGGCGCGCCTCGGTGTCGTAGCGCAGCGTGCCGTTCCGACGCAGCCCCAAGTTGTACTCGTGCCGCTGCGACACATTGCTGAGCACCTTATAGGCCTCGCTGATGCGCTTGTAGACCGAGTTGATCTTCTCGAACGCGTGCGGCGCGACGGCCCGCAGCCGCGCGTGCCGGTCGGGGTGCAGCGCCAGCGACCGCTGATGAAAGGCCTGCTGAATCGCGGCCCGCTCCGCCTCGAAGGGCACGTCGAGCAGTTGGTAGTAGGTCGACGCGTCGAGCCGCTCGAAGAGCGCGTCCACAAGGCGCGCGAAGTCGCTGGGCAGCACCTTGAGCCGCTCGAGCGGCTCGCGCTGCGCGAGCGCGAAGTCCACCCGCTCGAGCAGGGCGTCCGGCGTGGCCGGCAGCGCGATGAACTGGTCGGCCCCGAACGCCGCGCAGTCTCCGGCGCCTGCGCCCGGGTGCGTATAGTGCGGGCTGGTGAGCACGAGCGAGAGCGCGGCGCCCGCCTTGCTCTTGCGCAGCATCGCGCACAGCACTGTGCCAGGAATGCCCGGCAGCGCCTTGCCGATGATCGCAACGTCCACGCCGTGGAGCGTGCCGTGCTCGTAGGCCGCGTCGCCGTCTGCGAAGGCGTGCACCTCGAAACGCTCGCGCGGCAAGGTCGCGCAGATCGCGTCTCGCACCGCGCGGTCGCCCTCGACCACGAGCGCGCGCCGCACACTGACCGCAAGCGGGGGCGACGGCGCGGCGACAACCACACGCTTGAGGGCGAGCCTGCCGAGCGCGGGCTGCGTGCGGGTCGGTGCGCGGGTCTCCATGTGGGCCTCAGGCTCCGCGCTCGAACATCTGCGCGACCTCGTCTGGGGCATACCCGGCGGAGACTTCGATGCGCGTGGCCTGCTCGATACCCGTCGCGCGGTCGCGGGCCGTCACGACCACGATGCCGTCCGTGTCGATCTCAAATGTCACCTGAATCTCGACCTGCCCGCGCGGGGCGGGTGGCAGGCCGTATAGCTCAATCTCGCCAAGCTTGATGTTCTCGGCGGCGATGCGGCTATCGCCCTGAAAAATCTGGAGCCGGACCGAGGTCTGGTCGTCCATGCTCGTCGTAAAGGTGCGCGTGTGCTCACACGGGATCGACGCGTTCCGCTCGATGACCACGTCGTAGTAGCCGCTGACCGTCTGCACACCGAGCGCCATGGGCGTCACGTCCAGCAGCAGGGGCGCTCGGTGCGGCGCGGCCCCTGAGGTCGGCGCGCTGAAGTGGTCGCTGTCGAGCGACGCCCCCTGGAGCGCCGCGCCGATGGACACGACCTCGTCGGGGTTCAGGTCGACGAGCGGCGCGCGCCCGAAGTAGCCGGCCACCATCTCGCGCACCAAAGGCATGCGCGTCGTGCCGCCGACGAGCACCACCCCGTGCACGTCGGACGCCTTGAGGCCCGCGATCCTCAGCGCCTCGTCACACACCAAGAACGTGCGCTGCACCAAGTCTTGGCAGCGCTCGTTGAACCCCGCGCGATCCAGATGAAAGCGCAGGTCGAGCGGCGCGCCGTTCGCGTCGAGCGCGAGCTCCGTCACGTTGACGATCGCGCGCTCCTTGGTCGAAAGCTCACACTTGACCTTCTCGGCAACGTGCTTGAGGCGGTTGACGGCGAGCGTCTCGCCCTCGAGCCCGACGCCGTGCTGCTGCTTGAACGCCGCGAGCATGTAGCGCATTAGGCGGTTGTCGAAGTCATCGCCCCCGAGAAAGGTGTCGCCTGCGGTCGAAACGACCTCGAACACAGTGTCGCGCAGCTCCAAGATCGTCAGGTCGAACGTCCCGCCGCCAAAGTCGTAGACCGCGAGCCGCGCCTTGATGCCGCGGCCGTAGCCATAGGCGAGCGCCGCGGCGGTGGGTTCGTTGATGATCCGGAGCACGTCGAGCCCCGCGAGCTGCCCCGCGAGCTTCGTCATCTGGCGCTGCGTGTCGTTGAAGCTCGCGGGCACGGTAATGACGGCCCGCGTGACCGGGCGGCCCAGGTAGCGCTCGGCGAGGTCCTTCATGCGCCGCAGCACCATGCCCGAGACCTCGGGCAGACCGTAGCGATGCCCCCGCGCCTCGATGAGCGGCACGTTGCCCTTGCCCTTGACGACCTTGTAGGGCGCGGCCTGCAGCGCGGCCTTGAGCTCTTTGCTGACGTAGCTGCGCCCGATCAGCCGCTTGGCGGACGCGATCGTGTTGACCGGGTCGACGACCTGCTCATGGCGGCACTCGTTGCCGACGATGACCGAGCCATCGCTCAGGAACGACACGAGCGAGGCCTGCACGCGCGCGCCGGACTCGTCTGGAATCACGTGCACCTCGCCGTCGAGGACGACCGAGACGCACGAGTTGGTCGTCCCGAGATCGATGCCTATGACGGGGTCGTGCTCAACCACGGCGGGAGCATAGCAGGTCAGGCCGCGCGTGTCTTAGCGGCTGCGGGGCGCGCGTGCTTCTCGAAGAGCGCCATCACGGCGCCCGCCCCCGAGAAACCCACCGCCTCGTCGACCAGGCGGCCGTCCTTCATCACCGCGAGCATCGGGATGCCCCGGACACGGAACGCGGCGGCCAGCACGGGCTGCTCGTCGACGTTGACCTTGCCGACCTTGACGCGGCCGGCGAAGTCCGCCGCGAGCCGGTCGAGGACAGGCGCGACGGCGCGGCAGGGCCCGCACCAGGGCGCCCAGAAGTCCAGAATGATCGGCTCGTTCGAGCCGAGAACCTCGGCCTCGAAGTTGGACTCGGTGATGTTGACGGGAGAGGACATGAGAACCTCCGCTGGGGTGTGAGTGCGAAAAGGGCCTTCACCGTGGCGATGCGGCAACGCAGGCGGGTGTGTCACGCTTCGGGCTGAAGATCGGTCAGGCGGCGCCGGAGCCGCGCCCGGGCGCGGGATAGTCGCGTGCGCACGGTCGCCGCCGGGAGCCCAACCGCCTGCGCGATCTCCGGGGCTGTGTGGCCGTCTGACAGGGCCAGAAGCACAATGGAGCGGTCCTGCGCGCTCAGCACGCCGAGCGCGCGCTCCAGCCGCCGGCCGAGCTCCTGCCGCGCGCTCCCGGTCTCAGGGTCATCGAAGCGGGGGACCTCGAGCGGGCCGGGCTGCGTGGCCGGGAGCACCTCACCCTCGGCGTCCGCCTCGGGCTCGTCCCGAAACGGCAGGTTCCAGCGCGGATCGTTCTTCCGGCCGCGCCGCATTTGCCGACATGCGTTCGTGACCATGCGCAGAACCCACCCGCGCGGGCTGCCGGTGCCCCGAAAGTCTTTCAGGTGCTGGCCCGCCGAGAGCATCGCGTCCTGCACAGCGTCCCGCGCGGCGTCGAGCGTGCTGCAGTGGCGCCGCCCCGTCGCGAGCATCGCGGCGCCGTAGCTGCGGCTCAGCGTGTCGAGCGCCTGCACGTCCCCGGCCCGCATCCGAGCCGAGAGCGCGTCCACCTCCGTCGACATGTCAGCGTTTGTCGATACCATACTACATAGAATCACCACGCTTTCGCGGCTGACAAGGGGGACATCCAAGTCACGGCTAGGTTTGGCGATGCGAGACCTAGACGCCACACATCGACGCCGCGCGTGCGTCCGAGCCTGCGCAGCGCCGACGTGGCCCAGGTCATGCAGAGACGACGTGACATGCTCGCCCTTCAGCGCCTTACACCCCGCCGTCTGCTTCGCCTCGCCGCGCTCGCTCTGGCGGTGACCGCCTGCGCCCAAGCCACGCCGCCCACGCTCGACGACTCGAGCGAGCCCGAGGTCTTGTCGGGGGTTGCGGGCCGCAAGCCGCCAACGAGCGGCGGGGCATCGATGCCGTCCGACCCCGGCCCGGCCCTGGGCGGTGCACAGCCGAGCGGCGCCCCGGCAGGCGGCCCGCGGCTCATCGTCGACAGCCCCGCGCGCGGGGCGCGGGTCGAGGGCGGCAGTGTGCGCGTCTCGGGCCGCCTCGAGGGGAGCGCAGCGCGCGCCGTGACCGTGCAAGGCCAGGCGCTGCCGGTCGGCCCGAACGGCGCGTTCAGCGGCGACGTGCCCGCGACGGCCGGCCTAAACGTGCTCGTCACCGCGACCGACGACGGCGGCGTTCACCTCGAGGACCGTCGCGGCGTGCTCGTGTCCGCGGACGCCGACCCCGCCGCGCCGCTCGAGCACGGCGCCGTCATCAAGGTCGGCGCCGGCGGGTTCGCCCGGATCGCTGAGCTGGTCGCGCAGACGCTCAACGGCCTCGACCTCACGAGCCTTGCGAACGCGAACGCCGGCGGGGACATCCGCGTGCGCCAGTTCTCACACGGCCCCATCGGCCTCACGCTCAACCCCGAGGAGGGCCGCGTGGACGCCATCCTGGGCGTGGTCGGCCTGAACGTGGCCATCGACGCGAACGTGGACCTGCCGATCTTCGGTCGCACCGACGTGTCGGGCTCGATGAGCACGAACGCCGTGGTCCTCATCGCGAACCTGGTCGTACAGGCCACGCCCGAGGGCAGCCTGACCATCGACATCGCGAACTCGGCCATCGACCTGGGCGACATGCGCTTCAGCGTGGACGGCGTCCCTGACTTCGTCCTCGACTGGTTCCGCGGCGTGCTCAAGGACCTGGCCGAGGACACCATCAAAGATGCGCTCAACGGGCTTGTGCTGCCCGCGCTCTTCGACCCCGCGTCGCTCCAGCGCACGATCGACGTCCTCGGCCACCCCGTGGGCGTGGGCCTGCTGATGAGCCGGGTCGAGATGCACAAGGACGGGCTGGAGCTGTGGACGGACGTCCGGACCGAGGCCGAGGACATCGTGCACCCGGGCGCGGCCGTGCGACCGCTCGGCGGCATCCCTAATATGCAGGCCCAATCGCACCTGGACATCGCGGCGTCGGGCGACCTCGTGACCCGGCTGCTCCACACGGTCTGGGCGGCGGGCGTGCTCGACCTGTCGCTCGACGAGAACAGCGGCATCGAGTCGCCCATTCCGCTCACGGCCGCGCTGCTGGCGGCGCCGCTCGGCGCGGCGGCCGAGGGCGTCGACCGCAACCAGCCGCTGCGCATCGGGCTGCGGCCGCTCGTGCCGCCCGTGGCGCGCGTCGAGGCCGGCGACAAGCCGCTCGTCATCGAGGCCGCGGACCTGCTCCTCGACCTGTCCACGCCGAACGACGGCACGCTGGTGACGGTGGCGCTCCACCTGGTCGCGAAGCTGAGCTTCGCCATCGCGCCGGACCCGATGACGGGGGCGCTGGGGCTGCAGCCGGAGATCGCGGTCGAGGCGCACGCGGATGTCGCCGAGACGCCGCGGGGCCCCGTCAACGAGGCGCAGCTCGAGACGCTGCTCCAGGGCATGATGGGCGCGATCCCGGGCTTCATCGCCGACCAGACCTTCGCCTTCGGGCCGGACGCGCTGTCCGTGCCACTCACGCTCACAGACGCCCGGCTCGAGGCGGACAACCCCGGCGCGTACCTGCACGTGCGGGCCAACCTCGGGCACTGAGGAGATAGACATGCAGACCCGCACTCGCGCCGCATTCGCGGCCACCGTCATCGCCGCGACCTGCGCCGCGCCCGCCGAGGCCGCGGTCACGCCCTTCGGGCAGCGCGTCAACGACGCCATCGAGCGAGGGCTCAGCCACTTCCGGGGCCGCCAGGCCGGCAACGGCGGCATCAACGACGGGGCGAACGGCGGCACGACGGGCTTGGCCATGCTGACCTTCTTGGAGAAGCGGACCAGCGCCGACTGGAACGCCCCGTCGCAGGGCTATGACGGCATGGACGCTGGCGACCAAGCGGTGGTGCAGCGGGGGATCAACTACTGCGCGCGCACGCTCGCTGGCATCGGAGACAAGTACAGCTACCATGCGGGCGCCTGCCTGATGGCGGCGAGCCTGTATCGGGTCACCGGTGGGCCGGACAACATCGGCGGCACGAGCGTCGACAACTACATCCTTGACACGGTGAACCAGCTCAACCAAGGCCAAGGACGCAGCAACTGCAACAACGGCGGCTGGAACTACCTCGACCCTGAGCCCAACGGCGACCTGTCGACCACGCAGTTCGTCATGGCCGGCCTCAAGGCGGCGTCCGCTCTCGCGCCCGCAGCCGGAAATCGCCTCGCCGCAGCCGTGCCGTTCATCAACAGCACCAAGTTCTTTGACGGCGGCCACATGTACCGCGGCTGCGGCACGGAGTGGGCGGGGGGTTCGTTGTCGTCGAGCACCGCGATGACGGCCTCGGGCGTGTGGACCTATCGCCTCGCCGGCCAGCCGACGACAGACGGCAACGTGCAATCGGCGCTGCGGTGGCTGCGAGACAACTACCGGTACGACTCGATCATTTATCAGCCGAATGTGCCGATATTTGGTCAGAGCCGCTTCTACGCCCTGTGGGCCGCCGCAAAGGCCTACGAAGTCACGGCGGACGACGGCGGCGGCGCGGGCCTTTACTCGGACGCCATCGGTGGCCAGCGGGACCCCGCGGCGGACGGCTACCCCGAGGAGACGCGGCGCTGGTACTACGACTTCGCGCACTGGCTCGTGACGACGCAGGGCGGCGACGGCGCATGGTGCACGGACGGCAACTGCTGGAACCGTCAGGCCGCCACGGCGTATGCCATCCTGGTGCTGCAGCGCTCGCTGGGCGGCGTATGCATTCTCGACGACGATGACGACGGCCTGTGCTCGACAGAGGACAATTGCCCGAGCGTGCCCAACCCCGACCAGGCCGACCGCGACAACGACGGCGTGGGCGACGCCTGCGATAACTGCATCGACACGCCCAACCGCGACCAGCTCGACGACGACGGCGACGGCATCGGCGACGCCTGCGACAACATTGTGTGCGCGCCGGACGGCCTGCCGGACCTGTGCGATGGCCGCGACAACGACTGTGACGGCCAAGTGGACAATGGCTCGGGCGGCGCTGCGGCTGTGGCCCCGGGCCCCTGCGCCACTGGGCAGACGGGCCTGTGCGCCCGGGGCGTGCGCGCCTGCCTGAACGGCGCGGTCGTGTGCCTGGCCGACTCGACGCCCCAGCCCGAGGTGTGCAACCGCGAGGACGACGACTGCAACGGCATCATCGACGACGGCTTGGTCAACGCCTGCGGCGCCTGCGGCCCGACCCCCGCCGAGGTCTGCGACGGCGTGGACAATGACTGCGACGGTCAGGTGGACGACGGCGACCTGTGCGCCGAGGGTCAGGTCTGCTTCGAGGGCGGCTGTCGCATGCCCTGCGACCAGGTGACCCGCGAGTGCTCGCTGGAGGGTGAGATCTGCAACCCCGACTACGACCTGTGCCTACCGCGCTGCGTGGGGGTGGCGTGTGACTTCGGAGACCGCTGCGACCCCGACACGAACGCCTGCTTCGACCCCTGCGTGGGCGTGGTCTGCGCAGGCGGCCAGGTGTGCTCGGGTGGCGCGTGTGTCTTCGACAGCTGCGCGCAGACCGGCTGCCCGGAGGGTCAGGTGTGCGACGGCACGGCCTGCGTGCCCGATGCCTGCGAAGACCGCGACTGCGGCGTAGACGAGTTCTGCCGCGAGGGCGTGTGCGTGGGGAGCTGCGCGCAGGTCGCCTGCCCCCTGTACGAGAGCTGCATCGACGGCGAGTGCGTGCGCGACGACTGCGGCGGCATCACCTGTCCATCCGGCCAGGCGTGCGTCGCGGGCGCCTGCGTGGTCGACGCCTGCGCGGACGTCTCCTGCGACCCCGGCACGCGCTGTGTCGAGGGCCAGTGTGTCTTCGACCCCTGCGCCTACTTCGACTGCCCGCGCGGCCTCGTCTGCCAGGTGGGCGCAGACGCCTCAGCGCAGTGCGTGAGCGTCGCCCCCGAGAACCGCTCTACAGTGGACCCCACCGTGCCCGTCGACCCGGCCGGCCCCAGTGACCCCTCGGACGACGGCAACAGCGACGCCGACGGCGGCGTGCGCCTCGACGCCGGCCTAAACGTGCTGCCCGCGCCCGGGGCCGACGCCCCGGGTGCCGACGCCGGCCCCGGCTGCGCCGCCTGCGCGCAAGGCCCG
>Ga0114972_10002248_pt1 | contig 14426 bp, 18 predicted proteins | sample M_140807_EF_Meta_FD_87354 | JGI IMG/M metagenome (GOLD analysis project Ga0114972, IMG submission 87354) | Freshwater microbial communities from Lake Montjoie, Canada to study carbon cycling - M_140807_EF_MetaG | ecosystem: Environmental > Aquatic > Freshwater > Lake | place: Lake Montjoie... | reverse complement strand
TCTTCGGTTGTGGAGGCCCCTGACTTCACCGCGATGAAGGCGGCCATCATTCCCGCGCCAAAAAAGAGCGCGGTGGGCATGCCCGGAAGGATGCCGGACAGGCACAGAATGCCTGCTACCGGCCACCATGCGCGCTTGCCGCCGAGTTGGCGCATCATGCGTTCGGTCAGATCATGCCCCGAGGAGTCGCGAGTCACGATGACGGCGGTGGCGAGCGACAGGAGCAGTGAGGGGATCTGCGCCACAAGACCGTCGCCGATGGCCAAGGTCGTGTAGACTTTCGCTGCTTTGGCGAGAGACAGATCGTGAAAGACCATCCCGACGATCAGCCCGCCGATGATATTGATGCCCAGGATCATCAGGCCTGCGACCGCGTCGCCCTTAACGAATTTTGTCGCGCCGTCCATGGAGCCGTAGAAGTCGGATTCCCGGGTGACTTCCTCGCGACGTTTGCGCCCTTCCTCGGGGGTGAGAAGACCCGCGTTGAGTTCGGCGTCGATCGCCATCTGCTTGCCGGGCATGGCGTCAAGGGTGAAGCGCGCGCTGACTTCCGACACGCGGCCCGTGCCTTTCACGATCACGATCAGGTTGATGACGACAAGAATGAAGAAGACCAGCAGGCCGATGGCGAAATTGCCTGCGGTGATGAATTCGCCGAAGGCCTTGATCACCTGACCTGCTGCGTCGGTTCCCGCATGTCCATGCGCAAGAACGACACGGGCGGAGGCGACGTTGAGAGAAAGACGCAGGATCGTGGCGAAGAGCAGCACGGTTGGAAAGGATGAGAAGTCCAGCGGACGATAGGTATTCAGGCTGGCCATCAGAATTGCGAGGCCAAGAACGATATTGAGTGTGAAGAAGATGTCGAGCACCAATGGCGGCACAGGCACCACCATCATCAGGATCAATACGATCAGGGCAATGGGCATGACGAGCGATCTCGCCATCTTCCCGGTGCTGGATCCCTGTATCAGAGCTATGTCAGCCACGCTTGATCTCCGCTGTCGGTTTTCCGTCACTCACTGTCGCTGACGTCCGCTTTCCGACAGTGTTTCGAGCAAAAAACCTAGTGAAAAGGGGGATTGCAAGGCGTATGCCAGCGACAATCGCCTGCGGCACGGCTTTTGCTAGTAAACCTCCGACTGGCTCTATAAGAGGTCGAGACGTGAAAACCATCTTCGTTCTAGCCGCTTGTTTGTTACTTGCGGGATGTGTCGCCAGCGAGCAGCAGCTTCGCGCAGAGCTTCAAGAGCAATTGCCATACCGCGCGATCGGGTACGCCTCGATGCGCATTCAGCCTGGCAATACGCCCGCCCAGAAGCAGCTCATGGCGATCCGCGCCGCCAAGGCCGCGGCCATGCGCGAATTGGCCGAAAAGATTTATGGCGCCGATATATCCGGGCAGACATCGCTCACGGGTGGCGGCGTCTACAGTGACCAGCTGCGTAGCAGCGTCGATGGTCTGGTGCGTGGCGCACGCGTCGTAAGCCTCACGCCCATTCGCAACGATGTCTACGAAGCCGTGCTCGAAGTTGAAGCTTGGGAAGTCGCAGCCATGCGCGCCCGTTGGCCGAACCGTCACCATCGCTAGGAGTTGTGATGCGTCCTTTCGCTTTTCTGCTCGCCGCAGGTCTTTCTCTGGTTGGGCTCGCACAGGCCCAGGCCGGCCATCGCCTTGTTCAGGGTGAGGGCAGGGCCGTGATCTCCGGCAAGGATTTGTCAAGCGCGCGCAAGGCCGCTTTGGCGGACGCCCTCTATGATGCAGCCAGCAAACTGGAGTCGCGCGTGCGCGGGGCCAGTCTGATCGACACCAAAGGCGCCCTCAAGGATGAGAGCAGCATGCTGGTCGGGGGAAGGTTCTCCGGCTATCATATTCTATTCGAGGGCCGCGAAGGCGGATCCTTTGTGGTGCGGATCGAGGCGCTTGGCCTGACCGAGGAAGAGTCCTGCAGTGGCAAGCGCGTAGATCTCGATATTCGGGAGGTGCGCACACGCGTCGCCCCTGGCGTTCAGGGGCATGTGCAGGCCAATGTCGCGGAAGGTCTGGCGCGTGGCATAGATCTGCTCGGCAATGGAACGGCGTTCCGTATTTCCGACCAGCGCCATCTGCGTCAGACGTCGGGCGATGAGCGGACCAACCGTTCACAATATGATTATATGGCGCAAATGACCAATTCGCTGCCAAGCCAGGCTGGATTCTCGTTGTCGGGCGGGCTGATCGTGGAGCGGGTGCGGGCCGATGGCGCCCTCACCAATGTCACCGACATTGTTGTGCGCTTGTCCATGGTTCTGAAGGACAACTATACCGGCGCGCGCATCGCTGAAATACGTCGTGAAATGGTGACCCCCGATCGGCGCACCGTGTTCGGTTGGGAAAGCGTCATCGGGTTGACAGCGGCGCCTCGTATTCAGCCCAAGATTGATCTGACCCCATTGTTTGAACAGGTGCGCGACGATCTTGAAACAGAGCTCGCCTGCAAGCCCCTGCGCGCGATGGTTCAGGAGTCCGAGAAGGGAGCGCTTGTTCTTTCTGTCGGGCTTGAGCATGGCGTTGAACGAGGGGATTACTTTCTGGTGACCTTGCCGAATTCGGGCAACGAATGGCAGGTCATCCGGATAGATGACGCCACACCGTTGCAGTCCGTCGCACGGACCCTGAAGGCGAAGCCCGGCATACCGGTCAACGCGCTCGCCACCTTGATGCGATAGGGATCAAAATGAAGCGCAGCTTTCATGCAGCCTTGTTCCTGAGCGCCCTCTGGGCGTGCCCGGCGGCGGCGGAGCCTCAGAAATGGGGCCCTGCTGACCTGCGGCGCGTCATGAGCGACTGGTTGCACAGCAAGGGGCGCGCGGCGCCTGCCGATTCCGCCATAGGCCCGCTTGATCCGCGTTTGAGCGTTGACGCGTGCGATCAGGTCGAGATTGCCCCGCGTGGCGCCTCAAGTTCAACTTTCATCCTGAAGTGCAGCGCCCCTTCGGTCTGGAATATTGTGCTAAGGATCGATCATCTGGGACCGCCTTCGTCCATGCGCGCTGTGGCGGTTTCAGAGACGGGCGTGGAAGGAGCCTCCTGGCGCATTGTCGTGCCCAAGGTCAATCTTCCGTCGGGAGCTGTCCTGACAGCCGAGGTGCTGGAAGAGCGCATCGTGGCCTCTGCGCCGTCCGGTCAGGCCCTCAAATCCATCGCGGATGCTGTGGGTTTGCGCGCCACATCGGCCATTGGTCCTGGGCTCACTTTGACGACGCGAAATGTTACGCGTGCGCCGCTGGTCGCCAAGGGGGAGAATGTGACCCTTGTGGCCAATGGATCAGGTTTCGAAATCAGTGTGCCGGGGCGAGCCGAGCAAGATGGTTATGAAGGCGATCTGATCATGGTCAAGAATTCGCGGACGGGGATAGTGCTGAAGGGCCGACTTGAGCGCGGCAAGATCGTAAGCGTCATGCAGCTCTGACAAAGTTTGGGAATCAGGCCTTGTTGGTGTATAGTTTTTTAACACGCGACCGTTTATACCGGTATAGAGGGCAAACACCATGATAGACGGCATTCGTCAGAATCTGACACTGGTCGAGCCAGGCTCGCGCAAGTCGAGCAAGGCCGACACCACCAAAAGCTCGACTTCGATCGAGTCTTCTGTGCTTTCTGCGGGGGCTGGCGCTGAATCCGTTGAGATCAGCGCTTCTGCTGGGCCTCTCGGTGGCGCTCCGGTCGACCGTGCGAAGGTGGACGCCATTCGCGCGGCCATTCGTAACAACGCCTATCCTGTGGATTTCGACATGCTTGCGAAGCGTATGGTTGAATCGATGGCCGGGGAACAGGCATAGGGCAAGGATCAGAATTGACCAGTATCTTTCAGGACTCGGACCTACTCGCCCTGCGTGACGCCGTCGCGCAGCTTGGGCGAGCGATCGCTGTTTCCGATCTTGCCTCTGTTGAGAGCGCGACCGTGGCGATCCAGGGTTTGATGGATCGAAATATCACCACCGATCCTGCCATTGCCGCGTCTCAAAAAGCTTTGCTTGAGGAAGTTTTTGCGTCCAGCGAGGCTTTGGAAGCGCTTCTTGCTTCCAGGTTGCGTGCATTCGACATTGCCATCGCCGCGTGGCGTGAGCCTGATCCGGGTCGCTGACATGAGTCTTTATCTCGCTCTGGCCTCTATTTTTATGAGCGCCGCCTTCTTCGTGAGCGGCTATCTTTATATCCGGGGGCGTGAACGCGCGTGGCTGGCGCGTCATGATGAGTTGTCGGCGCGCATCAATTTGCTTGTGCTTGAAGAAAGCCGCCACCGCCGCAGCGTGTCAGATGTGCTTGGCGAACGTGAGGTGTCCCTCGAACATGAGGTCCGCCAGATGCAATCTGATATGAAGATGCTTGATCTTCAGTTGCGCGCCGGGCCCTCGCGCGAGGCGCCCGAGGCTGTGGAGCTTGCGATCCAGTTGGCGCGCGCTGGCGAGTCCCGCGAAGTCGTTGCCAACCGCACAGGGCTTTCTCCCGACATTGTCGATTTCATTACCGAGATGCATGCTGCTCGGCCCAAGGCCTGAACGCAGCGTCAACGCGTGCAAACTGCTAACGCGCTTTCAGTTTGCTTCGGCGGGCGTTGAAGTTGCGTGCTTTGGTGGATAGGGGTGCTGCGCACCAGGCCGAAGCCTTTCAGCCGTCGCCAACTCAAGCGCCGCAGCACTTTTGTAGGACCCCAATCCATAGGTGCCTCTGGGCGCATATCCCTGCTTCTTGCTGGCTTCCACCAGCATGGCGGAACCGCCAACGAGAGCCACCGCCACCGCGATGACATAAGAGAGCGCGAAGGTGACCGGCCCTTCGACAAGGGCGATGGTCCAGACAAGCATGATCGCCGACAGCATCTGCCAGTTATGAAAACGCGCATAGAGCAATGGCGGCAGCAATCCCCAGACAAAGGAAATATGATCAGGCACAAGCACCATGGCTCCGCCGGTCTGAACACCGCCCCAGTAGGCGACCCATTCTCCGCTGCTCGGGATGGTGACGTTTTCCGCCGCAGTCGTCGCCTCGAACGTGCAGCCCTCAAGACCTTCGCCAATGGCCAGCCTGAACGCAACATCGCCACGCAACAAAAGCAGCCAGTCGCCTTTCTTCAGCGTCGCGCCGATTTCGGGGTTTTCCAGGATTTCTGCAGGCGCATGCGCGCCCAACGCCAGCACAACGTCGCCTGCAACAAGCCCATTGCGTTCTGCGTGCGAGTAGCGAGCCACATGGGTCACCTGCACTGGATTATCGAAGGTGCGTTGCTCGGTTTTCATGCGTTGCTTTTCTCATGGTTCACGGATAACGGATCAAGCTGTCGCGCTGGGTCGCGACTGCGTCCGTCGGCTTAGGTTGCGGTTTTGGCGCTTCCACCCTTGGTTTTTCGATGACGGGCGGCGGCGCCTGGTCGCGTGCGATCTGCGCCTGCTGCATTTCGATCAATCGACCATTGATGCTCTTGTTGGCGACCGCCAGATCATCGATCGACTGCTTCAGCGTCGCAATCGGCTTGTCATAGGCGCCTGGTGACGGAATTTTCGCCGTCAACGCGTTATGCGCAGCAGTGAAACCCTGGATCGCTCGCCTGATCTCCTCGGTTTGCGCATTGGCGGCCGAGAGCGCCTGTTCCGAGACCTTCACCGAATCTTCGATCTTCCGACTGGTGGCGACAAGACCGTTGATCTCTCCGGCGAAGGCCAGCAATGCGTCCCGGTTGACCTTCGCCACCGCTTCAAACTCGTTGTAGGAGCGTTTGTAGAAAACAAGTGCTGCGAACAGACCCACGCTGGCGAAAACGACAACCAGGATCGTCGAATAGAGCATGACCATGCTTGAGCGCTTCGCCCCCTTGACGATGGTCTGGACCTCGTTTCGCAGCCGCTGGATTTCCTGCGCGGAATCGACCGCTGTGCTCGCGGAGGCCAGCGCCAGTTCGATCGCTTCCTCGATGGGCGTCCGTGGCGCTGGGGCAGGTTTGCCTTCGGCCATCGGCTTTCGCAAGCTCAAACCAAGCGGCTTCTTCAGGAGAGATTTGCCTCCCTCTGGCGATGCCTCTGCGCCCGCCGCGTTGTCGGTTGCGCTGTCGGCGGGCTTTTCGTCAGCAGGTTTGCCCTGGGAAACAGTGATCGGTGGCTTGGTCATTGTTGAACGCTCCTCTTTACGGCAACGGCCTGTTCACGCCGGCCACAGACTTGCCCGGAGGACGCTGTCACGTCCAACGATGGCAAGCGCCGGGATCGAAACTGGAATGCGCGGCAGGCATAGGGCGTGGCCGCGTTGTGAGTGATGACGAAATGGCGGCAGCCAAAGCAGGACGTGGCTGTCATGCATTAGCTCCCATCTTGCGGCCGTTGGCGTCAAAGTGGAGCTCCTCAGGGACCTCGACTTCCGGAACATCGGCGCCGGGCGCCGCCTGGAATACAAAGCTCAAGACCGTCGCGACAGCACGGTAGAGATCTGAATGAATCTCAGCGCCAATTTCGCTTGTATAGTAGAGCGCGCGCGCGAGCAGCGGGATTGTGAGCACTGGAACGCCAAGCGCCTCAGCCTTTTCACGGATGCTCAAGGCGACCGCATCGGTGCCCTTCGCCAGAACTTTTGGCGCAGTCCCATCCTCGAAATCATAACGCAGGGCGACCGCGAAGCGCTTCGGGTTGACGATGATCACCTGGGCCTGGTCGACTTGCGCGACAGAGCCACGCTGTGCGATTTCCTGCTGCATTCGACGTATGCGCGACTTGATTTCGGGCGAGCCTTCCGTCTGCTTGTTTTCGTCCTTCATTTCCTGTTTGCTCATCAGCATCTTCTGATTGTGCTGACGCCATTGAATGAACGCGTCGAACGCTCCCAACACAGCTATGGCGCCCACTAACGTCAGGAGCGTAAGCAGGAAAAGGGTCCCTGTGCTTTCCATCGCGGTCTCAAACGGGAACTCCGACATGCCGAGAATTTCCGGCAATTTCGACATCAGGAACCAGAAGCCGATGGCGCCGACGGTTATGACCTTGAGGATCGATTTGCCAAGCTCGATGAGTGACTGCATGCCGAACATGCGCGCTAGCCCGGCGAGCGGCGAAATTCGATCCGCCTTGAACGCCAGGTTCTCCAGAGTAAAATGGAAACCGCCAAACAGACTGTGAACGATGATAGGCGTGAGCGCGAGCGGCGCGCTGAAAAGCAGCACGACCAAGACCGCAGAGCCGAACCTGTCGCCGACAATCGCGAGGAGCGGAATATCGCGTAACAGCGGCCCGGAGATATCAAGGCCACTGCGGAACGTGTTGACCATTTCGTTGAAAAACAAACGACCAAGGAAAAAGAACTGCAGCGTTGCCGCCAGCAGAACTGCGCTCATGATCAGGTCCTTCGAGGTGAGGACCTGACCTTGCTCGATGGCTTCTCGAAGCCGTCGTTCTGTTGGTTGTTCTGTTTTTTCCTGACCGCTGTCCTGATCGCTCATGGCAGCGCCTTTGTTTCGAGGATGAGATCACGCACCATGCCGGATGCGGTTTGCAGAAGGCCGCTCATGGAGTTTCCCATGGCGGGCAGGCTGACGAGCACCATCACAAAGCCGACCATGATGGTGAGCGGAAACCCGACGGAAAAGATGTTCATCTGGGGCGCTACGCGCGTCATGAACCCGATGAGTGTGTTGACGAGGAACAGCAAGACCACGGCGGGCAGACTTATGATGAGCGCTGCCGAAAACATGAGCGCGCCGGCCTTGAGGATCCCGATGAAAAGGTCCGGGCTGAGTTCGCCCGCGATCGGCGCCACCTTGTAGCTGGCGATCAGTTGCCGCAACAAGACATGGTGACCTTCGGTCGCAAGGAAAATCAGCACCATGAGGATTGATAAAAACTGCGTCACGACAGGAGACTGTGCGCCTGTCTGAGGATCGACCATGGACGCAAAGCCCAGTCCCATCGACAAGGCGATATGCTCGCCGGCCATTGAGACGCTGGCGAATGCGATCTGGAAGATAATACCGACGGAGATCCCGATCACCAGCTCCCTTGCAATGATGGAGACGCCCTGGGGGGAAAGGAGGTCGACCGAGGGGACGGTGAGTGAATTGAAAAGAGTGAACGTAAGGCCCATCATCAGGGCGATGCGAATGGGCAGGGTCACTGCGGACGCGGAAAAGACCGGCGCCACGAGGAAAAATGCGGACAGCCGGACAGAGAGCAGCAGGAACGCGCTCATTGTTTTCATCAGGAATTCATCGTTCAGGACGATCATCTGCTCACCTTCGCGATTTCGCTGAAGATGGTGGCAAAGAATCCGGAAAGCGTCGAGATCATGAAAGGCGCGGAAAGGGCAAGCACAGCACCAATGACGAGCAATTTTGGCACGAAAGTCAGCGTCGCCTCGTTGATCGACGTCGCGGCTTGAAAGACGCCAATAATCAGGCCGACCACGAGCGCTGCGGTCAGCGTAGGCCCGATGGTCCAGAGCACGCTCTGGAGTGTTTCGCGGCCTATCATGATGAATTGCTGATACTGCATGGATCAAGTCCTCAGGAAACTTTCCACCAGCGCGCTGACAGTTGCGCTCCAGCCGTCGACGATCACGAACAAAAGAAGCTTGAAGGGCAGGGACACCAATGTTGGCGAAAGCATCATCATGCCAAGCGACATGAGAACGCTCGCCACGACGATGTCGATGACCAGGAACGGCAAAAAGAAGAGAAAGCCGATGGTGAAGGCCGTCCGAAGCTCGCTGATGATGAACGCGGGTACTACCACCTGAAGAGGAACAGCTTCGGCGCCATCGTATTTGGTATCGCCTTGCAGATCGGCCATGAGGATCAGGTCGCTTTCGCGGGTGTGGCGTAACATGAAAGTCTTCATGACGCCGACGCCCTGTGTCGCCGCCTCCTCCATTTGCATGGCTCCCGTGGAGTAGGGCTGATAAGCGACTTCATTGATCTGTTTGATTGTCGGCGTCATTACAAACAGCGTCATGAAGAGGGCAAGCCCGACGAGAACCTGATTGGGAGGCGTCTGTTGCGTGCCCATCGCCTGACGAAGGATGGAAAGGGTGATAATGATGCGCGTGAAACTTGTGGTGACAAGCAAAAGAGAAGGCAGGAGAGTCAACGCCGTCATCAAAGCCAGCGTCTGCAGGGACAATGACAGGGTTTGCCCGCCGCCTTGTTGCGACTGAAGCTTCAGAAGCGGCATGTCGAAGCCTGGCGATTGGGCCAGAGCCTGCGTTGCGTTCCCCGCAAGGAACACAAGAAACAAAGCCAGACAAAAAAGGGTGGAAGCGGCGGGCAGCCTCATGTTGTGCTCCCGATGCGTGCGCCCTGAACGACCTGCAAAGCTGTGATGCCTGACTTGTTCAGGCCGCATACGACTGTAAGGCCATCAATCTCCACCACAATGAGACGCGCGCCCGGCGCGATATCGATCATCGCTCTGGAAACGCCGTGGCGCGCCCCGAAATAGCTGTGCAGTCGATCACGATAGCGCCTGAGCAGCAGGGCGACGCCAATGAGCAAGCCCAGCAGCACGGCCATCGTTATCGAATATGCGCCCAGGTTGTTCACAGGCTGCGCGCTCTCTTCTCGGGTGAGATGATCTCGGTGAAGCGGATGCCCAGACGTTCGCCCACGAGAACGACTTCGCCGCGGGCAAGGAGCGTCCCATTGACAAGGATGTCCAGATGCTCGCCTGCAAGTCTCTCGAGCTCGACGACGGAACCATCGTTCAGCTTCATCAGGTCACCGATGGAAATCTTGGTTCCACCAACCTCAACGGTCAACTGAACCTCGATGTTTTCAAGGCGCTTGATGTTGGGAGCGGGGGCTTCAGAGAGCTCTTCCCCTGATTGCTTGTCGGTGTTAGCCATTTGTGGTCTCGCCCTTTTGTCTAGCCTGTGATGCGGACTGCGATTTTTCCATCACGTTCGCCAATTGTCGCATTGAAGAGTGGTTCCCCTTCGACATAGATTTGCACCTGCTCGAAGGCCGGTATTTCGACGACCATCCCTTCATGAATATGCATGAGTTCACGCAGGGTGATGCCCGGCTCCGCGATGCGTGGCACAAATGTCAAGGGAACCTGCATCATCGCATCGTACATGCGCTGCGCCCATTGTTGGTCTCGACCATCCGTCGTGTGCTGGATCTTGCTGCGTAGAATGGTCGCGATCTGCTTCAATCCCTGACGCGGATAGACGATGTCGATGGTGGCGGGCTTTGAGAAGGGTAACTGCACCACGAATGAATTCACGATCACCATCTCCTGGCCTTCCACGAAGGACGTGAAGGCCGGGTTGGTTTCGCTGCTCATATATTCGAAGTTCACGGGATAGATTTCCCGCCATGCCTCCTCCAGGGTACGCAAGATTCCCTCGAGGATCACCTGCAGAATACGCTCCTCTGTCGGTGTAAATTCCGTCTGGCGTGTGACGTTGCAATCACCCTTTCCGCCGAAGAAGGTGTTCACGAGGATGCTGATGAGCCGGGGGGGCACGCGAATGAGGATAGGGCTCTTGAGGCTGTCCGCCCTGGCCAGTGTTTGGCTTGTGAAGGCGTCGACTGTACGCATGTGCTCATCGAAACGCTTTGATTCCGGCGCCAGAGTTGTTACGCGTGGCACAAACCGCAGCATTGGCAGGAGGACGTTTCGAACCTGACGCCCGAAGCGCTCGTTGATGATGCGAAGGCTGTGCAGGTCCCCCAGCAGGCTCGCATCTTCATTTCCCAGCTGATATGGCTTGTAAGCCACATCCGGAAGCTTTCCAGAACCAGCCGGAATCGCGCCTGTGTTCAGCCCTTCGATGAGGGCTGACACTTCTTCGTTGCTGAGCTTGCGATTAGGCGCCATGGGATTTCACTGCAAGACGAGAGCGGTAATGTAGACATCCTCAACGCCGCCAAAGCTCACGCGCTCGTTGAGGAGTTTGTTGATCGCATCCTTGATGAGGACTTGAAGCTTCTTGCGGTTCTCGACGCCTATGACATCGGTCTCCGATTGCTCTGCAAGCAGCGCGAGTACTTCCGCGCGGATCGCTACTTCATGCTTTTGCACGTTCTCGATGACCTTCTTGTCGTACTGGGTGGCCAGCGCGACAGACATCTGCGCGAAGCGTCGGGATCCGCGCAGATTGGTCGTGAAGTTGCCCGGAAATTCGAAGTAGCTCGTTACGAACTGCTCCTTGGAAGGAACTGGTTTGGTTGTCGGGCTGGAGGCGGGCGCACTATGAGCATCTTTAGCTGGCTCTGCGGTTGGTTGCGCCGCGTGTCCGGGCTCCTCCGCAGCGCCTCCCTTCCGCTCGATGACGATCGCCAGCGGGTTTTCATCTGCGGGCTTTGTCAGTTTGGTGAAGAGAATGGCCGCGCCAGCTCCCACACCAACCAGAACCAGGGCGCCCACCACCATGATGAGTATCTTGACGATCGGCAATTTCGCCTTTGGTTCCTGCTCTTCCGCTTCTGCTGCCATGGGTCTGGCTCCCCTTCGTTCAGGCGTTCAAATCAACGGTGAAGGACTCTATGGTCCCACCGCTGCGTGTCTTGACTTCAGGCTGCGTCGGCTTGCGATGCGGCGCCTCGTCATTTGTTCCGTCTTCGGATACGTCGAAGCCGGCCAGTTGCAGTCCGTTGCCGGACAGTGCGTCTCGCAGGTCGGCTTCCATGTTTCTCAGCGTGTCAGCCGCCTCTGTTGTGGCGGCGCGAGTCGCCAGCCGCAGGCGTTGGCCATCCATGGCGAGGCGAAGCACCACCTGGCCAAGACCTGGTGGATAAAGCTGAATGCTCAGCACCTGCGTCCCATTACGCGCCGCATTTACGATCATGCGTTCAAGCGCGCGCAAGCGTATGTCGTCCGCGATCGTGCGGCGCTCGCCATTTGTTTCCACACTGGTCGAAGCCATTGGCGTGGCCTGGGTCTGAACCGTCTGCGAAACAGTCTGCGCCGTGGTCTGCTGGGTTTGCGTCACATCTGTTGTTGCCCGCTGAAGCGTCGGCGAGGGCTCCATGCTCAAGGAGATATCGGTTACGCCGAGTTTCAGTAACTCGCGAATGTTCACAGTGCTTTTGTCAGCCTGCTTTCCCTCGTCAATCGACTTTGCTTCGTCACGTAAATTGCTTTTGGCGGTCTCGAGCTTGCGCGCCTCGTCAGCGGTCGCAGCCAATTTCTTGGACACATGCTCGTAGGCCACTTGTTCAATGGGATTGCCGGTGGTGATGGCGCCCTGATTCATGGGCTCAGGACTTGCCTTAGCAAGTCCCCGGATGTCTGCCGTTTGCACTGTCCGTGCGCCGCCGTCTTTTGTGTCGGCCTGGGTTTCAAGGGCTGGTTCGATCTGAGCGGTGGCCGGTTCTGTTGCGACAGCGTCAGCTTTGTTTCCGGATGGCGCTTGCGTCACTTTTGCCGTGGTGGACGCGTATTGCTGCGACACTGAGGGACTGATTGCGCGTGCGTCATCATCCGCGACCAAGCCGCGCGCACCCGTTGTGGCGATGGCCCGCAGTTCCGGCTGCACCGTTTCAACGATAGGTGAATTTGGCGTGCTGACCGATTGTGGTTGGGCAATCTCGCCCGGTCCGTTTTGCACGATCACGGGCGATGCTAGACCGTCCAGATATGCGCGCAGTTCGGCGGTTGGGTCTGCTGGTGCGATATGCGCAGCTGTTAGCGGCTGCTCGACCGCCGGATCAGCGTCGCGCTGGGCGAAGTCGATTTCGGCTTCTGTCGCGAGTCTGTTGGCCGGGGCGTTTGAGTCTTCCTTGCCCTTGTCGCTCGCCGTGACGGGGAACCACGCAACTGCTCGCAGAGCGCTTACTTGCGGCGGGGTCGAGGTTGAAATCTTTTCGTGGTTCGCGTCAGGCTCATCTTCGCCAGTGTTGTCGACCGCATTCGCCGGAAGGGACGTCAACTTTTCGACTGTTTGTTCCGCTTCGCTGACGGGTGGCGACATTATTGAAACGCGCGGCGTCTGGTCGGACGTGACAGGGTCGAGATCCTCGATTGGCTCAACTGCTGTGACGATTGTTTCGGAAACTGTGGCATCAGGATCGGTTTGGGCGTGATCAGGCGCTGGGACTGACCTTGCCGCTTCGACGGCCATCACGGATTGCGTCGCCAAATGATCATGGTTCCCAGATGTCGCTGTGTCAGCGAGCGCTGGCTTCGTCAGGTCCACGGCCAAAAGCGTTTGCGCGGGGAATGCTGCGTCATCGGTGGATGTGGCTGGCGTCGCCGACTGTGCTTCTGTGGACTGGCGGAAGTCTTCACCCAGCGTTTCCGACGCCGGGATGACGACGCGCAATGGGGCTGCGTCAAGGATGAGTTCGCCCGATGCAGGAGGCGTTTGTCTCAGTGAGACGCCGCGGGCGGCCACATGGCTGGCCGCCGCAAGCGCGGCTACCTCTGCATCGGCCCGGTCCGCCTCGGCCTCAGCGACGCCGGCCTTCTGCTTGAGCTCGGCCGTCTTGGCTTCCGACACATCATTTGATGAGCCGGGCGCTGGCGCCTGAGCGGAGGTCGCCATCAGGTCATTGAAGGCGGCGCCCTGGCCGGTCTTCGATGATGTGGCGGATTGCCCGTTGTTGTCTCCAACATCTGCGGCGGTCGTAGCCATTTGAATTGCGAGCGGCTGCAAGTTCGGGCGCCCCTGGGGTCAAGCGACGTGTCGATTTTTCAACACCTGATAGGGTGGCAGCAAGTTATGTGCCATCAGACTCGGCGGGCCGGGGCAAGCTTGGCGAGACGCTCCTCACGCTCAAGCCGTTCCTCGTTTTTCGCTTGTCTGGCGGTATCCTCGAGCTTGTCGATGTGGTGTTTCTTCTCCGCAAGGACAGTGCGGAGGCGTGTTCGTTCCACAGCGAGAATTTCGTTTCGCGCCTTGTCGATATCGCTGCGCTCGCGCAATCGTCCGATGATCTGCAGCACATCGCGATATTCGGTGATGTGCATGTCCGGCGTCGCAAGTTGCTCGCGGTAGCCGCGATCAAGGTCTGCAATCTGTGCGATGCGTGCGTCAAGGCGCGCGATTTCGTCAAAGAGACGGGTTGCTTCCTTGCGGTATGTCTGCAGGGCGATGGTCTGCTTGAGCGCCATCAGTTCCACGATGCGAGCGCGGCTCATCTATCGCCTCAGGGCAGGAGGGTCTGGAGCCGCGCTTCGCTCTCAATGAAGGTCGAGCGTTCTTGCATGCCCTGGGCGATATAGCCAAGGAGCGCCGGGTGTAGCTGGAACGCAGCGTCGAGTTCGGGGTCCTGGCCAGCCTGATAGCCGCCAAGGAGCATCAGGTCGCGGTTTTGTTCCCAGAGGCTCAGGTACCGGCGAAATTTTCTGACACGTGCGACATGGCTTGGAGAAACGCAGTCGCCCATCGTTCGGCTGATGGAGGCGTTGACGTCGATCGCCGGGAAAATGCCTTGTTCGGCCTGCTTGCGCGACAGAACGAT
>Ga0114972_10002246_pt1 | contig 14427 bp, 10 predicted proteins | sample M_140807_EF_Meta_FD_87354 | JGI IMG/M metagenome (GOLD analysis project Ga0114972, IMG submission 87354) | Freshwater microbial communities from Lake Montjoie, Canada to study carbon cycling - M_140807_EF_MetaG | ecosystem: Environmental > Aquatic > Freshwater > Lake | place: Lake Montjoie... | reverse complement strand
CTGGTTTCAGTAGCGACGATGGAGCCTAAGATCGCCCACCAGGGCAAGTCTCGGTCACCCAGCAGATAGCTTTCCACCGAAGTGTTTTTGCCTGCAACTTTAAGCCCGATTAAAATCGATGCTGCCATCGCAACGGCCAGTACTACCAAATCGAGGATTCCAAGTGGAATCTGCATGCCTCGTCCTTTTCAATTGTTCCTATCGATGTAGATTGACGCATTGTAATAGACTAGGCTGCCGATGGGTAAGCATCCCCAAAAAAGAACTTCTCTCCATGGATCATTATGGATCATTTGATCACGGAACAAAATAATCCCGATTCCAGAGCAATCGACCAAATGGATCCGCTCCAGATCGCTCGCTTGATGAATCGCGAGGATCTCAAAGTGGTCGCCGCAGTTGAAAAGGTTTTGCCGGCGATTGCCCAAGCCATCGAGATAGTCACGCAGCGAGTTCTACGTGGTGGGCGATTGATCTACATCGGAGCCGGTACCTCCGGTCGCTTGGGGGTCCTAGATGCGTCGGAATGCCCACCGACGTTCAGCACTCCACCATCTTTAGTCGTGGGGCTGATCGCTGGAGGGCATCGAGCATTGACCACAGCGATCGAAGGTGCCGAGGACAATCGACAAGCTGGAGTGGACGATCTTCGGAGCGTCGATCTGGGGCCTTTGGACGTTGTATGTGGGATCGCGACGAGCGGGCGGACCCCTTACGTCCTCGGTGCTCTTGCTTACGCCAGGACTTTGCAAGCTGCGACGCTTGGGGTGACCTGCAATGAGGCGTCGGAGTTGTCAGAAGTCTGCGACGTCCTGATCGCGCCGGTTGTTGGTCCAGAGATCTTGAGCGGTTCGACGAGGCTCAAAGCTGGTACGGCGACGAAAATGGTCCTGAACATGATTTCGACCAGCACGATGATTAGGATTGGAAAAACGTATGGGAACTGGATGGTCGATCTGAGAGCGACGAATGCCAAGCTCAAGGATCGGAGTATGAGGATTGTCAGCGGGATAACCGGGGTCAGCAGAGACCAAGCCGAGCTATTGCTCGCGGCTTGTGACGGTGAGGTCAAAACGGCAATCGTCAGTCATTTCCAGGGGGTATCTAAACAGGATGCCCAAGAGATTATAAGGGGCTCTGGTGGGCGATTGCGAGCGGCCCTCGAAGGTGCTCAAGCTCGAAAGTCCTAAAGTGGGATATCGATTGGAATAGTACTAAGCGAGCCGTGCAAGCGGTGGTTGGAATCGAGGTGATGGATGTCAAGTCAAACAGACAAATTGCGCTATGAATCCTGCCCGGTGTGCGGATCGAGTTTCAAACCCTGGCGATCCAAAAAAGGGGGCGATCACCTTTATCAGATGGATCGGTGCACCGCATGCGGATATTGCTTTGTCAATCCCCGTCCGTCCCTTGAATTCCTGATGCAGTACTACTCGACCTTCGGCCATGGCGACGGAGATGGGGCCAAAGAGCCGCCCAAGCTTTCTGCGGTCATCGAACGTGAACGGGTTTTCCCAAACTCGACGGTTGATGCCAAAAGATTGGTTGCGACGATCCGGGCACTTAGTCGACCCGCAACCAGCAATCGCTTTCTGGATGTCGGTTGCGGTTACGGTTTTTTTTCCAAAGAAGCTCTGGGAGCAGGGTTCGATGTACAGGCCATCGAGCTGGCGACCAACGAGCGAAAGATTGCTCAGGAGATGACCGAACTGTCTCCCGCGGCAACGTCGTTCGAAGAATATCAATGCGAACCAGAGTCGCTGGGCGTGGTCCTCATGAGCCAAATCCTAGAGCACGCTTTGGATGTAAATCTATGGGTTGACAAAGCCTACCGCTTTCTTCAAAAGGATGGGATCCTGGCGATCGCTCTGCCGAACTATGGCAGTGTGGTTCGCAAGGTTCTTCAGGAGCGAGACCCGTTTGTATGTCCCCCGACGCACTTGAATTTCTTCAATCCTCGAAGTCTCTCGATGTTGCTTGGTAAGCATGGTTTCAAGGTCGAGAAGGTGGAGTGGGTATCGAGGTTGCCAAAATCGAGTTTCGAAAAACGTTGCCCTCGGTTCGCAAAGCCGCTGTTGCCCTTCGTGCATTTTGGAACAACCTGTTCCTTGGGGTTGATCGATCTTGGTCGGCTCGGAATGGTCATCCGAGTCTATGGCAGGAAGACCTAGGAGCAATACCATCGATTTGCGACCATCGATTTACGATGGTTTTTTGGTGCGAATCGACCGAGGCTCCTTAAACGGTGTAAAATACAGTCGTGTGAAATGATTCTTCAACCGGCAGCCTCGGAGGCGATGGAGCATTCCATCGGCGACTTGCTCGGCTCCGATCGAACCTAGAGCTTTATGCAAAAACAGATTTTCAAGACCCTTTGCAGTTTCAGCCCAGCCTGGGTGGTAGCACTGCTGCCATCAGTGATTCTATTCGTAGGGCCGCTTGGATCTGTGGGGCAGGCGCAAGAGGATACCTTCGCCGCAGCGGCCAGGGTGCTGGAACGCAATTGCGTTAGCTGCCATGCGGGTTCCAAGCCCAAGGGGGGGTTGGGCCTTGAGACGCTCGAGGCGATGGTCCAAGGAGGTGAAAGTGGTCCGGCCCTGGTCGGGGGCGATACCGGCAAAAGCATCTTGCTCGATTATGTCTCTGGCGATGAGCCTCAGATGCCCAAGACAGGAAAACCGCTTTCGGCCGACGAGGTTCATGCCCTGAGGGTGTGGATTGCTGGAGGGGCCAAGTGGCCCGAGGGCAAGAGGCTCGAGGATCGGCATGTTCCGGACGCCGAATGGTGGTCGCTCAGACCCTTGGTCCGTCCCGGAGTCCCTGATTTTCCTGTTCATGAGGTTCCGGTTCAGGGACCTAAGAAAGGTGAATCAGCCAACGGTTCACCGTACAAAGTCGCCAACGCTATCGATGCCTTTGTGGTCAGCAAGTTGCGACACAAGGGGCTGCCTCAGTCGCCTCTTGCCGACCGTCGGACGCTCGTTCGACGCGTATCGATTGATTTGATCGGGTTGCCACCGACACCTGAACAGGTCTCAGCATTTGTGGATGATCCTGCGAGTGACGAGCAAGCTTACAGCACTCTGGTCGATCGATTGCTTGAGTCTCCGAGGTATGGGGAGCGTTGGGCAAGGCACTGGCTCGATGTGGTTCATTTTGGCGAGACCCATGGATATGACAAAGACAAGCTACGTCTGAATGCTTGGCCGTATCGTGATTATGTCATACGGGCGTTGAACACCGATAAGCCTTATCGCAGATTCATCGAAGAGCAACTCGCCGGAGATATCCTGTATCCTGGAACAGCAGATGGTATTGAAGCCTTGGGGTTCATCTCTGCCGGGCCATGGGATTTTATTGGGCATGCCGAGGTTCCCGAGACAAAGATCGACGGAAAAGTTGCCCGGCATCTGGATCGCGACGACATGGTCGCGACTGCCATGGGTACCTTTAACAGTTTGACGGTCGGTTGCGCCCAATGCCACAATCACAAGTTCGATCCGATCTCGCAGCGGGATTACTATCGCTTGCAGGCGGTCTTTGCTGCGGTGGATCGCGCCGATCGGTCTTATGATCGCGATCCGCAGGTGGCAGCCAAACGGCAGCAGTTGGATCGCCAGATCGATCAGCTAACCAAGGAGCTCAAGCAGATCGATGAGTTGGTCGCGGAGCGTGGCGGTAAACCTCTGGCGGAGTTAGATCGTCAAATCGCCGAGGCTACGAAACCCTTGGGCAGCAACGAGCAGCCTGAGTTTGGTTACCACAGTCAGATCGAGGAGCGAAACGATGTAGCCAAATGGGTGCAAGTGGATCTAGGGGAGTCCAAGAGCATTACGGCCGTCGAGTTGGTCGGTTGCCACGATACGTTCAATAACATCGGAGCAGGTTTTGGATTTCCCGTGCGGTTTGTGGTCGAGGCTAGCGACGATTCAGAGTTCAAATCCGGAGTGCTCAGGCTTGTCGACCGCTCGGCAGAGGATTTTGTGAACCCTGGGGTAGCGCCGCAGCGTTTCGAGGTTGGGGAGCTCGCGGGCCGGCCGCCAAGGGCCCGGTATGTCAGGGTCACAGCAACGAAGTTAGTCAATCGAATGCCTACCGACTATATCTTTGCATTGGCCGAGTTATCGGTCTATTCGTCCGAGGGAATGAATCTGGCATCTGGAGGGGTGGTCTCTTCGCTCGATTCGATCGAAGCGCCTCCGCGATGGCAGCGAAAGAATCTTGTCGATGGTTACTATTTCGGGCGGGCCAAGATGGCCGACGGAGATTTGAAGGTCTTGCAGGCCAAGCGGTCCGAGATCGTCGAAGGAATTTTAGATAGTCCGATGAAGCTCAAGCGGGCAGAGTTGTCCGGGGGTTTGGCCGAGGCCCAGCAGTCCAAGATGGGCTTACCGGCCCAGCAGGTAATCTACTCTGGGACAGTGCATATTGGGAGCGGGGCTTTTGTAGGGACAGGTGGAAACGCTGGCAAGCCTCGTCCGATCTACATTCTAGATCGCGGTAGTGTCACCCAACCGAAAGACGAAGTCGCCCCCGGCGCACTGGATTGTTTCGGCGAGCTCAGGCAATGGTTTGATATGCCCGAGGGGCATAGCGAAGCACAGCGACGAGCGGGGCTGGCCCATTGGCTTTCCGACGATCGCAACCCGCTGACTTGGCGAAGCATTGTCAACCGCGTTTGGCAGTATCATTTTGGACGCGGAATCGTCGAGACATCAAACGACTTAGGACGCATGGGTGCCGAGCCGACGCATCCGGAGCTTTTGGATTGGCTTGCGGTGGAGTTCCGCGACGGCGGAGGGTCGCTCAAGCGGTTGCACAAGTTTATCGTCACGAGTCATACCTATCGACAGGTTTCCTCGGCCAGTGGAAACTCGGGGCCGGGCGGGGCAGAGTCCACCGACATCGAGAACCGATTTTTATGGAGATCCAATCGCAGACGATTGGAGGCCGAGGCGTTGCGGGATGTTGTGTTGCAAGTCGCTGGGAAGTTGGATCTGACGATGGGAGGGCCGAGTTTTCAGGACTTTGTCATCGAGCACCCTGAGCACTCCCCCCACTATGAATACCATTTGTATGATCCAGAGGATCCTCGGTCGCATCGTCGCAGCGTGTACCGTTTCTTGGTGAGGTCTCAGCCACAGCCATTCATGACGACTCTCGATTGCGCTGATCCCTCGATACGGGTTGAAAAGCGGAATGAGTCGTTGAGTCCGCTCCAAGCTTTGGCGCTGCTTAACAATGGCTTCATGCTCACCATGAGCGGGCACTTTGCCAAGAGGCTTGAGAGCGAGTCGACGGATGACGCAGGTCGGATTGAAAGGATGTTCTCGTTGGCGTTTGGGCGAGCCCCTAGCGACCGAGAGCGAGGGGCACTCGAACAATACATCGCACAGCACGGACTGGCCAACGCTTGCCGATTGATTTTCAATCTCAATGAATTCTCGTTTGTGGATTGAACCGTAGGTTTACATGAGCAATACCATTCGCAGGACGAGAATCATGGGTGAATCGGCTGACCAAAGCATGTTTTCGCGGCGAGGGATGCTCGAGTCGCTCGGTCAGGGATTCGGGGGGATCGCCCTGGGTGCGATGCTCGCAAACGAGTCAAGCCTATCGGCCCAGATGCCAGCGGACGATCAAACCTTTGGCATAGGCCGAGGGGGGAGTATGAGCAAGCTGCATCATCCGGCCAAGGCCAAGCGGGTCGTGCAGCTTTTTATGGCTGGGGCTGCGAGCCACATTGATTTGTTCGATTACAAGCCGGAGTTAGTCAAGCGGCACGGCCAAGAGAGTGATTTTGGGGAACCGGTCGAGGCGTTTCAAAATGGACTAGGGCCCTGGCTCAAACCTGTGTGGGACTTCAAGCCCCATGGGGCTAGCGGAAAACTCCTTGGCGAGCCGGTCTGGGAGCTTGGGAAAGTTGCCGACGAGATGGCTTTTGTGCACAACGTCGTGGGCAAGACAGGAGTGCACAGCCAAGCGACGCTCTTGCATGCGACCGGCTTTCAATTGCCGGGTTTTCCTGGCATGGGTGCGTGGGTCAGCTATGGCCTCGGGAGCATGAACGACAACTTGCCGACCTTTGTGGTTTTTCCGGATCATCGCGGGCTGGCCAGCAACGGGACCAAGAATTGGGATTCGGCGTTTTTGCCGGCCCAGCACAGTGGCACGGTGATTTACCCAGGTTCAGGGAACCCGATCGCCGATTTGCGTCCACACAAATCTGGGGTCTATATAACCCCCAGCAGCGAGTCGGCCGGTCAGTCGTTGTTGGCTGAGCTCAATCGGCAGCATGCGCACCAGAGGGCAGGCGACGAGCGGCTAGAGTCACGGATTCGCAGCTATGAACTGGCCGCTCGGATGCAACTGGCCGCTCCCGAGGCTTTGGATTTTTCCAAGGAGCCCGAGCATATCCTCAAGCTCTATGGCTTGGATCAGATACCTTCGGCGTTCGACAAGGAGATCAATCCGCTTGAGGAGACAGTTCATTTTTCGCGCAAATGTCTAGCGGCCCGGAGGATGCTCGAGCGAGGGGTTCGGTTTATTCAGATCTGGTCGGGGAACGACAACGGTTTTCCAAGGCGGAACTGGGATTCGCACGAGGACATCCAGCGCGACCATGGACCGCTGGCTAGCGGCATGGCACGCGGGGCTGCGGCGTTGATCCAGGACCTCAAGCAGCGAGGGATGCTCGAGGACACGATCATTCTCTGGACGACTGAATTTGGGCGCATGCCCAGTTCGCAGGGGGGCAGGGGGCGGGACCACAACCCATATTGCTTCACCAATTGGTTGTGTGGGGGAGGGATCCGAGGCGGGACTAGCTACGGGCCCAGCGATGCGTTTGGCTACAAGCCCTTGGATCGCCAGAACCCCACACAGGTTTATGACATCCACGCAACGATTCTCCACCTTTTGGGTATCGACCATACTCGACTGACGGTCCGGCAAAACGGCATCGATCGCCGCTTGACGGACGTTCACGGGCATGTCATCAACGAGTTGCTAGCTTAGTTCTTCGCCGGATGATAGGGTGTTCTGAGCAGCCAAGTTTTCTTGTGTGGAAAGCTTTTCTGACTGTTCTGGCGAAACTGTTTGAACTCGCTTTACCGACCATAGAGGTAAACTAAACTTGTCTGATAAACCGGACTGTCTTGCGGTATAAGAAAAGTTGATGGCTAACGTAGTCACCGACGAGAGCGAAGCATTGAATAAGACTAGCTAATTTAACGGGTGGTTTTTTGGCGGGAGTTTTTTTTAGGAGGGTGTTTGCGAGGAATGTTGGGCTTTCGACGGTGGTCAAGTTCAGTTCATTTCTCTTGCAGTTTGCGATGTTACCGCTTTTGGTTAAGTCGTTGGGGAAATCCGAGTATGGGGTTTGGGTTGCGCTTCAGTCGTTGGTCGTTTGGATTGCGTTGTTGGAGCTTGGGATTGGCAAGGGGCTGCGCAACAAGTTGATTGAGTCATTGAGTTTGGGTGAGACTGGAATGGCCAGGCGATACATTTCGTCGACGTTTTTCGGTCAACTGGTGCTTTGGGGGGCGGTTGCAGTGGGGTTAGGATCGCTGCTGCTGGTGGTTGATTTTCCGTGGGCGCGGTGGTTGAGAAGTAGTGGAACGGATCGTTCGATTGCTTGGAGTCTTTTGTTCTGTTTCATTTCGTTTTCGCTGAGTCAATTGTTTGGGGTGACGAGTGCGATTTTGTATGCCAAGCATTGGAATGCTGCGACATCGCTGGTTGGTTTTTTTGGTTCGTTAGGGTTGTTTCTGTATGTGCTGTATTCGAGTTGGTTTGGTGTGAGTCTGAGCATGCCCGAGTTAGCTTTTGCGAACTTGCTATTGTTCGCTTTGGGTTATGCCATCCAGTCGAGTTATCTTTTTCGACAGTTTCCCGAGTTGTTGCCGACCTGGGGCGATGCTTCATGGCGAGATTTTTCTGAGATCGTAAGTATCGGCATTCGATTTTTGCTGATTGAAATCACATTCATCGTTATTTTTGTGATGGATCGATGGATCGTGTTGCAATGGTTAGGCCCCGTGTCGGTCACCGAATATGACATCCTATTGAAGTTTTCTGCTTTGGTAACAACGGGTTATTCACTATGTATTGGTCCGATCTGGGCGCTCTCTGGGACGGCTTGGGCCAAGCGTGATGTAGCGATGATGGACAGATTGTGGCGGATTGTGTCTGCGATTATGATTCCGTTTGCGTTAGTCGCATTAGTAATCGGATTTGCCATGAATCCGGTGATTCATCTTTGGGTGGATGAGGGGATAACGATCCCACCGTTAGCACGATGGTCGATGGTAGTTTATTCGTGGATTGTCATATGGGGAAGTGCTTATGCGAGTCTGCTCAATGGGATCGGACGAGTTCGGGAGCAAATGATCTGTTCGATCGTTGCTTGTCTGATGAACATTCCGCTAGCGATGTATCTAAGCGGCATTGGGGGCATCGGTATAGCTGGGGTGTTGATCGCCAGTGCGTTATCGCTGTCGATGTTCGCCGTCGTAGCTCCTTTTGTCTGGTTTGAGTGCCGGAATCGTTGTGAGCAGATAGCATGAAGGTAAGCACAATCATCCCTGTTTACAATCGTCAGGAATTGGTCAAGCGGGCGATCGCATCGGCCCAGGCGCAGAGAGTCGATGGTCATGAGATTGTGGTGATCGACAATTGCAGCACCGATTCTACGTGGGAGGTTGTTCAGGGGTTCGCTAAATCCGATTCTCGCATTCGCTGTATCCGAAACGATCAGAATGTCGGTCCTGTACGAAACTGGCGACTTGGGGTTCAGGCGTCTATAGGGGAGTATTGTCATCTACTCTTTTCTGATGATTGCATCGAGCCTGTTTTTTTGGACGAGACGCTCAAGGTTTTTGATTGCCGGACTGCCTTGGTGCTTACGGGGCATACGATTTTGGATTCCCAGACGGTGCGTGCTGTGTCGAATTTCCAAAGCCAGGAAGTGATCTCTCGAGAGGAATTTTTAGAGGCGGCCGTGTTTCTGAATCCCAAGGAGATTCAGTTGCTCTCGCCGCTTAGCGCTTTGTTTCGCCGCAGCGACATGCTCGAATCGCTGATCGATGAAATTCCTAATCCCTTTGGGATCGATTTTGCAGGTCATGGGGCGGGGCCAGACCAATTGATTTTTATGTTGACTGCGGTCAAATACCCCTTAGTGCGCTGTGTTAACAAAAGATTGGCGGTGATGCATGCTCATGCCGGATCGATAACGATCCAGGCCAGAGATTTAAGTTTACCTAGGGAGTTCGCTAGGTGGTACTTTGTTGACAAGCATTGGCCGCAGGCTCGGGAATCTTACCGATCGATGCTGTGGCTAAAAAGCAAGAAGAATCCGGTTTACAGGGCGCTTTACGAGCATATTGACCAGCAGGTCGGCGGTCGGATGCGTATTGGTAAGGCGATCGATTATGGGATACGTAGGTTGTTGCGACTCCGAGGCAGCTATCCTAAGAGCGATTTTAGTCCATCGACAAGGAGTCGTTGATGCATCCATTGATTTCTAGCGATCAAGGCCATCGGCCATTGAGAAATGGCCTGAGGCCTGCCCGTAGCGACTTGGCCATGCCATTGGATTCAACCTCTCGAACGACCTATAGTGGGGCGGATCACGAGGGTTGGCGTCTGCTCTTTAGGCTCAGCAACTTGGTTCCATTCATCGTTGCAGTGAGCATGGTCATCCCGGTGACCTATATCGGCACGTTTCGGCTTGGCGAGTTATTGGTCTTGGCACTATACCCCTTTTACTTCCGGCAGATCCTCAAGGCATTGCGTAACCGAGAGGTTTTTTTCCTGGTGTGTTTGGGCTTATTGTGGTTGGTCTCGCAGGTGCTGAGCGACCTGTACAATGCTACCTCGATGAAGAACTCTTTAAGAGGGTTAGGTAGTATTGTCCTGACGATGACGACGTTCCTGTTTTTCTGCGGTTTGTACTGCCGTGATTATCGAAACCACCTAGGGACTTTGCTTGGTGTCTTTGCTGGTGGTTTGCTGAGTTCCAGTTTGCTTTACCGCTACGATGGTAGCAATCAGGGCTACATGGATAACCTGTGGGATTTCTACGTGTCGGGTTGGGCGCATCCGGCCTTCACTCTGCTGGCATTTCTCCTGTACCGTTCGCATCCGTGGTTCGTATTCCCGATAGGTATTGGGTACGGCGTGTTGGCCAACATGTATGGCGGGCGCTCTGACGGGCTTGTCGTGCTGGTGAGCACCTTGTTTTTTCTTTATTTGCGGATCAAATTAAATTCTTCGAAGAGGGATTTGCGTTTCTCGATGAGGTCAGGTTTTCTGCTTAGCGCTCTGTTGCTTATCCCTTTGTTCGTCCTTTACGTCAATTACGCGCAAAGCGGCGCATTGGGCAAAGCTGCTAAGATGCAGATTGATTTGGCCAAGAATCCCTACAACCCCGCTGAGGTTTTGCTGCTTGCTCGAAACGAATCCGTGATCGCCTTGGATGCCATTTATGAGAAGCCGATTCTGGGGCATGGTTCCTGGGCGAACCCAGGTCATTTGCTAAAACTGTATCTGCTGAAGATGCGAGAGATCTATGGGGCGGCGGCACCCAAGCGTCTGGTCCACGACATCTTGCCAGTTCATTCGGTTCTGCTCGGGGCATGGGTTTTTAGCGGCTTTGCAGGATTCCTTTTTTGGGTTTACGTAATCTATCGAACCTTTTATTTATCGAATCAGCTTCTTATCCATGGCACGCTGGCGATGGTGGCGATCGCGGTGGTTTATCTTCCTTTTTTTTCATGGCACGTGCTGTTTTCTCCGAATTCATTTGCACGATTTTCCTGGCCGATGAGCATGGCATTTCTGATTTTCGCAAACGCTTACCACGTTCGAGCAAAAACTGAACAGGCGGGATGATCGTGACGGGCAAGATCCTTTTTATAAGTTTCGGCGAATTGAGCAAAACAGGGTGCCTGAGGGCTTACCAACTGACGCTCTGTTTACGTCAACTCGGATGGGATGCTCATATTGCCGTTCCCGATTGCGATTCGAACCGAGAATCCGACCAAGCTGCGACGGTAGCTCCGTTTTATTTTGATCCTTCGCCGATGAAATTCCGTGCGAGCGTGGGGGCCATCTTGAAAAAGCAGCGGCCCGACTTTGTTCACATGCTGAACCCAAAGGAGAAAGCGTTGTTGCTGGCGACGACTTATCCGCGAATCCGTTTTGTATTCGATTGGGAGGATTGGACGACCTTCATGCAGAGCGAGGGTCCGGTCAAATGGTACAAGGAAAAAAGGGACGGGTGGTTGGTCCGCCGAGCTAGCTTGGTAATCACCGCTAGCCGATGGCTCTCGACGTACATACTTGATCGTTTCAAGAGAGATTCTCTCTACATGCCTTACGCATGTTTGCCCAAGCAGTTTCCGAAGCCTAGTTTTCAGCGGGCAGAGCCGCTTGCTATCGGGATGGGGAGTCTGCACCCGGGTTGGGACCACGATCTAATGATTGAGGCTGCCGGAGTGCTAAAGCGACGAGGCTCGGAGTTTCCGATACGTTGGATAGGATCTGGTATTGAGCTGGCATCATGCCAAGCCCGAGCAGCGGAATTGAAATTAGAAAGGTTTGAGTTTCCTGGGTACCTCGAATGGGAACAGATGCTCCGAGAGCTCAGGGAGGCCCATTGTTTGGTGTTTCCTATTCGCAAGAAGCCCCTGAATTTGGCGAGATGTCCATTCAAGTGCTTTCAATTCGCCCAAGCAGCCCGGCCGGTGATTACCTCAGACGTCGGAGAGGTTCGATCGATTTTGGGAGACCATGCGATCTATGTGGAGCCGACCGCCGAGGCGATCGCCGACGCGATTTCAGAGGTGATGAGCAAGCCGAGGCAAGCGGACGTTCCTTATGACTTAGGGAACCATCGTTGGGAGAATCGAGCTGCGGATTTATCTGAACGTTTGAGCGAAATCAATTCCGAAATCGGCTCGCGAAGTGTCTGAGATGAATTCCAGCAAAGCCATCGTTCATGTGATCTCTACGACGAGGCTAGATTGCGGTGGGCCATCGCTATCTTCAACTCAGCTTTTAGAGAGTCATCGGGTTGCAGGGCAGCCGGGATTATTGCTTTGCTTTGACCATCAGGCCGATACCTCCCGGTATGCGAGTGTCTCTGCACGCGTTTACAAGACGGTCGATTCGCTGATGGCTAATGAATCTCAAGGGACGATCAGAGCCTTTCATTTGCATGGGATCTGGGACCTGTTTTTGCACCGGGTTGCGAGTTATGCAAGGCGGTCGAATATCCCGTACGTTTTCTCCCCGCGAGGAATGCTGGAACCCTGGGCGCTGAGCCAAAAGAAATGGAAGAAGAGATTGGCCTGGTGGTTGTATCAGCGCCGGGACTTGAGTCGTTCGGCCTTTCTGCTTGCCACGGCTCAAAGCGAAGCGGATCAATTCCCTCGCCTTGGGCTCCGCAATCCGACGGTGGTCTTGCCCAACGGTGTTGCGATTCCGGACAAAGTGCCTTTCCGCGTCGCAGCGAGTTCTTCGGATAGAACCGCGCTGTTCCTGAGTCGTATTCATCCCAAGAAAGGATTGCTTGTGCTTGCCGAGGCCTGGGCCAAGGTTCAACCGGAGGGTTGGCGGATGGTGGTTGTAGGGCCCGATGAAGGTGGGCATCGCCAGCAAGTGGAATCTCGGATTGACCAATTGGGTTTGAGGCAATGTTGGGAGTTTCGCGACGCAGTTTTTGGGGAGTGCAAGCGGCGAGCTTTTATCGATGCCGATCTATTCATCTTGCCAACCTACAGCGAGAATTTCGGGATTGCGGTTGCCGAAGCGCTAGCGTACGGATTACCGGTGATAACAACGACCCAGGCACCATGGGAGGGGTTGCTTGAACACCGTTGCGGATGGTGGGTTCCGGTCAATGTAGATGGGATTGGCAAGGCGTTGCTAGAAGCGACTAGGGCAACCTCTACCGAGTTGCAAGAAATGGGTAGCAGGGGACAGCGGTGGGTGCGCGACGAGTTCGCTTGGCCATCGATCGCACGGAGATTGATAGAGGCTTATGAAAAGCATATTCCGTGACACTCAGTCTGCAGGTGATTTGGACCTTTCGAAGTACCAGAACACGGCTTCGTTGGGTTCGAAACTTCGGCGTTTTCTCTGGTCGCTGGTCCAATCGACCTTGTTTCGCTGCAGTCCGCAACGAGCGTTTGGATGGCGAAGATTTTTGCTGCGGTTATTCGGGGCCAAGCTCGAATCGACCAGCTACATCTATGCGACGACGGTTATCCGAGACCCGGTCATGCTAGAGGTTGGCAAGCACAGTGCGATCGGACCGGGAGTTGAGGTTTATTCAGTCGATCGAATTGTGATCGGCAGTCATTGTACAGTGAGCATGCAAGCGTTCTTATGCACGGGGAGTCACGATATCAGCGATCCTCAAATGCGCTTGACCCATGCACCGATTGCCATCGAGAATGGAGCTTGGGTCTGTGCCCGAGCATTTATCGGGCCCGGGGTTCGGGTGGGCCAAGGAGCGGTGGTGGGGGCATGCGCTGTGGTGACCAGGGATGTTGAACCATGGACGGTGGTTGCGGGCAATCCAGCGGTGTTCAAAAAACAACGGCGCATCGGTTCTAAAGAATCATGATATCGGTTTTGATCCGCACGCTTAACGAGGAGGTCAATCTCCCGCATTGCTTGGAGTCATTGCGGTGGTGCGACGACATTGTTGTACTAGACTCGGGTAGCAACGATCGAACCGTTCAGATCGCGCAGGATGCTGGTTGCCGGGTGCTTCATCAAACCTTCGAAAATGAGTCCACTCAGTTGAATTGGGCTGGAACACAGATCCAGTACAAGCATCCGTGGGTCTATTTCTCCGACGCCGACGAAGTCGTCCCGGAGGACTTGAAGCAGGAGTTGTTGCAGATAGCAGACGATCGAAGTTTTCCGCACACGGCTTATCGGTTGCGGTACAAGAATTACTTTATGGGGCGTTGGATTCGGCACTGCGGGATTTACCCGGTTTGGGTGATGCGGTTTTATCGGCCCGAGAATGTCCGATGGGAGCGGATCGTCAACTGCACTCCGGTGGTCGAGGGTTCGATTGGAAATCTTCAGGGGCATTTTCATCACTTTAGTTTTCGCAAGGGTATTGCGGCCTGGGTGGAGAAGCATAACAAGTATTCCACGCATGAGGCGATCGAGTCGCTTCGCAGCCTTCGGTACTCCTCGATACCGTGGGGGGATCTATTCCAACTGAAGGATCCCGCTGCGCGTCGACGTGCTCTCAAAGAGCTCTCGTTCAGGATGCCATGCAGAGGCAGTCTTCGGTTCCTCTACATGTACATTTGGCGGCTTGGGTTCCTCGACGGCTTGCCGGGGTATCATTATTGTAAGCTGCTTTCGATCTACGAGTATCTCATCACTCTCAAGATG
>Ga0114972_10002244_pt1 | contig 14427 bp, 6 predicted proteins | sample M_140807_EF_Meta_FD_87354 | JGI IMG/M metagenome (GOLD analysis project Ga0114972, IMG submission 87354) | Freshwater microbial communities from Lake Montjoie, Canada to study carbon cycling - M_140807_EF_MetaG | ecosystem: Environmental > Aquatic > Freshwater > Lake | place: Lake Montjoie... | reverse complement strand
TCCACCGTCTCCGCCACCAATGGCAATGTCCTGAATTTCATCGTTCAGGTGACGGGCGCTCCCTCCACCGCCAAAAGCTGGAAACTGACCGGCACCCTGCCCACCGGCCTCACCCATACCAATGCCACGAATAGCAATACCGATTCCGTGACCGGCATCCCCCGGCAGAATGGCAACTTCAATGTCACCCTCACGGCGTGGGAAAAAGCTGGCTACAGCGGAGGCTCCAAGTCAGCCTCCTTCACCATTAGCGTGACAGGCGGAGTGACTCCTCCGGTCATCTCCACCCAGCCAGCCTCCCTCTCCGTCAGTCAGGGAGCCACCGCCGCGCTCTCCGTGGCCGCGACCGGAGCCGCCTCCTGGCAATGGTATACCGGAACCAGCGGAGATGCAAGCCATCCCATTGCGGGTGCCACAGCGGCCAGTTACACCACGCCTGCCCTGGTGGCAGGTGACGGCTTTTGGGTCAGGGTGACAAATACCGGAGGTTTCACGGATTCCAGCGCCGCCCTCGTCACCGTGATCGTGCCGCCTGCCATTTCCGCCCAGCCGCTTTCCTCCCATATCAATCCGGGCGGCTCGGTTTCCCTCACCGTGAATGTTTCCGGCACCACTCCCACCTTCCAGTGGTATACGGGAGTGAGCGGAGACCTCACGCAAGCTATTCCAGGGGCCACGTCATCCACTTACACTACTCCGGCACTCAACATCACCAGCCGGTATTGGGTATATGTCACCAACAGCGCTGGCAACATCAACTCGGATACTGCCGTCGTGACCGTCGACATCCCTGCCAGCATCTCCGCGCAGCCTTTGTCATCTGCCATTCCTCCGGGAACCAGTGCTGTTTTATCCGTCACTGCTGCCGGCACCAACCCTGGCTATCAATGGTATGCAGGATTGTCCGGGAACCAGCAGAACCCGGTCCCTGGGGCCACTGGGCCGGTCTGCACCACCCCGGCCTTGAGCCTGGCGGCGAGCTATTGGGTCCTGGTCAGTAATGGAGCCGGTTCGGTCAATTCCCAGACGGCATTCATCACCCTGCTCGACAACTTCAGCTCCTGGGCCGCGACCCGCTTCCCCAGCCAGCAGAACGATCCCGCCATTTCCGGACCTACTATGGACCCGGACGGCGATGGCCAAACCAACGCCCAGGAATTCATCTTCGGCACCCAGCCCCTCACGGCCAATCCCTCCCGGCTTCCGGAGATCAATGTGACCGGTGACCAGGTTTCCGTCAACTTCACCGCCAACGCTGCCACGGGCCTGGGTTATGCTGGTCTTATCAGGCATTTTGCCCTCGAATCCTCCCCCGCCCTGGGAACAACCAGCGGCCCATGGATCCCGGTGCCCGGCTTGAGCGATATCACCGCCCAGGGACAAGCCATCCATTTCTCCACCACAAGATCAGGTGCCGCTGCTAAATTCTATCACGTAAAAGCCTGGCTGCTTCCCCAGTAAAGGCAGAGTGGATTTTAATTGGCGGTAAATGGAAAGGGGCACGGGGTTGAACGCGACCCGGGGTTGACGGCGGGCTGGGATGCCGTTTTTGGTGCAGATGCCCGTTTCCCTTCAGATTCTTTGTGAGCGCATCGCGACCGAGCTGCGCATTCCAGCGCTGCCGGATTATCCGGGGGCGATGAATGGGTTGCAGTTGCAGAATGCAGGCGGGGAGGTCGTCCGGCTGATCGCGGCGGTGGATGCCAGTCTGCCGGTGATGCGGAAAGCGGCGGCGCTGCCCGGACCCTCGCTGCTGCTGGTGCACCATGGTTTATTTTGGAAAGGGGCGCAGATGATCACGGGGGCTCATTTTGAAAAACTGCGGGTGGCGATAGAGGCCGGCCTGGCACTTTACAGTGCGCATTTGCCTTTGGACGTGCATGCCACAATGGGCAATAACGCCTGTCTGGCGGCGGCCCTGGGGATCACGGAGACGGTGCCCTTTTTCGATTGGAAAGGGATGCCGCTGGGCCTGCGGGCGAAGGTGGATCTGACGCGGGAGGCGCTGGTGGCGCAGTTGTCGGCTGCCGTGGGCGGGCCGGTGCATGTCTGCCCGGGTGGTCCGGCCCGGGTGCGGGAGGTGGGGATCATCACAGGGGGAGCCGGCTCGGAAGTGGCCGCCGTGGCTGCCACCGGAGTGGATACCTTTATCACCGGGGAAGGACCGCACTGGAGTTTTCCTGCGGCTGAGGAAGCGGGGATCAATGTGCTCTACGGCGGGCACTACGCTACGGAGACCTTTGGGGTGAAGGCCCTGGCTGCCTGGCTGGGGGCGGAGTTTGGATTGCCCTGGGAATTTGTGGATCACCCTACCGGCTTGTGAGAAGGCGCGTCACTCCGGCGGGCAGAAACGTAGCCTTGGCACGCATGTGTCACCGGCTTCCTCTTCTGACTTTTCTCCTGCTGGGCGGGATGGGCAGGGCTGTGGCGGAGGAGGATTCCTGGCAACGGGCCTTGCCAGGCTGGAACTGGCAATTTCCCCGGGATCATTCCTCACACGATGATTTCCGCACGGAGTGGTGGTATGTGACAGGCCAGGTGAAAACGGCATCGGGACGGCGGTTTGGTTATCAATTCACGATTTTCCGGCGGGGCGTGCGTCCGCCGGATGACCGGGCTCCCGTGGCCTCGCGCTGGGTGGTGAATCAATTGCCGATGGGACATTTCGCCCTGACGGATGTTGCGGGACGGCATTTTTATGCCGGGCAACGCCTGGAGCGCGGGGCATTTGGCCGGGCGGGCTTTCCGGCTCCGGGCAGCGCGGACCCCCGCCTCGCCTGGATCAGGGATTGGGAAATCGCGCGGCAGCCGGACGGGAATTTTACTCTGCGCGCCTCCCAGCCGGGGGCTGCGTTGGATTTGAAATTTTCCTCCCCCCGCCCGCCGCTGATTCATGGGGAGGCAGGGGTCAGCCAGAAATCCGCCGGCGCTGGCAATGCCTCCCACTATTACTCCCTGACCCGGATGCCGACCACGGGCACGGTGACCGTGAATGGCTCCTCTCTGGAAGTCAGCGGCCTCAGTTGGCTGGACCGGGAATGGGCTACCAATCAGCTCGGGCCGGATCAAATCGGCTGGGACTGGATCTCCCTGCACCTCAGTGAGGGCAGCGATCTCATGCTCTATCAACTCAGGCGGAAGGACGGCACGGCCGATCCGTTTTCCAGTGCCACGCTGAGAAAAGCCGATGGCACCACCCGCCACCTCACCCAGACGGAGTTTTCCCTGAGCCCGGTGCCAGGCCGCACCTGGACGAGCGCGAAATCCGGCGGCACCTATCCCATCGCGTGGCAAATCCGGATCCCCGCCGAATCCCTGACTCTGGAAATCCAGGGGCTGCTGCCGGATCAGGAACTGCCCCTCCAACCCGTGGCCTACTGGGAAGGGGCAGTGGAGGCGGCCGGCACCCTGGCCGGGAAACCCCTGAGCGCAGAAGGCTATCTGGAAATGACCGGTTACAGCGCCCCCCTGCAGGCCCTGAAGCAATAACCTTGAAAACGCAGCAGAGACCACGGATCATCACAGATTTGGAAAAATGGGGCGGCCCATCCCATGGGTGAATGAATCGTATTTTTCAGATAGGCCCATCCGTTGCGTCCCTGACTTTGGTGGCTGGCCGGCTTCCTTTTCAGCAGGCTGGATCACCGCCCAGGGCAGGGGGCCCTGCGGGCTGAATAGCCTTCAAAAAAGCCGTGGCAGACTCCGGAAAAGTCCTGAATGACTACCTGGCCCGCCTGCGGATCGGCCGGTGCCTTTCCTTTTTCATGCCTCCTGCTGCTGCTGTCGTCCTGCCTGATCTCTCTGCCTGCCGGCGGGGGCTGATCATCAAACCCAGTTCCCTTGGGGATCTGGTGCATACGCTGCCCGCCGTGCATCTGCTGAAACAACGTTATCCCCTGCTGGAATGGACCTGGGTGGTCAATCCAGCCTTCGCCCCGCTGTTGGAAGGAAATCCGGATCTGGCCGGCACGCTGATCTTTCCCCGGGGGGATTTCCGGGGCCTGGCAGGGATGTGGCGCTTCCGGCGTTGGCTGGCAGAAGTGCCAGAGGCGTGTGGAGCAGAGGTCGCGGTCGATTTTCAGGGACTGCTGCGGAGTGGCCTGATCACCCAGGCCAGCAAAGCCCGCATCCGGATCGGCTTCAGCGATAGCCGTGAAGGCGCAAAATATTTTCACCGGCAGGTGATTCCTGTGGATGCCGGAGCCCACGCCATTGAGCGCTCGCTGGCCCTACCGGCCGCCCTGGGCATCAGCGGTCCGGCGGTCTTTTCCCTGCCCGAAGGTCATGGCCCGGCAGCGTGGATCGAAGGGGAAGCCGCCTTGCCACACTCCATCGTCCTGCACCCCTTCAGCCGGGGGAAGGGGAAATCCCTGAGCGTTTCCCAAACACTCCAGCTTTGTCAGGCCCTGGCTCCCCTGACCGTGCTGCTGGTCGGACAGAGCGATGCCCTCCTGCCAAACCCACTGCCGCCTCATGTGAGGAATCTGTTGAACCGCACGAGCCTGCCGGAACTCATCTGGTTGCTGCGCCGGGCGCGGGGCGTGATCAGTGTCGACAGCGGGCCGATGCATATTGCCGCCGCCCTGACGCCCCGGGTGCTCAGCCTCCATACCTGGTCAGATCCCCGGAAAGTCGGCCCATGGCACCCGGGCACCACCGTCTGGAAAGCCGGGCATTTCATGCCAGCAGGCACGTGGGATCCAGTGATCTGTGCCCAGGATGCGGATTTTCCTGACAGCGCCATCCCCGGGATCGCAGCCTGGGCTCACGCGCTGGATTAATTAATTAAAATCGAAATAATTATGCCAATCGTAAAGGCGCATTACGATTGAAGCCTCACCCCAGGCTCCTGGATCCTTGACGCAGCTGCCACCGTCGATGGTGGATCCATCCTTTTACCGATTCGATTTATGAAAAAGCCCCGTTCAACTTCCCCCCCTGCCGCGTCCTGTTTTGGTAGGGCCGGCCCTTGGCCTTTCCTGTCTGCTGCTCCAGTTCGGAACGCCCCAGGCCCTGGCACAGAATGGCCCCCTGGGCTTCCGGCAATCCCCAGTCCCGCAGCGCATCGCTCCGGGAGAAACCGGGGTGCTCCACGTGGCAATTGATGGAGCGTATGCTTCCCTGCGCTGGCAAAAGGATGGCGTCGACATTCCCGGGGAAACCGGTGAGACTCTGATTGTAAATAATCCTCTCTATGAAGAATCGACAAACTCCGGGGTGAATCCGCTCTATGAAGGCTCGTCCTACACCTGCATCGCCACCGATGCGGCGGGCCAAAGCATCACTTCGGATCCGGCCCGCCTCGGCTTTTCCCAAGGCTATCTGGGCCCCTTTCCGGTCACGGAGCGCACCTGCTTTGGCTGTCCGCCTCCGTTTGTGGGTGATTGGGGGACGATCCACTCCAGTGTGGGACGCACCATTCACCTGGGCGCGGCGGAATCCTTTGCCTGCGGCTTCACCGTCTCCCGCGATCCTAACGCCCCGGCATCAGGCCGCGAAGCTTATGCCTTTTGCACCACGGGCTCACTCGGCGGAGCAGAGACCTCCCTGGGAGGAGCGTCGCTCCAGCGTGATGGAGTAGGGCTGCCCTATTGGATGTATGGCTGGTTCGACTTTGCGCAGCGCTCTGTTTCGCGCCCTCCGGTCATGGTTTGTCTGATGTTGGACGGCGCAGTAGTGGCCAGCGGGCAATGCGATGCCAGCCGCCCGGTCCGCTGTGCCGCGCCACCGGCCAGTTTCGCCGCCGAGCGCAGTTCAGCAGCGGAGGAGAACCATAAATTGGCGAATAGGTTCAGTTGGGGTGCTTCGCAGGGCATGACCTTTGCCGGCCGCACCGTGCAGGCGGATCAGGTGGTTTTCAGTCCGCTGGATAGCACACGGCTGCTCCTGCCAGCCGTGCAAAAACGCAGCCTTGCCAGTGTGACGGTGGAAAACACCAGCACCGCCAGCGCCACCCTGGCCTTGGGAAAAATGACCGGGAAATTTGCCAGCGCTGGCGCAAAGGCCCCTGCCGGCTATGCCCGCACAGCCCATTGGAATATCAAAAAAGCCACGAGGGCGGCGGCAAAGTTCAATCCATCGTTGAACCGCTTCATCCCCGGCCCGGAGGCCCCGGAGGATCCCCTCACAGAACCGCAGGAGCTTACTCTCACCAGCGGGCCTGCAGCCGTTGGCAGCAATCCGCCACCTCCGCTCTCCTTTTCCTGGGGCGAATCCCCTGATGGCTCTTCCTTCTACCGCAGCGTCCGCTGTGGCTCCGGGATTTGCGCGGCTTCAGATCTCAGCATGGTGCTGGATCCCCCTGCCTCCCCCGCCAGCAACAGCCCGGAATGCGTGATCGGGATGGAAGTGGAAGCCCTGACAACCAAGCGCGGGGAAGGCCCCGGTGGCATGGCCCCGGGCCGCCGCATGATCGCCAGTCTCCAATGCGTGCAGACCGGCAGCAGCGGATCATCCTGCGCCTGGTCCTGTGATTTTGCTCCCCTGGGCTATGAAGCCTGCCGGTATGTGTTAAGGCGTCAGGGTAAAACCATCGCCACCGGTTCCTCCGTCAGCACCCCGCTCAGTGGTGCCCGGCCGTCCTCCATCAAAATCTGCGTGCGTTCCTCCGGGGAGGATTTGTCCGCTGTCTACATTGTGGTGCCACTCAGCACCTTCCGTCTGGGCGGGGAGATATTTGATGCGGACGAAATCCGCTTTGTTCCTGACAAACCCAACGATGAAGTCCGCTCCTGCTACGGTCTCACCAGTTTCGCCATCGGCGGCACTGGTCAGGGAAAAGTCTCCTTCTCCGACCTTCATTTCACTGCCCGCTCCATGGCTTTGAATGACGCCATCCTCTCCATCCCGCTTGCTGGTCCTGACAATGACTGCGATGGCATCGGCCCAGCCCGCGTCAGCGCACCAGGCATCCTCCTGGATCCCCGGCCGGTCACTGGCTTTCCGGTCCTCCCTACCGCTACCGGCAGCGCTATCAGTCCGGGTGCTGTCGCTGGCATTGCCGTCGGTGCTGTCATCCGGGTCCCAGCCCGCTCCCCGCTCATGGGTTTTCCCTCCACTGACCTGCCGGTTTCCATCGCCGCAGGTGGTCCGGGTGGTGGTCCTCACATCAAAACCCGCAGCGGCCTGCCCGGGCGTTGTGATTTTGTCTGCGACTTCTTCGACTGCGACTCCTGGACCCTTACTGCTGCTGGCCACAACACCGATGGCAGCCCACCCGCCGGTGCCACCGGCCTTACTCTAACCGCCTACGGCGACACTGAATCCTCCGATCCCGGTGCGCCTCCCGTCAATGGCCCCATCGGCACCCTGCGGGCCACCTCCGCCACAGCTGCCGGCGGGGTCGTCTTCACCCCTGACTTCTCCGCTCTTGGCAGTCCTGCCCACACCCTGACCCTGCTGCGGAATGGCGTGGTCGTGTTCAACGGAGCCGGCCGCAGCGGCGAAGCCTGCCGCACCACCAGCTGGCCGGAAAAATGGGGCAAGCTGGGCGGGGCCACCGAGTGCTTCACCTTCAGCAACAAAACTGCCCCCCTGACCGTTTTTCCCACCATCACCAGCCCAGCCATGGTTTGCGATGAAGTGCGTATCCTGGCGGAAATGACCCCGGGCAGCCATCACACCGTTCTATCCAAAACCGCGCTCTCCTGTTCCTTCACCGGATGGTCTGGCGTGGATTGCGGTGACTTCACCCGCTTCAGTCATGCACCCGCCGCTGGCAGCACTTCAGCCCAGGCATCCAGCGTCGTCGCGACCGGAGGAGCGTCCGTCGGCATTGCACCAGTTCCGTCAGGAAACGTCACCACGCCGAAGCAGACCCAGGGAGCCACGTTTGGCGAAAAAGTGCCACAGCCTGACAACAGCCCCGGGTTTGCTGTCACCTGTCCTGCGGCTGGAGATGGCGTCAGCATCGGCATCGGCGGGGCCACCGCCGTGCGCTATAACCTGCGGCGCAGCGATTACGGAACCGGTCCGGACTGCGGGGTGCACTCCATCATCAGCATGCGTTTTGCCAAAACCAACGAGCCCGGTGCCCCGTCCCGCACCGCCAAAAGGATCATCCACCGCGGCCCCGCGGCGCGCTGCGTCATCCAGCCTGACTTCTCTGAATTCGCTGCCGGCCAGATCGGAGTCATGTCCTGGCCGTGGGGCACGGACGATTGCCTGACCGGAGCCAGCAGCACCAGCCGGGGCCTTGCGCCCGTGACCGGTTACTCCCTCACCTCTCCCGTCTGGCCGGATAGCTTCAGCGGGGCCTGCGCTCCCGGAGCCGTCTTCATGGGCGATATTGTGATCATCCACTTCCCCGTCCCGGTGGAAATGAGCTTCGCGGGCGCAGCCCCGGTCACCATTGGAGCCGTCGGATTCGTCGCCCGGCCCACCGCCGTGCTGGAAGGCTGGCCCATCCAGTCCTGCGGCATCGTGAGTGAGGAACCTTGCAGTTTCGTGCTCGATGGATTTGACGTCGCCATGATGGCACCGGATTTCCATGTGGCAGCACCCGATGCCACTTCCCCGCCCAATCTTCTGGAATGGTCCAGCCGCCACGCCAAGCTGGAGCGTTGCGATGATGGCAACTTTTTCTCGTGGGGCCTGAGTCAGGCCTACGACATCATCGAAAAACCAGGTGGCAAAATCTGCCATCAGGCCCGCATCGTGCCACCCTACAGCCCTACCAACCCCTTGCCGCCCAAAGAATTCCTGCGCCTCCGCGCCGAATGGAACGGCTGGGACGGCTCTGTGAAAGGGGGTCGCTAAACGTCGTGGAGACCTTGCTCTGCAGTAGCCAGAAAAGCTCTCCGCCTGCCTGGCGACCCAGCGATAAGAAGCACTGCAGCGCCACGTTTTGCAGGACTGATGAAGTTCCTACCCTCCGCACGGCCTTTTCCTGGCATCCGTCACCTGATTTGTCTGGCAGCGGCCAGCCTGATAGGAGGACCGGTGGAGGCCTGGTCAGCGGAACCCGCTCCTGCATGGGATACCTTCAGCGATACCTGGGTGGCGACGGATGGCCTGGGACGCAGCCTGCCCGAACGTGAAACAGCGGGCCCACCACGTCAGGATCGTTTTACCGGACTGTTTTACTTCCTGTGGCTGGGCCGGCATGGCGAGGCCGGGCCGTATGATATCAGCAAAATCCTGGCCACGGATCCCGGGGCCATGAGCAAGCCGGACAGTCCACTCTGGGGCGCGCTCCAAGCCCCGCATCACTGGGGGGAACCGCTCTTCGGTTATTATGTTTCGGACGATGATTCCGTCCTTGCAAAACACGCCCAGATGCTGGCGGATGCCGGGGTGGACACGGTTATTTTTGACGTCACCAACCAACTCAGCTATCCGGAATCCTGGCAGGCGCTGGGCCGGGTCTGGTCCAGCATCAGGGAGCGCGGAGGCCGCACTCCTCAGATGGCTTTTTTGTGTCCCTTCGGCAGTCCGCAACAGGTGCTGCACGAATTGTATCGTGATCTTTACGCCCCAGGGAAATTCCAATCACTGTGGTTCCAATGGGAAGGCAAACCCCTCATCCTGGCCAATCCGGCCGCCCTGGATCAATCGGAAACCTCCGCTGCGATCCGCCGCACCTTCACCTTCCGCACGCCGCAGCCTGACTATTTCACCGGCCCCACTGCTCCGCACCAATGGGGCTGGCTGGAGGTGCATCCACAACACGCCTTCCCGGATGACGCCGGGCGGGTGGAGGAGGTGACCGTCGGCGTGGCACAAAATGCCCTGGATGGAAAACTGAGCGTGCTCAGCAATCCCAAAGCCTATGGCCGCAGCTTCCATCAGGGCCAGCAGCCAGGATTGGAAGGTCAGGACTTCAGCGGACGCAATTTCGCCGGGCAATGGGAGCGGGCCTTCGCGCTGGATCCTGCGTTCGTCTTCATCACCGGCTGGAATGAGTGGATCGCCGGCCGGTTTCAGAAACCATCAGGCTTTTACGGCGATGGGCCGGTGACTTTTGTGGACCAGTTCAGCCGGGAATTCAGCCGCGACTGCGAACCAATGCTGGGCGGTCACGGGGATGCCTACTACTATCAACTCATCTCCAATATCCGCCGCTTTAAAGGGGTGCGGACTTTTCCCTCCGTCCAAAGCGCTCCGATCGCTGTGGATGGCAGCTTCAGCGACTGGGCGGCGGTCAGCCCGGAGTTCCGCGACGATATCGGGGATCCGGTGCACCGTGATTTCCGGGGCTGGGGAAAAGACAGCCGCTACGTCAACCAGACCGGCCGCAACGACATCATCGCAGCTAAAATCGCGGCCAATCCTGACACGATATTCTGCTATGTCCGCACCCGGGAAGCTCTCACGTCCCCATCGGACGCCAACTGGATGCTGCTCTTTCTCGATACCGACCATGATGCCAAAACCGGCTGGCTTGGTTATGAGTATGTGATCAACCGCTCCCGCCCGCAGCCGGAGCTAACCCGTCTTGAGCATTACACCGAAACCGGCTATCAATGGAGCACCCCGGTGGAAATCCCCTGCCGGAGCGCCGGCAGTGAACTGGAACTGGCCATCCCGCGCGCTGCCCTTGGATTGGCCAAAGGCTTCCTCACCCTGGACTTCAAATGGGCCGATAACATTCAACAAACCGGAGAGTGGAGCGACTTCACCCTGAACGGTGATGCCGCCCCGAATGACCGGTTCAACTACCGCGCGGAAATCCGGCAGGGCCAGGATTGAGCGCCCGGCACCCCGGATCTCAGGCCAGAATTTCGTGGATCACTTTACCATGAACATCCGTGAGGCGGAAATCCCGGCCCTGGAACCGGTAGGTCAAGCGTTCGTGGTCAAGCCCCAGCAGGTGGAGGATGGTGGCCTGCAGGTCGTGCACGTGAACCTTGTCCGTGGCCACACTGAAGCCCAGTTCATCGGTTTCGCCATGGCTGGTTCCTCCTTTCACTCCGCCCCCGGCGAGGAACAGGGAAAAAGCGTCAGGAAAATGGTCACGCCCCAGGATGGAGCTGCCGCTGGTGCGGCCTTCGCGGAAGGGCGTGCGGCCGAACTCCCCCCCCCAGACGATCAGAGTATCCTCCAACAGGCCACGCTGTTTCAGGTCCCGGATCAGGGCCGCCACCGGCTTGTCGGTGCGTTTCATCTTATTCGTTAGGCCATCGCGGATATCTTCAACACCACTCGTGCCGTGGAAATCCCAACCCCAGTCGAAAAGATGAACAAAGCGCACATCCTGTTCCAGCAGCCGGCGGGCGAGGAGGCAATTGTTCGCGAAACTGGATTCGCCAGGCACGGCTCCATAATCCTCCAGGGTTTGCTTGCTCTCGCGGCTGATATCCATCACCTCCGGCACGCTGGCCTGCATGCGGAAGGCCAGTTCATATTGGGCGATGCGCGTCTGCGTTTCCTGATGGCCCAGGGCATCCGCTTGTTCCAGATTCAAGTCGCGCAGGGCATCCAGCGTGGTGCGGCGCAATTTCCGGTCCATGCCGGGGGGATCGCTGACATACAGCACGGGGTCACCCTTCGAGCGGCATTGCACGCCCTGAAAAACGGAGGGAATGAATCCCGTGCCCCAGCAACTCTGGCCCCCGCTGGGCTGCACGCCACTGCTGATGAGCACCACAAATCCTGGCAGATTATCATTTTCCGATCCCAAACCGTAAGTGACCCACGATCCCATGGATGGCCGCCCCTGCCTGGCGGAACCGGTAAAGAGCAGCAACTCCGCCGGAGCGTGGTTGAATTGCTCGGTGAACATGGACTTGATCACACACATCTCATTGGCCACCCCATGGAAGTTGGGAATGGCATCCGACATCCAGATCCCCCCATCGCCGTGCTGGGTAAAAGTGCGGGGGGTGCCCATCAGTTTCGGCGTGCCCGCCGTGAAGGCGAAGGTTTTTCCCTTTACAAACTGGTCCGGCGCGTCCTGCCCATTGCGCTTCACCAACTCCGGCTTGTAGTCAAAAATATCAAGGTGCGGCGGTCCCCCTGACATGTGCAGGTAGATCACCCGTTTCACCTTCGCCTTCACCGGGGCTGGCCGGGCGGCAAAGGGCACTGCGCTGTCCACGGAGGCAACCGCGCGGTCCTGCAGCAGGGCTTCCAGCGCGATGGCACCCAGACTGAATTGGCCGGCTCCCCGCAGGAACTGGCGGCGGGTTTGTTGTTGGAGAAGCTCCAGTTGGGGGTTCATAGGATCAGCGTTTCATCAGGGTTTCGTCAAGATTCAGCAGCACGACGGCTACCGCAGTCCACGTGGCCAGCTCCGCCGCATCCGCCCCGGCAGGGAGCGGTCCGATGGGATTCACCGCCATGTCCATGGCCTTTTTGGCGTCCTGACGGTAGGCGCTGAGCAATTCCCCGTGCAGGCGGATCAGGCGTTGCTGTTCCGTGGCGGAAGGCTGCCGCGAGAGCACCCTGCGGAAACCTTCCGCTATCACCTGCTCTTCCGGGGCGGGCTTGACAGTCAGGGCTCTCGCCAGAGCCTGGGCAGCTTCGATAAACACCGGATCATTCATCAGCACCAGGGCCTGGAGCGGCGTGTTGCTGCGGTCGCGCCGCAGGGTGCAGGTCTCCCGGTTGGGAGCATCGAAGGTGGTCATGGATGGATAGGGGCTGGTCCTCCGCCATTCGGTGTAAAGTCCGCGCCGGTGCTGGTCGCCACCGGTGCTGGTCTGCCAATCGAGGCCTCCGCCAAAAGCAGCCGAGAGCCCAAGGGAGGGCCGCACCGGCCGCACCGAAGGACCAAACATCTTCGGCGAGAGCAGCCCGCTCACTGTCAGTGCCTGATCCCGGACCATTTCCGCCGTGAGCCGCACCCGGGGACCCCGGGCCAGCAGACGATTGTCAGGATCCCGCGCGGCCGCCCCAGACTCCACTTTCGAGGACTGCCGGTAGGTTGCCGAGGTCACGATGAGGCGGAGGAATTTTTTGATGTCCCATTTTTGCCTCACCAATTCGGTGGCCAGCCAGTCCAGCAGTTCCGGATGTGAGGGCAATTCGCCCTGGGCCCCAAATTCCTCACTGGTGCGGACGATTCCAATGCCAAACAGCGATTCCCAATATCGGTTCGCCACGACACGGGCTGTCAGGGGATTTTGTGGATCCGTCAGCCAATGCGCCAAAATCAGGCGGTTGACCTCCCCTTCCGGTTTCATGGCAAAGAGCGCCTCCGGCATGCCTCCAGTCACGGCTTCACCATGGTTTTGGTAGTTGCCCCGGATCTGGAGGTGGGTCAGGCGGCGTTTGTCCGCCGGCAGTTCCTGAAATACCGGAACCGTATTTGGCGTGATGGCGGCCAATTGCGTTTTTAAGTCTGCCAATTTCCGGCGTTCCCCGGCAAAGGCCGGGGAGCGCTCCCGCAGGTAATATTCCATGATCTGGCCGTTTTCTTCCGCCGTGCGGGCCCCGGCTGGCTTGGCCAGTTGATCGGCTAGCTGCACTGGGATTTCAAAAAGCCTGGCCACTCCGGCATTCGGTGTCGTGCTGAGACGAAACCGGCCCAGGGTGTGTTGAGGGAATGCAGATTGGTGTTCGAGCGTGATTTGCAGACGGGCACCAGCCGGAACTTCGATAGGATCTGCTGCCAGCAGGGTCAGGGTGTGTGCCCGGCCAGTGGCCCCACCTGCGGCCCAGCCTGGCTGGCCTGACTTTGCAGCGGGATTGATGCCGTGAAGGACGGCGCGTGGATCAAAGTCCGGCTGGGAGTAGTCGGCTATCACTTCACTGAACCCTTTTTCACTGGCCCCACCGGTTTCCAAAGTAGTGACGGGTGCGGCTGCATTCCCGTCTTTTTCCCACACCGGACGCCTTTGTTCATCGAGGACGATGAGACGGAAACCCCCGAGCCTTTCCGCAGCTTCAGTGCGGTTCCAGACCGTGATTCTATCAATCGCTTGGGAGGTTTTCAAATCCACTTCCCACCATGGATCATCGGTGTTTTCCGCCGTGTGGGCTACCGATCCTTTGTTGAATTCCCCGTCCATGTTTCCATCAATGGCCCGGGAAGCCAGGGCATCGGCGTAGGTGGATTTTTGGGATGCGGTGCCTTCCCTGGCAAGATTCCGTCCCTGAGTGAAGACGCTCACTTCGGCCAGCTGGAGGAATTTGTTTTTGCCGGGCAATTCCACCCTGACATACCGGGCCACCGGGGGTTTTGCTTCAGCCGCAGGCAACACGGCGAGTTTGAGACCAGTCAGGACAAAATTGCCGCCTGCCTGGCCCGGTCCGTTTCCTGGCAAACTCCCGTGTGGCAGGGCTTCCAGCCGCAGCGCACGGATGCTGCGTGCAGTGGTGACAGGGATTTCCAGCAGATAGGTATCCTTTGCGGCCGAGCCCGTCGCGGCGATGGTGCCATCCGGCTCCTGCGTCAGGGGCTGTCCGGCGGTGGATTTCACCGACGCCGGGATCAGCGTCTGCCAGTCCGGCTTGAGTGGGAATTGCGCCGCCCACGCTGCAGCT
>Ga0114972_10002243_pt1 | contig 14429 bp, 8 predicted proteins | sample M_140807_EF_Meta_FD_87354 | JGI IMG/M metagenome (GOLD analysis project Ga0114972, IMG submission 87354) | Freshwater microbial communities from Lake Montjoie, Canada to study carbon cycling - M_140807_EF_MetaG | ecosystem: Environmental > Aquatic > Freshwater > Lake | place: Lake Montjoie... | reverse complement strand
ATATTTTTCTTTTTCTGTTTTATCTTTTTGAAGATTATAAATTGGAAAATATAATGTTTCATCTTTTAACATTAATACAGTATTTTTAATTTTGTAATCATTATAATTTTCTGTATTTTTACATATTAAAATATAATCATCATATTTTATCCATTCTTGATTTTCATTAATTCTTTTAGCAGGTTTTTTCTCAAATATGAATGTATTAATATTATATTTGTAGCATATTAGATCATCTAAAAATTCATGTGTAACATTAATATTATTTAATATATAATTCTTAAATGTATCAATTTCACCAAATCTTAATTTAATTTCACCATTGTTTAAACATGTAAACAATATATCGTTAATATCTGAAAATATTTCATTTAATATTTCTTGATAATCTTTTTCTAATAAAGATGATATTGCACTCAAGTATGGAATTTTTTGATTACCAACACCATATTTAAAAAAATATCCACTTTTAGATTGAATTAAATAATGATTTTTAATTATTTTGTCATGAGATAATAATTTATTAAAAAATACATCAAGATATTCTGGTAAAAAAGAAAAACGACCTTCTTGAATTTTATTTGTTTCTTGTAAAATATAAATCTTATCAGATTTAATATTATGATTTTCACCTACAGATTCCATTAATCCACCTCTTGCACACTTATCGTTAAAATCTTTCTTTTTATTATTTTTTGTATTAAATGAATCATTCTTAAAACAACAAGGCATACATAATCCAGAAGGATGCTTACTTTTCGTTAAATATCCAATATATGAATACTTTTTATTTGTTTCTAAATCACAAGTATAATATATATTTTTATTTTCAGATGGTATTTTAACAGTTCTTAAAATTACCTCTTTATTATTAATTTTTACTTTCTTTTCATAATTTTTTGTATCTGGATTTAATGTATATCCATTTTTAATTAAATCCATTTCGTTCTCATGTAATGTTGGTTGTCTTTTTTTAGTGCCACTATTTTGACAATTTCTAGACCAGTGATTTTGACCTTTTTCTGGTCTAAATCCTAAACGATCTTTATCTAATTTAGTCATTTTTTTAACCGTTCTAACTTCTTCTTGAATTTCAGATATAATCTCAACTTTATTTCTTCTTTTTGCAATATTATTTAATGTTTTTAATACATTAATCATATCTTTTCTTTCAGGATTTTTATTATGATATGTATCTACATACAAATATAAAATAATATTCATTAATCGTAATATCTCATTTAATTGCCATTGTGATCTCGCACCTGATACCCTAATTTTATAATTTTCTTTTGATTTACCTTGAATATCAACTTCTACACCAGAAGGTTTTGAACGTGGAATATTCTCAAATTTCTTTAATATATTTCTTGCCTTTTTTAAATATGGATATTTATCTCTGGTTTCTCTAATTTTTGCTAATGTAATTTCATCTGTTAAATTAAATTGACTACCAATTTCTTTTATAATACCTTTTTCATCATATTCATAATTCTTTAAAAAGTATTTTATTCTTCGTTCAATACTCATTTCATTGTAATAATTTGATACTCTTTTATATCTCAAGTATGTACCATATTTACTTAATTCATCTTCTTCATTTTTCTTCACTTTACCTTCCCTTTTTCTAGGTGATATAACTACTGAAATATAAGGAAAAAACAATCTACAAAAATCAGATAAATCATTATGATCAATAATGATTGATTTTTGTTTTGCTGAATTTAATTCAAAACTTTGAATATTGTTAATAAATGCAAATTTAAAATCAGATTTTTGTGGAACATATACACTAAAATGTGTATTCTCTTGATTTATTTTTGTAATTAAATCTTGAATATATTGAAATGTATTATTAATATCATCAAATGTTGCACCATCTTCTTCTTTCCATTGTGTCTTATATTCTAATCTTCCATATTCACTTAATTTGACAGAAATATATTTATTAAATGCACCACCTTTAATATCTACTTTAATTTTAAAACTTATACCATATGGATTACTCTCCAACCATTTTGATTGAATAGAATCTCTATCATATTCAGGTGAAATAGTTCTAAATTTATGCCAACCTGCAGCATCAGGTGGTTGATATTGAATGTAAGGATATTTTTCAGATAATAAGAAATTTTCAAAAATACGATGTAAATCAAATTTTAATAACGTTGCAATAGTTGTTTCTTTTTCAATGTTAATGGTTCTACCATTTAATTTAGTTATATATAATGCAACATGAGTTGTTGTTTGAGTAATAAAATTAGTTTTATAATAATTTGAATAATCTTTGGTATTAGATTGTTCTCTTTCAATAAAATTCATTACATTATTTTCTAATAATAAATCGTTATCAATTGTAGTTATATATTGACGAATTTTTTTTAATTCATTTGTATGATCACCATTAATATATGCAATAATATTAGAAAATTCATTAATTGATTCAGTAAAATAAATTTTTACATAAAAATCTATTAAATTTTTAATGATTTCTTGTGAAGGATTATAATTTTTTCCTAATTCACTATAAATATCTGTAAAATATATTTCATTATTCGGTATATAATCACTATAATCATTTATAATTAACTGATTATTATCTTCTGCATGAATTCTAGATCCATATCTATTCATACTTTCTTTTATTACACCAATATTACCTTTTAAGATTTCATAATCATGAAAATTTTCTAATGGAACAATATCAATTGGTAATAAATTATTTTGTCTTAACCAATTTCGACCTAGCATAACATTATCTTTTTTTTCAATATATTTATCACCATCAAAAAAGTTATAATTATATTCTGACCATAAATATAATCGTGATGGTATAAAATTAGGAGCAGTAGATTCAAAACTTTTATTTTTTTCAATAGTAATACATATCTTCTTTTTAATATTTAAAATAGTATCATCAGGATATATAAATTGTGAAAAAATTAATTTTTTCTCTACTACATCTGATATGTTACCTGCATAATTATCAGTATTTAATGAATCATCAAATGAAATAATTCTTTCTTTTCGTAATTTTACACGAGACGCTTCTTCTTCTAAAATATTATTTAATAATTTCTTTGTTTTTTCTGCATCTTTATCAATATCTTCATTAATTAAATGCATTTCTTCTAATTGATTCATATCAAAATCTAAATCTTCATCTTTTTTTTCTTCTTCTAATTCATCTAATTCATCTTTTTTTTCTTCATTTTCTACATCATTTTCTGTATCATCCTCTATATTATCAATACTTTCTTCATCATCTTCATCAAATTTATTAGAATTAATATCTTGTGTAAGTGATCCCCCACTAAAACCTCCCATTTGTTCTTGTTCTTCAAAATACTGTTTTTTTAATCTTTCAATCTTAATTTTACCAGTATAAGAATATACTAAATTTGTTTTTTTACTTTGTTTTATATGTTTATCTACCCATTCAATACTCATTTTTTTTATAACTTTATCTTTTTCAGTTAATGAATTAAAAATTTTTTTTACTTTTTTTATGTGATCTGAAATAAAAAAGTTTTCGTACCAATAAATATCATAGAAATTTTCTAAAATAGTAATTTCATCTGGTGATAATTGTAAAAGAGTATCTATTAAATTTAAATTACTTATTTTTGTTGTAATTCTCTTAATATTATTTGGTACGTTACCCATAAATATATAATATGCGTATTGAAATTTACGATTATCATTTCGATAACGATAAATAATTTTACATGGTTTATATATATTTATATTTTTTGTATTAGAAGATTCTAAATTTGTTATATCCATGATTACTAATTAGAATTATTAATTAGAAATATTTTATTTATTTCTAATTAAATTATTGTTGTTACAATATATATTTCTTAATATACCCTCTAAACCAATGTATATGAACACATAATACCATGGTAGAAAACATACCTATAAAATTACATAAATGATACATTTTCCATATTACTAATATATTATACACTATTCTAAATAGGAAAAATAATATTCCAAATAATATCGGTGATTTATAATTTTTATCTATATATCCCAAAGATAATATAACAGTTGGTATTTCAAATGGTAATAATGAAATACACAATGGCAGTACGTTTAAATATTTTGCATATATTAATGCAAATATATATACAATATGATGTACACTAAATGTTAATACGTTCTCATATAATATTCTTCTATAATATTGATAACCTAATATTATATCAACTACAAAATAACTAATCATAATATTAAACATAAATTCTCCTATATTAATAAAAAGTGTTGAATATGCATAATGTGTATTAAATAATATGTAAATACCAAAAGGTGATAATAATGATAATGTACTCGAAAATACAAATGATAATAAATTACTATGTGGGATAGTATCATGATTAATAACTGATAAATTAAATACTTGTACTAATGGTAAATATAATGAATACCATATTCTTGTAAATAAAAATAATGGATTAAATATTATACTATTAATAAATGGTATAATCATTTATTAATGAATATTATTTATTGTTTAAATATTTAAATAAATAATTTTTTTAATAATTAATATTATGAATAATGAAAATAATAATATAGAAAAGGCATACCAAAGAAATTATCAAAACAGAAGCGGATATGAAAACAGAGGTGGATATGAAAGAGACTATGGTGAAAACAGAGGTGGATATGAAAGAGACTATGGTGAAAACAGAGGTGGATATGAAAGAGACTATGGTGAAAACAGTGGTGGATCTGAAGAATCTGAAGATGATAAATATGATTCATATGATAGATATGATTCATCTAGATATCGTGAAAAAGAAGATAGTAAATCAGATACAGATTATCCATTAACATCTAAAAATTTTGAACTACGTCATTTGAAAGAAAAAAGTGATGGTATTATAATAAGTATGGAAGATTATTATAATCCTTCATCTGAAAATCCAGATGAATTATCGGAACCATCAAAAGAAGTTATAAGTGAAATAAAATATTTAGATACAAAAATGATTTCAGGGGTTATAATTAAAGAAATGATTGGTGTTCTAGCAGTTTTAATTGATTCTGATAATGTAAATAAACGAATTATAGGATATAATGCATTAAAAGATTTATTAAAATTTATTGAAAATAAATATAATTATTATAATGAAATTGTAGATGAGGGAACATTAACTAATAGAAAAGGTGAAACTTTATTTAGAATAATATCTAATCTGAATACAGATTATTTATGTAATGATGGTACAATACCAGAAATATCAAGAAAAGATCCAAGATATAAAATGTATATTAGTCAATTAGATATTATTAAATCAATTAGATTATTATGGAAAAGAGACGTAAATAAAGATGTAATTAAATCAACGTCATTAGTATATGATCCATTTCCTGTAAATAAAAATGATATCAACAGAAGATCTAGTACTATAAAAACGAAATGTAATAGACGTGGCGGATATGATAGATATAATGATTATAATTATTCTCCAGAACAAGAACACAGTAGATATGATAGATATGAAAATAGACGTGGTGGATACGATAGATATGAAGATAGACGTGGTGGATACGATAGATATGAAGATAGACGTGGTGGATATGACAGATATGAAGATAGACGTGATGGATATGACAGATATGAAGATAGACGTGGTGGATACGATAGATATAATGATTATACTGAAATGTATGGTGGTAATGATATTGAACTTAATAAATTACGTGAAGATATAGGTAGAACTAATTTTGATATTGAATTAAATAGATTAAGAAATGAATTATTTATTATTAGAAATAATTTATAATAATGTTATACGATTTAATACTATTAATAATTGTTGTTATCATTTATTAATAATTATTTTTCAAAATTATAATTTAATACGTTAGTATAAATTTGTATACCACAATATTCTTCAGGTTTATTATTATAATCATTATAACTATATATTCCAATTTGTTGTGCTGTTTCTAATATATATTTATTTAATTTAAAAAATAATTCTGTATGACCAACTTCGGGACATCCAATATGTGCAATTTCATGAATCGCTACATATAATATTTTATTATAATCATAAAATTCATATGTCTTTTTATTTCTTAAACAAAATACTAATTCTTCACCTTTATTTACACTATAACTTGTATAAGGACTATCCTTTTCTACTTCACGAATAAAAACAGTATTTAATTTTCTAGTAATAATTGTAATATAATCTATATATGGTTTATTATTTTCTTTTATTGCTCTATCTAATGATTTTTGTGCAACTATAGCTAAATCATCTTTTAATTTAATTAAAAGCTCTACTGCCTTATTTTGATCTTTATGTTCTTGAACCATATATATTTGACCATCAAATTCTGCATGAACTAAACCAGTATTTTTGATACTGTAGATTAAATATATAATAATTACAACAAGTACAATAACTATTATTTCCTGCTCCATACAAATATTATAGTTTTTTATTTTATAAAGAGTAATAATTAATTTAATTATATTTGAAAATTTATTTCTAAATAAAATTATATCATGGGTAATTCTAATTCTGCACCAAATAATACTTTAAATATTGATCAACAAATTGCTTTAGGTAAATTAGAAACAATCTTAGGTGGAAGTGACACTGAAACATATTTAACAAATCAAAATAATAGTCATTTATTAAATAAATTTAATAAATTAATGACAGATTCAGAAATAAATAATAATTATAATGCAGTAACTGGTGATACTGAAACTTTAGAGAATTTTATTCAACCTGAACCTAGTATAACTCATGGAGTATTTGAAACTACTTCTGAAGAAGTACCTTTTACTATTTCTGAAAATTTAGTTCCTGTTGTTAGACCATCTTATTTAATGAATGGAGGATATAATTCAAATGATACACTAAGTAAATTATCTAATTTATTACAAGACTCTGAATCAAATTTAACAGGAAGCGCAAATAATACCAATATTGTAAATAAATTATCTTCATTATTAGAAAGCACTGAAACTAATGATTATGCAGTAAATTTTCGTGGAGGTAATTTAGATTCTGAAAATTTATTTACATCTGAAGATAAACATTTAAAATCTGAAGAATCTGAAAAACATTTAAAATCTGAAGAATCTGAAAAAAATGTAAAATCTGAAGAATCTGCAACACATGTAAAATCTGAAGAATCTGCAACACATGTAAAATCTGAAGAATCTGAACAATCAGGTGGTGTAGAATTAGATTCTGAATTAAAAAATATTTTAATGACACTTAAAAAAGAAAATGCAGGTAAAAATAAAAATGTAATTTCTGGTGGTAAAACAAAAAAAAGTAGTAAAAAATCTAAAAAATCTAAATCATCTAGAAGATCTGTAACATCTGCAGTAGGCAGTGATAGTAATAATTCTGATGAATATACAGACTCTGATTCTTCAACTGAAGAATATTTAACATCTACATCATCATTAAATACATCTGACATTAATGTAAAACATTATAGATAAATTATAATTAAAAATTAATTAAATTTTTAATTATGTTCTAATTGATTTAATATATAAAATTTTAATAAATTACATCTATTTAATTGACATGGAACTCTATATTCTTGATCTGATATTTCATTTTCATCTAATAATTTAAACCGTGATATTTGAATTCTTTTCATACATCTATCATTATATAATTCCTCATAAAATACTTTTAATATAAAATATGGTACTTTAATAAAAATATATTTTACTTTCATTTTATTTAACAACTTCTTTAATCGACCATAATTACTATCTTTCTCTGAATATGTAAGTACACATATAATAGATTTAAATTCTTTGGGATATAATTCCTTAAATAAATGTAAAAAACTTATCATACCCATACCAGTATACGCAAAATCAATCAAATATATTTTTTCATTCTTAATTAATTTATCAAAATCTTTAACCGAATTTTCTATTAATTTCTTATAATTATTCAAATTATTTTCAACATATCTATCATATTTCTTTTTATTAAATTTTCCAGTATCCCTATCATAAAAATGATTTGAAAATGCTAAATAATTACTTGTTGTTTTTGTTAAATTATCATACAAAAACATCATCTTATTTAAACTCTCTCCTAACACAATTCTATGATAATTTTTATTTAATTTTTTATCCATGACTTTACATAATGATACATATATATCAAATGAATGAATTAAAGGATGCATCACAAATAATATTTGAGTTTCATTAAGATTAACAAATGATTGATAAAATATTCCCAATAATTCTATTTTATCTTTTTCTGTTAATTTTAAATATCGTTCCATTGTAAAAGATCCATGTAATATATCAATTACTTTTTGATTATCATAAACGGGATATTCGTCTAATATTGTTTTTATTCTAGGTAATGTAGTATCAAAATTATTTAAAAATTTATTAATTAATTCATTATCAGATGAAACAGGACAATATGATTCTAATAATAAAAGTGGTTTTACTTGTTCTATATTTATAGAATCTATATGTTGAGATTCATAAAATTCTTCTAAAAATGATTGATCTTTATCATTGTCACCAAATTTATAATTTATTTTTATTAAATAATTATAAAATTCAGTTATTTGTTCAGTATTAATATTATTATTTATTTTATAATCATAATATGCAGTAAAATGAGGATATTGACCATAATAATCCGGTTGACTGTAATCAATCTTCATTGTTAAATACAATTTTTCTTGTATAAAAAATTTAGATTTGATTAAATACCACCATAGTGGATTACCGTCTTGATCTATTTTATTTTTTGGTTCATAATTATGTAATAATAATGTAAAAAGTGTTTTATTAAATATTTCAATAAAAAAGTGATGATTTACTTCAGTATATTTATTATTTGCAAGTTTAATTAATATTTTTAAATCAATTTCATTACCTTGATATAATTTATACATTGCATAAAAAAATGGATTCATATTACATTTTTTACTTGATAATTCTTTCTTACTTAATTCTTTTGGTATTTTATTAATCTGTTTATTATCAATATAATCAAATATTTTATCCATATTAATTAAATTTATAAATAATTTATAAATTTAAATTAATTTAACCATCTATCTAATCCTGGTGTTTTCATATATGGTTTTCCTGCTTTACGTGCTTCTTCTTCCTTAATTAAATCATTAAATAATATTGTTGCATCTTCTGGTTTTGCAGTTACCAATTCTAAAAATTGTATTGCTGGTAACATAATTTGATTCGTAATATAAAACATATAATCAATTTTAAGATTATTTTGTACAATATATTCAGGATGTTCTATCTTTTCACCTTGTAATACTTTTTGACCTCTTATTTTAGGTACTTCAATATACGCAAATTGTACTCGATCATTCATTTGAGGTGCATTTGCTCTTTTCTCTTTTATCATTTTTTGTGCTAACATTACATGCGCAATATTAATAATATTTTGTTCATCGCCATTACCATCTAATACTGGATTACCTTTTGCATCTTTCTTAACAGTAGTTTTATATTTATTAATATCTTTAATTGTTTTGGATGTAACAAAATCTTTAATTGGAAATTTACCTTTAAATATATTTCGAATACTCTTTTTAGTAAATGTAATTGTTTTATCACAATCAATTTCATTCATCATAATATCTACCATTCCACCTATTACTCGTTTTACTATTTGGGCATTATCTCTTCTCTTAAGCACAATACCCATAGATGTTTGTGTAAATTCTACATCATCTTCCGTATATTTATTTCCTACATATCTCTTCTTACTAAAAATCGCAAATGGAAAGAAAGTCTTTTCATAAGATAATTCATGCGGAAATCGTAAGCGCGCTTGTACAAATTTACTTACTAATATACCTAATTCAATAGCAGGTTGTAAAGCTTCTTTTGTATGTATTACTTCTTTTGTATTTTTTTTTGTAATCACAAAATCATTAAATATAGAATCCGTGTCACCATACACCACGACAGGATTAATATCATATTTATCAAATACCTCTGTTACTTTTAAAATTACTTTATTTACTTCTTTTTCATCATCTGCAAGTGTTTTACCCGCTTTATTCTTAAAATTCTTTGTTAGAAATTCATGTAATTTTTCTTTATTGTCTTTATTCTCATAAATATACATTAATGTATTCTTAAAATCTTGTTCTACAAAATTCTTTGCAATCATAATTTGACCACGACCAACTGCAGTAGTAGATGCCGCTAATCTCACATAACATACAGGTGATGTACCAGCACCAATTTGTCCATACAACGAATTTGCTGTAAGTTTTAATGCAAGTTGTCTGCCCTCATAAACTGCCTTCATAAATACATCTGTTTCCGCTTCCGCAAGTTTTCTTACCGCTTTTCTTTCTGTTAACAAATCATTTAAAATTTCAGGAATAACACCAAATTCACCTTCTTTCTTTGCATATTTACAAACTACTTCTTGTTTTACACCATTACTTTCTTCATCAAATTTAATTATATTATAAGTATATCCTGGTACATTATCATATTCATCATTATCTACAAACATTTCATGAGAGATATTTTCTGCAATCATTGATGATGGATATAGTGATGAATAATCATTAACTGATATAGGTACACGATGAAATTTTGGTTCAGGTGTTAATACAATTGCACCTTCATATCCAACTTTATCTTCATCACCTTCTTCTTTATGAATTCTTGGAAGTACTTTTATTAAGAAACCACGTTTTCTACATTTTTTAGTTACAAGTGAATAAGATTTAATACCTTGACCTCTTAAAAAGATCCATTGCATTGGCACACTAGAAATACTTGCCATTTCCATATTCTCTGGAATTTTATTCAGTTTTAAAATTAATTTAATTGGTAAGACACAATCCTGAATACAATATTTCGCAATAGTTGCAATATCTTTTGAATCACCATTTTCATATTGAGTAAACATTGTTTTTGCACTCATGTCATCTTTTACCATACCTGCATAAAAATATAAATGTTGTTTCATATTCTTTTCGATTGTTTCATTATCTAAGATAAATGATAAATTACCTCTAATTTCAATATAATTTTCACCAATATCAATAATCTTTAATTTATCACTGATAACATCATCTTCTTCTGATATTTTAACAAAATTACCAATCTTAAATTCTCCTTTTTTCTTCAAGAATAATTTTGTTTTATCATCTTTAATTTCTATTTTCTTAATAATCTCTTTCATAAAATGCTCAGAAACAGAATCTAATTTATAACTATTTAATTTAAAATCTTTCTGCGCTAATTTCATAAAATCTATTTGTACTCGTCCAATAGTATCATAAAAACTCATAACATTGTCACCTAGTGCAGCAGATGATAATTTTACATCATCTTTAAATTTTGTTCTATTACCAGTACGACTTAGAAATCCAAAAGAATCTAATCTTAACAATTTAACTCTACCGTTAATGTATTTTTCATCAAAACCAAAGATATTATAACCAGTTAAGATATCAGGATCTTCTTCCTGTATAATTTTTTGAAATTCCATCAATAATTCTTGTTCTTTATTAAATGATCTAACATCTACATTTTCTATTTCATCGCAATCTTTAAGAGTTATAATATATTTTTTCATATCTGGTTCACCAAATGTATAAAATACCATACCAATTTGAATAATTGGATCTTCTTTTCTATCAGATTGAGGAAATTGATCATCATGGGAATAACATTCCAAGTCAAAAGAACAAATTTTAAATTTACCCAGACCCAATTTAGGATCTTCGGATGTAAAATTATTTTGTGATATAATGTGTTCTGCATTAATTCTTAGATGATAATCTGTATAAGTATCCATACCCTTTTCATTTCGATATTTTCCTTTCGGTAATTTGACCCATCCACATGATTTAATATCTTGGACGTGCATAAATCTTAACATCGGATCTAAATTTGATTCATATAACTGGAATTTTTCCATTTTATTGTCTATTCTTACTTCTAATATTCCATCCCGTGATCTATTATGATAAAATCTCATAGTATCACTAGTTTGAAATCGTATCATTAAAAAATTAAATTTCTTTTCTGCTTTAAATCCATAAAATTCTTTCCATTCTGTTAGTGTATAATCAAAAATATATGCACCATGTTCTTTACTCATTCCTTTCATACCCAAAATAAATTTTTTTACATTTACAGAAGTCCAACTTCTTGGTATTTTTACATAGAAAAATGGAAAGAAATTTACTACACTCACAGTTAATGATAATCCAGTATTAGTTCTACCAAAAAATCTGATTATAAATCGTTTTTCTTCATCTTCACCTATATTTTCAGATTGCCAATCTATAATATTACAATAAATATCATCCGTGGATGGTTTAATTGTTATGTCAGACATTTACCTTTATTAATAATAACTATTAATATTTAAATTAAAAATTTTCAATTATTTTTAATTTATTATTCTTTAAAAATCATCATCAATATCATATTTTTTAAACATGCCATTTTATACTTGTATTTCTTAAAATTATCTATGTTATGATTAATTGGTAATTTAAAAATTATCATTTTAGTCTCATTTTCATCTTTTAATATATCATCAATTATTTCATGTAATTTTATCTCTTTATTGTCATCTGTATTAATTATAATATCCATTTTATATTGTGATTTATATATAGGTCCACCCCATGGAGGATCTATAAATACGATATGCTGTTTTAACTTGTTTATTAAATTTAAATAATTACTATTATAAAATGAAATATTTTCCATATTGTATTCTTTCATATTATTCACCAAATATTGATATCGGGTAATATTGATTTCATTTGCATTTACTGATTTAAATGATTTTGCAAATGATAATGTATTACCACCTACGCACGCCATTGCATCAGTAATTGTTAATTGTGTCATATCATCTGTTTGATAATTTAAATGATAATTCTTTTTTATAATTTCAGAAATCATATCTGCTTTTTCAGGTAATGTAATACTATATTTTGCTACATCATCCATCATAATATTTTTATTTGCCATATCTGGAAAAAATATATTATCTGCCATTTTCTCTATTATTATTTTTAATACTGTTTGTTTAAGATAAAAATTAAAATATTAATTTATGAGAAAAAATAAATCGATTGAAATTCCCGTAACAGAAAATCCATCTAATTTAAAATTATTTTTAGAATTTAATAAATTAATTAAAATATATCAATATATTTATGATCATCTTGATGACAATAAAGAAAAAACAATTTATAAACATAAAATTATTAGTTTAAAAAACTCTGCTAAACAAATACGAATTTTCAAAGATCATATTACAGATGTAAAACAAATTACTGATTTACCTGGTGTTGGTAATAAAACAGTATTGCGTGTTCAAGAATTTATAGATAATGGAAAATTATCTGATGTAGATGCATATTGTGCTAAAAATGATTGTGAAAAAATATTTGATCCAACATCAAGTAATAAATTATATGATGAATTAATTACTATATTTGGTATTGGAGACAAACTTGCACATCAATTAATGGATAAAGATAAAATAACTTCTATTAAGGATTTAAAAGATCGTGTAAAATCAAATACTATTAATATATCTGAAAAAGTAAAAATTGGATTAAAATATTATGGTAAAATTAAAAATAAGATACCAAGAAACGAAATGACCAAGATAAGAGAATTTATGTATACTATTTTTGAAAAATTAGATTCATCTATTGTATTTGATATATGTGGATCTTATAGACGTGAAAAACCTTTTTCTAATGATATTGACTTATTAATTACTACTACTAACCCAAAACCAAATTTTTTAAAATTAATTGTAGAAGAATTATATAAAAATAAATTATTGATTGAAAGTTTTACAGGATTTGAAGAAGATTCACAAACTGGATTTATGGGATTATGTAAATATGAAAAACATCCAATACGAAAAATAGATATTCGGTATATTGAACCAAAATCATTTTTTACTGCATATTTATATTTTACTGGTTCATATGAATTTAATGAAAAAATGAGAGGTATAGCAAAAAGAGATGGTTATAAATTAAATGAGTATGGTTTATATAATTTAAAATTAAATAAACAGATACCAATTTATTCAGAAAAAGATGTCTTTGATGTATTAAGCATGAAATATTTAGAACCTAAAGATAGAATTTAAAAATTGAATTTTTAAATAGAATCTAAAGATTGAATCTAAAAATAGAATCTAAAGATTGAATTTTTAAATAGAATCTAAAAATAGAATTTAAAAATAGAATTTTTAAATAGAATCTAAAATTAATTTATTAAAAATAATTTAATAAATTAATCTTTTTTTTCATAATTATAAATAATTCCAAATGAAACTAATTCAACAACAATCATTAAAAGAGTAAATAGAGATAAACCTAATATTAATTTATATTTTTCATCT
>Ga0114972_10002241_pt1 | contig 14439 bp, 9 predicted proteins | sample M_140807_EF_Meta_FD_87354 | JGI IMG/M metagenome (GOLD analysis project Ga0114972, IMG submission 87354) | Freshwater microbial communities from Lake Montjoie, Canada to study carbon cycling - M_140807_EF_MetaG | ecosystem: Environmental > Aquatic > Freshwater > Lake | place: Lake Montjoie... | reverse complement strand
TCAGATATTGACGCAATTTTAACGAATTATTCTGAGTATCGTCGCCAATTAGTCGATCGCATCTTAGCGGTCAATCAAACTATCAGCGATCCCCCTTTGATTGAGATCTATCAAAGTTCATCGGAACATGAACCCGAAGTTCGTCAGGAATTACAAAATTGGTATGACCAGTTAATGGGTTATTGGCGATCAACTCAAGAGGGAAAATCTTGGATACAAACGATCAAAGCCCAATTAAAGCCCAACGCCAAGGAAATTCTTAAAAACCTCAAAGCAAATCTTGGCCCCGTGAAGGATAAATTACTGGAACCCCTTCGAGATGAATATAATTCCCAGACATTAAAATCACCATTGTTACTTAAAAAATACGCTAGAACTTTTAACGAACCTGAGCAGACATCAGAGGAAATTGAAGATAAGTTGGAAGACCTCTGGCGGCTTGCTTCTAACTATAAATCTGAATTATTGGGAGTAAGGGGTAAGTTAGGCATCAACTATCGGATTGATCGCGTCCGACTGTGGCGAGAATTGGCGAGAATTGAAGAATTACGGGGTAATGTGTTTGTGACAGCGACCTATAAAGTGCGGGCTATGCGGGCATTGGGAGAAGATCGTTTTGGCGATTTGCCCTTTGTTTTACGGACATTAGAGGAAAAAGGCTTTGCCAAGGAAGCTAAGGCGGTGGATGCGCTCTATGGAAAACCCAGTGAACGGGAAGACAAAAGTTTCGCTCTCATTGAAGCGGCAAGGGTGGATAATCTGGTCAATCCCGCCGAGGATGAATACGAAATTTGGGACGATCGCCGAGGTAAATCAGAATATCGGGCAACGATTATTGTTTCTCTTTATAATGCGGCGACCAAATTACTCCTATTCCTCAAAACCCTGAAACACCAGACCCTTATTCAAAAAGGGGAAGCCGAAGTTATTTTGATGGATAGTGGCTCTCCAACGGATGAATATCAAGTTTTTCAAGCATTAGCTAGAGAGTTGGATTATCCCATTTTGTATGCGCGATCGCCCCAACGGGAAACCATTCAAAGTGCCTGGAATCGGGGGATCGAATTAGCGCGATCGCCCTATTTGGCCTTTTTAGGGGTTGATGAAACGATTCTGCCCGATTGCTTGGAAGTGTTGGCTAAGGAGTTGGATCAGGATCAAAACCTCGATTGGGTGATTGGCCACAGCTTAGTCACTAATGTTGATCCCCAAGGTAGTTGGGCCAATGACATCATGACCTATGATCGCACGGGTTACGAGCAGGATTTGGTCTATCTGGAAACCTGTTATCTTTCCTGGGTCGGGGCCTTGTACCGAAAATCTATCCATGATCGCTTTGGTTATTATGATCAGAGTTTTCGGGGAGCAGGGGATACGGAATTTAAAAATCGCGTCATGCCCTACATCAAAAGTAAAGCCGTTGACCGTACCTTGGGGCTATTTTGGAATTATCCCGACGAACGCACCACCCAAAGCCCTCTGGCGGAAATCGAAGATATGCGAGCTTGGTATCTGCACCGTACTCTCGCGGGGGTAAAATATGCCTTTGGTCAGCGATCGCCCCAGGAAGTGGAGAATTTGCTCTATCATTGCTTGGGTTATCGTAAATCCTACTGTCGCCATACCAGTACGGATCTAGACCATGCCTACAATTTAGCCCTATATTTGCGATCGGTTTCCCCTGAATCTCCTGCTCTGAAGTATTTTGATGGCATTACCAGCCTCTTAAATTCCTATCGTGCGTTGGATTGGATGCCAAAACTTTCTCAATTTACGCCGTTTTCCCTCATGCTAGAAACTCGTAAACTCACCCAAGCCGTTCAACAAGAACATCAGCAACTTTGGGCAGGCGATCGCCTTCATATTCCCCAATACAAAATTTTCAACGACAATCGCCACGAACAACACGCCTTCCTCTGGTTTACAGATATTTCAGCAACTAAAAAATAAATCATGTTACAAAATCTCAAAGATCAAATTAAATTTAAACTCGCTAAAATTCTTACCCCCGAAGTTGATAAAAGATTAAAAATTGAAGAAAGATTAGGCATTGCTGACGAAAAAATTGCCAGCGTTGACCTCTATGGAATTGCACCCTGGTATCAGGAAAACTTTTGGGAACCGCCCGTCCAAATCGCCCTACAAAATCTCTGTAAACCTGGGGATATTGTCTTTGATATAGGCGCAAATTTTGGTGGACTCAGTACCCTAATGTCCCGTGCCGTCGGGCCAAAAGGAGTGGTTTGTTCCTTTGAAGCCAGCCCCCGTATTATTAGTAAAACCCAACGTAATCTTGTTTTAAGTGGTTGTAGTAATGTACAACTTTTCCACACGGCAGTTTATCATACCTCCAACCAAACCGTTAATATTTATCCTGGGGATCATCTCAATGACAGCATTTATGGTTCCTCAACCTACGGTGATCCCTACGAAATCCCGACTCTTGCCCTCGATGATTTTATTGAATATACTAAACTTGTGCCTAATTTATTGAAATTAGACATTGAAGAAGCGGAATTTGATGCGTTACAGGGCATGAAAAAAACGCTTATAATTGCTAAACCCCATTTAATTTTAGAAACCCAACGAGAAGATACGAATTGTCTCAATTTTTTGCGGGATAATGGTTATATCGCGATCGATTTAAACGCCTACCGAGAAATAACCTCCATTGAAGATTATCCCCCAGGAGAAGGAGTCCGTAACAATCTTTATATTCATCGCGATCGCCTATCGGAAACTCCCTATCAGCCTCCCTTTGAGTTTAAAGATTACGCCTTTTTATCCGAACAAGACTTTAGAAAAAATCCCGATAACTCAATTGTTTTAGATAAACCTCTGACATTAGAAAAGGGACGTTATTTAATTAATATTGATTTTACTGCCACAGGCAAAAACAATGATCTCAAATGTGGCGTAAAAGTTAAGAACAAAACTATTTTTCGTTACAGTGCTTACAGTTCTTATCTAGCGTCCTGTTATCGAGATTGGGTAATTGATTTACCGAAGAAATCCGAGATCACGATCTACTTTGAATTTAAAAATAATACTAGAGACGAAAGTTTACAGGTCAACAGAGCAAAGATTATTCAAGTCACTAACTTTAACCACTTCCCTCCTATTCTTTATATTTAATTTAATTCCATGTTATTTCCTATTTTGAGTTTTATGTTAGGAGTTATTCTCCTTGTAATTACTATTCTGATTTATCAGGAATCCCCACTCTTTAAACAGCTACCTCTCATTAGAAAATTAGCAAATAGTCTCCTATTTTTAGGGGGAAATAGCTTAATCTCCTTAACGGCAATGCTAGGGATTGCTGGTTATTGGAATGTTTTTAATGCTAGTGATCTAAAGTTTGTCAGAATTATTTTGTTATTAGTTGGCTTGTCGATGAATATCTGGACATTCTTAGACATTTTTGATGAGAATAATTTGCAGGGAAAGTTCAAAAATGTGGCAAATCTTGAAAAACTTAGCCTTGTTCTAACTGCATTATCAGTGATAACACTTTTCTCGATTTTTCTAGTTGCATTTTTTGACGGAAATTATGGAGGAGATGCTTTTATGTACCATGTTCCCTTTGCGGCTAGAATGTGGGGGATTATTTCACCAGAGCAATATATCTTTGAATATGCGACGGAACATCGTTATTTAGGCTTTCCCCTCTTAGTCCATTGGTTTCAAGGTTTTTTTTGGACTATTTTTAGAAAGCCAGAAGCAACTAACCTAGCCGCTTATTTTAGTTTAATTGTTCTGATTACCTATCTCAAAAATTATTTAAAGCTTCCTTTCTACTTAGCAACCTTACCCTTGCTTGCCATCCCGATGGTTCATATGCACGCCAGCAAAAGCTATGTTGACCTATTTGGGAATGTTTTTATTGCAATTTTAATCATTACTCTGTACTTACTTTATAGCAATAAAAAACAACTTGATCGAGTGAATTTAGTAATTATTTTTGTAAGTGCGGCGGCGGCGGCGAATTCTAAACATCTACTTGCACCTGTTGTTGCTTTTTTATTAATTTTTGTTATTTATCAAATCGTTAAAACTTATTATTTTCAGGTAAAAAATCTACAACAAAAACGTTTAAATTTAGTCAAAATTATTTTGATAGGCGGTTTTGCTTGTATACTGATTTTTGCTACCCACGTTAAAAACACCATTTTGCATCAAAATCCCTTTTATCCTGTGGAAGTAAGTGTTCTGGGTCATGTGCTGAATCACACGGAACCTCAATCTAATTACATGAATCCAGAACTCAGAAAACTTTTACCGCCCGTACGCTGGTTGAAGTCTGCTTTAGAAATCGATGCTTTTGATAAACGTCGGCCTTGGCCTTGGACTGTTGCAATGGATTTTGTCCCTTTGGAAGATGTGAAGTACGGGATTGGTGGTTATTTTGGGGGTTATTTCGTTTTTAATGTTGTTCTTTTTATCTATCTTTGCTGGAGACATAAAACCTATGAAACAAAAGTCGCGATCACTGTAATAATCATTATGACTTTGATGACCTGGGCGTTACCCCAATCCTATGAATTAAGGTTTTATATGTATTGGATGATTGTTTTTGTTTCTCTGAACTCTTATTTGTTATGTGAATATAATAAGTTAAACAAAAAAAGTATTATTAAACCCCAATATTTCGCATTGATCGCAATAGTTTTTATGCTCATTTTCATTGATAAAACAGGAAAATTTTTTACCGTTCCACAATTTCAATCCCTCGCTAACCAGATAGAAAAGGCAGGATGGATAGAACCCCAAATTATTAATCAATTTAAAGAGGGAGATAAAATTTGCCTTGTGGGAAAATCTCCCCACTCTTTTTTATACAATGCCTATTTTCATCCTCCTCATAATTATTCTTTAAAGTCTGAATTTGTAGTGAGTAAAGAATTTACAATAGAGCAGTGCGAAAATCGCAAAATTATTCAATAAATTTCCCTTGCTAATTATTGAATAATTTTCAGTAAAGTTGATAGATAAAAAGAATTTGATTACTATTAAAAATAGGTTTATGTTTCTGAAGAAAATTTAAGTTATTTAAAGCAATTTTATTTTCCTTAGATTCTCTCACTAGCTGTTGCATAACTTCACTGTCGATTAACAAGTATTTATACTTTGACTCATTAATCAGTGTTTTGAAAGGATCAAACAAGGGTGTATTATAATAGGTTTCCATTTCCAAGGGATAATTCAACTTTTTACTCAAAGCTTCTAAATACTCATTTACTCCACCAAAAACAGAAAAAGTTCTGCCGATTAAAATATTATCATTTTGGGGTGGTAATAGTTTTTCGGTAATTAAATATTCCGCAACCCTTAAATGTTCTTGACCCCAGTTGAGCGTTGAATCATTGGTAAATTGCCATTTGTCTTTTGCCCAAAAAAAGTTAACATAACTAAGGGATTGGGAGATTCCTGCTATGCCAAACACAATATATAAAGTTAAACAAAAGCTTAAGAATAATTTCTGTGGTTTCGTTTTAATCACGACGGTTGCGATCGCGAGTAAGGTATAAATAAAAATCAAGACAGGATAAAAGTGTCGATACCCAATGACAAAACGGCTACTTCTCGCCAGAAAAAGATATAAAAGAGGATAAATACTCAATAAAAAACCCAAGGCAACGATTAAAATCATCTGTGGTAAATGGGTTAATTGCCTGATCTTGGGTAGGGAATTATCCTTTTTAATTTGTGTAAAGAAAGTTTTTAATAAAACTACCATCAGAAAAATCGTGAGGAGGAATAATGCAGGATTTTCCTTATACCAAAAAATTCTACTAATATATTCTCCATAGTTGATGGGGATAAAATTTCCGTCCCAAAAAGGTTCTTTAACAATATCAACTACCATACTTCTTGTTTTGAATGCCCCTTGAAAAAATCGACCAACATTATCAAAAAAAGATTGATTAGGGAAACTGCCAAAAGCGTAATGATATAGAATGGCAATAAAGATCGGTTGTATCAATAGGCTCGTTCCACTCAGAAGACTAAATCGAGAAAGAAATTTAAAATCGCCTTTTTTATAAAGATAAAATGCCGTTAATCCATAGGTAATAATTACAATCGGCAGTAGAATTAAATTGCTGAATTTGACATTAATGGCACAAAATATAAAAAATGTAATAGTAACAAATTGAAAAATCAAGCCCTTTTTAGACCATTGATCAAGAAAAGCGATCGTCATGGCTAGGGAAAGAACCGTGAGTAGAGCAAAAATTGATGTACTGGAATCAAAGGTAATTAAAAAATCATGGCTATAAAAACTGGGAGAAAAGATAAATAAAATTGCTAGGGTAATCGAAATTCTAGAACGGATTTTTTTAATAATGTATGTATAGGTAAATAACCAAAATAATAAGGCACTATTACACAGTAGGTAGGTGAACCTAGAGACAAAGATGATTTTTTCAAAATCAGGTGGAGAAGCTTTGAGAAACCTCAGTCCCATTTCGTAGGGAGCTAAATTAACCTGTAGATGATTTAAAGGATTAATCTCAGGAAGGGTAACGGGATGATGGGGAAAAGTAAAGGATAATACGAGAGAATTAAGAACTTTTAGGAGTAAGGGATGTTCCTGATTATATCCTAATCCTTTTTGATAAAAATAAGCAGTTCCAATATAGGCTGGCTCATCGGAAGTTAAAGCATTGGTATTGATGAGATAACATCCCAAAATAAAATAGGTTATGATTAATAAAATAAAAAATAACGATTCAAACGATTTTGTTAATTTCATTACTTTAATTAAGTGGGTGGGTCTTGAAATTTATAAGATCCCCCCGTCCTACGGACACCCCCCTTATCAAGGGGGGCAGGGGGGATCGAGCGCAAAATATATCTTTAATTTAATTGTAACCAGCTACTTATTAAATAGTATTAGGTTTGTGAATTTACCGTAGTGGCAACTGAATATTAACAATCAAGACATAATTTATATGATTTCAATCGTTTTCTTTTTTTCGTTATTCTTTAAGACTGTTTTGTTCAAAATAGCCATTAAAATAATTCCTAACCAACTTAAAAAACTAATCCAATTCGCCCAAGTGAGTCCTACAAATTTCACCTGAATTTGATATTGACCTGGGGTTAATTTTAGTCCAAGAAGGTTGAAATCACGATAATTAACAGGGAATCCTTCAACTCGTTGATTATTGACCCATATTTTTAACATTCGAGGATAGTAAAGGACGGGTAATTGGGCAATGCTTGTTCCCTTTTGAACAGTTATATCACAAGAAGTAATACTGCCTTTTTGTTGGCACATTTTTTGGGTTTCTTGTACGGAAGTTACCGTATTTTCGGGAGATAATCCTTCTAGTCGAAATTGTTTCATGCGAATCGATAGGGGCTTGCCATCTTTAGTTTTTCCTTCTAAGAGAAATTTTAAACCAAAAGTCTTTACATGATTAGGAAGTTGGATATTTTCTAAAGGAATTTTAGCGATTAATTCTCGTTGAGTGAGAGGAATTGATGCTAAAGTTTTACCATCAAGCTGAATCAGTAAATTGGCTTTATCTTCAATATTTTCTAGATAAACTTCTCCGCTAAGGAAAATAACAGGTTTTTCTTGGGGTTGCCATTTGGAATAATAAATTTCAGGGCCAAAGATCAGAGCATTATTCACAAAGCTGTCCCATTCAGCATAGCCTGGTATCCAACTATTCGATAGAAAATGCAAATCTGTATTGCCATAGAGAATTTTTGGTTCCTTACGATAAAGATAATCTAAGGCTCCTGAATAACGGAATAGGGGTTCTTTCATGACTTCATCAACAGTGATGGTTCCCTTGGGAATTGGCAACCAAGGACGAGCAATCATTACAATCACTAAAATACCGAAAATAAGGTGGCGACGGTCTAGTTTTTGTCGAAAAATGAATAGGACAGCAAAAGCAGTCAGTAAACTCCCCGTCCACATGACATGGGTGAGAAAGCGGAAGGGGAATTGGGTCACCCATAATTGTCGGGGTAAGAGTTCCCAGATATTAGCAGGACTCCAGGTTAGTAAAAAAGTAATGAGAAAAATAGTTAATAAAGCTAAAATAGTTGGTTTAGCCGATCGCAAACGTAAACTTAATTTTCTTTGAGAAAAGCTGTAGTAAAGGACAGTTCCCCAGGCAATGAGAAAAATCCATCCGACAGAGGGGTGTAAAGCATAGGTGGGAGCAATTCCTAATTCGGTCGGTTCGGGGGGAAGGGAAGTGGGGGAAAGTAAATTGGCGAGGGGAGTCAGCCATCGACTATAGAAGGGGTTGCCCTGATCAATCTGTTGACGAATGGATAAATTAGCTGATTCTAGGACAACGGGGGCGAGAAAATACAATGCTAATAACCAACCCCAAATATAGGCGATCGCGAGTCGCACTAAATCCTTTAAAGGAGCTTGGGATAAACGGGAAATGATTAAGATCAAACTAGCGATAAAAATTGTGCTGTAAATGAAGGTGATCACATGAGTTGTAGCCAAGGCGAACCAACTTACTGCACTCAGTAATAAATTATTGATACTCGGTTTTCGATAAAGTTTGAAAACATAAAAAAGGACAATCGGTAAAATTCCCTGGGCGATCGCTTCAGTAAACGCTCCTCTGGCATGAATATTAATCAAAAAATAGGGAGCGGCCATATAGGAAACTCCTGCTAAAATCGCCGCAATGCGATAACGAGTGATTCCTAATGCCAAACGATAAATAAAAATCCCCCCTACCCACAATGCTAACCAGAGCATCATTTTGTAGGCATTATAGGGATTGCTGGGAGTAATGAATTTATAAATAATTGCTCCCAGGGTGTAGGGAAGCTGACTATAAAATTGAAAGGACGGATAACGAAAACCAAAGTCTTCGAGGGGAGCGACTCGGATGGGGAATTGACCTTCTTCTAGGGCCATTTGAGCCTGAATAATATAAGCAAGATGGGAGGTGTGATCGTTCGTTAAAATAACTCGTGAAGAAGCCATTGGAGCCATTAAAGAAAAAGCGACAATCCCTAACAACAGACAAACTAATAAAAAACTTAGATGACGATAACAGTAGGATTTTATAAAATCGAAAAATGCTATTATTTTAAGATTTTTTAATATAATTAATATTTCTTCTCGAAACACACTGATTAAAAGAATAAAGCTACCAATCAATAAATTACGGCGAATCCCTTGTAAATGATTACCATCAATTATCGTTTCAATTAATTTTAAATAACCAACAACACCAAGACTGAGGGCTGAACAAAGAAAAATCCAGGCTAACCAGAGCAAAGGTTCTTTTTTATGGCTTGTTAATGGAGAAAGTTGTTTAAAGAGACCAATTTCTTGATAAAAAAGGTAAAAAATCAGGATTAAAACTAAAGATAGGGCAAGGCTCAGGAGGGGAATTACCATAGAAAAATAAAAAGAGTCACAGGGTTTGTGAGCATTAAACTATTGATAGAGTTCCCAAAAAATATCAGGGCAATGCTCGGTTCGGGTATCAATTAGAATAACTTAAAAAGGGATACGCACTTTTTCATTTCTCTTCCTTTGGTGTTCTCCGTCCATTTGTGACCCTACGGAGTGGCATGATATAGTCAGGGTGTTTTTGATTGTCTGCCTAATTTTCGGGAATAACCCTATGGAAAAAATACTGAAACAGTTACGCCGTAAGTTATTTGGTCTGGATGAACAGGAAGCCGCTTTTCTGAGGGCGATCGCCGATACCAATGAACAAATCAGCAACCTGCAAAAATCCTTGGATGACCTCTACCACAATTACAGCCGTACCCTGGTTGAAATTACTGGCAAGCAACACCCTGACACGAAAATTAGCTGTGTGATTAATGATGTCCCCCTCCAGGTTCCTTTGGGAATTTTGCGCGCCTACGGTCACTGTTTGCAAATGTGTCCCAAGTCGAGTCTGACCTATTATGTGGAAGACCACTGTGTTAGCTGGTTGTCCCAACAACTTAAAACGGGAGATATCTTTCTCGATGTGGGAGCCGCCTATGGGGTGATTAGTCTGCCCATCGCCTCAGTCGTAGGAAATACAGGTAAAGTGTATGCCTTTGAACCCGCCCGTCAAACCCGCAACAGCCTACAGTCCTTAATTACGGATAATCATCTGGATAACATCACCGTTGTTCCCAAAGCGATCGCCGATCAGGTGGGGACAGCAGAATTTATTGAATACAGCACGAATAATCCCTTTTCCTGGGCGGCCGATACTTCTACTTTGGCTCAGGACGTTAACCCCAATCTAGAAAATTATTCGACCTATAGCGTGGAAATCACAACCATTGATGAGTTTGTGCAAGAGCAAAATATTAAACCCCAGGCCATCAAAATTGATATCGAAGGCTTTGAGCTTTATTCTCTGCACGGGGCGAGTAATACTCTAAAAACCCTAAAACCGTTCCTTTGTATTGATATTCATGAGGATGTTAAAACTAAGCAATCAGCCCTCTTGGGAGTACAACCCTTACTCGAAAGTTGGGGTTATAAATGTCGCATGGATGAACATACGCTTTTTGCCAGTCCCAAAGTTTAAGAAAAAACGCGATCGCAAGGCGGCACTGCGTGATCGCAAAGCGGTACTGCGTGATCGCGACCTCGTAGTAAATATTCACTCACTTTTTTCCCCTATGACCACTCTCCCCCTCAGTTGGACGGAATTAGAAGCTCTCACCGACTTTTCTATTGACACCGTTAATGGACAAACCAATTCCCAAGCCCGATTGCGTCTATTTGGTCGCCCAGAATCCGAAGTGCGGGTGACACTCTACCGCGATAACCATGCCTGGTGTCCCTACTGTCAAAAAATCTGGTTATGGTTAGAAGAAAAACAAATTCCCTACCGCATCGAAAAAGTGACCATGTTTTGTTACGGGGAAAAGGAAAAATGGTACAAACGCAAAGTCCCATCGGGAATGTTACCCGCCATTGAACTCGATGGACGAATTATTACTGAAAGCGATGATATTTTGATCGCCCTAGAACGAGAATTTGGAGTCTTAGTTTGGGGTATGCAAGATCCCAAGGTGATTCCCCTGCGCCGACTAGAAAGATTATTATTTCGTGCCTGGTGTTCCTGGCTGTGTTATCCGACGCGATCGCCCAGAGAAGATCAAAATAATCGTCAACAATTTGCGGCGATCGTTGCTCAAGTAGAAGAAGCCCTAGCCCGAACGACAGGTGCTTACTTTTTAGAGGAATTCAGTACCGTCGATGTGATCTTCACGCCCTACGTCGAACGGATGAATGCCAGTCTTTTTTACTACAAAGGTTATTCACTACGACAAGAAAATCCCCACTTTTCGGCGTGGTTTGAGGCAATGGAGAGCCGCCCGACCTACCGAGGAACCCAAAGCGATTTTCATACCCATGTCCATGACTTACCGCCCCAGATGGGAGGTTGTTGGGAAAATGGCGAACCCCAGATGTTAATTAATAAATCACGGGTCGATCATGGCCCCTGGTTTGGGTTGCCTGATGTGACCTATCCAGAACCAGAAAATTCCCGTGCTGAAGCTCTCCAACGGGTCATTAAGCACCATATTAATATTATTCGAGTAAATCCCGCCGATAATGAGCTATTTGATCAAGCCCTGCGTTGTGCTTTAACTCACATGATTACGGGCGAAATCTGTCAGCCCCCATCAGGTTCGGATTCGGCTCTGCGTTATCTCCGCGATCGCATTAGTGTACCGAGGGATATGTCGATCTATGCGGCCAAACGTCTGCGAGAGTCTTTGGAATCCACCGCTAACCTAGTGGGAAATGCTCAAGGAGAGGCGATCGCTCTCAAACACCGAAGAGACCAAGACCCCGCTAATTTTGTCAATATTTAAGACGTTTACAGCACCTTGCAGATAAATTCCGTATAGAGTAGGGACATAATATATTATGTCCTTAATTGTTATGTTCTTACAAAAATTTTATCTGTAACTACAACGCGATCGCCTGTAAAATCGAATATTTTTAATAATTAATCAATTATGTTTACCACTATCCGTCATGGTTTAAATCAATTTTTAAACAAGTCACGAACTATCAAAAATGAACCCTTAAATAAGGTTAGTTTGATTGTGGTCATTCTTGTTGATATTTTTATCTTAGTCAATGTTTTTACAGGATTAAACGATATTAGCCAATGGCCTATCAGTCCCTCCCAAAGTTATCCCTGTTATGACCAATGGCAGAGTTATCAGAGTCAAATCCCTAATAAACATTTTGACATACTCCGACAGGCAATTTCTGTTAATACAGATAGACAAAATAGTTTAGAAGAAGTTTTTCGACAAGCAGAAAAAGGTCATTTAGGAAAAGTTAATCAAATTTGTTTAACCTATGCTCAATATCAAGATAAAGTTAATTATTCCGATAATCAAAAAATTATTTCTAGTATTGATCAAACAAATCTTAAAATTAATAATCTTGAACAAACCAATCAAACCATTCGATCGCAGTATGATTCTACCCTGTTAGAAAAAATTGCAGGTCAAGCACCCAATAAATCGATTAATCAAACCAGTGCGGAAAAAGCTAAACAACAGTTAACCGAAAATGACCTCAAAATTACTGCCCTTCAGCAAGAACTCAATACTTTAAAACAACAACTTTTAAATAAACCAGAAAGCATCCAATTTATTAATTTTCTTAATCAAAAGGAATCGTTTAACACAGTTCAAAAAGGTCATGCCAACGCCACTTTTTGGTATCCCAGCATTCAGTTTTTTTTCCAAGCTCTTTTTCTCGTTCCCTTAATTGCGATCGCGCTTTTAGTACATAACTTTGCCCAAGGTAAAGGCTACGGATTAATTGCCCTCATTAGTTGGCATCTGCTAGTTATTTTCCTCATTCCCCTTGTTTTAAAAGTCTTTGAATTTTTGCAAATTGGCTTCATTTTCAAACTGCTTTTTGATTTTATTCAGGCAGTCTTTGGCGGATTACTCTTTCTGATTAGCTATCTCTATATTTTGGTAATTCCCCTCATTGGTTTTGGGATTATTAAATTTTTCCAAACGATTGTTTTCAATCCCAAGGGTCAGGCTACTAATCGATTTCAAAACTCCCGTTGCGTCCAATGCGCGAAGAGAATTCGTCCTCAAGATCCCCACTGTCCCCATTGTGGTGAATATCAGTATATGGAATGTGGAAATTGTCACGAACTGACCTATAAACATTTGCCTTATTGCAAACACTGTGGCACATCTCAATCAGTTGTTTTTTCGGTAACTTCTGAGCCAGAATAAGCAAATTTTTCCAGAAAAGAAAGAGGACAAGTCATCTGATCAGCAAAGCCTAAAATCCCTTTATCTTGGTGTTTATACAGTAAATTTCCATTCTTATCAAATAAAAAAGTTCCGCCCCGTTGGGTGAGATAGGTTCCATTGGGGACATAGGTTTTCCAATTGCTCAAAACTTCTGTCATATTCCGTAATCGCAGGGTCGCCAGTTCAAAGGGACGTTGAAAGTTTTTACCGCCTGCTAGGTTGAAAAACGAGCCTTTAATCGGGGGTAAAGGTTTGGCTTCGATAATTTCTTCTTCTTCAATCAGTTGAGGAGCCTGGCGATCGCCTAAATAACCGCGAAACACTTCGGGCAGAGTCCCTGGGCTACCGATTCCCGCACACATCAACATTAAATTCAACCAGGCATTTTGAGTAACCGATAGTCCTGGCATTTTAAGGGTCAGTCCCCGATAAAAATTGAGTTTTGCATGAATTTCCGCCGTTGGATCAATAAATAAGCAGTCTTCAGGAAATTGGGTATAGTCACAAAATTTTTGCCCCGAAGCGCGATCGCCGATCCCCACCGCACGGATCGCAATACCATTTTCTTGCAACCTCTCGGATTCTCGTTTTAGCCACCAGGCATATTCCAAACTATCAAAATCACCCAGTTGGGGCAGAATAATCACCAAAATACGGCTTGCTGATTCACAATTACTTAGGATCGGCAGAAAATCTCCATCGCTGACCCGTTGGCATTGCGTTTGTTCAATAATCGTGTAGTCACTCAAATTATAGTTCTCCTTATAAATTAAACCTAATTGAAATCCTTCTCTAAGTAAATTTGCAAATCTCCTAGACGACAATATTCCTGTCCTCTTAACCATTCAATGATTTTTTGCTTCTCTACACTACTTAAGTAGCTTTTTTCTCCTTTATATTGCATTTTTAAACCCTCTACTCCTTTTCATTTCTCTCCCGTCTTTTTTCTTTTTTAGGAAGTCATCTAGTTCTTCTATCAAATTCATGATTTTAACCCTTCACTTTTATACTACTCTTATTTTGATTATATCCTTTATAAATCGTTTAGGATTGCTATAGAACCTATTTGGTATCTCTCTTGAAACGCTTGACTGGTAAGAACTACAGGCATTTTGGTAAATTCTCTCTAATCCATACTGAGCAACGGTTCTGGCAAAGATACCAAATGGACTCTAT
>Ga0114972_10002240_pt1 | contig 14445 bp, 2 predicted proteins | sample M_140807_EF_Meta_FD_87354 | JGI IMG/M metagenome (GOLD analysis project Ga0114972, IMG submission 87354) | Freshwater microbial communities from Lake Montjoie, Canada to study carbon cycling - M_140807_EF_MetaG | ecosystem: Environmental > Aquatic > Freshwater > Lake | place: Lake Montjoie... | reverse complement strand
CCAGCCTCCCTAGATGCCATCCTGGGTGTAACCGCCACCTCCCGCCCCGGGGCCACTGCCCGATCAGGTGGCATCCAGTCTTCCGCCTCAGCTTTACCCTCTCAGTCTAATGGTCTGTACGCTGCCTACCCCATCGCCACTAGCGGCCTGGCACCTGGGCGATACTCCTTTGTAATTCCTGCAGGGAGCATCAGGGCCACAGATGGAACCTACAACGCTCGAACTGTTGCCACTCTTTCTATTGGATTTGCACCCCGTGTGCAGATTCGGACCTTTGCTGATGGCAGCGACGTCACGGGCACCTGGTTGGACACCACCTCCAAATATGCCTCCTACAACATAAGTCTGCTCCCCTCTGTGGGCTTCACCTTGGCCTCCCCTACGCTCTACACCAACCCTACCGGGGCCTCCGTTTTTGATTCTACCCCCAGTGGGGCCTTAAATTCCTACTCTTTCTTTTCCACTAGTTCTATGTACGGGTACTTCACGACCGCCAGCGCTTCCTGGACCCTCTCTTTTGCCAGCGTGCCTGCCGTCCAGATGCCTAATGCTGCCCTTCCTGTGAACATTTCCGCCTCTGCCCTTTTGCGTAGCGATGGCGTTTACTCCACCTTTATCTACACATCCCTCAAGCTCGGCTTCACCCCCTCGGTTACGTTTCAGGATGTGAACGGCTCCTCGTCCTCCTACCTTCCTTCCACCACTCCCTACAGCCCCACTTATGCCGAAAGCACTTCCCCAACTGGCGCCGTGTGGTTTTCTTCCTCTCTCTCCTCCGTGAGCCTCAACATATCAGACTATAGGGGCTCCACCATATCCCAGGCTGGAACTGCAACCACCAGCGGTCTGTTCTCCGGAATTTCACTCAAATTCAACCCTGCTACCATCTTCGGCGCCGCCTCAATCACCTCTAGCGTACAGAACAGTGTTCTGTACCCTCTCACCATCTCAAGTCTCACCCCCGGGGTGTACCCTGTGCCCATAGCAGCTGGCTCTGTGTGCAATGCTGCGGGTATCTGCAACAGCAGGGGCCTTGCCTTTCTTTTCATTGGCTTTGATATCACCACCAAACTTGAGACCCTTCCCAGCATTCCCACTGGCACCGCGGTATTTGCGTCCACGGACTACGCTGATAGCTATGTTACCGTGCCCACTGGCACCCCTATTGACGGAACCTCCGCTTCTGCAAAGTGGAGGTTGACAGTTGGGCCTGGCGTAGGGTTTTCCTTTACCACCCCAATCACGGCCAGCGTTATCGACAACACGCAGCCTTGCCAGTCTTGCAGCGGTATGGCGGAACCATCTTTCAACTACCTCACCTCCTCCACTGCGACAACGCCCTGCACCATGACGGTGGCAAACGATCCCCGCACCACCTCTTCCGCCTCTTACGGGGGATATGGCTTCTCCGTTTTTACCACCACTCAGGGCTGTACTGCAGGGATAAAGCTTTGGGGCACAACTACTGTTGCAGGCCCTCTGGGCAAATATATTATCAGGATACCGTCCGGGGCGATTCCGCGTGATGACGGCATCTACAATGCAGTCCTCGAGTACCCCGTCGTGTTTGGGGCCCCATTGGACCTCACCGTCTTCGATTCGTCTCCCACCCCAGTTGGATACCCTGTCAATAACTTGAACTATTGGCTGTCCCCCATTTCAAACTACTACCTCAAGTTCACCGTACCTTCCTCCTTGACCGGGCCTGCCATAACCTTCACTTCTAGCTCGCCCCCTGAGTGGACTACCACGGGCCTATTTTCCAGACAGAACGGCCTCCCTTTCTCCCCCGGAAGCACGGGAGTTGCACTAACTTCTTCTTCTCCAGTTCTCCCCTCGTCCACCTCTACCCTAAACTATCAACTCAGTTTTAACAGCTCCTCCGTGGGCTACGGTCAGCGCATTCACTACATCACGGCTGGTGCCACACCCCTTTCCATAACGATTGGATCGACCGTGTACAAAATTTACAACGCAGCCTCCTACTTCACGCTCTCCGTCGGTTTTCTGCCCACCCTTTCCATCACCAACTCCAAGGGTGACATTTACGCCACCCGAACACCTTCTGGACAGACCGACAACCTTTTTCTGAGCCCTGGGTATACCGCAGTCGCCGATACCCGTAATCCCACTCTGTACTTCACTGTTTCACTCCCCTCTGGTCCACTCAGTCAAGCTGCTGCCCTTACCTACGATCCCACCAGTTTTGTGCCTTTCGGCGCGTCCGCCTCGTCCTTAACCAACATTTCCCTGATGGTGGGTGCTTCCAACTCTCCTTCGACCACTGCCTTTCCCGCTTCAGGTGCTGCAGACTACACTACCTCTGGAGTGTTTTCAGTACGCTTCCCAATTTCAAGCCCAACCACGGCCTCCTTGGCCAAAACCGTTACCGCTGGTGCAACAACAACCTCTATTTACTCTATCGGCGTAAATAGCGGAATGTTCTGCATCCTAGGTGTGTGCAATGCCGCTTACTCCAATGGCCTCATCCCCCCCTATACCTCTGCATATGTGTCAAACGCAGGCGCTTTTACTGGCACGGTTGTCCCCCCCGTAAATCTTAACAGGCTGTTTGGATGGCTGGACGGGGATGGTGCTGAGACGGGTACTTCCGTGCCGATTCCCACTCACTCCTCAACCGTGTATGTCTATTTCCAGTTTGCCGCTCCTTTTACAGCCAACAAGATTTCTATTGGCTCCTCTTCCACTGCTATCAGCGCATCTTATGATACTGCTGTATCCACCGGCAATTACTACGTGGTGAAAGTCTCAGGGCTTTCCAGCGCAGGTCAAGGGCAATATGACATCTCTATCTCGTGCATTCCCGACAGTGGGTCGTTCGGTACAGGCATCGGTGCCCCTTCCTACTGTTTTGCGTCGCAGACCGTTCGCATTTACTACGGCCTCGACATGCGCGCCTATCAGTTTAATAAGGGAGCATCTGTGCTGGCCTCCACGGAGTACCAAAAGACCGCCCCTGGCACTTTGACGCTTTCAGCTACGGACGTGAATTTGGGTTTCCCCGGTCTTACCTTCAAGTCAGCCTCCGCCAGCTCTTTTTCCAGTATCGTTTCCTCTGTGGTTGACTCCAAGGGTACCAGTGTAAAAGACACTATCACCTGCTATGACAGCGCGTTTTCGCCCACCCCCTGCTCCTCTGCCACCCCCCTTGGTCTAGGGTTCCCCGTGACGACTTCGTCTGCACCCTACTCCACCGCCACTTCTGGTGCCCCTCCCGGCTTCATTGGTTCATCGAGCCCCTTCACATTGGGCAGCTCAGTCTACTACCCTGTCAACATTGGCGGGTTGGCGGATGGTGTGTACACTTTCACGCTGACAGGAGACTCCACCATAATCTCTGATTTCAATAGCATCGACCCCCCCTTCAACTCCACCTTTAAACTTATCGTCGATCGTACGAAACCTGTGGCTGTTGACACCATCTCCCCCATCGCCCCCACCTCAGGCTCCTTTGAAAACAGCGTGCCCATTCCTTCTGGAATGTTCAAAGACTCGCAGTCCTCAAAACTCACCTACACTTTGCTGTCTGGGCCCACTGGTTGGGTGCTCAAAGACCACGCAGGCTTCACTGGCTCACCCGCCGTGACGTCCCGGGGTGCAGCACTGACCACGGGTGCTTTTTCCGTCGCAAAAGTAGACGCCCCTCTCGTTTTCCGTATATCCGCCAAGGATGAAGCGGGGAATTCCGCCACTGCAGCCCTCACCTTCACTCCCGCCACACCTGTCACCTTCTCCCTCACAGCCACCGATGCCCGTGGGACGTCCTCCTCTCCTGGGCAGGCCCTCAAGGTAAAACCTGCTTCCGATGGCTCACTTCCTCTCCAAGTCACTGCTTTGTTTGGAGCCCCCGTGGGGCCTATCACGGCCGCATCCCTCCTCTGCAGGTCCGCCGCCTTGAATATTGGGGGCTCAAGCTCTGCCCTTGTGGGATCCTCCACCACCGACTGTGGCGCCGTGGTTACCGTGTCCCCAGGGGATGGCGTGACAAAGTCCCGCAAGTTTGTCTTCACTGTGCTTATCCCTGCCACCAGCGTGGCTCTCATCAGCAACACGAACCAGCAGTTCGTGTTTGGTCTGGCGGGGGGGCACCGCGTGATCACCGCCGGTGGAGTGTCTGTGGAGTCACTCAGGGTGCCTCTTCAAGTGGTTGTGGACAGTGTTGCGCCCACCTCTGGGTGGGGATCCACCGTGTCTAACCTCTACTCCCCCACCATGGGCGTTTATTTCTCTCAGCCCCTCACTCGCTCAATGTTCAATGATTCAGTCACCTCCTCCGCCTCCATTAATGTGCTCTCTGCCTCCCCCTCATCCCAATACGGCTTGACCTTCTCCCCTGGTGTCCTGGGGGTCGCCTCTGTCTCCGGAAAGGTCACTGCCATGCCCCCCAGTGGCTCTCTTACATGGGCCGTCACCGTGGCTGATGAGGCCGGTAATACATTCACGGACAGCCACTCCTTCTCTCTCACTGTCTACCCCTCTCTCTCCACTGGTGCTCCGGTGCTTTCCATGAGGACTACCCCGCTTACCTTTGCCAAGGGCGGGTCTGCACTGGCCATTGGATCATCCACTTCTATCTCTAATCTCCCTTCCTCCGGTGTACCGGAGACCCTTGTCACCAGGACAGGTACGTACTCAGGTGCCCAGATTCTTGTCACTCTGTCCTCTCCCGACGCTGGTGTCACGGATCCTGCATGCACTTACACCAGGGTAACTTCCCCCGCCCCTCGCGAAAACCATGACTGCGAGTACGTGAAATCCACCGCCACCATGTCGGGACAAACTGAAATTTATTTTGACCCCGACAGTGGGCTCATTGAAATGCTTTACTCACACCCTACTGTATCCCGTCTCACGAGCGCTGATATTTCCTCATTTCTCAGTGGGTTGACCTATTACAACACTCGTAATATCGTGTCCTCTGGAGCCCGCACCGTCACTGTTTACATTCTGGCAGACTATAAAGCAAATATTATCGCCTCCGCCACTCGCTCCATCACCGTCACCACCACGTCTTCAACGCCCGTTATCGCCACCACACCCGTAGCCCCCACACTTGCGTTTTCTTCCTCCTCCAGCAACTTTATCTACTCTGGAGCCTCCGCCTTCACGATCACTGACTCAGACGATTCGTCCCTCTCCTCTGCCACAATCCAAATCGCATCCTGCGACACCGCCCGAGACTCGCTCTCCATCGCTAGCGCCACCCCAATGTCAGTGGCCTCTGGAGTCATCACCTATGCTTCTGCTTTCAGTGCTGTTAAATACGACTTCAAGTCTGGGAACAGCCTGCCCGATTACTCCGTGTATGGCACCTGGATCCCTGCCTCCTGCTCCTTCATCATTAAGCCCGCAACTGGGAGCTCAGCCCCCATCGCAGCATACATCACGGCGCTCAAGTCCGTTGTCTACGTCAACCTGGATACAAGCAACCCCACTAACTGGGCAGTCGCCACTTCCGTAACTAAATCCTTCTCTCTCACTGTTACGGACGCGGCTTCCGCGGGGCGCTCCACCACCCCCTCTACTTCAAGTGCCTTGGTCTCCACCCTCACCATCACTAAGGCAGATCAGGCCGCAGTCATTTCTAAACGCGCTGCTTTCGGTGCCGGGGGATTTCTCTCCAACTCGGACTCGCTAGCAAAGACCTACTATGATTATGACTCCACGGGGGTTATCCCCGTGAAAAAATTCTACGTGGATAGGACGGCATCCTCCGCCACCCTCAAGCTCAACTTGGGTGTGTCCACCACCAAAGGTGTATTTGCTGGCGGTGCTATCACCGACTCTGACACGGCTCTTATCACCGATTCCTCCATCTCTCCTCGGGTCACCTGCTCCGGCTGCTCTTCCGCTGTTACCTCCAGCTTCAACTCTGCCACAGGGCTGCTTACCATCAGCATAGCCTCTCCCGCACTCACCACCACCTCCCCAGTTGATTTCACTTTCTCTTGGGACACTGTGGGTGCGGTAAATGCGGTATCCACTATTTTTAAGGTGGACTTTCTCACCCCTGGTTGCGTTCTGCAGGGTGGCAAGGTCACCAACGCCGTGCCTACTGCTGACCTTGCGAATACCCTCCCGGCAAATGATTTGTGCGTCTTTGCTCCCACCACCGTCTCCACGTCTGACACTACCTCTTCTGTCATTTCTCTGGGTGACTTTACCGGCGCTAACGCCACGCTCAACAACGCAGCTGCCGCCTTGGCAAGCCTTGGGGTGTCCACCGCCCAGCAGATCACCGCCTTGGCTGCCCAGCGCTCAGCGGCTCGCGGGACTTCCTCCGTGGTCATCCCTCCTGGCTCACTGGTGGGGGCTGGTTCCGCAGCCATCACCACCTCTGTGCCTGGCACTAGCACCCGTGTCTTGCTGAACTCTCTGCAGGGGGCCTCAGCCCTGGACCTCACCCTGGGACTGGTTCTGGGGCCTGCTGGCCAGTACTTCTCAGCCCCCGTGCGTGTGTGTATTTTCGTGGGTGACACCGTCGATGGCTTCTACCGCGCCCTGTACACAGCCTCCCAGATCTCCCCCACGGACCCCTCCAAGGGCTATGGGCCCCTCACCCTGCTCTCCAACCAGGAGTTTAACCCCGCCACGGGTCAAGTGTGTGGAGATGCCACGCACTTTTCCTTTTTTGGACCTGGCCTTGTGGCCCTTCCTCCCACACTCTACGTCCCCAAGTCCACGGGCATTGGCGGCGCCTGCCCCAATGCCTGCAGTGGGCAGGGCACGTGTCGCAAGGAGGGCAAGTGTCAGTGCTTCCCGGGATTCATGGGCTATGACTGCTCTGCCCGCTCTTGCCCCACGGGCCCCTCCTGGGGACAGTCCAGCGGATCGGGGAGCGGCTACTTTGGTAACGACGTCACACTTCCTAACTACCCATCCTCTCGTGTAGATGCAGAGTGCTCTGGGCGCGGCCTTTGCGACCGCACAAAATCCACGTGTGCGTGCTTCCCCGGCTTTGAGGGCCCCGCCTGCCAGCGCATCGCCTGCCCTAACAAGTGCGGTGGCCATGGCAAGTGTCGCTTCCTCTCCGAGCTCCCCTCCGCCTCTGGCTACTCTAGCTGGGAGGCTCGCAGGGTTCAAAAGTGCGTGTGCGATGGGGGTTACACGGGTGCGGACTGCTCCCAGCGCCTATGCCCTTTTGGCGATGACCCGGAGACCATCTGCGCTGACACGGCTCGCCAGGTTCAACGTGTTTCCCTCTATTTTGGCTCTGCCTCCTCCCCCTCCCTTCCAACTTCAGCCTCAATCGTGGATTTAACCTCCTCGGCACAGCTCGCTTTGCGCTTCAAAGCCATTGACGGTGCCGTGTACACCACCACCGCCATTGGTAGCACTTCCACACCCCTTTGGGGCTCCAACGCTGCAGACGCAGCAGCCGCCAGCGCCCTCATGAGCAGCGCTCTCACCTCTCTTCCCTCGGGTGTGGTGACAGGGGTCAGCATTTCCGGGGATGCCACCACTTCCTCCGCGAGGCGCACCTTTGATGTGACCTTCACGGGCCCTACCAACACTGGCAATGAGGCCCTGATGTCCTGTGCCACAAATAGTGACGGCTACACCCTTGGCTGTCAAACGGCAGGATGCCGTCCTTTCTTCCGGCAACCCAGACTCCTCAACACTGACCCCAGCCCCGTGGGAGCCTCCAGCTACATCTCCGTGGCTGCCGCTGCCATACTCCTGCAGCCATCCGCCCTCACAGGCGGGAACAGCGCAGAGAGTGCTTCCGTGAACGGATTTTGGGGGGTGGAAACCACCCTCACTGTCTCTAAATCTAGCAGTGGGGGGGGGTACACGTACTCATTTGGCACCACCAAAGTGTATGGCACTGCTGGTGGTGAAAGTGTCCCAGAGTCCCCCCTTCCCCCCTTAGCCCTCCGCTCCACCCTAGCTGGCCCCTATGGCCTTCTAGTCAAAGTGGGCAGCGATAGTGAACTCGGCCAGGTCTTCACGGGGCCTGTCACGCAGGTCACCATCGTCTACAAGTGGAGCTTACCCACTTGCACCGTCACGCAGGTGTCCAGTGCCGCTGCTGACTTAGAGAAGGCCGAATGCGCCAACAGAGGCGTGTGCGACCGCAGTGCTGGAAAGTGCAAGTGCTTTGAGGGGTACAGTGGTAGCTCGTGTAACGCACAGGTGAGTGTGGTTAGGTAACGCTCCACACTTGGAAAAATACACAGAATAATGCATCCGTGCGCACGCATTTTCCCCCCTCTTCTTACGCCCCTCCCCCCCCCACCCTCACCACCCTCCCCAGGTTATGTACGTGTAAAGTTCGTTTCGTTTTTTTAGAAAAAAATAAAAAATTGTGTGTACATATAAAAATAAATAAAAACACACCCCTTCCTTCACTCAGGGCGCACCACTGTGACGGTCTCTGAGAGTACAACCTCCACGGTAGTCAGAGCCTCCACGCTTCCCTCAGCAGGCTCATCCTGCCCAAAGAGCACCAGGTTGAGAGACACCCTCTCCTCAAGCTGCTCCTGCCACTCAAGCGCTCGCTCTTGCACAAAGGCCCTGTGTTCATCCCGCTGCTTTCTCTTCCGTAGCCGCGCCAGCAACTTTTTCCTATTTGCCTTGACCACGTCCTCCTCCTGATAGCGCGCAATGTGTTTTTTGAGGTCCTTCACCACCATGCGTGTCTCCTCCTCACTGAGCAGTCCCTCAACCCTGGGTCGCCAAAGGAATTGAAAAAGACGGGGCTTCTCAGCCCCATTCAAGCGCACTCCCTGGAAGGTCCACAGGACATAACCGTTAGTGACCGTGTCCCTGGGGTGTTCGGGTGGGTTCTCAATTCGCCGGCTTTTGAAGGTGGCCAGCATGCGCCCACTGGGGTCCCAGCTCAAGCCATTGGCGTCATTGTGCACAACCTCTGCCAGCGCCTTTTTGCGCTCCGCGTCAAAAAATATGAACCTCCCGTGCTGATTGCTGGCGCTGGTGGGACCCGCCAGGGCTGCGAAAAGTATGGTCTCCCCACGTGGAGACCAGTGGAGACTGGAAGGAATAGTCCCCCCATGGGCAGCCGTCCAGTTGAAGAGATATGTGATTTCGCCCGGTTTTTCCCCCAGGGAATAAAAGGCTACGTGGTAGGCGACGTGCACCCGGGAAACGGTTTTGGGGCCGTAGCGCGTGTCCTCCGAGGCGATGGTCTCCCGAACAATGGTGGAGGATTCCGTGAGGAGGGCGAAGCGGAGAGAGTTTGGCTCCCAGGCCATGTCCAGTATGCGGTCCTTGATTTCTAAGGAGTCCACGGGGACGTCCTTGGACTTGACCCTGTACACTTCCAGCTGGAAACCCGCGCAGATGGAGTCCTCCACGGATATCCCCCCGCCCACAGGGGCCTTTTCCTTGAGGTGGGGGTTGGCCTCCAAACGCTTCCTAGCTAGCGCCACCTTGGTGAGTTTTTCCGCGTACACGGCCGCGAATTCGCCGCCGGGGTGCCACAGAATCTTTGTGCCCTCCAGGTTGATGAGGGGGCGTTGCTTAGCGTACTCTTTGCTGGGAATGCGCATCACGGACACGGTGAGGGGGACATTCTTTTGCTCCACAGACCACCAGGCTAGAGAGAGGGCCTGGGTGGAGGGGCTCCACACTAGATCTCGGGCCCCCAGGGCCTTGATACTGCGATCCTCCAGGAGTCGGAAGCCAGTAGCTGCCTCGTAAATGTGGATGAGGTCCAGCTTTTCATGATCGGGAGACATCTCGGACACGATGCGCGCTAGGAAACGACTGTCGGGACTCCATACAAACCGGTGATTGTCATCCTCTAGGTTCGCCTGTTTGAAATTCCTTACCTCCTCCCCACTGTACACGTCCCAGATGACAAAGGCCCGCTCGGGGTGTTTGTTTTTCACAAAGCCATTCCACGTGCACACGTAGCGCTCGTTGGGGGACCACAGCACTGAGCGGACCCGTGCATGTTTAAATCTAAGTGATAAGGCCTCGTCAGAGACTTTCCAGCCCTCGGAGCGAAACCCTTTCCCGTGCCACAGCTTGGCGCCCTGTTCGTGCATGGTGGTGAGGTAAGTCCCCCTGGGGGACCAGCATACTAGCCCATCCGCCCAGCAGGACCACTTACCATTGACTCGCCCCAGTTTTTGGGATTCCCCGCCATAGTCAAGAACAGGGGGTCCCCTCATGTCTGCCCACAACACCTCCGTCTCGTCCTTATCTACCTTGTCCTTGGCATTGGACTCTGTGAGGGAGTAGCGAATGAGGAACTCGTCCCTACACTGCTCATCCATGAGCCAGTAGTAGTCGTCGTCATGCTTATTTATTTGAAGTGGGAGTGTGGTAGCCACTGCTGCATTGGGATTCTTTTCAAAACTTTGGAGCTCGTCCAAGCGCACTACGTGCATCAAGTGCTTCTGGTCAAAGGGTTTTCCGTCCAGGGAGGTCACGGCGCGTTGCGCAACGGCACGGCTCTTGTAAGTCACAAATCCAAACGTCTCAGATGATGCCCCGTCGTCCTTCATGGGTATCACAAATCCATCAGAAGCTACCTCACCAATCTGTGACAGTGGGAGGGGGGAAGGGAGTGATTAATTTGGGCTTTTTGTAGGGCGCCGACCTAACACTAAACGCGCGCAGTACACACCTTTGCAAAAATCTTGTCCCTGCCAAAGGCTATCAGCTTCGGAACCATGGATGCCGGGGCGCTCGGGAGATTATCGACGAAAATAATGTTACTCAAGTCATCTGAAGGTCCCTCAGAGGAGTCAACATACTCCTGCGAAAATTTGGGGAAGAGTGGTGAAGTGTGAGACTAAAAAGAGGAACCGAAGCATTGTGAGAATTAATACATACTGAGTCAGAACAATATCCACTATTTTTGAGCTCCTTGAGCTCTTCTATTAAGGCTTCCATTTTTTCTTTGATTTCGTGGGTGTATGTTAAAAAAAAACCGGTGGGACATTTGATGCAACAACCTCAAACAAAACGCATCATACTAGGGGCAAATAATTTACTCGCAAATAATAGCGAGAAGCCTCTCACTGAGTATATCCAGGGCCTCCGACCCGGGGGTCAGATGTGCATGGTCCATAGAAGAGTCGATAACAGCGCTCACCAAATCAAAGGAAGGCACATGGTAGAGCACATGCCCCAGACCTGACTCCCTTCTTATGGCCCCAAGCTCTCTATCGACGACTCTATTGTATAGCCTCATCCTAGGAGACGTGCGCCAGTCTCCAAAATTGTGCACGTGCTGGTCGTCGCGTCGCGGTGTGGGCTGGCTCTCCACCCAAATCACCCCCTTGAAGCCATGAAAATCTTCAGGGACTGGGACCTTCCCCGAAACTCTATCCTTCACGTGGCCAAAAAACTTGGAGCTTCCCAGATTCGCTAAAAAATGCTCCCTGTACTCAGCAACTGTCTTCCTGTGCTGGGAGGCAAAATGTTGACCAAAGTTTAGTACCACTACACTAGGGTGGGGCTCCCGAGAGTTGTAGGACAACAAGTCTGGAGGCCCCTGCTCTCCCATGGGCACAGAGGAAAAGCAGGAAAAAAAATTTTGAAGCACGCCAGGTTGCATCCAGTCATCAGCCCCTGGGAAAAGGGAGTTCACGCAGCTCGGCCCATCTACTCCCTTCACGGCAGCAGACTCTATACCCACCAGTCGCCCCATAAAATGATTGTAGAGCGTGCGCAATTGACTGTCTCCGCGAAAGTTCATGGTGCGATTCCCCAGGCAGCCTGCCGTGGTCGGTGACTGGGTGAGAGGGCCGCGTCGGATGCACGAAAAGGGCTGCCACTGGAGACCACGGGAGAGGTCTGTAAAGTACACATTCTTGGGAGAAGCCGGCTGCACCTCGATCCCGGCCCCAGCGGAGACATCGGTAACCAGGTAGCTAGTTAAAAAAACAGGCGCTGGTGGCGATAGGAGAACCTTTGGGTCCACAAGGCTCACCCAGCGCCCGGGGCTTGTGGAATCCGTGAAATTCACGCAATAGTGCTGCCCCCCCAAACCCTCCCGTGTCGCTCTCTCCCATCCACTGCGAAGTTCCTCGGCAGAGCCGTGGCCCAGGGAGATGAGGAGCTTGGGTCCACTGATTTCATGAAGCGAGTAGGGAGGGAAACGGGGTTGTCCCTCGTCTATGGCATCCCAGTTCGCTCTCACGGCTACTACCCCCACCCGGAAGGTCCCTTGCAATGAAGTGGCGAAGGGGGCCACGTACGTGCAGTTTCCAGTGTGGCTGTAGCGAAGTCTGTAAAATTCGGGGCCCTCAAGCCAGATATCTAACTCATCTGGGCCCTCCTCAGCCGCATCAAGCAACAGCTCAATTGGTGTCCCAACCCTCAGCGGGGGAGTGCAGGAAGAAAAACAGTCTGCCCGGGAGGGTGCAGCGGGAGACTGCGACTTCGAGGGACAGCCACACTGGGCGCTATTTGGGCACCCCGAAAGCCGAATAATCCGAAAATAGCCCTCACATCCAGGACAGGCAAATGAATTTGGGGGTCTCAGATCACTACAGAGCTCTAACCGCCAGACGTCCACGCTTTTGTCGCTCGAGTCGTTCCGCACTTCCCCGGAAACACCCAGAGGGACGCATTTCCCAGCTAACATTGGCGTGCCAGCCTCAACAGGGCTTTCGAGTGGCATGCCAGCCTCAGTAAATGCCATGGGTATAGCAGTAGCAGTGGGGATATACTTCTGACCTCCCCCACTGGCTGAAGCAGTGGCAGTAGAAGATGAGGATGCGAAATTGCCTGGCTCGGCTGTCCCTAGAGGCAGAGGCACCATGGGCGTCAGATACGCACTATTTATGGCCCCTTCAATAAAAAATTTAGGTAAAACCAAGCATCCGAGTGAAATAAATAGAAGCACCAATATTTTTATGTATGGACTTAGCGGAGATTCCTCCATGCGAGAATTCAGCCAGGAAGGGAGAAAACAAACAATATTATCCCCAGAGAAAGTTTCTCAAAAGAGCGCGAATCTTTACTTAACACTTAGTTGGGTGAGATCACAATCTCGTGCATAATTTCGGACTGAAGGGGAGTGAAGGGGAGATAAGTGTATCTGGACTGGTCTACAATTGTCAGGTTTTTCCTCTTCTCTAGCGGCCTGGTGCCTGGCCTGGCCTGGCCGGTGTATCACCGTTTTTCCCTGGCCGGCCTGGCCGTCACGAGGCACATCCAAAGTTTGGCAGCCGTTTGGCGCCCTTGGTGGACAGCCACCAGTTGGCGGCAAAGGCAAATCCGTAATGGCAGTGTTCTGATGCTTGAGCTCTTGAACCGCAGAGAGGTAGGAGATCAGCTGACACGATCCGCGGATTCGTCAAAGTGAGGTTTCATTGGTGTGGAGGGGCAGGCTTTACTCCCTTTCCGATATCCTCCAAGAATTTGGGGGACATCCTCTCAAGACAGATTTTGTATGGCTCCAGTTGAGCAAAGTGCACAGGTTTGATGCTTCCTGGTATACTTCGGGGCAGCGGAACGGCAGGATCGCAGGGATACGAGTTAGGTGAGGGATTGGACACCGTCATGTTAAGCTGGAACATGAGGCCAGGGTAGTGCCTATCTAGATCAGGATAAGGGTCATCGTAGGGGCTCCCCCGCGGATAGGCCCCCGCTTGCTCACCGAATACCTTGAAGTATCGCCCCGCTAGTGCAGTGTACCCTTTAGCGCAACCCGCCATGTAGTACCACATGAGAAATTGCGAGCGCCACCAAGACGAGCCCTCCCCGTCGAGATGATACGGAAGGGTGACAGGTACGATGTCCCGGTGAAAGCCAAGAATCTTGTGGTCCGGACAGTCGCGCGTGATAAAGTAGGTGTCGTCGGGAATATTTTCGGGGACTTGCTGGTACTCATGATTCATGGTTCCCAGCACAGCGAATTTGTGGGGAGAGAGAAGAAGTTTGAACCAGTAGTCAGCGCAGCATGCGGGCCCAGTAAAATCAGGGGGGCGAGTAGAAGGACACCTGGCGCAGTCCACCAAAAGTGAGTCGGCATCACCAAATACCCAATACTGATACTGCCTGCCGCGGGCCACCTCTGCTTCGTAAATGCTACTTGCCACAAGGTTGCGCCCTGAGTTATAGGTGGCATCAGGCTGATACTTGAGAGATACCAAGGGAGTGGGAGGAAGGCGGGAATCCCAATGTTTCCCACGAAATAAGGCCATAGAGGCGTTCAAGTCTGGGGGGGTGGGGCCCCAGCAGGACAGGAACAAATCAACGTCATTACTGAGGGACATGGCGAGGAAGAGAGAAGACCAAATGGGAATGGAGTCTGGCAGTAGGCGAACACTTAGCGCTATTCTAGGCATGGATTTTTGCGGAGTAGCCTCAGTTTCTTTATGAGTGCTGTGTTCATAGGCGGGCAGGGAGGGTGCGGTGGGATAAGGATCAGACCACAGCGGTATAGAGCTGCTTTGAGAACCCATGGAAAACAGTAGCACAAATATAGTTAATCCCGAT
>Ga0114972_10002239_pt1 | contig 14447 bp, 8 predicted proteins | sample M_140807_EF_Meta_FD_87354 | JGI IMG/M metagenome (GOLD analysis project Ga0114972, IMG submission 87354) | Freshwater microbial communities from Lake Montjoie, Canada to study carbon cycling - M_140807_EF_MetaG | ecosystem: Environmental > Aquatic > Freshwater > Lake | place: Lake Montjoie... | reverse complement strand
TCGGTCGGCAAGGAGCCGGCTGCCGAAGCGCTGCGGCGAGGCATCTTCGCGGAGAAGTCGGGCGGCCTCCTCCCGCTCCCCGAGGGCAAGCCTGGCCCGGGCCAGATTGACCCGTGCGGCATCGGACCAGATCCCCTCGGGATTCGCCCGGAGCGTCATCCTGTCGAGATAGTCGATGGCCGTGTCGTATTCCTCCTCGGCGAGCGTCAGTACCCCGAGCCAATACGTGGCGTCCCCCTTCAATTCGTCATACATCCGCTTCGCCTGCTCGGCCTGCGGCGGCGGCAGTCCACGGAGCATCTCGGTGATCACGGCATTGCCGGGACGCGCGGCCAGATAGGCCATCTTCGCCCCGTCGGGGCCGTCGAGGACGCCGCGGAACTCGCGCAGGCGGGCGGCGTAGAGCGGCCGGAACGACCGCGCCTGGCGGTCGGCATCGGCCTGCTCGATCGCCATTCCCATCACCCCCAACTCCCTGCCGAGCGCCGCATCGACCCCCTGCCGGGGCGCGCGCCGTCGGTCGAGCGTCTCCCAGGGGAACTCCCAGAGCAGGGCACGCGGCCCGCCCGCCGCCGCGCTGGTCGACGCCAGGGGAGCGGCGGCCTCGGAGGCTGGGGAAGACGCCGTCGCCGGGAGGGCGGCCAGGGCCCGGGCGGCGACTTTTCCGGCATGAATGGCCAGGTCGACACGGCGGGCTCCGGCGAGTTGCCGGTCGAGGAGATGCATCCGCCGAGACAGGCTCCAAGGCGAGGCGGGGACGAGCACCGTCAGCCGCCCCATGTCGGGCGCCTGGACGGGGTAGGGGCGGTCGGGGAGCGACATCGCGGCAAGGATCGTCGGATCCCCCGCCGCTTGCCGGGCCGTGGCCACCCCCTTGCCCTCCGGCCCCGGGACCGGAAGGCCATACCCCGGATCAAAGAGGTAGGCCTCCTCCCCACACAGCACAGCCGGGATCCAGGGCCGCAGGCTGCCGGCCTCCGCATCGCCAGTCGCGAGCATGACGCCGTCGAGCCCAGCGTGACGGACCAGTTCGAGGAACACCCATGCCCGCTGGGGAGCGCTGGCCCGACCGGCGAGGAGGATCTCCCCCAGCGAGAACCACCGTGTGCCGGGATTGGCATCAGAGGGAACCATCGGCGGGTCGCTCGTGGCGGCCAACGAGCGGATCGTCCAGTCAAACATCGCCCGAGCGACGGCGAGATCTTCGATCGCATCCCCCCGGGCGCTGGCGGCCACGTCGGCCAGCCAGCGTTGGTCGCGGAGGGCGAGGACGTCGGCGGTGGCGTCGAACGCCAAATCGCCGATCCCCTTGGTCACCCCTTCCCCGCGGAAGCGTTCGGGGAGTGTCTCGAGGAGCGGGTCGAGTTGCCATTCGTCGATCGCTCCGGCTCCAACCACCGCATGGCTCCATTGGTTGAGCCGGTCAAACACCTGCGGGAAGGCAACCGCCTCCTCGTAGGTCTCCAGGTTGCCGAGGACATCCATCGCCCCTTCGAGGAGCTTGTCGCGGACTTCCCGCGACATCGTCTGGCCCACCGCGGCGCTCCCGGGCGCCGGCGCTGCGGGGCCGGCCGCCTGCGCGGATGACCGGGGGGCGGCTTGGCCGGTCGGTCGGCCGCGCGCCGCGCGGGGCCCACAGCCGGCCACCATCAACGTCACGAGCACCACACCCCAACGGGCCACCGGGCCAGGGGACTGCGACCACGAACCTGACCGGCAGGGGCGGGGAGGAATCATGCTTCGCCCTCCGCTTCCCCGGCCAGCCGGGCTTCATGGATCCGCAGCACCCGCTCCAGAACGCCGCGGAGACGGTCGAGCGGGACCATGTTCGGCCCGTCGCTCGGGCTCGAATCGGGATCGGGGTGGGTTTCGAGGAACAGTCCGTCGACCCCGACCGCGACGGCGGCTCTGGCGAGGGGCTCGACGAGCGTCCGGTCGCCCCCTGTGGCATCCCCCAGGCTCGACGGTTGCTGCACGGAATGGGTGGCGTCGAAGATCACCGGCACGCCGAAGCGACGCATCACCGGCAGACCTGTGAAGTCGTTGACGAGCCGCCCGTAGCCGAAAAACGTTCCCCGTTCACAGAGCATGATGTCCTGGCATCCACCGGCGAGCAGTTTGGCGACGGCGTGTTTCATGTCGCCGGGAGCGACGAACTGTCCTTTTTTGACATTCACTGCCCGCCCCGTGGCGGCCGCAGCGAGGAGGAGATCGGTCTGACGGCAGAGGAAGGCAGGAATCTGGATCAGGTCACAAACCGCACCGATCGCCGCGGCCTGATCGGGGAGGTGCATGTCGGTCGTCACCGGGAGCCCGGTCGCCGCCCGCACCTTGTCGAGGATGGCGAGGCCTTCGTCGAGCCCGGGGCCGCGGAAGGCCCCGGCGCTGGTCCGGTTCGCCTTGTCGAAAGACGCCTTGAAAACGGCCCGGATCGGGAGCGCTGCGGCGGTGGCGGCGAGCGATTCCGCGACCTGGAGACAGAGGCGCTCGTTCTCCATCACGCACGGCCCGGCGATCACCAAGAGCGGCTGCCCCGGACCGCACCGGTGAGGCCCGACATGGGCAGGAAGGCGGGGGATCACGGGCGGCTCCGCGGCGTCGCGACAGGGGGAAACGCCTTCCTCCGGCAGGACTGGAGCCGGGGAGGGCGACGGTCTGTGCATCATACCGAATGCCGTCGCGACCAACTCCACAGCCGTCGCCGCCGCGATCTGCAACGCACCGGCGCAGAATGCGTCACAGCAGCGGCCGATCGATCGCGCCACCCTCGGCATCGGCCGGCCGGCGGCGCGGGGGGGCGGCTTCCGCATCTGCCGCCCGGAGGGCTGAAAAAAACGACCGCACGCTGTTCCCTACCCGTTTCTAGAACCCATCGAGTCAAAATTCGACGCCGCCGCCAACTTCGGCACGCCATCTGCAATTCTGGATTCTCGTCGGACGGCTCCCACCGCCCGGCACAACCCACACATGAGGTGGGGCCTCTGGCTTACTCCGGGCGTGCGGTCGCCTTGCCCCTGACCCGCACTCCCATGGCGGGATGCTCCTGCCGGGTCGGAGGCCCCACCTTTTTTCTTTGGCTGAATCCACGTCCACGAAGCCATCCGTGGCCGCGTGGAAAACCTCCGGTTTTCTCCAGTGCGCTGCACTCGCGACCGGATCGTGCGGTCGGGCCGGCCGGGCATCCAGCGCCGGCGGGCGGAATACCCGGTGGCAGCCATTTTCCCGGACGACCCTTGACGGTGCCCCGGTCCCTGCGCTAATTTTCGGGGTTCCGACTGACGCGAATCGCCTTGGGCGGATCGCTTCGCCGGGGCGCCGGTGGGCCGTGGGGCCCGCGGCATCCGGGTGGGAACTGCTGCGATCCGTCCCCGGGGAGGGTCGCGGCGATCACTGCCCGGCAGGACCACAGGCCAGCGTAGCTTCAATTGGCAGAGCACCGCATTCGTAATGCGGGGGTTGCGGGTTCGACTCCCGCCGCTGGCTTTTTCCCCTTCTTCCGCTGAAAGGCCGATATGCCCGCCACCGTCGACGTCCGCGATCTGTTCACCGGTACCGGCTCGTTCGGCCCGAACGAAATCGCCGGTTTGATCGGGCTTCTCGGCAGTGATCCGGCCACCCACCGGGATCTCCGCGGGGCCATCAAGGAGCTCGACGGGCAGGAGGAGCGGAGTCCGGCATCGAGCGTCCGTCTCGGTGTGGGGCAATACCTCCTCGGTCGCTGGAAGGACGCGATCCAGACCCTGAAGTCGGCAGACGGTGGCGCGGTCGCGCACTACTACCAGGCTCGGTCGCTTCTCGCGCTGGCGATGGCGGGCGATCACTCCCCCGACCTCCTCACGCGCGCCACTGATGCGTTCGCGGCCGCCCAAAAAGGGGGCTACGATATCACCGCCTGCGCCGTGGGAGTATCCGAGGCGAAGCGTCTTGCCGGCCATTCGAAAGAGGCCGAGACGTCCCTTGCCAAACTCGGCCCGGCCGCGGAATTCTCCGCTGATTTCTGGGCCCAGAAGGCAACGATTGCGGCCGATCTCGGCCTCCCGCTGGCCGACACGATGGTCGCGCTGGAGAAGGCGCTCGCCCTCGATCCGGGGCATCCCGCCGCCCTGTTCGCGATGGGGGTGATCAACGACCGGGTCGGCAACGACGACGAGGCCAAGGCCTGCTACGAGCGGGCCGTGCAGCGGTATCCGGCGTCGGTCGGGGCGCTGATGAACCTCGGCATCCTCTACGAGGACCGCGACGACTTCGTCAACGCCCAGCAGTGCTACAAGCGGATCCTCCAGGTCTATCCCGATCACCCCCGGGCCCGGTTGTTTCTCAAGGATTCGTCCGCCTCCGGCAACCTCCAACTCGACGATCAGGATCAGAAGCAGCGGGATCGTCTCGATCATGTTCTCGCCCTCCCCGTCAGCGATTTCGAACTCTCGGTGCGGAGCCGGAACTGCCTCCAGAAGATGGGGATTGCGACCCTCGGCGATCTTGCCCGCACGACCGAGGCCGAGATCCTCGAGAGCAAGAACTTCGGCGAAACGAGCCTGGTCGAAATCAAGGAGATGCTGGCCACGAAGGGGCTGACCCTCGGCCAGTTGGCGACGGCGGTGGCGACCGAGGAGACGGTGTACGAACCAGAGGCCCCGTCGGCGGATGATCAGGAGGTCCATTCCCTCCCGATCACTGATCTGTCTCTCTCCGTGCGGGCCCGGAAGTGCACGACGAAACTGGGGATCGGCACCATTGGCGAACTGATCCGCCGAACGGCCGAGGATCTCATGGAGTGCAAGAACTTCGGCGTCACGAGCCTGAATGAGGTCCGTGAGAAACTCACTGAGCGGGGGCTCAAGCTCCGCGGCGACTGATCGCTTGGGTCGGCGTCGCCCCCCTCTCGAGAGCGATCTGAAACGCCGGTGGGCGGTGGTGTGGACCAATCACGGTTCTGGTCTGTCCGGGAAAATCGTGACGCCGCCGAGGGACGACTTTCGGCCGATCGACGCGAAAAACACCCCTTAAGGGGGGATCTTCATTTGCGTCAACGCCCCGTCGTCGGTACCGTGGAGTGGTTGGACATCGACCATTTCCCGGGGAAAATCCGTGACAGCCGCGAGTCTGAAGCAGAAGCCGGTTCGTGATCTGGCCCGCTTGGCCAAGCAGCATGGTGTGGCCGGCTGGCACGCCATGAGGAAGGACCAACTGATCCGCGCGCTGGTGCGCAAGGCCCGGGCCCGTCAACCGGTTCCGGCCGCGGCGATGCGCCCGAAAGTCGCGCCGACCCGTCCCACGCCCGCCGAAACGGTGCCGGCCCGGGACGAAGCCGTGGCGCTGCGGATCCAAGAGGCCAGGGAGCGGATCGCCAAGGCGAAGATGCTCGCCACGAGGCCGGAGAATGGCCGTTCGGCAGCCTCGATGCGCGACCGGATCGTCGTCATGGTCCGTGGGCCCCACTGGCTGCACGCCTTCTGGGAGATCAACTCGGCAAGCATCGTCCGCGCCCAGGCGGCCCTCGGCCAGGAATGGCATGCGGCCCGCCCGGTTCTCCGGGTTCTTCAACTCGAGAGTGCCCTCCAGGCTTCTCCTTCGGAACGGGTTGTCCGCACCATCGAGATTCATGGCGGGGTGAAGAACTGGTTCGTCGACATTCGCGAGCCGATGCGCTGTCGCCTCGAGATCGGGTATCAAGCCCCCCACGGGAAGTTCCAGGCCCTGGCCCGATCCAACGCCGTGACCGTTCCGGCCAACTCGCAGGCCGACTCCCTCGACACCCACTGGGGGGACATCGTCGCCGATTGTGAGAAGATCTACGCGATGAGCGGCGGCTTTTCCCCCGAGCACTCGAGCACCGACCTCCAGGAGCTGTTCGAGGAGAAACTGCGGCGGCCGATCGGTCCGCCGGCGCAGCGGTCGTCGGCGGTCGATGGCGAGTTCGCACCGGAGAAATCGAGTGATTTCCAGATTGAGGTCGATGCCGAGATGATCGTCTACGGGGCGACGCAACCGGGTGCCTATGTGACGCTTCAAGGGGAGCCGGTCAAGGTCGGACCGGACGGCACCTTCCGCGTCCGCGTCGACCTGCCGAACAAGCGGCAGGTCCTCCCGATCATCGCCAGCAATCCCAACGGCGTGGAGCGCCAAACCGTGGTGATCGCGGTCGAACGGAACACGAAAACGATGGAAGCGGTCGGCCGAGACATCGCCGACGTCTGACTCCGGCGTGTATGATGATTGAACCAGGCAGGCCATGCCCGCGCGATCCTCCGCGCGGCAGGGAAACCTGGGGCGATGGGTTTTCTGCCATGTTCGTGCTGCTGTCACTCCATGCCGGTGAGCTCTTACCGAGGCTCGTTGGGGGCTGATGAATTGTCCCGGCCGCAGGCCATGCCGGAGTCCGTCGGTTCGCCGGCGGTCGCCCGGATCTCCCGCCCCGGGGTCCAAGGCCCCCTCGTTTTTATCAACGAGCTCTCCGCATCCCAGACACCACGGCATTGCGGTGGAAAACTCATCGCCCCGCGCTTCCGCCCCGCTTCTTCGACTCCCTCGCCAGCCAGCCCTCGAAGACTCCCGTCGGGGTTCCCTGGAACGTCGTCTCGAAGGCCTCCGCAAACGGCACGTCGGCCTCGAGTTGACCGAGGATCGACTTGAGTCGACTCCCGCCGCCGGAGGCGGCGGAGAGGAAAGCCCCGCCCACGAGGGCGTCGTCGGCCGGTCCGGCCGTCCCGTCGACGACGGCGGCGGGACGGCGCATCCGCTGGAGCCGTTCGCCGGCCTGACCGCGCCATGCCTTCACGAGCGCCGACTTCGGCGCCACCTTCATGGCGACGGCGCGACCGGCGCTGGCTGCGAACCAGTCGGGGGTGCCACGAGCGAGAAACGCGGCGGCGGCGAGCTCCGCGGCGATCGCGGCCGTCGCGTCTGCCCGGGCGGAGGCTGAATCGACCGCGGGGGCGATGAGGGCACCGTAGACCACGTCGCCGTTGACGCCCGCCTTCCCGGAGAGCCCCTTGGGACGCTCGTCTCCGAGGACGTTGATCCAGAAGTCGGAATAGTCGTAGGGCTTGTCGAAGACCATGAGGACGATCCCCCCCTTCGCCAACGGGCGGCCGGCAGTGCCGAGGGTCTCGGCAACGCCTTCCATCGCCTGTTCGGCAAGATCGGCCAGACTCTCGAGGCTCGCCTCGGGAAGGTTGCCGACGAGGCGGAGATCCCCGCGGGTGATGCGTGTCGGCTCCTCGTCGGCGATTGCCCGCCGCCAGACGCCGTCGGCGGCCTCGAAGCGGGCCGCGAGCAGGTCCGCATGAGAGAGGCTACGGGCCCGGCCGGCGGCGGCCACGGTCGTCAATGGCGTCTGGGCCGTGAGGAGGTCGAGCTTCATCCCCTGATCGATCCACTTCTCGATCGTCGCGATCACCTCCGTGGAGAGTGGTGGCTTCCCGAGGGGCATCGGCTGCCCTTCGATGTCGCGCCCCTTGAGCTTCCGCACCAACAGACTCGCGGCCCCTTCACCGGCGACGATCGGGGCGCCAGTGGCGCCGCCTCGGAGGAGTGATTCCAGGGTCATCATGGAGAGATTGCCGTCGGGCTGCATCGCGTCGTGGCAGCCGGAACACTGCTTCATGAGGACCGGCGCGACGTCGAAGGCGAACGACACATCCCCCGGCTCGAGCTTCACCGCGCCAGCAGGAACGGGTGTCGCCGCGGCCCCGGCGGGGGCCCCGGTATTCTGCAACGACACGAGCGGATCGGCGCCGTCGAACACCGCCCCTTCGTTGATCCAGGTCACGAGCAGCGCACACTCCTCGGGCGACACCTTCCCGCCGCCGCGCGGCATGTCGCCGGTGCGGATGACCTCGACGAGCCGGCTGTCGGCCCCGGCTCCCTTCTGCACCATCCCGGTCTTCATGAGGGTGTCGAAGGAGGTGAACTGGAACTCCCCGCGGCGGCCGGCGACATGGCACCCCCCGCAATGGCGCAGGAGGAGCGGTGCCACCTCCCCGACGAAGCTCACCCCTTTGGAGGCGGCGGCGTTCTCGCCGGGGTTGGCCGGCCTTCCCACCCCCCTCTTCCTGACCGACCCGGCCGTTCCCCTCGCCGGCTTCGCCGCGGAATCCCCCTTCGGCTTGGCGGCCGCCCGGGGGAGCGCGGGGAGATCGATGGCATCGGCTTCGACCCCCTGAAGCTCGAGCTCGTCCCGCAGCCCCCGGGCCCGATCGAGCAAGCCGCGGGCCGCCGCCGGCGGCGGCTCTCCGCCGACCAGTGCCGTCAGCGCATCGACCGCCGTTACCAACCGATCGCGGGCCGCCTGTGGGCGGTCGGCATCGAGGTCGTCACGCACGCCATCGAGGAGGACTTTTACCGCCGCTGCCGTCGGCGGAGGGTCTTGCCCGCGGACAGTCTCCCCGCTGGCGACCAGCAGCACCAGGAGCATCACGGGCAAGCATCCGCCTCCGGCGACGCGTGGAACCGAAACCCCGCCTCGACCGATCATGATCCGCCTCCCCTCGACGCCCACCAGATCCCGGCGAGAAACGCCCCCGCGCTCACCATCAACAGCCCGACGCCAAAAGCATACGGAACCCAGACCGGAAGGGTCATCGTCAGCCGTCGCTGCACGCCTGCGGATTTGGGAGGCCGCTTCCCGCGGCTCCGATTCCCACGGCCTCGGCCGGGAGCGCCAACCTGGACCGTGAACGGCGCGGCACGGAACGGTTCGTCTCCGTCCGGGACGAGCGCTTCGAGCGACTTCTCGACGGCCGCCCCCTCGAACGACGTGACGATTCCCCCGGCAGCGACGGCCGGCACCATCACCCGCGTCTCGCAACGGGGGCAGACGATCGAGGTCCCATGCCACCGCGCCGGGACGTAGAGCTTCGAACGGCATCCCGTACAGCGGAACTTGATCGGCATCGCTCGCACTCCACCGGGGAGGATCAGCCCGGCCGCGGCTCATGACGGGGGGGAGGCCTGTCGTCACCGCTCCCGTCCCCAGACGATCCGCCCCGCGGCGCCGGCCAGCCGCGGTCACCTCGCCGCCGCCCGGGGCGTCGCCCATCGTGCCGCCGCCGATGGCGGGAGGGGGGATCGCAGCGCCGTCCCCCACGCTCCGCGGCGAGCGCAGCAAGGCCCGCCAGGACCGACGTCGCCACCACCCCCAGGAGCCAGACCACGGCCGCCAGGAGGGCCACGCGCCAACACAACCGGGCGCCCCCCTCGTCGCCGAGCGCGGCGAGCAGGGCCGCCAGGCCGCCCACCACCGACAGCAGGATCGGCAGGAGGAGCACGAGGACGATCCCCCACGAGAGCGCCCGTCGCACGAAGTCGCTCATCGGCCCTCGCATCGGGTTGGAATCCTCTCTGCCCAGTGTTGGGAAATAGTGTGGGGAACTGGTGTGGAAGGAAGCGATCCGGCGAACGCAGAACGAGCCGCTCAGCTGGTGTCCCCGCGGCATGCAGACCTCCGAAAGTGTACCGTTCCCGGAGCCCGACGGCGCCCTCCGCCCGCCCCGAAGGCTGGGGCGGTCGGCAAGGCGGAAAGGCCGAACCCGCCCCGGTGGCCAGGGGCGACATGGATGACTTCCTCCCCGTCACGGTAAACTGGAGTTTTTCCCGGCAGAGGGTGCCGCGAGGCCGGAGGTCACGGAGGACATTCGATGAAAAGCCCGGCTCCTGCCCCCCCCACGCCGGCGCCTCCGCATCGGCCGGTGGCGATCCGCCTCCCCCTCCGGGCGACCATCGGCGCCCTCGTTTCCGGTGCTCTGTTGGCCACGTGGGCCGGCCCTGGCACCGCGCTGGCCGATCGGGTCGAGATGGCTGATGGTCGGACCCTCGAGGGAAGGTTCGCGCTCGTTGCCGGAGTCGCGGTCGACCCGATCGCCGAGGCGACCAGCAGCCGGACGGCCGGTACCCCCGTGCTCATGTGCGATGACGAATTGACGCGAACCTTCGTCTCGCGACGGCGCGTCGTCAGGGCGGAGGAGCTGCCGTTCGGCCGCCAACTCCAGCGGATCGAAATCCCGCAGCGCGTTCCGGAGAACGGCCGCCGCGTCGCCTCGATCGGCGGGATCCTCGCCGCCACGCCGTTCGACGAATTCGGACGCCGCATCCTCACTCTGGCGACGGCCTCCGGGCGGGTCGATGTCGTCCAGGGGATCACCGAGATCACCCCCCGCTGGACCCGGGTCCAGGGGGTCGTCACCGACAACCCACTCCTCCTCGACATGCGCCTGTCGACCGGATCGATCCCCCGCGACCAGCTGCGTCTGGTGCTCGATCGACAGACCGATCCGGCGAGTTCGGAGGAACGGCTGCGGCTCGTGCGGTTGTTCCTCCAGGCGGAGCGTTACGAGGAGGCGCGGGGCGAGCTCGACGGTGTCATCGGTGACTTTCCCGCGCTGAAGAACCTCGCCGAAGAGCGGCGGAGCCTGGGGGAACTGTCGGCCTCCCGGCTCCTCGACGAGGTCCGACTGCGCGGCAGGTCGGGCCAGGACGCCCTGGCGATGGAGATCCTCGAGCGCTTTCCCGCCGACGACGCTTCGGCCGAGACCATCGAGGCGATCCGGGAGGCCCGTGATGCCTACCGTGGGCGCCAGGCATCGGCCGAACGCCTGCTCGGTCTCCTTCAGGAACGGTGTGACAGCCTCGAGGATGGCGGCACCCGGGACGCCGTCGCCGGGATCCTCGACGAGATCGGCGCGGAGATGACCTTCGCCACGCTCGATCGGCTCTCGGCGTTCGAGCGGATGGGCACCGAACCAGACCTCGCTTCCGACCGGGCGCTGGCGATCGCGCTCTCCGGTTGGCTCCAGGGGGCGGCAGCGGCCGGCGAGAACCTGAAGCTCGCCCTCTCCGCTGCCCGCGTCCGCGATCTCCTCCGCGACTACCTCCGCGCGGACGACGCGGCGGACCGCCAGGCCCTGCGGGAACGGGTGGCCGACGAGGAGGCGGGGGACGCGGCGACGATCGCGAGTTTGGCGCGTCAGATGCGCCCACCCCTCGATCCCCCCGAGCCGACGGCCCCCGGGCTCCATGAGTTCGAATTTCCCGGTGCGGATGGGCAGCCGGTGACCTGCCTTGTCCAGGTGCCCCCCGAGTACGATCCTCTGCGGCGTTACCCGACGGTCGTCTCGCTCCACGCCGCCTTCACGACGCCGGCCGACCAGATCACCTGGTGGGCGGGATCACCGGCGCCCGACGGCCGCCGGGTCGGCCAGGCGACCCGTCACGGCTGCATCATCGTCGCACCCCGTTGGACGGAGGAGGGGCAATCGACCTACGGCTACTCGGCCCGTGAGCATGCGGCCGTCCTCGGCAGCTTGCGGGAGGCGCAGCGGAGATTCGCCATCGACACCGACCGCGTCTTCCTCTCGGGGCACTCGCTCGGTGGCGATGCCGCCTGGGACATCGCCCTGGCCCATCCCGACCTGTGGGCGGGGCTCGTCGCGATCACTCCCGGCGCCGGCCGCTACGTGAATCACTATTGGCACAACGCTCGCACGCTGCCGATCTACGTCGTGGGGGGCGAGCTCGACAACGGCACCTTTGCCCGCAACGGCATGGACCTCGACCGCTACCTCGCCAAGGGCTTCGACACCACCTACGTCGAGTACCGGGGCCGCGGCCACGAACATTTCGCCGACGAACAACCGCGGATCTTCGACTGGATGGAGCGCCGGAAACGGACGTTCCTCCCGACGACGATCGACACCGTCACGATGCGCCCGTGGGACAATTTCTTCTGGTGGGTGGAGCTCTCCGGCGCCCCTCCGAAGACCGTCGTCCTGCCGTCGCAGTGGCCGCCCGGTCAGGGGGTCAGGCCGTTTACGCTCGATGCCAAGACCACGGCCACCAACGGGCTCATCGTCCACTGCGGGGCCGAACGGGTCAGGGTGTGGCTCTCCCCCGACCTCGTCGACTTCACGCGGCCGGTGAATGTCAGCCTCGACGGCAGGAAGCTGTGGCGCGACCCGGTCCAGCCGGACGAAGGGGTGCTCCTGGAGGATCTGCGGACGCGTGGTGACCGTCAGCACCCGTTTTGGGCTGTCCTCGAATCGACCCGGGGGCCGGCGACCGCCCCGTCGCCCTCCTCGCGCAAGGCGGGGAAGGAAGGCGGGGCGCCGCGCTGACGACCCCACGGCGGACGCCGTCGGAAAAAATCCCGACGGCGCCGTGGAGTCGATCGCCGGGCTTAGCGTCCGACCGTATCGGACGGTTCGCGGGCCACCGCATCGCTGCGGCCATCGCGGGGCAGGGCCACGCCGGCGATATACCAGCCCTCGGGGACCGTCTCCATCCCCACCCCGGCGGCCCCGAGATAGCGCTGGATGACGTCGAACTCCGGGAGCGTGCTGCCGTCGATCCGCTGCTCCCGAACGCTCCCCTCCTTGCCGTCGCCAAGGGCGACATTCAGAAGTTGCCCCATCAGGCTCTTCGATTTCGGCATCTCGCCGCGGCGCAGCATCTCGTAGGCCGGGCGGATCGTCTCGTCACCCCGGCCGAAGCTCCGCAGCGCCGTCTCACCGGGGAACAAGCGCGCCAGTTCCTCGGTCACGACGCAAAAGTCGCCTGTCTCGGCGAGGGTTCCCCCGTCGCCGGAGGTGGCCAGGACGCGCTCCAGAAAGTCGCGGTGGGAGGCGACGAGGAGATGGCCGTGGGCGATCGTCACGGCCGAGTGCGGCAGGAGTTTCTCCTCACGGTCACGGAGCCGCCCCCGACGGCCGCGGGCCTCCGAATCGGCCTCCGAATCGGCATGGGCGGAGATCAGGCCGGGGGTCTCGATCTCGAGCTTGGGGATCGCGTCGGAGCGGTCGATGAGCTCCCAGATGACATGGCCGTTGAACTCCACCTTCCGCATGTCGGGATCCGTCGACATCGACTTGGCGACCGTCTTGGCAACCAGGTCGGGATCATGCGTCTCGATCGCGATCACGAGACGCTCGCTGTCGACGTCGATCGGCATGGTGTGGTCGCTGATGATCGACACCCTCGTGCCGAGGCATCCGACGAGCTCGTTGGCAACGTCGATCTGCGGGCCGTCCGGATCCTCCTTGAGCGAGGCGATGACGTCGTCGAAGACCCCCTTCTCACCGACGACATCGTCGACGAGCGACTCGGCCGACTCGAAGGCTGTCTTCATGTCCCACTGCATCGTGACCCAGCTCGACACGTCGCGCGGCACCCACGACGGTGGTTCGAGGCGGGCGGTGTTGGGGAACTGGAGCATGCGGGCGGCGAGCTTGTAGCGGTCGGCAGCGAAGGCTTTCCGCCCCTCGAGCGGCGGCGCGTGGACGAGGGTGTGGTGGCGGAGATCGTGGAGCCCGTCGTCGAGCACGATCACCCCGCCGACGGCCTTCACGGCATCGAAACCCTGGCGCCCGAGGATCGCCACGTAGTCGGGCCCCTTCCGCTTCTCGCGAGGGGGATTGGCGGCCTGCACGGCACGGGCGAACCCGAGCGGATCAACGAACCAGCGGATCGGCCCCGAGGCCGACGACACCTTGTCGGCACAGCGGTCGGAGACCGCCCGGTAGGAGGCGACCGTAGCGAGACCGTCGGTCCGCCCCGACAGTGACGACGCCGTCTGCATGACGACGGCCGGATCGTCGCCGACGATGAGGGCGCCGGGGTGGAGGACGATGGCGACGCGCGTGGCGTGGGCGGTTCCCGGTTCCTGCGGCACCTCGTAGACCGTCATGGTGGTGGTCCCGCCGGACGTCGAGGTCGTCTTCGTGGCCTTCCGCTCGACGAGCCGCGCGCCGATCGTCTCGACGAGCCGAGACGCATCGTCATCGTGGCCGGTGGTATCGACGAGGATCACCGTGGCGAGCCGGCCGGCGGCCGGTTCGATGACGCCGAGGGCGATCTCCCCCCCCGGGATGCTGGCGAGATCCTCAAACGACAGCCCGAGCTTCCCGAGCCGCTGCCTCCCGGCCTTGCGGGCCTGATCGCGGACGCTCTCCACGAACGGGCGCATCTGTGGGTCCTGGAGCAACTGCCCATAGTCGGTGTTGTCGAAGTTCTCGCGGAGCCGGCGCGGATCGGGGGCGCTGACCCAGACCCGTGTCGTCGCCGGGAACACCGTCTCGCTCGGGGCGAACCCGGCGGCCTCGACCGGGATATTCGGTCCAACGGAGGCCACGGCCACCATCCAGGCCGCGGCGCGACGGATGACTCCCGGGAGGTGCGACCCCCTCTGCCGACGACCGGCCAACAAGCTTCCTTGCACGAGAGCTCCTCCTTGAAGTCACCGCAGGGGCGCGACGGTTTGGCGCGCTCCCCTTCCTTATCGTGCCGGTCCGGGCGGAATCTGGACCCGATCACGGTGGACAGGTTCCCTTCGCCAACCGGCCGGGAAAGGTGCGCAAGCCCGGCAAGATCGCCGTCCGATCCGTCCGTCAGGAATACCCCGGAGCAACTGTTGCGGCGCCGCGCGCCTGGACCGACCGGACTGGACCGACCGGACT
>Ga0114972_10002238_pt1 | contig 14455 bp, 8 predicted proteins | sample M_140807_EF_Meta_FD_87354 | JGI IMG/M metagenome (GOLD analysis project Ga0114972, IMG submission 87354) | Freshwater microbial communities from Lake Montjoie, Canada to study carbon cycling - M_140807_EF_MetaG | ecosystem: Environmental > Aquatic > Freshwater > Lake | place: Lake Montjoie... | reverse complement strand
TCGGACGCGTCGACGGGCAATTCGTAGGTCGGCGTCACGCGATCCAACACCGCCAAACTCGCCGGCGTGACCGAAGCCAGAGGTTTCATCGGATCGCCGCCTTTGTGGACAAAGGTGGGTTCGGGCGCGGCTTGATGAAGTCCGACCCAATATTCGCGCAGCTTTGGCACAGCCTTGAGTTGCGCTAGAACCTGATCGAGCTCGCGGCGCAGTTCCGCCAACGCCACGGCTTCCTCGGGTGTCGTGACCGCCGCGCGAAACCGTTCCACGCCGTGGCCTGGCGTCCAAGCTTCGCGGCCCCCGCTGCTGGCAACCTCGCGCCAATCGCGGCCATCGACCGAGACAAGCACAGCATACTCGCAAGGACTGCTGCCATTAATCGCGGCATCTTTAAACAGAGCACCGCCCTTCGCGTTGGAAAATGCGATGCGGTCGATCGTCTCCAGCTTGGGCAAGGTGATCGTGAGTTCGGCGGGAGACCCGACGAACCACTGTTCACCGTATTCACCATCAATCACGAGTTGGGGACCATAGGCATCGGCAAAATCCTCCGCACGGGCGGAGCGCGCACCCGCGGCTTGAGCGCCGGCACGCGCCAAGGCCACATTGCGCGGCTCTGGGCCCGCACTCCATATTTCAAATTCCACTAATCGGGTCTGACCTAAATTTTGCTGGCGCGGTTTACCGGTGTGAGCACGGATGACAAATTTCACATAACGCGCCGCGACCGCGGGGAAACGCTCCTCTGTAAATCGCGGATCGACCTTCGGGCGGGTCGGCGGGAATTGGTTCAACTCCACGAGCGCACGCGCCTCGATGACCTGATCCAGAGCTTCAATTTCACGCTCAAGTTGCGCCTTGCGCAGCGTAGGCGCAGCGATGGCGGCGGCGTGGGTCGCGCGCTCTTCGGTACTGGCGATGACCCGACGACCATGCGTGACGCCTTCGAAGGCAGCGCGGAGGCGATAATAATCCTCTGTGGGAATGGGATCGAACTTGTGGTCATGACAACGCGCACAATTAAACGAGAGCCCTAAAAACGCCCCGCCCGTGGCCGTGATCATATCGTCCAACGTCGCCGCGCGGATATTTTTTTTGGCCGCGAGATCGAGATTGAGAACATCATCATAAGGACCAGCGACCAGAAATGCACTCGCGACCTCGATCGCCGGGTTATCTTTCGCGATGACATCGCCGGCAAGGTGCTCGGTGATAAAACGGTTAAACGGTTTATCCGCGTTGAAGCTCTGGATGACGTAATCGCGAAACGGCCAGAGATCATCAATGATTACATTGCGCTCGAAGCCCAAGCTCTCGCCAAACCGCGTGACGTCCAGCCAATGCCGCCCCCAGCGCTCACCGTAGTGCGGCGAAGCCAGCAAACGATCCACGAGCTCGCGCGTCGCCGCCTCCGCATCTTTTTGCGACGCCGCCACGAAAGTCTGCACTTCTGCATGCGTAGGCGGAAGACCGATCACATCGTAACTCATACGGCGAATCAGCGCGGCCGGATCGGCTGGAGGATTCAGCCCCAGTCCTTTTTCTTTTAATTTTTCTACGACGTAATCATCGATTCCCTTGTGCGTCGCAGGACGCGCGATCGGCTGCAACGACCACCACGATTTGTCCGCTCTTTTCGCTTCACCCAGAGCGGCCGTGCGCGGATCAGGCGCTCCCCGTTTTACCCAAGTGATGAAATCCGCAATGACCGCATCCGGCAACTTCGGCCGCTTCGGCGGCATCTCAAGATCCTCCTCGAGATGACGAATGGTGCGAATGAGCAGACTGTTTTCGGGATCACCGGGAATGATGACGGGCTGACCACCGTCACCGCCTTTCTGCCAGCCGGCGCGCGAATCGAGAAAGAGATTAGATTTTAGTTTTTTTGCCTGAGCGCTGTGGCATTCATAACAGTACTCAACAAGCGCTGGCCGAATTTTTTGTTCAAAAAAAGCGATCCCAGCGGCATCCGCTTCTTCTGCGGCTGTGGCCCAAGCCGAAACGAGTGATACGGCAAAAACGGCAAACAAAAACCTCTGCGTACGGAAGCTCATGCGAGGATGCTCTTAATCACATGACCATGCACATCCGTGAGACGCCGTGCCGCGCCGTTGTGATAATAAGTAAGCCTCTCGTGATCGAGCCCGAGCAGATGCAGCACGGTCGCGTAAAAATCGTAAACCGTAGTAACGTCTTGCACGCTACGACGGCCGAAATCGTCTGTGGCCCCATGACTGACGCCGCCGCGCACACCGGCGCCCATCATCCACGTGGTGAACGCATCCGGGTTATGATCTCGGCCCGTGGTACCTTCCTGGTGCGTCGGCATGCGGCCAAATTCGGTGCACCAAATGACCAACGTGTCCTGCAAGAGACCTCTTTGTTTCAAATCCGCGAGCAAGGCCGCCGTCGGTTGATCAAAAACTGGCGCGTGCCGATCGTAATCGGCCTTGAGCGTTTTATGCGCATCCCAATTGAGTAACCCATCAACGGCGCTCGCGCGCGACGCGCAATAAAGACTGACGTAACGCACGCCTTTTTCGAGCAGGCGGCGCGACAGGAGACAATTGCGCGCGTACGCCGCCTTGAGCGGATTGCGGTCATCGGTGCCGTAGAGTTGATGCACGTGCTGCGGTTCGCGCGAGAGATCGCAGACTTCGGGCGCGGTCAGCTGCATGCGGGCCGCTAATTCATAACTCGCCATGCGCGCCTGCAGTTCATCGCTGCCGGGATGCATCGCGGCGTGCTCGGCGTTGATGCGCTCGAGGAAAGCTCGCGTCGCTTTATCTTCGGCGGCGCCGATGCTCGTGGGACGGGCGAGATTTCGCAGCGGCTGTTGCGCCGCCAACGTGACACCCTGATGCTCGGCCGGCAAAAAACCGTTACCCCAATTCGCCTTACCGTTGGGTGGCTCGCCCCGGATGTCTTGGATAGCGATGTAAGTCGGTAAATTCTCGTTCAAACTTCCCAACGCGTAGCTCAACCAGGCACCGGCGCTCGGAAAACCCTCACGCGCGAAACACGTGTTCATGTTGATGCAACCCGGCCCGTGCGTGTTGGTGCGCGAGGTCATACTGTGGATAAACGCCATGTCGTCCACTTGTCCGGCCAGATGCGGCAGCAACGTCGAAATCATTTTGCCGCTCTGCCCCGCCGGCGCGAACGCCCAAGGCGATTTCATGAGGTTGCCGTTTTTCCCCTGAAACGTAACTTCCGTCTCACCACCCGGCATCGGCGTACCGTCATATTTTTCTAAAAGCGGTTTATAATCCCAAAGATCGATATGCGAAGCCGCGCCCGGACAAAAAATCTGCAACACCTGCTTTGCCTTGGGCGCGAAATGCGCGGGCCGGGCCGTCGCCGCGACGAGCTCGCGCGCGAGTAAACGTGAGAGTGCGACACCGGTGAGACCGGTCGTCATCTGCCCGAGAAATTGCCTCCGGGCGAGGCCGAACAGGGGTGGGTTCATGCCTAAAATTGTGAAGGTAACCGCGACACGAATCGTTTTCGAAAAAACTCACGCCGCGCTCACCCCACTCCGCATTTAGTGCCAGCCCGGCCAGTTCGTCGTCAACCCTCGACGCCAAACTCATATCCCTCTGCGCCAACCGGAGCGAAAAAATCGTTTAAGGATCCACGACCACCGTCAGCCCGACCCACACGAGCGGCAGCAACGTCTGCGCATCCCAGTTCGCGAGGCGGAAACAACCATGTGACTCCGTGCGCCCGACTTGCTCAGGTTTCGGCGTGCCGTGGATGCCGTAGCCCGGACGATCCAGACCGATCCACGCCACGCCGACCGGATTGTTTGGCCCCGGCGGCAAAATCAATTTTCGACCGAGTTGTTGTGCTTCCTCCGATTCCGGAAACACCGCCGGATCGAACGTATAATCGGGGTTAGCGATCGCCACCGTCACGTGCAACTCACCCACGGGGCGCTTCTCGACTTTGCGCGCGATGCTCACCGGAAAATGCGCGAGCAACCGATCTTCCGCGTCGCGCACCTGCAACACCCGCTCCGCCAGTTTTACGTGCAACCGCGCGGCGACGCCGCTCACGTTAACTTTTCCCACCGCCGGCACCGTCAAGAAGGTCCCGGGCAAAATCGGGCCGCTCCAATCCATCGCCGGATTCAATCGCTTCACCAGATTCGGACTCGCGTGTACGCGCTCGGCGACCAGCTCCAATGCCGTCTCATAATCGAGCGCGGACTGCGTCGATTTTCCGATCCACGTGTCGCTCAACGGCTGAAGCCGTGCGCAATCTGCGGCGCTCAACGTCAACGTCGTCAACGGCTCAGCCCGCATTAACAGTTTCTCGCGCGTGGGCCCATCCAGCGCACCCGAGGGCGCGAGATGCTCTTTTTCCTGAAACGCCCGCAGCGCCGCCGCCGATTGCGCCCCGCCCACACCATCAATCGCGCCGCTCGAAAAACCCCGACGCGCGAGCTCGATCTGCACCTCCAGCCACGACGTCACCGGTCGCCCCACGTTGGCCTGCGCGGGAACTTCGACCACCGGATCTGGTGCAGCCGTTGCTGCGGTGGGTTCAACGGCCGGAGCGGTCGCGGGTGTTTCCTCCGGCGGGGGCGGCGCAGGAAGTTTGAACTCCACCACCGGAGCCGCGCTCGCGCCCAGCGCCGCGCACAAGCGCGCCACGCCGAGCCCACGAGCCGCCACGGAAAAAACATTCATCGGGATCGAGCGTGCAGCAACGCGCCTCATTGCCAAGACTCACTCGGGCGTCATCCGCCGAAGCCCAAGTGAAACCTCACAGTCCGCCGTCGGGCGCGGCGGTACCGGTGGCGCCGCGGCGCGAACGCGTCTTCTGCGCCGCGAGAAACGCCACGACATCGCGCACCTCGCGCGGCTGCAAAATACCGAGCATCGGCGGCATGATGGAAACCGGCGGGGTTTGCGTCACGATATCGGCGCGAGCGAGCGTGCGGTTGCTGCCGTCAAAAAGCCGGACTCCGACCGACTGCGGCGTCTCGCGTGCGATCGTGCCGGCGACGACGGAGCCGTCTTTAAGCGTCACGCTCACCAGGCCGTAACCGGTGGCGATTTTGGCGTTGGGCACGATTAACGATTCGAGGAGATAAGCGTGGTCGCGCTGGCTGCCGATGGTGCTCAGGTTGGGACCGACTGCGCTGCCGCCATTGGCTTCGATGCCGTGGCAAGCGAGACAGTTGGCGTTAAGATTATTTTGGACGATTTCCCGGCCTGCGAGGACGTTACCACCGAGGAGCAACTCGCTCTGCGCGACGCCCGCGGCTGACGCGGTGTAGGCTGCGACTTGCGCCGCGAGCTTAGGATTGGCCGTGGCGCGAGCGCGCGCGGCGTCGAGCACATCCAGTTTCAAATCGGGCGCGCAGGTGCCGGCGACCAAGGTGTCGGCGTACGTGAGCAGAATCGCATCGGCGGCCGGTGTGGCGGCTTGAGCGAGGAGCGCGAGCGCGTGTTGTTTTTCGGGGAGCGTGCGCGATTGCAGGACCGATGGCACCTCGGCGACGAGACGGTCGGTTTGAGCCGGTAAGAGCAATTCCAGCGCCGCACCGTGCAACGGCTCGGGCGAGGCCGCGGCGAGCGCGGTGTTGATGGCCGTGGCGAAAGCGGTTTCCCCGCGCAGCGCGGGATCGGCGAGGAGGCGGAGGGCTTGAGCGCGGAGTTCGCCGGGCGCCGCAGTTTCCGCGACGATGGTGGCGATCTGCGCGGGGGCGGCCCGCAGCGCGTGCGCGATCATGATTTGGATCGCGAGGGTTTTGAGTTCCGGATCGGTCAACGCCAGGAGCGCGTCGAGTTTCGGCGTGAGGACGGCGGCGATGGGTTGCGGTTTAAACGTGCGCGCAAAGCCATCAACGAGGTCGAGAGGCTCGGGCGCGTTCCACATCCGCAAGCTCGCGAGGGCTTCTTCGCGGAGCAAGCGGTCGGCGCGCGCATCAAGGGCCAGTGCGAGCAAGCGGGCCGCGGCTGCGGGCGTGCCGAGGCGGAGGTTGGCGTTGAGCGCGCGGCGCGAGATGAATTCGTTGGGCGAACGCGCGTCGATGAGCGCGGCGAGTTGGGGCAACGCAGCGGGAATGCCGCGTTCGTCGTGGATCGCACGGGCGGCTTCGGCGACGACGAGGGGATCGGCATCGTTTAAAAATTCGGCGACGAGCGGGGAAACGTGGCGACGGAGCGCGACGACGCTGACGAGGCGGACGTTTAAGGAAGGATCGTTTTTGCGCGCGGCGAGTTGGGCGGCGGTCGCGCAGCCCGTGAGGCCAACCACAGCGCCGTGCCGCAACACCGGCGCACCGGCATCGGCGGCGGCGAACGCGAAGAGCGCGTCCACGGCGGCGGGCTCGGCGTGTTTACCGAGAGCAATCGCGGCTTGGAGACGCACGCGCGGGGCGGAGTCCGTGAGCAACGCAATGAGGCGCTTGGCGTCGGGTTTTGCGCTGGCGGCGTCGCCGAGGATTTTCGCGGCCTGCGTGCGGATTTCCGCGTCGGCATCAGCGAGCAAAGGCCACGCAGCGGCGACGGGCGCAGCGGCGCGGCGGAGGAGTTGGCCGTAACCCCACACGGCGTGCACGCGAGCGAGGAGCGGCGCGGCGGTATCGCGGGCGACGGCGAGGAGCGCTTCGGCTTGGCCGCGTTTGGCGAGCTCGAGTTGGGCGCCTTGACGGACGCGTTGATCGCGGTGACCGAGAAGGGTGAGGAGTTCAGCCGAGGCGGTTTTGGCGAAACCGGCGGAGAGCAAGAGCCGCGTCTGGAGACGCTGGGCGTCTTTAGCGGTGGCGGGTGTTTCTATGCGCCAGACGGCGCCTTTACCATCGAGCGGATAACCACCCATCCAATCGGCCATGAAAAGCGAGCCATCAGGGTGCCACGCGAGGCCGATGCCCATGATGCCCTCGCTTAGGATGCGGGCGTCGACCATCTTGAAGGACGCGCCGTCACGCTCAGCGCGGAAGGCGCGCATTTTTCCGGAAGGAAATTCGTTGAGGATAAACAGGCCGCGCTGCGCGTCGCTGAGTGCGGTGCCGGGGTCGCGTTTGAAACCGGCGGGGCCGTCGGAATAATTGAGCAACGCGGGCAAAAGGTAAGCGGCCTGACCGGGAAAATGTGGTTTCCAAAGGCCCTCGCGCATCCACGGGGCGGATTCCTTCATGTATTGATAATTGCAGCGCCAACCGGTGTCGCTGCCCTCGACGATGTAGGCGAAGCGTTCGCGTTCGCCTTTCATGTCGGCGTCGTTGTCCACGACAAACAGATCACCGAAATCGTCAAAGGCGGGCTCTTGGGGATTGCGCACGCCGTGGGCGTAGACCTCGAAATTGGAACCATCGGGCTCGATGCGGAGGATGGAGCCTTCGTTGGGATAATAAAAGTGGCGGCCTTCCTTGGACGTGACGTTGGCACCCTTATCGCCGATGCTCCAATAAATGCGGCCGTCAGGACCGACCGTGAGCCCGTGCATGTCGTGGCCGGCGTAAGCGATGTGGATGCCGAAGCCGTGCACGACGATTTCGCGGATGTCGGCGACGCCGTCGTCGTCGGTGTCTTTGAAACGCCAGAGATCGGGCGCGATGGTGGCGTAGACCCAGCCATCATGGTACATCACACCGGCGGCGATACCGGTGACGGGCGTGTTAAAACCCTCGGCGAAAACGGTCATCTTGTCGGCCACGCCGTCGCCGTCGGTGTCGCGCATTTGATAGATGCGTTCGGTGGTCGTCGTGAGATCTTTCCAGTCGATGGAGCCGTCGCCGTTGTTGTCCTTGAGCGAGCCACGCGGAGCGCGGACTTTGCCGGGCGCGAGGACGTCTTGGTAAAAAGCGAGTTTGGCGTCGACGCTGTTGAGGGCGACGTCGTTGGGGATCCAGTCACGGTATTCGCGGATGTCGAGGTCGCCGACCTTGCGGCGCGTGGTCGAGGTCACATAGACGCGACCTTGGGGATCGACGGCGCAAGCGACAGGATCGGGGACATTGAGGGCACCCGACCATTTTTGGAGCACGAGCTCGTTTTTGCTGGGCGTGGTCTGCGCCGTGGCGAACGGAGCAACCAAGACGACGATAAAACCGACAGCAACAAGCCGGGCGGATGAGGAAACAGATAGGAACATAGGGCGACGGGGTCTCAAAAATGAGCAATCAGCACGCCCGCGAGGCGAGAGGATTCAACCCCTGAACCCAAAATTATTCCGCGTATAAGCGGGCGAGCGCCGCAGCGGTCTTGCGCACACTCGCGCGCAACTCCGCCGGCCCGACCACCTCGGCCGCCGCGCCCCAACCGAGCACCCATTGCTCGACCTCCACCAAAGCCCCGAGGTGCAACCGCAATTCCAGCCGGCCGCCGGCCAGCTCACGCATCTCCTGCGATTCGTGCCACTCGCGTTCGCGCACCCGCTCGGCCACGCTGGCGTCGAACCGGATCACCACGCGGTGATCACCGTCGCCGCCCAACACGCCGAGCGCACTCGCAAAAAATTTCTCCGGCGAAAAATCCTCCGGCCGCACAAACGTCGCCCCGCCGCCCACGACGTCACCGATGCGCGGTAAGGCAAACGTCCGCAACGCATCCCGCTCCACGTCGTGACCGACCAAGTACCAGGAATTTTCGCGGTTCGCCAAATGATAGGGCCGCAAGTGACGCGGCGCAGATTGCGTCTCGCCGGGCTTGCGGTAGTTGAACGTCACTTCCTCGTGCCGCAGCACCGCCGCGCTCAGGGCATTGAAGACCGCGAGGTCGGTCTTCCCCAGCCCGATATTTTTAAACGACACCGCGCGCAATTCATCGGCCGGCGAAAACGAAATCTTATCGCGCAATCCACCCGCGAGTTTGCCGAAAGCGACTTCGAGTTGCCGGTGAAACGGCGTGCCGCGGTACTGCTCCAACGCCCGCTGCGCCACGAGCAACGCGAGGAGTTCGCCCTCGGTCACGTTCACCGTCGGAAACGCGGTCACCTGCGTCGTGTAGCGGTACGCCTGGATCCCCGCGTCAAATTCGATGGGCAACTCCAACCGATCCCGCATGAACGCGATGTCGCGCACCACCGTCTTCCGCGAAACCTCCAGCGCATGCATGAGCATCGTGCAGTTCACGAGCGCCCCGCGACGGAGTTCCTCGTGGATGCGCAGCATCCGCTCGAGCGGAGGTCGGGACTGTTGCGCGCGTGAGTTCATGATTTCGTGGCCAGAGCCACCCCTACGAATCAGTCCGCCCGCCGTCAGGGCAACGCCAGAATTATGACGAGGCGCCCTTCGCGCAAAAAATTAGGCCCAAAAAATAATTTAAACATTTTGATAGCTGGGCCAGCCAATGTCCCACCCCACCCGGTAGGATGCGCTCATGAACTTAATCAATTCCTCACGCTCCTCCGCCCGCTCCGCTTCCTCCGCCCCCACGATCACCCGCCGCGCCCGCAACGTGAAATGCTACGTGCCCCTCGCGCTCACCTGGTCGCACAGCGGCGTCCTCCACCGCGTGACGCACTGGCCCGACGTCCAATTTGAACGTCTCTACGGCACCGAGTGGATCGCGATCGCACCGAGCGCCGAAGCCCTCGCCACCGCCGCCAAGACCCTCACGACCGCCGACTGGCAACCTTACCTGGAATTTGTCCCCGCCGCCGTGCGCGAGTTCATGGCACCGTTTGCCTTCTCGCGCCTTGAGGCCCTCCAAGTCGCCGCCCGTTGCCCTGCGCTCATCGCCGACCTCGCCGAGACACCCGCGTTGACGGCCTTCGTCTCCGCCCACGTCGAGCTCCGAGGCTCCCCTGCCCCCCGCTGGACCGAGATCAACGCCATTCACGAGCGCAACGGCATCTTTGGCGTCCTCGAATGGCTCGGCCTGCCCGCCTCGCGTCAGACCCTCGCGATCCTGCGCAACGTCGTGCAGCCCAACCTCCCCCGTCGCTTCCTCGAACCGCTCCGCAGCATGCTCTGGGAACCCAAAGCCCTGACCGCCCTCCAACGCGACCCCGCCCTCACCGACCGCCAACTCTCCCACTACATCCACGCGCTCGCGGCGTGAGGGAGCGAGGCGGATCTATTTCCCAGCGTCCGGCTCCTTCCTCTTCAACATCACCGCGTATTTCTCCACCGCGCTGGCAGGCACCACGAGCCCCCAAGTTCCACCCTCCGGCCGTAGTGAAAACAAAACGCCCCTCGGTGCTTTACCCTCGGTCTCAGAGATCTGCATTACCATCCAGCGAGCGCCGGAAACGTCCGCCTTCGTATCAGATAGTTTTACCTTTCCCTGAGGCACATCGCGCGCGGTGAGCGCCGCGATCAAACGCTCGGGCGTGCCATATTCCGCGCGGGTCGTCTCCGGCAGGCCCGCGAACAGGGCATCCACTCGCGCTCGCACACCCGCGTCGAATCGCAGCAGCCCCGCGAGCGTGTCCACCTCGCCGCCCGCCGCCGCCCACAATACCGTCTCCATCGCCGCTGCGGGCGTGGCGCTCCCGGCATTCTTCCATGAACTCGCCGGCAAAGGCCCCTCCAAAATCGAAGGCTCGCGCGGTTTCGCCGCTTCGATAGCTTTGGCGGCGACCACTCGCGTAGTTTCGTCCGCCCGTCGACGGAGCCCGTCGATCTCTCCGCGCAAACGCACCATCGCCACGCGGTCTGCACGCAAAGCCTGTAAATCGGCTGCCGAAATTTGCTCCGCCCGCAACCGCGCGATATTCGCCGCCAACTCCGCCCGCGTCTTTACCTGCTCGCGCTGAAGTTCTACCTCCGCCCTCAATATCGCGGCAGTCTGTCGCTGCCAGACCATGACCGAAGCTAACCCACCTACAAGCAGGGCCAGCACCGCCAGAAAAATGACCGTGCGTCGCATGACTCAAAACCAATCACCCATCTTGGGTGCCGAGTTACCCTTCCTATAGGTGAAGAGGAAGGGCATCTTCAACCGCGTGTTCACCGCAAGTCCGGCTTTTTGGCCCGGGATAAATTCCCATTTACTCACGGCCTCGACTGCAGAAGCTGCGAACTCCTGATGAGTGAACGACACCGCTGTGGCGTCACGCACTTTGCCGTCGGCATCCACGACAAACTCAATCAGCGCTTTCCCTTCGACCCCAGCACTCCGAAAAGCCGCCGGATATACAGGCTGCGCCTGAAACGTCGGCTTCGGCTGCACCTCCACTTTCGCCGCCGGTAAAATTTCTCCGCTCAGGGGCCTCAACTCCACCCCCTTAGTCTTCACCGCCGCCACCCGCGCCGTCTCCCCCATCTGCGCCTTCAGCTTCGCCGCCTCCTCTTCGAGCCGCGCCAATTCCGCATCGTCTGCGCGCAACGCCCGCACCTCGTTGGCGATGCGGGTGAGCCGTTCATTCTCAGCTTCCAGCGCCGCGATATCGCTCGGTCCGCGCAACTCTGCCAACTCATCACGCAACACCGCATTTGATTTCACCTGCACCGCCACGCCGCCCACCCCGAGCGCGATCACCGCAGCCGCGATGCCAAACTGCATTTTTGTCATACTCATAAAAGTCAGCACCGCCGCGCCGCTGCCAACGGCCGCCGCGCTCCCTAGCGCCGCGCCTGTCACCGTCGCCGCCAGCCCCGCCGGCGCCGCGACCACCGCCTGATTCCCCAACGCCAGCGCCAACGCCGCCGTCGTCGAAGTCACTCCACGCCGGTCCAAGGCCACCCGCAATTTCTCCATCGCCCGCTCCACGCGCATCCGCGCTGTATTATCGCTGAGCCCGAGCCGCGCGCCCACGCCCGCGTAGTCGCGCCCCTCGAAGAACCGCAGCAACACCGCCGTCCGGTCCGTCTCGCCCAACTCCGCCAGCGCCGCATCCAGCACCGGCTGCACCTTCGCCCAATCAGGCGCGTTAGCTCTGTCGTCGTGAACGATCTCTTGCATAAGCTCGGCCTCCGCTTCGTGCGCCCGGCGTCGCTGTGCGCCGCGCACAAGCTTCGCCGCCGCGTAGCGCGTGCTCGTAAACAGCCACCCCGCCAGCACCCGGTGCCGCGCGAGCGCGCCCGCCTTGCGCGCCAGGTCGGCGAACACGATTTGGGCCACCTCCTGCGCGAGGTGCGCGTCGCCGTTTACCTGCCGCAGCGCCGCCGAATAGACCAAACTCACATGCCGACGCACGAGTTCGGCAAACGAGGTCTCGTCGCCCGTTTCGGCATACCTACGAAGGAGTTCGTGGTCTTGGATCATCGCGGTTCAATCCCTAGCACCCGCTCGCGGGTAAATCGCACAAAAATTCCGTTTTAATTGAAAAAAATTTCCGTTTCACGATGAGATCGTAATCGGACTCAAATCACAAACAGCTTGACCCAGCCCTTTAGCCAAACGGGTCCTAAGCGAAATCAGCATAGAAAACCGTTTTGCCAGCGAGGGCGGGCGGCTTTTGTGTGCGTGCATGCGACTGCGCCTGTCCGTCTTTTTATTTTTCTTCGCCGGAATTTTTCTCGTCGGCTGCGGTCCACGCGAGACGCGCGTTACGGCGGGCAACCGTGACGGCATCCTCCACCTCGGCAACGGCGCCGAACCCCAAGACCTCGATCCGCAGCTCATCAGCGCCAGCACCGACCAAAACCTCGCCGTCGCGCTTTTCGAAGGGCTCACGACGCTCGACGAGAAAACCTCCCAACCCATCCCCGGCGTCGCCGAGCGCTGGGAAGTGTCGCCCGACGGTCTCACGTGGACGTTCCACCTGCGCGCCACCGCGCGTTGGTCCGATGGATCACCGCTCACCGCCGATGATTTCGTGCAATCGTGGCGCCGCATTCTTGCCCCCGCACTCGGCGCCGAAAATGCGTACCTGCTTTATCCGATCCAATCCGCCGCCGCGCTCAACGACGGTTCCCTCAAAGACCCCGCCGCGCTCGGCGTCGCCGCGCCCGACGCCCGCACGCTCGTCGTCACGCTTGAGCGGCCCACGCCGTATTTCCCGACCCTCACCGCGCTCACCGCGCTTTTTCCGATCAACCCCCGCGTCCTCGCTACATTTTCTGCGCTCAACCAACGCGGCACCGCCTGGACGCTCCCGCCCAACCTCGTCGGCAACGGCCCGTTTCTCCTCCGCGAGTGGACGCCTAACGCGCGCCTCATCGTCGAAAAAAATCCGCACTACTGGAACGCCGCTCACGTCGCCCTTCGGCAGATCGTTTTTTATCCCATCGAAAATCCCGGCGTCGAAGAACGCGATTTCCGCGCCGGCCAACTCCACGCCACTTACGAATTACCGCTCTCGAAAGTGGAAACTTATCGCCGCGAATCACCCTCGCAGCTGCGCATCGAGCCCTACCTCGAAACGTTTTTTCTCCGCTTCAACGTCGCCAAACCTCCGCTCGACCGCCGCGACGTCCGCGCTGCGCTCGCCCGCGCGCTTGATCGTGAGTCGATCACGCGCAACTTACTTTCCGGTACGCGCGTGCCGGCACACCACTTCACGCCGCCCGACTGCGCCGGCTACACCGCGCGCGCCACGATTCCCGACGACTTCGCCGAAGCCCGTCGTCTCCTCGCCGCCGCCGGTTTTCCGGGCGGACGCGGTTTCCCGAAACTCGAACTCCAGATCCGCAACGACGAACTCCACGCCAAAGTCGCCGAGGCCATCCAAGCGATGTGGAAACGCGAACTCGGTATCGATATCGCCCTCGTCCAGCTCGAACAAAAAACGTGGCTGCAAAACCAACAGAGTAAAAATTACACGATCACCACGTCGCGCTGGGTCGGTGATTTTGTCGATCCCGTGACTTACCTCGAAGTGCACCAAACCGGTGGCGGCTACAATTTCAACGGCTGGAGCGACGCGCGCTACGATGAATTACTCCGGCGCGCCGCCCTCGCGCCGGACGCTGCGTCGCGCTACGAATGTTTCCAGCAAGCCGAGGCTATTCTCCTCGACGCTGCGCCGAGTGTGCCGCTCTTTTTCGGCGCGCGCATTTACCTACAACAGCCGAGCGTACAGCAATGGTCCCCCGCCTTGCTCGGGTTGCATCGCTACGGCGAAGTGAAATTGGCGCGTTGATTTTATTGGCCGCGCCGCCGCTTCCCCGCACACTCCGGCCGACATGCGCTCCGTGTTCACCGCTTTTTTATTGTTCACCGCCGTCTCCTGCGCGCACGCCGCGGACGTCGAACTCACGCGCGTCTGGCCGGCGTGGCGCAGCGCGGAATCGTTTGACCGCATCTCGGAATATTTCGACGGGCAGGAAAACACAGGCCGCCACACCGTCCTGCGCACGCAGCCCACCGCGCGCGCCGGTTACTATTTTCTCATTCGCGCGAAAGCCGCTGCGACCACGTCGGGGGCAAAATTTGTGCTGCAAATTATCACGCCCGAAGCACCCGAGCCCAAGACCTACACGTTCCCGATCACGCTGGGGTCGAAGGAAACGGTATTTGATGTCGGCCTGACGGGCCCGGATTGGGCGGGGCGAAAAACCCACGCGGTCGCTTGGCGCTTGAGCGTGATCAACGCCGAGGGCCGCGAGCTC
>Ga0114972_10002236_pt1 | contig 14462 bp, 8 predicted proteins | sample M_140807_EF_Meta_FD_87354 | JGI IMG/M metagenome (GOLD analysis project Ga0114972, IMG submission 87354) | Freshwater microbial communities from Lake Montjoie, Canada to study carbon cycling - M_140807_EF_MetaG | ecosystem: Environmental > Aquatic > Freshwater > Lake | place: Lake Montjoie... | reverse complement strand
GTTCGATGTCGATGACACCCGGCGCAAACTTTCCAGCGAGGTAGCCGACGCTGGCCTCCACGTTCGGCTCGTTGATGGTGACCCACAAGTCCGTGCGATCGCCGAAGCGTTTGCCCATGCGCGTGCACCATTCGGTGAACACCTGCGTCGCGTCGTCGCGCTCCCAACCCTGCGGTTCCTTCTTCTTCGTCGGGTCGCTCATGTACGACGGCCAAACGAAGTGATGAAGCGTCACCATCGGAGCGAGGTTCGCCTGTTTTAGAGCGGCGAAGAGCGCGTCGTACGCCGCGAGTCCCTCGGCGCTCGGCGTGTCGTCGTCGAAACTCTTTCGATCGGGATAAATTCGGGCCATCTCGATCGACAGCCGGTAGGCGTTGAAGCCAACGGAAGCCATCGCTCCAACGTCCTCGTCGATGTGCGCGAGCGCATCGGGGCCATCGTCGGGCTTGCCGCCTTTTTGAATCGTGCCGGGCAGGCTCGCAAAAATGCCCCAGTCGGTGTTGGGCAGCCCCTTTTCGACTTGAAATCCGGCGGTCGCGGCACCCCAGAGCATGCCCTTCGGAAAGGACACGCGGCTTGGTTCCGTGGGTGCTTCGGGGGAGGCATCGGAGCACGCTGCGAGGAGGGCGGAAGCGACGAGAAGGAGCGAGCGGGTCGGTTTCACGGGGCGCGGAGCATAGCGAAAAGTGGCGCCGTCGGTGGGACGATCCTGCCACGGACGTGCCCAATCGACGCCGGACCGCTTCCGTGTAGGCTACGCCGCCATGGGACTTCTGGACGGCAAGGTCGCGGTGGTGACGGGCGCTGGTGGAGGCATCGGGCGCGCGGAAGCGCTGCTGTTCGCGAAAGAAGGCGCCATGGTCGTGGTGAACGATGTCGGCGGCGCTCGCGACGGCGTCGGCTCGGGCGATGCTGCCGCCACTGCGGTGGCCGAAGAAATCCGCGCTTTCGGCGGCCAAGCCGTGGCGAATTTCGACAGCGTCGTGACCGTCGAGGGCGCGAATCGAATCATCGAGACCGCGGTAAAGACGTACGGGCGACTCGATGTGCTCGTGAACAACGCGGGCATCGTGCGCGACAAATCGCTCACCAAGATGACCGAGGAAATGTGGGACGCGGTCGTCGCGGTACACCTAAAAGGCACGTTCCTCTGCACGCAAGCTGCGGCGAAGCAGCTGATGGCGCAAGGGGAGGGCGGGCGCATCGTCAACACGACGAGCGTCTCGGGGATGCTCGGCAACTTCGGGCAAGCGAACTACGCGGCTGCGAAAGCCGGCGTCTACGGCCTCACGCGCACCGCGGCGATCGAGCTTCAGAAGCATCGCATCACCGTCAATGCCATCGCCCCCATCGCGAAGACGCGCATGACCGAAGATCTTCCGATGTTTCAGGGCATCGACACACTGACCCCTGAGCACGTCGCTCCAGCCGCGCTGTTCCTTGCGTCTCCTCTGTGTGCCGAGCGCACGGGGCACGTGCTGGCGGTCAGCGGCAGCCGCATGTTCGCGTACAAGGTCGTCGAGTCGAAAGGGAAGTTCAAAGACGGCAACGAGGCCTGGACGGCAGCCGAAATCGCCGACAACTGGGACGCGATTGCCAAAGTCTGAATTGCAGAGCGGACCGCTCCGGAACGGCTAGACTGAACCGGGCCGGGCCCAGCCCCATGTCGCAGCACCGCGTTCGAGACGCCCACATTCCTATTCTGCTGTGGCTCCCTGCAGCAGCGATGCTGCACTTGGGTGGCGGTTCAGGCGCGTCCGAAATCGCTCAGACCGCGGCGGAGCGTGCCGCGATCCTGAAGTTCTCGCGCGGTGTCCGCACGCAAGTATCCGCCGTCATCGACGGCAACGCACGACCGACCGAGATCGAGGTCGTCGGTGAAGACGAGGCGCCCCCCCCAAGCGACCCGAGCAAAGGGGCGCCAAGCGAGGACGCCGAGGCAACCGAGCCGGACGTGGCCCCAACGCCGCCGCCAACCGCGCAGCCGACGGCACAACCCGAGAGCGTTCAGGCGCCTGAGCCGCCGAAACCCACACCGACCGAGAAGCCTCCTGCCGAGAAGCCGCCTGCCGAGAAGCCGCCGTTGCCGGAAGCGCCGCCGACGCCCGCTCTCCCCGCGCCACCGCCCGCGCCTGCGCTACCGAACGGCCGCATCGCGATCGAGAACGATCCGACGCTTGACAAAAATCAGAAAGACAATCCCGACGCGAGCCGAATCGCGGACCAGGCGAACACGGTCGAAGAAGAGACCCAAGCGGCCAACCGCTCGTACGATCAGAACGCACCGAAACCGAACGGCGGCGGCGCACCCCACGAGGGCCCCGATAAAAAGCCGGGGAACGCGGACGAAGACGATCGAGGGCATTCAATCGAAACGAAGGGCGACGGCCCCCCCAAGGCCGGAAGCGAGCACGGTCCGGAGCACGAGGCCGCTCCTGCCGCGCGGACGCCGCTCGCCCCCGAGAACCAAAGCGGGCGCGCCGCGACCCCGGGCGAAAAGCCTCTCGCGCCGAGCACCGGTGGCAAGGGGGAGCGCATGCCCGAAGCCGTGTCGAGCGAAGGCGGCACCTACAGCCTCGACCCCGATGGTGGCGACGGCCGTGAGCGCGCCGAATCCCGCGCGGGGAGGCGAGGGAAGCGCGGCCTCAAGGCGCTCGAAGGCATGATCTTACCTGGCCAGCTGCCCTCGAATTACCGCATCGACGCCTATGGCCTTCGCGACGTGCTCGGCGCGCCGCAGCTGCGAGCCGAGGCGGAAGCCGCGCGCAACACGCGACTGAACAAACACCGCGGCACGCTGCGCGGCATGGATTTCCAAAAATACCGTGCCGCGATCGAGAATTACGTGCCGCAGGTCAAAGAGGGCAACCAGACGAGCCTCAACGCCGCTCGGGTTCCCTTCGCGTCCTACATCAACCGGATGCACAACCAGATCCATCCGATTTTCGCGGAAGGGTTCCTTGCATCTCTCGAGAAAAACGGCGATCCGCGGCTCGCAGACGTCTCCCTCGTGACGCACGTCGAGATCGTTCTCGATGGGGCGACCGGGAGCCTCGTCAAAGCAGGGATCGTCAAGCCGAGCGGCGTGACCGCGTTCGAAGTCGCGGCGCTCCGTTCGCTCGAGGAGGCCGCCCCCTACGGCAAGGCTCCCGAGATCATCGTCTCGCCGGATGGAAACGTCTACCTCCACTGGGAGTTCTACCGGGATCCGTTTTACGCCTGCACGTCTCAGTTCGCGCATCCTTACATGCTGAAGAACCCGGCCCCGTCGGAGCCCGCGCCGACGCCCGCCCTCCCGCCGCGGGCACCGGGCGGCGAGCCCCCGAAGTACGGCGCGCGGTGAGGTCCGGCTTGCTGGACGCTCGAAAACACAATAAGAGGATGCCTTCATTGCTCGGGAATTAACGCGTCGAGTTCAACGCGTGGACCGAGCGCTTTCGACCTAGAGGGAGTCATCATGCAGAGCTTCAAGTTGTTGGGTTCGATCGGTCTTGCCACCCTGTTCGCGGGCTACGGCTGCAGCGTTGAAGTCACCGAGACGACGGGCGGCACGGGCGGCGCGGGCGGCGCGGGCAGCACCAGCACGGTCGTGGGCCCGGGCCCGACGACGGCGGTCGGCCCGATGAGCTCGAGCTCGACCGGCATGCCTCCCACGGACGAGAGCACCGGCTGCGAGAACGCGGTCGAGCTTGCCGCCGGCATGAACTCGATGAGCGGCGTGAAGTACCTCGCGGCCGAGGCGATCCTCGCCGTCGCGGAGGACAAGGACTACTTCAAGTTCACCGCCAAGAAGGGTGACTGGATCAACCTCGGGACCGAAGGCGGCGGCGACGGCGACCCCGCGATCGTCGACCCGGTGGTGACGCTGTTCTCGGCGGACGGAAAGACCAAGTTCGCGGAGGTCGATGACAGCTTCCCGCGCGTCGACACCAACTCGAATTTCGACTTCCGCATCCCAGCGGACGGCACCTACTGCGTCGAGGTCCAAGAGTTCTCGACCTGGAAGAACGTCGACCCGAAGAAGGGTGACGACACGTTGGCGTACGCTCTTGTCGTCGTGCCCTACGACGCCGACAACCTCAAGGTCCTGAAGGGCCTCGAGCTCGACAAGGAGCCCAACGACGACGTGGCGGGCGCTCAGACGATGTCGAACCTGAACACGCTTCAGAGCGGCCAGGTCGCAGACTTCCCGTTCGGCGGACTCGAGCCGAAGACCGACAAGGACATCTTCAAGTTCACGACGCCGAAGGGCGCCATTGGCCTCAGCATGAACTTCGCGCCCTCGGGCGCCTTGGGCAACGGCTCGACCGGCAACATCGGTCTCGTCAACGTGTGGAACAGCGACGCCACGAAGCTGCTCGCGCAGCTCGATTACAACGACGCGACGGCCCAGATTTCGGCCGGCGGAAGCTACGGCATGAGCAGCGTCCCGGTGCTCGAGAGCACGACGTACCTGTTCGAGATCAACCGCAAGGCCGGTGCCGAGCTCGGCACGAACGACTTCTACTTCTTCAAGTCGTTCACCTCGGACACGCTGAACCCGCAAGAGACGGACAACACGAAGAACGCGACCGCGGCCGGAGCCGAAGCCACGATGGCTCAAGAAAACATGGCCGATCCGAAATTCACCAACCGGTTCCTGGGAGGCAGCATCCCCGCCGGTGACGTCGACTTCTGGAAGTTCGAAGCGAACGCGAACGACAAGATCATCGTCGTTTGCTCTTCGCGCCGCGCTGGCTCGGGCGTCGAAGACTTCACGGTCGACCTCCTCGACTCTACCCAGAAGTCGCTTCAGATGGAGACCGAGAAGCCGGCCGCCGACCTCTACTGGAGCAACGAAGGCGAAACGGCGAGCAAGCCTGCCGTCACGGCGAAGGCAGGCACCTACTACGTCAAGCTCAGCTCGACGAAGATGGTGATGGGCGGCGCCGAAAGCAGCCACTACCTCTGCGGCGTCCACACCCAGGCGCCCTGAGTTCGAAAGCATTCGCAACCAGCGCAGCTGCGGCGAGCATCGTCTTCGCAGCTGCGTGCTACGGCCCGCCAGCGTCTCCGGCTTCCCGTTCGACGAATTCTCTCGTCGCGGAAGCAGGGGCGCCCGGCGGGCCGCCGCCATTTGGTGCGCCCGATGTGAGGCTCCCGCTCGCAGCCGTCGACCCTTTGCGCGACGGAGCCACGCCCACAAGCCTGGAGCGACTCTGCGTCGAGAACCTGCTCGAGGCACGCCGACGCCTCGATGCGATCGCAGCCGCGCCTGCCCGCGGCGCGCAACCGCTCGGATGGGATCCGACCTTCGGGCGCTTCGACGACGCGTTGCTCGCGGTCGCGAATGCCTCCGAATACGCGTACCTGATGGGCGTCGTTCATCCCGACGAGCCGATGCGCGTCGTCGCGGCGGAGTGCGAGCGGCGCGTGGACGCGTTCGAGACTGAAATTTACCTCGATATCGGCGTCGCCAAGGTTCTCGCAACGGCCGCGGCAAACGGCGCCGAACCACGGAGCGAGGAGCGTCAACGCTTCGTGCAACATGTTCTACGGGCGTTCTCCAACAACGGAGTCAACCTCCCCGAGGAAGGGCGAACGAGACTCCGTGCGCTGAACGACGCGCTCACCGAGACGGGGCAAGCCTTCATCCAGGCGCTCGCCGCGCCGGACTCCAGCGTTCGCGTATCAACGGCCGCGCTACGAGGGACGAGCGAAGCGTACCGCCGCCGCCATCCACCTGGACCGGACGGTCTCGTCGCCATCGGCGCGGAGCCGACGGACGCGATCGAGTTCTACGCGCACACCCGCGATCGCAATGCAGCAAGACGCGTCTACACCGCGTTCGTCAACCGTGGCGGGCGTGCCAACGTCGCTCGCCTCGAAGCACTGCTCGCGCTACGCCACGAGAAAGCGCGGTTGCTCGGGTTCGACAGTTGGGCCGACTACGTGACCTCGAGCCGGATGATGAAGAATGCGGCCTCGGTCCGTGAGTTCCTCCATCGCATCGAGAGAGCGCTCGCACCGCTCGTCGAAAGCGAGCTGAACGACCTGCGCGCCGTCGCGAAGCGAACGCCACAATTTCCCGCAACGCCGAAGCTCGAGGATCCAGACCGTGTGTTTCTGCTCGAACGACAACGAGCGGAGCGCCTCGACGCGGACACGTCACTCTTCGCGGACTACTTTGAGGTCGAGTCGGTCACAGAAACGCTGTTCAACCTCGCCGCCTCGCTCTTTGGCGTTACGTTCCAAGAGCGCCCGACCGCGACCTGGCACGCCTCGGTCAAGAGCTACGACGTGCACCGCGAAGGGCAGCTCATCGGTCAGCTTTATCTCGACCGGTTCGCACGACCGAACAAGTACCCGAACCCTGCCACCTTCAGCGTAAGGACCGGTCGAAAGGGGAAGGGTACGGCGATCCAATTGCCCGCGTCCGCGATCGTCGCCGCGTTGCCGGCCCCTGGAATGGCCATGCACCACGAGGCGGTCGTGATGTACTTTCACGAGTTCGGGCACGCGCTGCAGCAACTGCTCTCCGAGAACGAACTCGGGGCGTTCTCCGGCACGAACGCCACGCGGGACTTCATCGAGACGCCCTCGCAGGTATTCGAGGAGTGGGCATGGCAACGCCCCGTCCTCGAGCGGCTAGCCCGCCACCGGACGACCGGAGCGCCCATGCCCAAAAGACTTCTCGACGCGCTGCTTGCATCCCGTCGGATAGGTCTCGCGTTGAGTTTGCAGCGCCAACTTTTTCTCGCAGAACTCGATCTCGCCTTCCACACCAAAGCCCCACCATTCGACACGACGGCGCTGCTGCGCGAAGTTCAAGCCGCGCACTATCCGTTCGCGCCGCTCGAAGGCACGCACGTTCACTCGAGCTTCAGCCACTTCGTTGGCTACGACGCCGCGTACTATGGCTACACCCTCTCGCAAGCGCTGGCCGCGGACGCGTGGACGCGATTCGAGAGCGACCCGAGCCACCATGCGCAAACGGCGGACGACTGGCGCCGCACGGTGCTCGCCTGGGGCGGCGCCCGCGACGAACGCGCGATGCTTCGAGCGTTCTTGGGTCGCGACCCGAACGAGAGGGCGCTGCTCGAATTCGTGCGCGGCAGCGACCCGCCGCGAATCGAAACCACGAGGACGCACCGAGTTCAGTGACTCGACGGCGGCATCGTGAGCCGGGGACGCTCGGTCGCGTCGATCAGGGTCGAGCCCAGCTCTTGTCGCAGCTTCATGTGTGAGCCGCTGACGGCGAACGCGCACAAGTCGGCGATTCGCGCACGTGCCGTGGAGAAGGCACTGTCGCCTTCGGACTCCACCTGTTTGATCGCGAGCGCAAGATCGCCGCAGAGGACAAACCCCGCACGCGTTGCGCAGCGCTCGACGGACGAAACCCAGGCCCCAAGATCGAGCTGGCTCGTGCGCGCGGTAAGGATCTTCACCGACGTCTCGAGCTCTGCAAATTCATCCGGCGAAATCTGCGCACCGAGCACCTTCGCGAGGCCGTCGACGACCCCGGCAAGCGGACCGCTCGGCGCGGCACCGAGGGTGAGCTTGATTCCCGCGAGGAAGCAGGCCGAGAGCTCGTCAATCGTTTGCATGTGGGCGACGAGTTCGTGGTCGGGGAGCCGAAGCGCGAGATGCCTCCCCGCAAGAAACGCGAGCTCCCCCACGCTGCGGCCCCGCATGGCTGCCTTGCCGACAACCATCGCCTGGTGCTTTGCAAAACGCGCGGTGAGCGGGGCATCGATCTTGTCGTCGAGGTAGACGGCCGGCGCATCGATGCCAAGGTACTGACTCGCCCACCCGATCGAACGAACGACGCTCGCCGTGCTCGTCTTTGGATCTTGGCGCTCCGGGAGCGGCGCAAGCTTGCCGCGCTCTTCGAGCTGAAGGACCCGCGCCCGCAAGACGGCCGGGGCGATCGCGCGCATCACGCGGTCGAGGAGCGTGTCGTGCTTTTTATCGCGCAACCAGCTCCAGGCCTCCCGACGGAGCGGCCGTCGGTGCGCCGGTACCCCCTGAATTCGGTGAGCTTCGAAGGTCTCCGTCTCGACGTCTCGAGCGGCGCCGAGCGCATGAATGACGCTCGACGCGAGGAACGACGTCTCCGGCTCTTCGAAACGTTGACCCAATTCATACAGCTGCCGATAGGTCTCGATGCGCAGCGGCTCGAGCTCGGTCGACCTTCGCAAGTGGACGAGCGCCTTCGCCGGATCCTCGAGCTCCACCGACAGCTCGGCCGCGAGCAGCAGGGCCGAGAGGTCGTCGGGACGGAGCTTCAGCTCATCCGAGAGGGCGACCATCGCCTGCTCGGGGTCCTCGAGATGGTCACGGAACAAGAGCGCGAGTTTTCGGTGGAGCTCGGCTATCACGACACGGCCGGTCGCGTCGTTGCGGTCCGCGTACGCCGCAATCGCCTTACGGTAAATTCGCTCGAGTTCCGCCCACTCCTGGTTCTCGGCGAGGATCGCTGCGAGCGACTCGAGCGCTGCGAGCAACTCGGAGTCATCGTCGAGCGCGAGCTCAAAGAGTTGCAGCGCCTCCTCCTCGTAGTCCCCTTCGTCGATGCAGAACTGTGCGAGCTCGAAATAGGTTTGCGCTCGAGCTTGAGGGTCGTCGGTGAATTCCGCGATGCGTCGACGAACCTCGATGAGTTCGGCAACGGCGTGCAGCTTCTCGAAGAGCGCGAGCAGACGCCGCAGCGGCCGCTCGTCATTCGGGAACTCCGCGCGCGCTTGGGCAAAGCGCGTGCGCGCTTGATCGTCGCTGCCATTGACCGCGGCGCGTTCGCCAAACTCGAGCAAGCGCGCGAGGCGCCGGTCGTCACCACTCGGGAGGCTCGCGAGGAGCTTGTCCTCCGTGTTTTGCACCGCGCGCCAGTTGCCTTGCGCGACGAGTAAATCGAGCACGCCAGCGTGCGCACTCTCGAGTTGCGGAACGATCCCGAGCGCCTTCTCGTAGTTCGAAAGTGCGAGCCGGCCATTGCCCTGCCGACGATTGACGTTGCCTATCCGCACATACAGCTCGGCCCGAGCCGGAGTCGTCACCGTCCCCAACTTGCCGAGGGCTTTCTTGAACTCCGCGTGGCCACCATCGAGGTCATCGGCCGCGTACAGCTCGTCCCCAGCCTCCATGTGGTCCTGCACCGTCCACTCGGTGGGCTTTTTTCCCATCCGAGCCGGCATCGGCCGCGAAGAAGCAGCCGAACTCGGCGCTGGAGATGCCCCGCGGACCTCCTCCTCCTCGCGGTGCGCGTCTCCAAGAGGCTCCTCGGGCGCGGACACAGGCTCAGGCGCCAACCGTTCGGACGGCGCCTCTTCCACGACGACGGGCGCGCGACGTGGTCGTACGGGAACAGGTGGTGGCTCGACCTTCGCTGCCACTTGGGGCGACGGCGGCGAGCTCGGCGGCGGCGGCTCCGAGTCGTCATCCATCGAGCGGCGTGCTGCGCCGTCTTGGCCGTTGTCCGAGGTGCCAGCGCCGCGATCGACGATGTCCCTCTGGTCGGCATCGAATTTCCTCATCGTCGGTCGACGCCGTGGGTCGGCCTTCGGCGAAATGACGACTTTCGGGAGCTCTGCGTCCAGCTGAGGTGCAACCCGCCGTTTGTCGGGGATCGTGGCGGTCACCGAGTCCGCGCGCTCGGAAGGCTGCGCGGCGCGGCGCGGCTCTCCCTTCTTGCCCTTGCCGCTCACACGCGCCGGCGCCGCGACCGCAGGAGCGGGGGGCGGGGGAGGCGATGGCGCGCCGAGAGCGTCCTCGGCAACGTCGCGATCACCGCCGGGCTCTTGCAGTCCGTCCGAATCCTCCCATTCGGGTGCAGGCGGCGCGGATGCGGGTGCAGGCGGAGCGGGTGCAGGCGGAGCGGGTGCGGGTGCAGGCGGCGCGGATGCGGGTGCAGACGGAGGCAGCTCCGACGCCGTAGAACGCGACGAGGGCAACGCGAGGAACGCCGGATCGCGGAGCGCCATCGAGCTCTTTCCGGAGGCGTAGAGTTCCGCGTGCGGCCAGGAACCGAGGTCGGCATGCTGAACCACCGCGGCATAAGCCTGCTTGGCTTGCAGCGAGCCCTGCCGCGAATCGAGTTCCTCCAGCAAACCCACGGTAAAACGTGAAGGAATTCTCTCCAAATGGGCGCCGACGTTTCGCATCGAAACGATCGTCTCGATGCCCGTCGAAACGGGGTCGATCGCATCCCGGAGGGCACGGGCAGCCACGCGAAGCGCCTCGGTGTCGCGGGCGTCATTCCGTCCCTCGATGAAGATGAGCGAGGCACTCTCGGTGCGGCGAGCGAGCACCGCCGCGAGGTCCCGAACACCATCGCCGACGTCGGGGTTGTCGACGTCAAGGCAAAGAAAACACTGGCCATCCTCGAGCGTGACGGTCAGCGCCGAGACGTACAGAAACACATCGTCGAGTTGCCCCTCGTAGTCGGCGAGAAGCACCTCGAGCTGCTCCGCCATGTCGTTGAACGGGTCAATGACATGAACGACAAACCCGAGGTCCTCGAGCGCAAGACGCTCGCACAGAAGCTGCGCGTCGCGCTCACCGAGCGCGGGTTCTGCCGTACCGCTGGCCGCTGCCGCGGCGATGATCCCGAGCCGCATCGTGGCCGCGGAGTATGGCACGCCACGAGTCGCTATTTGCAGACATTCGTGAAGTCATCGAGCCCTTGTTGGCAGCCATCCGAAGACCCTTCATCGACCACCGCTTCGCACGAGGACTTGTGATTCGGATCCACGCAGCGGTTGCAGAGCAATTGCAAGTCGGAGCACGTGTCGGCACACCCGCCGGCGACCGCCGCAACCCCGAACACGGCGCACCCGGCAACGAACGCAAACGAAAGTGGCCTCATCACCCGACGGAGCCTACTGCCGCCCCTTGGTGCTGGCAACGAGCTGAGGTACGGACGGAAGCCTCACCAGGTCCACAGGCACACGATGAACGAAGAAAGACGCGAGCCGCCCGTTCGCATTCACGTCACCGGACTTCAGGAAGCGCAGCTACCTGGACTCGTCGCGATCGAAATCGACGTGGCCGCAGCTCGCACCGCGGCCGGCGTGCCGGAGGACCTCGCCACCCCAAAAACCGATGGCGACATCGTCCGACTCAAGCGCCACCACGACGTTCGCATCCTCGAAGCCGATCACGAAGCCGCGGGCTACCTGGCATGGCGTGACGAGGCGCCTGGAATCGCGATCCTCGAACACCTCGTGATCGACCCGAGCCTCCAACGTTACGGCCTCGGAACCCGGCTGCTACGCGAAATCGGCGAGAAGGCCAAAGAGCACGGGATTGCGTTCTGCGTGGCGGTCTCTGCGAAAGATGATCGAAGCGCCGCCGGTTTCTTGAGCAAGCGGGGCTTCGTTCTGGCGGGACCCAGAGGCGAGGCGCCGCCCGAGGTTGAGCAATGGCTGAAGGCCTCCGGACGTGAGGTGCCCGAGCCACGGTTGGAATGGTGGTGGGCGAGCTGCGATGGGCTCGGCTTCATTCCCGGACTGCCGCCGCCGATGCCGACTTGGTAAGCGCACCGTCGAAGGCAAGCGCACCGTCGAGGACCTGGGGCACCGTCGAAGGCAAGCCCGAGGAACCGCAGAGCGCGGGCACCGCGGGCGTGCAGCGCGCCTTCCCCAGGGCTTTTCAAAAAGTTTACATAATCTATCTTATGCGCGTTTTATAGCTACCGATCTGCGGTAAAACATTGGGCATCCGCAGCGGCACCGCACACGCTCGCCGCCACTGCGGCGCGGCGCCTTCGGTCACTGCGGCGCGGCGCCTTCGGTCACTGCGGCGCGGCGCCTTCGGTCACTGCGGCGGTTCGATTCCGAGCGCCATCACCACGCCATCGTTCGTCAGCGCAAACGCCCGGCGACCATGCGCGGCCGGGGCCGCTGCGAACGAGCCACCCGCAGCCAGGCCATCGAGGACGCTGCCGTCCAGCGGATGCACGAGGAACAAGCCGTAGCGTGACGTCCCGAACAAAAGCGCGCCGGCCCAAGGGACAGCCGCCGTCGCGCCTCCGGCTGGCAACTCCCGACGCCAAAGCGGCGCGCCGTCGGTCGGCTTGAGGCCCCAGAGTCCGGTCAGCCCCGACGACGCCACGAGCACGCTCGTCTGCGCTGGCGACGTTGGAGCGAGGCCGGCCGAGTCACCGGTCGCCGATGACGCCGCCCGCGTTGCACCCGTCCACAGCGTGAGGTCGGTTACGCCGCTTGCTTTCTCGTTCCGCCAGAGCTGCCCGCCGCTCTTCGGATCGAGGGCGAAGATTCCGCCTTCGTAGCTGGCGACGAACAGCATCGTCTCGCCGCCGAGGTGGGCGATGACCGGTGTCGTATCGACGTCCAGGTAGCGGAGCTCGTTGCCCGCAGCGGTCTGCTCCGCTTCGGCCGTCAAGTCGGCGATCGCCGTCCACGCCTCGGAGCCATCGTCGACGCGGTACGCCATCACGGCTCCGTCCGAGAAGGCGGCAAAGACCATCCGGTCGTGCACGGCTGGGCCAGCATAGCCCGCGATCTCCATTCCGAAGGCCGGAGTGCGCTGGCGAAACCAACGCAACTTTCCTGAATCTTTATCGATAGCTACGAGGGTATCGTTCGCGTTCATTGCGAACAATGTTTTGCCCGCCAGGACGGGTTGACGGAGGACCTCGGCGTTCGTCGCAAATCGCCAAATCATGGCGCCGTCGGACGCCCTCAGCTTGTAGACGGCGCCGTCGTTGGACCCGACGTACACCGCATCTTCCTGCTGCACGTACAGCGGTTGACCCTGAACGGCTCCCCCAGTTTGGAAGCGCCAGAGCGTCGCGAGGGTCGCTGCGGAGAGCGCGTACAGCCCGCGGTCACTCGAGCCGACGAAGACCCTTCGATGCGCCGTATCGAGGGCGGGCACGCCTCGCTCGTAGGGCTCACCGGCATCGAACTGCTTGGTACTGAGCTCCCTGCGTGCGTCGACGGAAAGTGCGGTGCCCGGGTGGTTGGCCCACAGCGGGACCTCGGGTTTTGCAACCGCGCCGAACTGATCGCAAGCCGTCAGCGTGAGCGCGAAGCTCAGTGCCGTGGCGGCGCGCCCCGCCTTCTTGCGTCTCCGTGCGCGGGCCATGGTCACTCTGGCCGGCCCGGCAAGCCGGGTTGAATGCCCTTTTGCTCGAGCAGTTGCTTGATTTGCTCGGGCGTAATTTGCATTCCACCATTCGGTCCACCCGCTCCGCCGCCTTGAATGAACTTCGGAGGCACGGCACTGGGGTCGATGCGCCGCAGGGTCTGCTCGACCGCATTGCGGAGTCCATTGAAGGGATTCATGCCGCCGCCGGATACGCGCTTGACCTCGAGCTCTGCCGTCTCGATTTCCTTGCGTGTTTCTTCCAGGAGCTTCTTGGCGCCGTCCTTGTCACCCTTGCCAAGGAGAAGCCGCGCCCGATGGTACTTCGCCGTGGGCTTCATCACCGGAAGGGGCAGTTCGCCGAGCTTTTCGAACGTTGCCGTCGCCTTGTCGGCGTCTTTTTTTCCTTCGTAAGCGAACGCAAGACCTTCGAGGGCGCGCGCCTTTACATCAAGATCGGCCTGCGCAAGCTTCGACTGAAGCACGCCCTCGAAGCCAGCAATGGCTCCATCCCAATCTCGACCGTCGAGCTTGGTGCCGGCGAGCCCGAGCTGGGCGAGGACCGCGGGTCCGGAGCCTCCGTTCTCAGCCGCGACCTTCTGGTAACGCTCCACGGCCACTTTGTCCCGCTCCGCGTAGCTCGCGTAGACCACGCGATCGGTCTTCTTTTTCTCTTCGTCGGTGCGCTTGTCCTTGTCTGCCGGGATGACGCGCGCCTGCTCGGCGGCGATCGCGCTCGCGAGCAAATCGGAGGTGACGGCGTTGGTGGCTCCCGAGCGCCAGACGTACACGAGTGCTCCAATGCCACCGACGATTCCGGCGGCGAGAGCCCATTGCATCCACGGCCAGTTGCGCTTCAGGAAGCGCCCGGCCGCCTCACCGGTGCGAGCCAGCGCGTCATCCACCGCGAGCTCGACGTCGGACGGCCCGGCGTCCTCGCCCTCCCCGTTCGCAGAGGCGCCCTTACGCTTCTCGAGCAATTCCTGACGCTTACGCAGGTTTCGGTCCTTCGGGGCCTCGTCGACCATGCTCGCCTTGCCCGTCCGACGCTTCTGCGCGAGGGCCCGGCGACGCTCCGCGCGGTTCTTCGGGCCTTGAGCTTCCGGCTCCTCGCTCGAGGATTTCGCGGCTCCTGCGGACGAGCCCGCGTCCGAATCTTCGCCGAGCTCGTCGGCTGCTTCGGGTGCAGCCGCGTCGTCGGCGACGTCATCCTCGTCGCGCTCGAGTTCCTCGCGGTCGTTCTCGTCCCGTGCCTTGTCGTCTGCCACGGGCGGACTCTGTTCGAGTGCCTCCCGAACGTCAAGTCACTGGTGGATTTGTTCAGCGTTTGCGCTTGGGAACGGGACCTTCGTCGGTCATCGGAACCAGCGCGAGCG
>Ga0114972_10002235_pt1 | contig 14472 bp, 13 predicted proteins | sample M_140807_EF_Meta_FD_87354 | JGI IMG/M metagenome (GOLD analysis project Ga0114972, IMG submission 87354) | Freshwater microbial communities from Lake Montjoie, Canada to study carbon cycling - M_140807_EF_MetaG | ecosystem: Environmental > Aquatic > Freshwater > Lake | place: Lake Montjoie... | reverse complement strand
GTGTGGTGGCGCGTTCCCCAGGCACGGGTCGGCTTGTGCTTGGCCTCGATCACCTCGGCCACAAGGGTGATGGCATCGGTGTAGAGCCCTGGTATCGCCGTACGGGTGAGCGGCTCTCGGCCCAGCAATAGGGCCTCGCCGAGGCGCAGGTGGTTAATGCGGCCCGGATCACCGCCAGCAGCCAGCCAGGGAAGATTGGCCGAATTGCCTCCGGAGCACCACGCGAGCCTGATGCCAAAACGGCCTTCCAGGGCTTCCATCAGACACGATAGTTCGCCCATATTCGATGGGTCTGGGGCTACGCCGTTCTGACAGCCCAGATTGGTGCCGATCCCAACCAGTAGCAGGCTTGGCAGGGTCAGGGTAAGCAACACCATCGCCTCGAGGTCTGCCGCAAGAAGGCCCTCGCGCAGATCCCCTAGCTCCACCATGAGCATTACCCCGTGGCGCACCCCCTGAAAATGCGCAGCTGCCGCCAGGGCCCTCAGCACCACCGCCTCGCTGTTGCAGCTGATCGCCGCATGGGCCACCACCCGATCCACCTGGCTGAGCATCGGTGAACGCATCAGTAGCAGAGGCACACCGAGCTGACAGCGGCTGAGCGATTCGATGGATTCGATTCGCGATTCACCGATGGAATGCACCCCTGCCGACACCCAGGTGCGCACTATTTCCGGCAGTCCCAGGGTTGCTTTGCTGACCCCGGTCACCTTGATTCCCTGGCGGGCCAGCCGATTGACCATCGTGGTGGCGTTGTGCTGCAGATGCTCGAGATGAATCTCCAGCCGCGGTGCGCTCACAGTTGGCCGTCAATGGATCCGCACAACTCGGGGAAAGCCCGCAGCACCATGGCCACGAGGGCCGAGGGAGCACGGCTCACCGCATCGGTGACAGGAATGCCAAGATCGGCTGCATAGAGGGCGATTGCGGCACTCACCTCGGCATCATTCATGGCCTCGTGGTTCAGGGTTAGGCCGATGACCCGCGTGGGCGCGAAGGATTCGATCAGGCGAATTTCGCTGGCAGGCGTGGGCATTGGCATAAAGGGAAAGTCGCTGAGCTGCCGGCGCGCTGGGGCGTGCTGCAATACAACCGCCTGGGGCTGGCTGCCCCGCAGGATGAAGCTGGAAGAGAGGTAGGCAGGATGGCTGAGGGCCCCCTGGCCCTCAATCACGATGACCGCAGGTTTTTCCGTGCAGTAGGCCTCGACCACAGCAGCCTCCACTTCGCCGGAGCAAAACTGGGACGGAATGGCATCAAGAGGAATGCCATAGCGCCCCCCTTGGATCAGACCGGTTTGCCCCGTGCTCACCAAAACGGTGTGAATGCCACTGGCGTTAAGGGCCTGAACCAAAATCGTCGCCGTGGTGCGCTTACCAATGGCGCCATCGGTCCCAAGCACGGCGATTCGAATGCAGCGGGCCTCAGCAATCGAGCCACTGAACAGGCGAAGATCCTTCAACGCCGGTGGACGACGCACGTCCCGGATTGACACGTGATGCCGTAAGGCCGCTAGGGCGAACTCGCTGTCGTCGTTAAGGAATTCGCGCATGCCACTGACCAGATTCAGGCCTGCTTCCATGGCCTGCATCAGAACCCGGCGATCGTCTTTGCCATAAAGGCCGCCTGCAGGCGCCATGCCATAGATCAAGGTGGTAGGGCGGGAACCTGGCAAGGCAAGGGCTTGGCCCAGATCGGCCACGATGGGAATGCCGCAGCTGATGCCATCCAATACAAGGCCTGCATCAATTCCAGCCGATTGGCTGTCAATAATTGCTCTAATTTTGAACGCCTCACAGAAGCGCACTAGGCCATGGGCGGTTTTGCCGTCGAGCCCAGCGAAGTTTCCCTCGCAGTAGACGATGGCAGCAGTCTGCACCGCAACTTGATGCGATGTTGACGAAATGGTCAGGTCATTGACCTGGTTTAGATATGCCAAATAAGCCAGGACCCATCATTGACCCAGACCTGAGATAGGTCTGAGGTAGAGATTTCAGGGCTCAGAAGTGGCCTCTGAAGGGTGTGGATCTTCAAAGCATAGGGGGTCAAGCCAGAATCGCGGCGATGTTAAAGAATGACGACGGCAACCAGAAATCCACCTACGACTAGGTGAAGGCCTTCAAAGTCCGCTTCGGCGATGACCCGGCTGACCTGCCAGCTGATCCAGTGGCCCCGATGGGGACCTGCAGCGGCTCCAGTAACAAATTTGTGCAAAATGCAAATGCTATGAATGCTGAATGACTTTTGACCCAGCAGGTTGGATTAGCAACTATGAAAGAGACAATAGTACTCCGCCCCCGGCTACAAACAGCAATCCTGCCCAGCCAATCACGGAAGGGCGCTCACCAAGAAAAGCAAAGCCGATCAAAGCCACCATTAATAGGCTTAGTCTATCAACGGGTACGACCAAGGAAGCATTTCCTTGTTTTAGGGCCCTAAAAAAGCAGAACGATGATAAGCCGCTAGCTAGGCCCGAAACTACAATGAATAGCCAAGTTTGTTGTGATAGTGCAAACGGGCTGCTTAATTTTCCAGTTAATAGAATGAGCAATGGAAGAAAAATAGCCATGACAAGAGTGCGGATTAGAGTGGCTAGATCCGCCTCTATACTCTCAAGTCCAATCTTGCCAAATATCGCAGATGCCGTTGCAAAAAGCGCAGATAAAAAAGCCCAAATAAACCAAAGCGGTAGGACAGGGACTGGGCTCATTTAGGATAAAATGCTTGGCAACAGTATTGGTGTTATGAAGGGTTAAATGGTCATTGTTGCTCTTCGCGCAACGATGTACACTCGCTTTTTTGCTTTACAAGCCTAGGCGATGGCGCGATAGGCGTTGTCCCCGCACGCGCAGGGTTGGCCCAAGGCGGATGCGCCGGCGCTGGCGACGCGCGAAGGCGAAACAGGCAGCGACCCCCACGATGGGGAGGAGGCCCGGCCCGGGATTTTTGCTGGGGCGGTGCTGGGGCCAACAATGGCAGGATCCCAGCATTGATTCTCCTGCTGCCCCTTGGCCGCTTCCGCTTCGCTGGCGCCGCTGCGCTGCCACCTGCTGATCGGCCAGCCCGCCAGCGGTAAGACCACCCTGGCCCGCAGCCTGGCGCCCCTGCTGGACAGCCCGGGGCAAGCGCCGGCCCTGGTGCTTTCCACCGATGCCATCCGCGCCGAGGTGTTTGGCGATGCCGCGGTGCAGGGGCCCTGGCCCGACATCCAGCAGCGGTTGCACCAGCGCCTGGTGGCGGCCGTGGCGGCCGGACAGCCCGTGATTGTCGATGCCACCCACGCCAAGCGGGCCTGGCGGCTGGCGATCACCCAGGCCCTGCCCTTGCCCCGGCGGGTGGAGTGGATCGGTTGGTGGCTCTTCACCCCCCTGCCCACCTCCCTGGAATGGAATGGCCGCCGCCCCCGGCCGGTGCCGGTGCCGGTGATCCAGGAAATGGCCGCCGCCTTGGCCGATCCCCACTTCGGTCCCTGCCGCGCCGAGGGCTTCGCGGCGATCTGCGCCGTGGTGCCCGGCCACCACCACGACCTGACGCCCCTGCTGACATCCGAACTGGCCGCCCTTGACAAGCGCATCCGCTCGGCCCGTGCCCGGGAAAGCAAGTGGCATCTCCATGGCTACTCGCGCCTCCTGGACCTGGAGCGGTTGCTGTTTTTGATCCGCCTGCTGATCTCCTTTCCCGGCCTGGAGGCCAGCGATCCCGGCACCCGCGCAGAGCTGGAGGCCTGGGTGTCGCCCCTGCCCCAAGGGGACCTGGCCGATCGAGCCGCCGTCTTTCTGCGGCGCCTGCATGGCGATTGCTACGCCGATGCAGCCGCCCTGCGCGTCGATCTGGCCTGGCTGGAGGCCAATGGGTTCACCAGCGCCTTGCCGGTGCCCACCCCCATTCAGCTGGCCGAGCTTGGCCCCGCCAATCAACCGCTGCGGCGGCCGAGCCTGCCCCAGGCCGGTGGGGTGCATGGCGGCTTCCCGCCGATGGGGGATGGGCCGGTGTTCGTGCGGGTGATGACCCTGTTGCGCCACCTGCTGCAGACCCCCTTTGATCGGGCCGCCAGCAAGGACGAAACCCTGCACCAGCACCTGATTGCCGCCACCGAGGCGATTCCGGGCAGCTATCTGGGCGGTGAAACCGCCAGCCTGCGTAAGGACATCGAAAAGATCCTCACCCCCTACGGCTTCCGCTGCCGCCACGACAATGTGCGCCACGGCTATGCCCTTGGGACGGCCCTGCTGTCGGCGCCGCGGCTGCGGGAGGTGCGGGCGGTGGTGCAGCAGGCCGCCGGCCGCCTCGCCGACCCCTCCGCCCAGGATCTGCTGGTTGAGCTGGATGAACGGCTCAGTTGGGCCGGGATCGACACCAGCAGCCCGGCGCCCGTCCGCAGCTATGCCCGCCATACCGTGGTCGATGGGGCCCTGGTGCGCCCCGATTCCCTGGCGGCGGCCGCCGGCGCCGAAGCCATCGAGCGGGCCATTTTTGAGCAGCGACGGGTGCAACTGCACCGCTATGACTCTGCCGCCAGCTTTCCCGGCGGCCCCGATGGCGAGCTGCGACTGTGGCCCCTGCAGCTCATCTTCCACAACATCGGCTGGTATCTGATCTACGAAGAGGACTGCATCGGCCGCCAGGAGGGGTTGATCCGCAGTGAACGGCTCGATCGCCTCGCCCTGCGCCGCGGCGATGGCCAGCTGCGCCGATCCCCCCCCCAGCACCTGCGCTCCCTGCGGCGGGCGGAGCGGTTGTTGCACCACTGTGGCGGCATCTACTTCGGCGATGACCTGGAGGCCCAGTTGGCCCTGGCCAGCCCCTCCCCCCAGGTGCGGCAGGGGCAACTGGAGACCCTGCGGTTTAGCTGTACCCCCTGGGCCTTCGCGTTTCTGCGGGAGGGCGCCGGCCGCTATCCCCTGGAGCAAACCCGCTATTCCCTTCCCCTCAAGGGCGACCGGTGGTGGCACCATCCCAAGGCCCCCCATGTCCTTGCCGCCAACGCCGCCAGCGACAGCCACCCCTACCCCATCGAACTCGACCTGCCCCGTTGGACCGTGGCCGCCGACATCGATTTGCGCATCTGGTTGTTCAGCTTCGGCGCTGGCATTCGCATCGAACAACCCGAGGCGATGCGCCAGGAACTGATCCAACGCTGCAGCCAGACCCTGGCGGCCCAGGCGCCAACCCAGGCCGCCAGGGGTTCCGCCTTCGGCAATCGCCTGCGGCGGGATTGAGGCTGGCCGTTGCTCTGCCCCAGGTGGCATGGCCTGGTGGATGGGCGAGTGGAGACGCGGGTGTCGAGGCCGGCGCCGGTTCGGTGATGGCCGCCTACAACCGGGTCATTGGCTCCTGGTGCGGTGTACAGGCCGACCTGCTGGATTCGATTCTGAAGCAGCGCTGGGGATTCAAGGGCTTTGTGGTCAGCGATTTCTTCTTCGGCATTCAAGATGGCGTCGCCGCGTCGCTGGCGGGTTTGGACCTGGAAATGCCGTTCCCCATGGTGTTTGAGGGATGTCTCGCCGCGGCGCTGGCCAGCGGCGGCGAAGATCCCAATGCCGCCGCCAATCGCCGCACGGTGGTGGTGCTGATGGGCGGCGGCCTCAATGGGGGTTCGACATGGCGATCACCGATTTCGTGCAACAGCTTTTGGAACACCTCGGGGGTATCCAGAAGGCCGTGCACCAAGACCAGGGGCGGCAGGGTCGGGTAAACCTAGCAATGTTCCTTGATTCAAGCCGGACGCCGTTCGCTGCAAAGGGTCCGGCAAGGTAGTAGTCACTTCATCGGTTTTGGACGGTGTAGCAGTACCACGAGGTGCTGATCGCCACAGCCCTAGAAGTGGTCAACTGATCAGCAGAAGAACCACTGGCATCGTTATTACGCAAGCAATATAAGTTGCAATCGTAATAGCTGATGCCAATCCTCCATCCAGTCCGTAGCGAGCCCCGACCACTGATGCGATCAGCCCCGACGGCATTGCCGACTCGACAACTAGCACTGTTCGGTCCGGATTCATGATCCCGAAAAATTGGGCACCCAAATAGGCCACAAATGGTTGTAAAATCAACTTAATCAAGATCACGAGTATAATTAGCGGAAGAATGGCTTTTACGCGAAACGGTCTAAGCATTAGGCCAATGGTGATCGCCACCATCAACATCAATGAGCTGCCGATGACTTGAAGAAGCATATAGGCAAAAGCGATCACCGGTTGGCGCTCCGGCAGGTGGAGGAACGAAAGGATGATGCCAAGGACCATCGAAACGAATATGGGGGAGCTGAAAAAGGCCAATAACGGAGCCCACTGTCCCTTACCAGTTGCTGATTGATTGCCAAAAAAGATGGCAATGGCGACACCGATAACGAAGAATGGCATGGTCGCACCAAACTCGCCAATGATGACCGCATCATTTAAGGCATTCTGATTGCTTCCCATCATGTGCTGGATGATCGCGTAACCCAACGAAGATGAACTGCCGAATCCGGAAACCAAAATTAATGCCCCAAGCTTGGCACGATCAAGACGAAATATGTAATGCCCGATCACTCCACCCACGACGATGCAGATGATGATCGACGCCAACATGATTAAAGCAAGACGGAGGTCCCTTAACTCGAACGGATGACGCGATAAGGTTTCCAGAATCAAGGCAGGCAGAGCAAGATCTGTGACAAGACGAGAAAAAATTTCACGATGGTCGGTAATAAGAGTCCCGCGAAGTTTTAGCCAAAAGGTACAAAGAATTAGGGCTATGATAAGGGCAATTGATTGGATGAGAGTAACGACCTGGCCCATGGATTTTCAGCCATTGAAATTATTTATAACTTCAATTTAGCAGCACTCGGCAACAATGGCAAGCTTAAACGCGGACATTCAACATTTGTTAATTACTTTCTTTTCCACTGAAGTACCGGTGAAATGAAAAGTCGTAATCATTACATACACACCACGGCTGCTAGATGCCCTGCCAGGATGTGCCCTAGGGCAAAGCCTAATTTGGGTAGCGATGGGGATTCGCTTATTGGTAGAATTAAATTAACTGCTGAAGACATTCACAACGAATGAACCAAACGCCCTTGCTGATTTCTATGCCTCCCAATATGGATCGAGTGCAATGCGAAAATTTGGTGCATACACGACTTAAATTATGCCGCCACTGATGCAAGAGATTCAACGTGCCGCTCAAGAACTGCAGAACAGTAAGAAATAGCATGGGTCGCAGTGCTAGCTAACTCTCGATCAACCGGAGCAGCAACGGCGGGCCGCCAAGTTAGTTAGGGCCGATTGCTAATCCTATCCCACTTCCCACGCCAGCATCCGTTATATTTTCCATCGCTTCACGCCCGTCGATCACGGTGATGCCGCGGCTGCCGAGCTGCTCTGCCAGGAGCTGGGCGCTGATTCATTCAGAACTGGTGGTGTTCGCGCTGGGGAGGTCGGTTCGATTCAGGGAGCGATTGGCCATGATGAGAAAGGAAGCAAATGACGCCAGCTGGTCGGTGATTAGCTGGCGGTCCCGTTCGCAAGCGGATAGCCCTCGTCGCCCCAGCGGCTGAGGCCGCCGCGCAGGTTGGCCACCTGGCTCAGGCCGGCCTTGAGCAGCTGCTGGGTGGCGAGCGCCGAGCGGCTGCCGGAATGGCAGACCACCACCGCGGGTTTGCCCGTGGTGATCTCGCCGCTGCGGGCTTCCAGCTCCGGCAGGGGAATCCATTGGCTGCCGGCAATGCGGCCGTCGGGCCCCTCAAACTCCTCGGCGGAGCGGACATCGAGGATGGTGAGGCCTCCGAGGTGTTCGGCCACCCAGTCGGGCAGCAGCTCGGGTAGGCCGGCATAGCTGCGCTGCAGCGGCGCCCAGCTCACGGGCGCGACTCCGTCATGCGGCCTGCCGGAGCGCAGGTTGCCGGGCAGGGCCTCGGCGATGCGGCCCGGGTGCGGCAGTTTCATGTTCTCCATGTGCCCCACGAAGTCGCGTTCGGTGGCGCTGCCGCCGAGGCGGGCGTTGAAGGCCTTCTCCTCCGCCACCGAGGTGACGCTGCGGCCGGTGTAGTCGTGGCCGGGATAGAGCAGGCACGCCTCCGGCAGCGAGAAGATCTGCTCGGTGATCGAGGTCCAGAGGCTGTGGGCATTGCCCTGCTGGAAGTCGCAGCGGCCGCAGCCCCGCACCAGCAACGCATCGCCGGTGAAGGCCATCGCTTGGTCGTCGAGCACGAAGCTCATGCAGCCATTCGTGTGGCCGGGGGTGCTGCGCACCTCCAGATGGCGACCACCGAAGCTGACGCGGTCGCCATGCTGCAGCGGCTGGGTGACGTTCTCGGCGCCGACGGCAGCGGCAAGGGCGATCGCCGATCCGGTGACTTGCTGCATCAGCCAGCTGCCGGTGACATGGTCGGCATGGGCATGGGTGTCGAGGCAGGCCACCAGGTGGATGCCCAACTCACGGATCAGCGAGAGATCGCGCTCGTGCTGCTCGAACACCGGATCGATCAGCACCCCCTCGCCGGAGGGCACAGCGGCCAGCAGGTAGGTGAAGGTGCCGGTTGGGGCGTCGAACAGCTGGCGGAAGAGCAGGGCGCCGCCAGCGGCGGCCGCCTGCAACAGAGGGGGAGCGGAGGCGGCGACCATCAACGTGCTTGAACAGCTTTTATGAGTGTATACGCATACTGGCTAGCTGGTGAGCGGCGGGGCTCTGTCTGCGGCGACAGCCCGCCCACGGCCGCATAATGCTCTTATCGTCATACACCACTCATCATGGCTGCAGCCGGTTCGATGCCCAGTCCGCAGCTACTGGAGGAATTCAGCCAGTTCTTCCGCCTGATCAGCGAGCCAGCACGCCTGCAGCTGCTCTGTCAGCTCAAGCACAGCGGCTCCATGGACGTCGCCGGCTTGATCGAGGCCACCGGGTTCTCCCAGTCCCACATCAGCCGTCAGCTGGGCCAGCTACAGCGGGCCGGACTGGTGAGCTGCAAGCGCGATGGTGTACGCACCATCTGGAGCGCCGACAACGATCTCGTCGCTGATCTCTGCGCCCTGGTGCAGAACCGGCTCCGGCAACGCCTGGAGGCCCAGCTGCAGCGCCTGGCGGCCGGATGAGCGATCGCGAAGGGCTTGCTGCCCATAGGCCGGGCCGAGTCCCCTGCAGCTGGCCCCGATCCAGATCTGCAGCAGCCGGCAGGGTGTGTCGTGCTCGTTGATCTCGCTATGGACCGCTGCACTTCACCGGCCCGAAGCACGGAGGTGGTTCAGGCGGGAGATCAGATCAGCGATGGAATCGTCCTTGGCGGGCTGGGTTTTGTTGCTGACCAGCTGGCGGCCCACCACGTTGGCGCCGAGGTGGGCCAATTGCAGCCTCAGGGCTGTGAGCACGGTGTGGCCGCCACCGCCGGAGTGGGTGGCGATGGCCACGGGGCGACCATTGAACAGGATCCGGAAGTCATCGCCCTGCATCGACAACCAGGCGATGGCGCTGGTGAGCACCGGCGGAATGGAGCCGTTGTATTCCGGCGTGCAGATCACCCAGCTCGGGACGGCGACCAGCCGGGTCTGAAGCGCCGCCAATGCCGCTGGTGTGCCGGCCGCCTGAGCCCGGGGAGTGAACAGGGGCAGGTTGATGGCGGTCAGATCGAGCACTTCGCCGCTCTGGCCCAACTCGCGGGCGGCCGCCACAAAACGCTCCGCCAGCAGCAGGTTTTGGCCGTTGCTGGCGGCGATCACCAACACATCACAGCTAGGCATCGAAGTTGGCGTCATGGAGTTGCTCAAGCCAAGAACGTCCACCCTGCCCCTAAATGGATCGAAAACCCAAGAAAGATCAGTACATTCGAATTATAAATTCAAACTGCGGTTAGAGCCTGCACCCCAGCTGGATTTGGCCTTGGTCAAGCAAGCGGCCCAACCGCAACATCGCCGCCTGTTCAGCCCTGCTGAAGCGGCCCTGCTGGGCCAGCAGCCAGTCGATTTCAGTCTGGGTGATCACCCCGGAGTAGAGGCTTTCGATAAACAGCACGCCGGCAGTCATCGCTTTGTAACGAAGTTGTTACATCATGACGGTTCAGCGGGGCTGCTGCGAGGGCGCCGTCACCCGGCGCTTCACATTCCTTAACGAGGCTTGCCATGATCTCAGAAAGACGACTTCCCAATGTCCACCACCACGTTGATCGAACTGTTTGGGGGCTTCATGGCCGCCTGTTTCGCCCTGTGGCTAGTGACCGTGGGCATTCCCTCGCCCCGTCGCGCCCTTCATGCCGGTCTTGCCGCAGTGTCTCCTGCGGTGCTTGCCTATCTGCAGGGGCCTGGACGCCTCGCCTCGGTGGGTCTCTTGCTGTTGCGGCTGAGCGTCGGTGTGCTGATGATCCATCACGGCCAGGAGAAACTCGCCGATCCCCAGCAGTTCGCCAACACCTATGTGGCTTCGCTGCATCTGCCCTTCCCCCTGTTCTTTGCCTATGCAGCAGGTTTCTCGGAGCTGATCGGCAGCTGGCTGCTGATCCTGGGTCTGTTCACTCCCCTCGGTGCCCTGGCCTTGAGCGGCACCATGACGGTCGCTGCCTATCAGCACATCTCCACCGCCGGCCTCAACATCTACGTTTTGGAGCTGGTGCTGCTCTATCTCGGCGGCAGCCTCGCCCTGCTGTTGAACGGACCCGGTCGCTTTTCCTTCGATGCCGGCATGGTGCCCGCCTTGTTCCTTGATGCAAGCGCTGCCGACGCTGCGGATTCTGAGCCGTCTTCACCAACGGGTGCGGTGCTGATTCCTGTGCCGGTTCAACGGAATTTCTCCAACCAGCCCTGAACCACCCCCATGATCTTCGTGATAGCTCCGGCCACACAGTTGCCGAGCGGCTCCACCTGCCTGGATGCCCTCCAAAAAGCCCAGGCCGCGGGACCCTCCCTTGGTTTCGCCTTGCGGATCTTCAGCCGCGGGGCCGCCTATCCCGATCTAGCCCTGCTGCCGCTCGATGGCCGCCTCACCGGTGAACAACGCCGCAACAGCGACGGCACCCAGTTGCTCTGCGACGCCGTCGTCGTCCAAATCGAGCCCCAGCATCACTGGCTTGGGGTCTACGGGGCCGATCCTGACGATCCGTCAGAACTGCGCTGCCTCGATCGCATGGCTCTCAGCGAGCTAACCAATGACCCCTGCTGGTTCTACCCCACTCACGACGGAACCTTTCTCAGCTGGGAGCGGGACCTCGGCCTCAGCCTGCAACCTGGCTTGATTGTTGATTGTCCAGAGAGTCTGAGCCTGGAACCCTACGACCGCAGCAGGATCTCCGTGCTTTGGAGCCTGCTGGGTGACAACGCCAACCTCACATGTGTGGGCCTCACCTACGGCGGCCAGCGCCTCGACTGGCCGCTGCATTCGCCTCGCTTTGAACCCTTGGCGACCTGGGGACGGTTCAGGGTCGACAGCCAGGCCGATCCCAGCTTCGTCGTTGAGGATCGCCTCCAGGTCTTCCCTGCCCCACCGCTGACTGCCTGAGGCGTTGGTCAGGTGCTCTCAGCTTTTACGAAAAAGCATCTCAGTCTGTGGATCCCAAAATCACGTCGATCCAGGGTTGCGATGCGCCACAGCCCATGGTCCTGGGCCAACCAGAGCAGGAAGACATTGGCTAGGCGGATACAAAGACACCACCGTGGATTTGAAAAACACGGTATAGTCACGCTGGTTCTGATCACTCAGGTCAAACCAGGCCACCAAAGAGCTGATACCGAGGAGTGTTGCTCCACGGAAGCTGGGCTGGTGGATTGGAGGTGGAACAAGGCAAGGCGAGTCCCCCCTCTGCCAGCAAAGATGATACCTCTCTTTTAGTCGGCGGCGATGCGGGAACGCAGACGGCGACTGATGGAGAAGGCGGCAACCAGACTCAGCACAGGGAGAGGCCCCGGAACCTCCTGAGCTGCCGGCGCAGCCTGACCGAGCACCAGATTATCGACAGTTGCGAAGGCGGCTGGAGATCCAGCACCAGGCTCGATCACAAGCGAAGTGAATGGCGTGCCGCTGTCATCAAGCCAACCAAAGAAGTTGGTGGCAGAGCCGGTCACGACTGACTGGGCGACTGCGCCGGGGTTCGCCGTGACTGTGATGACGCGATTAAGAACATTGAAGCTGGTATCGGTATTAAAGAAATATCCACCCACGGCAGTAGGCGCTCCCGCCGTGAAAGCAAGTGTAAGGGGGGTGTTAAATCTGTTGGTAGAAAATACAACGGATCCATTCACGTTTCCAGTATACAAACCGCTTGTAGCAGTAGCATTGTAGGTATACCCAAAAATCGTTCTCGAAATCGGCGAGTTATAAAATCCATTCAAATCATTAAAATTGTCAGTTGACGAACTGGATAATGCGGCAAGGAAGGCATCGCGATCGGTGTACGTGGTGACTAATGCTCGAGCGGGAAGCGAGGCCGCAACAATCGATGACCCAATAATTCCGAAATGGATAATGGATTTGAGGAATTGCATGGTTTTTTAACCTCTAAAGAGTTTTTGCTAAGAGATCTTATCGGGGGGGGCAGCTTGTCAAGCCTTTACCAATCGAATTAGGGAGACTCTGGTAAACCCCTCCATCCGGCGCAAGAATGACCTTGTGATCGCAGATGTGGACTGGCTTCATGGGCGCCAAGCAGTTCGGGTTTGGTGATTACGAGCAATCCATGTCCAAAAAGCACACCAAACGCGAGCGCACGCTGCCTGGCTGAGATGGAGGCGGCTCCACCTCTACGAGGGCGAAACCCGAGTGCACCGGAGGCGAAAAAATGAGAAGCGGGAGCGGGATCCGGAGATGCACCAGACGCGGCCACCCTGGAAACCCGGCTGGAAGAGCTGGGGGTACTCAGGTCTTTCTCCAGACCAAGGGTCAGCAACGACAACCCCTACCCGCCATCCCTCGGCCATCGCGTACTCCCAGGCGAAGTCAATCCCCGCGCCATCTCCTGACAGGCGTAGCTGCACACCCACATAATGAATCCCCGCAGCCTGCTGCTAGCGGCCCGATCACCCTGGTAGGGCGGGCCCATGCCATCTTCGGCACTATGCAGAGCCTTGTTTGTGGGGACTGCGTGCATCTCCGCCTTGGCGTGTCGGTGGGGCTCAGGGTCGATGGCAACAACGATGGAACCTTCACAGATGCCTGTCCTGCACTTGCGATCAGCGACCATGCCGACAGTTCCGAGAGGATTGAGAAAGGATGGCCGCAGTGAGAACGGAAGGATGAAGGAAAGATGAAGGACTGGAGACCGATGCTGCTGCTAGTCCTGCTGGCCGTGCCCCTACCGGCCATGGCTGCTGATGTGCTTCGTGTGGGTGTTCTCGATGGCTCTCCCCCCTGCTCTGAGCAGCAGGCCAGCGGTCAGTGGCAAGGGCGTGCGCTGGATCTCTGGGAGCTGATCGCTCGCCGAGAACAACTGCCTTACGTGCTGAGGGGTTATCCAAACCCAGGCAGCCTGCTAATCGCCACCGAGTCGGATCAGGTCGACATCGGCGTCGGCTGCCTCACCGTTTCACCAGAGCGGGTGGGCCGCTATCGCTTCAGCCTGCCGTTTCAGGAGGAGGGCCTGGCCCTGTTGATCCCGACGGATCGCATTGCGGGCGGCCGCAGGTTGCTCCAGGCCGTTCTTCATCCGCAGTTGCTACGGGTGATGGCGGGCTATCTGCTGGTGATCGCTGTAATTAGCTGGCTGATCTGGCGCGACGAGCACCGTGGTGATGGCAGCGCGGGCAAGCGGGAGCAGTTGCGCCGGTATGCCCTGGTCTTTCAGGTTCTGGCTTCGGGACCGGGCACGAATGTGATCGTGACACGCACCCGTGGCCATGCCCTGGTTCTAGTCAGCTGGCTGGTGCGGATCATCGGAGCTTCGTTGATTGTGAGCACGATTACGTTGGAGGTGTTGCGAGAACCGCCGGCTAGCGGTTTTCAGCCCAGGTCGCTGCAGGATCTTGACGGGCGCCGAATCGGCGTGCGGCCAGCCAGTGTCAGTGCCCATCTCCTTCAACAACCACCCCTGGGTGGGCGGGTGCGTGTAGTGCTGCTGCCCAAGTTGGCTGCTGCACCCGCTTTACTGTTGGAAGGGCGTGCCGATGCGGTCCTCGCTGACGAGCAACAGCTTCGCCACATCCGCGAGCAAGCACCCCCAGCGCAGCGATCCCGTCTGCGATTAGCACTACAGGGCACGAACCGGGAATCGCAGGCGTTTGCCCTCTCCAAACGTCTTGACGCGAAGCTGGTGGAGCGCATCGATCGAGCGATTAGCCAGGCCAAACGCGATGGACTGGTGCCGTGAAAGCACCCAAAAAAAACCCCCTTCCGAAGAAGGGGGCCAGCAAGGACAACGAGTGCCGTTCCGAATCAACCGATGGCGGGTGCGGTCAGCGCCACGGGGGTGGCGGTGGCGGCGGCCAGATCGAGGGGGAAGTTGTGGGCATTGCGTTCGTGCATCACTTCCATGCCGAGGCCGGCACGGTTGAGCACGTCGGCCCAGGTGTTGATC
>Ga0114972_10002234_pt1 | contig 14475 bp, 10 predicted proteins | sample M_140807_EF_Meta_FD_87354 | JGI IMG/M metagenome (GOLD analysis project Ga0114972, IMG submission 87354) | Freshwater microbial communities from Lake Montjoie, Canada to study carbon cycling - M_140807_EF_MetaG | ecosystem: Environmental > Aquatic > Freshwater > Lake | place: Lake Montjoie... | reverse complement strand
TTTTTTTTTTTCTACCCGGATTAGGGTTAGGGTTAAAAAACTTTTACCATGTTTCGTACATTATTGCGCCCTCGAACACCATTTCTATCGCGTCGTTATAACACTTCCATACTTCTGGCTCCTATGCAACCGAGCGGAGGTCCTTGCTTGGTGCCGAATTTTGTGGTAAGCCTTCTGCTTTGTGAAAGTGGAAAGGGTTGCCTGGAGATGCCCTCCACGGCCCTTCCTCCTGTGCCTACCCCACCCTTTCTCCTCACTGATATTATTGATGAGTACGATAAGGTTTATTTGGATAGTTCTCCTATGCACATCCCTGAAGTGATAGAGGCACCTGAGCAAGGCTCTCCGCTTAGCAGGAGAGAGTGGGAGGAGCTTATGGAAGAAGAGACGGGGGTCGGCGAGCTCGCGAAACCCCCCTTATTTGCAGTTAAACGGACATTTCAGCCCAGTACTTTGCGTAAGAAAAGAAAACATGGATTTCTTTCAAGGAATTCCACCACGAGCGGGCGGAGGGTATTAGCCAGAAGGAGGAGCAAAGGGCGAAAGGCGCTTACCGTGTAGTCTTTCGCCCGTTGCCGCCACGTATCAGGCGCCCATCCGCAGCTCTGCATCCACTTTTCATTCCGATAAAGTTTATATATATATATATATACATTTTATTTCCTTTTAAAGTACACGTCTGCACTCTGGAAAGCTTCCAAGAACCTTGAGAAGCCTTGTTCTCTTCCCTGCCTCTATCACAGCCGAGGCAACCTTTGAATCACTAAAGTGCCCCTCAAGCTCCACGAAAAACACCCAATTCGCCTGTGGGGGTTTTCCTCCCCGCCCACCTAAACTTGCTGCCACTCTGGCCACCTCCCTGCCTGGGGAGGGCGATGGAGTTTCACTGTGGGAGAGGGGGGGGGGAGGGCGACGGGCTTCGCTTCACCTTGCAGCGAGTCCTCCAACTCTTCGCTAAAAACATCTGCAACGCAACGTAACCACGCTAGCTGCTGCACGGTGGTATTTCTCTTGTCAATGTGCGTTAAATTAATGTCCGACCTGTGGAAAACTTCCAAAACTTTGGCAAGGGCACCCGGGACGTCCTTGTCCAGGGAGAGAAGCAGAGATGTTTTATCCCGACCAGAGGGGGCACCTGCAGTTGAGGCCGTGGATCCTCGGGCGCAGAGCACCAAGAAACGGGTGACATTGGGAGAAACGTCCTGAATGTCTGTGAAAAGGCATGGAAGGTCATAGAGCCGAGCCGCCAAGGGGCTCCCAATAGCGGCAAGGCACTTTGCTCCTTCTGTGCCCTCTTTTTCATAAGCAGTGGAAACCATCTCCACAGCAGCGCTGGAGGAGGGCATTGGCACGAGGGTGGCTTGGGGGTACTGCTTTCCCAGCCAGCTTCGGCACTGAGCCAGGTCCTCAGGCTTCGAACGAATTTCTCGAATGTCAGAGGGTACAGCCCCCGGACACGTTATAAGACTATGCGACACACTCAACTGCACCTCTGCGCACACGGCTACCTTGTCTGCGAATGTCAACCAAGAGTCAAGGGTTTCCGCCACGGAGCCAACGATGGTGTTCTCAACGGGAACTAGCCCGTAGTCCACATTTCCGCGAGCGACTTCCTCAAACACACCACTTATCATTCGGAGATTCTCATAGGACACGGAGGAACCGAACTGTTTCACAGCCGCGTCGTGGCTGTAGCTACCAGGGGGGCCCAAGTACCCTATTCGCAGGGGTCGTTCAAGTGCAAAACTACCCGACATTATCTCACGGTAAATAGCCTCTATTGCTGAGGGCAGAGTTGGCCCACCCATCTTTTCATTTAAATTCAAGACGCGTGCTAGCACGGCCTGCTCCCTATGGGGCGCATACACAGGCGTGCCCTCCAGAGCCTTCCTCCTACCCACCTCACTCACCAAGTTTGAGCGTATGTTCAACAGCTTTATCAGTTGCTCGTCGACGGCATCTATCTCGCCCCTCAAAACTACTAGCTCACGTGGTGGAGCTAGTGACATCGGACTTCAATTTATCTTTCGGTGCACGGTATGACGTAATGAGGACGTTCTTGCAACGTTTTTTTGTTTTTTTTTGTGAGCAGTCTTTTTTTGTCCTTTGTGCCTCTTTGTACCGTCTCACATATTGGAAGAAAATGCATGGGCAGGGGATTCGTCGTTTTTTTTCATCGGAAGTTAGTCTGACGCTTTTATCAGGACTGGACAAAGGCACTGCTTTATTGCATTTAAGCCGCCCAGCATCGAAGAATGCGCTCGGACGACAAATGCTAAGTCAATTCAATAAGGCCCTGGAGGAAGTGCGAGGGGACGCAGGCGCCATTATCCGCGCCTTAGTAATAGTAAGTGAGGTCCCTGGCGTCTTTTGCTCCGGTGCAGACCTTAAAGAACGCGCTCTCATGAGTAAAGCCGAAGCAACCGCCTTTGTCCAAAGTCTGAGGTCAAGCTTTACCAGCCTAGCCAGCCTTCCTGTGCCGACAGTGGCAGCTGTTGAGGGTGTTGCTCTGGGTGGTGGTTTGGAGCTGGCTCTAGCCTGTGATTTTAGAATTGCTGCTTCTTCTGCCACCCTAGGTCTTCCAGAGACAAGTCTCGCTATTATCCCGGGAGCTGGAGGAACGCAGCGCCTCCCTAGATTAATCGGCCCAGCAAGAGCCAAAGAATTGATTTTTTCTGGGCGACGCATAAACGGTGACGAGGCGTTCAATATGGGTCTAGTGTGTCGCTCAGTTCCTACAGGTCAAGCATTAGAAAACGCAGTTGTGCTTGCACGTAGCATGCTCGGTGGCGGGCCAGTAGCGGTGCGTGCTGCCAAGGAGGCGGTGAATAGTGGTCTTGAGGTCGACCTTGCATCTGGTCTCACAATTGAGGCTTCTTGTTATGCCCAAGTTATACCCACAGCCGATCGAATGGAGGGTCTCACAGCCTTCCGGGAAAAAAGATTGCCCGTGTACAAGGGGGAGTGACAAGGATTATATATGCGGTAAAATGTTATATGCTAAGGCTTTATTGCGGGCTGGGGCTGGGAGTTCTATACCCCCCACCCTCCAAATTTTTTAAGCCAGTTGAAAAATATTTCGCTCTAACTTGCACACCGGGAGAAAGGGATGCAGTTGCCGAGAGGATCCGGTAGGATAGTCCCAGACTATCAGAGTCGTGGGGCAACGTGAAGGTAATGAGTCGCTTGTGCGTAACTCTCTCGAACTGGTCTCTCGCGCGTTTATCTACGTGAGGGCTTCGAAGAACTGTGAAGAGCTCACGCTTTTTAGGTAGAAAAGCTTGCGATGGACGGGACAGCCCGTATGCCCTAAATCTATCGGTAAGCAAGAACACGTAGCGGTTCAAATAAAACTTGTGATAAGCTTTCAAGTGAAGCTGGATGCGAAGAGTCTCTGGCGTACTAGGGGCCCCGTGGTTCGGAAAATAGAGACCCATGGCTGGTAATTCCATGAGGGAAATCGGGGTTACTTTTGCTTCTGCTGGTGGATTTGTAGAGGTTGGAGTATTTCTGACGGGTGTACTGGTCTGTTGAGGCTTACCCTTGGCGGGGGAGGCAGGGGAGCTTGAAATACCACTTTGAGATCTCTTTGGAAAGCTAGCAACAATGGATGAGAGATGGAGAGGAAGCAACTGGGCAACTTTAAAAAGCTGGGAAAGTTTAGGAGCAGTGAGCATGTCGATTTACTTTTTTGAGAGTTTGCACACAAGAGAAAACCGGTAGGACCTGGGTAGGACTAATTTGGGGTAAAACCAAACGAGGACCCCCCCCCGTATTTTTTGCTACCATGTCAGCTTCAGAGAAAATTGCCACCCTAACAGCAGAGCGTGCACAGCTCATATCAAGTTCGTAAATTTCTGCCTTCCCTTTTCTCTTCTTAAATCCGATTCCTTAATCTTTCCGCACAATTTCTCGCTTTTCCCTCTACTAGCTCTCGAGTCAGAACGTGCAGCTAAAAGGCAGGTCACAGAGGAGTTGGGCACAACTCGCGCTAAATTAGATGAAATGGTTAAACAATATGGCTCTGCCTTGGGTGCAGGCCGTGACATGGAGCGTTATCAGATGGCTGCTTCAAAGGCAAATATTGCCGCCGCTGCTGCTAAGGAGGAGCGGGATAAAGCCAAGGCGGAAGCTCGCGAGGCCACTGAAATTGCCGCGAAATTGCGTTCCGAGCTAGTTTTAGTCAAAGAGGAGGCCGAGAGGCTTTTGGCAGCGGAAAAAATTGCATCGGCTGAGGCCCTCGCAGCTCTCAAAAAGGAGGCACTGATGGAAAAGGAGGCAGCCCTCACTCAACTAGCCTCTGAGGCCCAGTTAGCTGCAGACGCACTAAAAAAACACTACGAAGAAGCACTAGCAGTCAGAGCACAGGAGCTTGTGGATTCTAAAAATGAAGCGGCTACGGCTTTGAGTGCCCACGTAAGGACTGCGTCGGAGGAGGCTGAAAGCCTTAGGCAAGCATTGTTGAACAAAGGGAAAGAGGCAGAAGCAAATGCAGCAGACGCAAAAGAAGCTGCTGAAAAATACCTCCAGGCTGAGCTTGCTAAACTTTCCGCCAAGGCTGACGAAAATCTCGATGCGGCTTTAAAAACTGCTGCGGATAAGCTGGATTCTACCAAAGCGGCGTTTGAGGAGGCCCTGGGTAAGGCCACTGAAGAGGCAAAAGCTGCTCGTACGGAAGCCCAAACTCGGCTGGATGCGGCCCTCGCTGCAGCTGCCGCTGAGCTTGAGAGTGTGAAGGCGTCAGCCTCTGCTGAATCCGCCAAGGCAGCTTTGGACGCAAAGAAAGCTCAAGAGGAGGCCCAGGCCCGGCTGGACGCTGCCATTTCTGCATTGCAAAAGGAAGCACAGTCTCGGTTGGATGCGGCCCTCGCTGCAGCTGCCACTGAGCTTGAGAGTGTGAAGGCGTTAGCCTCTGCTGAATCCGCAAAGGCAGCATTGGACTTAAAGAAAGCTCAAGAGGAGGCCCAGTCTCAGCTGGATGCGGCCCTTGCTGCAGCTGCCGCTGAGCTCGAGAGTTTAAAGGCGACATCTGTAAAGGAAGCTTTGGATGCGAAGGAAGCTCAACGGGAGGCCCTTGCTGCATCTGCAGCAGAGCTCGAGAGTGTGAAGGCGTCAGCCTCCGCCGAATCCGCCAAGGCAGCTTTGGACGCAAAGAAAGCTCAAGAGGAGGCCCAGTCTCGGCTGGATACGGCCCTCGCTGCAGCTGCAGCAGAGCTCGAGAGTGTGAAGGCGTCAGCCTCCGCCGAATCCGCCAAGGCAGCTTTGGACGCAAAGAAAGCTCAAGAGGAGGCCCAGTCTCGGCTGGATGCGGCCCTCGCTGCAGCTGCAGCAGAGCTCGAGAGTGTGAAGGCGTCAGCCTCCGCCGAATCCGCCAAGGCTGCTTTGGATGCAAAGAAAGCTCAAGAGGAGGCCCAGTCTCGGCTGGATGCGGCCCTCGCTGCAGCTGCAGCAGAGCTCGAGAGTGTGAAGGCGTCAGCCTCCGCCGAATCCGCCAAGACAGCTTTGGACGCAAAGAAAGCTCAAGAGGAGGCCCTGGTCCGTCTGGACTCGGTCATTTCTGCCGCGGCTATCGATCGCGATAGTCTTTCAACTGATTCTGCTGCAGCCAAAATCGATTTAGAGTCAACAGTGTCCCGACTCACTTCACTTCTTGAAGTTTCTCGTCGGGAGACCGATATTGCTCGTAAAGGGCTTGCTGATTCTCTCACCAAGGCATCTAACGATGTCGAAACCGCCATTTCTGAAAGCAACTCTCGCTCTGAGGCCGCCGTCCTTTCAGTGAAAGAGGAGCTTTTGGCTAACTTTGCTTCGAAGGAGGCATCGTTTAAATGTGAGATTGATTCCTTACGGGAAAGTCTTTCTAGCGAGTTGGAAATCTGTCGTGCTTCTTTAAACGAGGCTCTTGCGGCCAACGAAGTCCTAAAACGGGATTTAGCGGGGAGAGGGATGTCTACCTTGGCTCCTCAAGAATTGGAAGGAACTCCCGCAGCACATTCAGCTCCCTCCTCACTTCATTCTTTGCCCCCCGACTCTATTCCTGGATCGCCGGACGTGGCTCTTTCAAACAACAACCCCACTTCGACCGTTGACGCCGAGTCTCTCACCGCCGTAAATGCCCAACTCCTTGCTCACCGGATCAGGTTGGAAAAGGAACTGGAGGCTACTAAGGCCGAGGTAGCCTCGCTTCGCCGTGCTGCAGTGCAAACGAATGACCCAGGTTTCTTTTCAAATGGTGCTCAAACTTCTCTCAAGGATGAGACTTCCCAGTCCTTGCCTTCAGAACAGTCAACTCTTCCACCTTTTAATTCCGTTTCTGGGAAAGTTGCGGAGGGCAGTAAGGGATCCCTTGAGGCTCTCTGGGCAGGGGAAAGAAGTAAAGTGGCTTCCCTGGAGCAGGAGCTTGACGCTTTGAAAGCAGAAAAATTCCACGCCGACGAAGAGGCCGCTAGAAAACTTAGAGAAGCTCTGGAATTAAGGAGCGGGGATAGTAACTCTAAGGCTTCGTTTGATGCCCACCTGGAGGCTCTCAAGTTTGCACACGGTGCTGAATTAGGGATGCTTAAAGAGGAGTGCAGCGCCGCACAGAAGAGAGCAGTGGCTCTCAAGGATGAGCTGGAAAGAGAAAAAGCAAATCACGAGGATGCAGTTAGCATGAGACTCTCTGCTGAGCAAGGCGTAGAGGAGCATGCAGCCTACATATTGGTCCTCAATGAAAAGCTGGAGAAACTCCGTACAGAACTCAGCGATGCCCTTATTCGTGCTTCTTCTGCAGAGGATGTTTTAGCTAGTGAAAAACAGGCTTCCGATTTGACGTCAGCTTTTCTCAAAGACTCGGCAGAGAAAGTGCGCGCCCAGTCAGAGTTGGCGCTCTCCGAATCTTCTGCTAAGGCGCGAGACGAGCGTGAGCTCTTGGAACGTGAATTAGCGGAGCGTAGTGCACGATTGGCTGGTGTAGCTGAGGACCTTCAAGAACTCGGGAAACTTAGAGTTCAAGTGGGGGGCTTAAGAGAAGAGGTTGAGATACTTCAGGTCCGGCTTCAGGACGTTAGCGAGGACAAGGAGAGTAAAAGCGCACTCCTTGTGGCTGCAAGCGAGCGAGAGTCTGAGATGCGAGCTGAAAAGAACAGGCTGGCAAAACAATTGGAACAACTTGAGGCTCGCTTTGAGGCACTGGAAAGCACTCTAGCCTCCGCCCAAACTGCTCAAGCAGACCTTGTTCTCTCTCGTATAGCGAACAGCGACCTTATCAAAGACGTAGCACGACTTAAGGAACAGATTGCCACCGTTCAGGCAGATGCAGTAGCGGAGCGCAACGCCTTCTCCGCCGTCGAGGAAGAGCTGAAAAGAGCCAGGGATAAAGCTTGTTGCGAAAGGGACGATGCCGTCGCCTCTTCAGCCGCCGAGATCGCTAAGCTACAGGAACAGTTCCGGGAAGAGAAGCGCGTGGTGGAAGGACTCACACAATCTTACTCTAAGGTGGTCAGCGAGATGAATGGGGAGAAGGGTACCTCTGAAAATTCTGGGGGCGATGCAGCAGTCCCATTCGACCCTGCTTCGCTTGACGCAAAATCTAAGGAGGCGTTTTCCTCCCTCGAGGAAGATTTAAGTGTTTCGAGATGTAGTCTCAGCGAGGCTCGCCAACTGAACGAAGCTTTTGAAGCCACCATTAAAGTGATGCAGGAGAAGCTTAAAGAGCTGAATGAGTTTAAATTGGAGCTCGGGGCGAGAGCAACTCACGCAGAGGCAGATGCCAGGCAGCTCAAACTAGACCTCACTAATGTTAAAGAGGCCAGTGTACGTGCTCTGGAAGACCTTCGGAGTAGTGCATCCGAAGAAAAGAGAAAGTATATGGAAGAGCTCAGTGCTAATCTGGTGGAACCCCTAAAAAAGCAAAAGGATGACGCCTCGCTTGCTCACAGACAGGCCCTCGAAGAACTCAGACAGTGTCTACAAGGTAAAGAGGACGAGGTCGTGTACCTGAAAGAAATGCTTGGAGACCATGGGAGAGAGTTGAGGAAGTCTAGGGCTCAATTGAGCGTTTACTACGAGGAGGGGAGGAAGGGTCTTGAGCGAGAAAGAGAACTTATTTCAGAGATGGACGCCCTTCGGGAGCTCACGGGTCAAGTTGTGAAGCGCCCCTCTACTTCGGTAGCCTCTAGCCCTTCCTCCTTAACGAATCCGGTCGATCCCTCCTCTACCCCAACCACCTCCTTCGGTCTAAGTGTTTTTGAGCGCCCCCCCCCCGTGCTTGTTAGCGACAGATTTTTGAATACCACTGGTTCCCCTCCATCACCAGTCTCTGGGTCAGAGTTGCAAAGGAGCCCCACAGCCGGCCATGCCTCTTCCCCCTCCTCTGCCACTGCCCAGGAAAAAGTCAACTCACCCGGAAAACCGGCCCCTTCCCTCCCTCTCACTGCATCATCAAACTCAAACTCGTCGGCTAAGTTTCTATCGCCAGTGGCACCTGGTGGAAGGGAGGACATCCCGCCACTCCCATCCAGTGCAGGTGGGGAAAGCGCCACAAGGAGCATTCGAGCTTCCTCTCTTGGTACTGATGGCATGCTGAGAAATTTCGGAGTTCGGCGAGCGGCTGTTCTTGGGGAAGACTCTATGGTAAGCAGCATTGGCCCAGGTGGGATTGGGGGGGTCGGGGCCACTGGACAAAACAACTTTTCAAGTTTACCATCATCCCCGCCCTACCAAATAACCCCAGCACTTCCATCCTCCCCTGTTAACCCCCTTTCCTCCACAAATGACTCGACTGTCTCTTCTGCAGGCTCTGCTTCCGTCGAATTGGGAGAATCTGTATCAATATCCTCTTTTCACCCCTCCTCAACTCTGGCCCTTGAACAGGCCCGTGCCCTTCGAAGCGCCCTCGATGTATCCAACAAGGCCCTGGAGGAAAGCGAGGCAACCGTGCAAATGCTTCGGGCTGCTTTAGAGTCCGCCAATGTCTCGACGACGAGTAAAGTAGGCGCAGCTGAGCTGTCCGAAGTTACCGTCAATTCCTCTCCTCGTGTGACTTCAGATGAATCGACAGTGCAGGGCATAACCAAAATTGTGACAGTCATGCGCAACGAAAAAACTGAGCTCGAAGGCCGCCTCTCCACCGAGCTAAAAGCGAAGGCCTCGTTGGAAGCTAAGTTAGAGGAGGCACTCGCTCGTAAGGCCCCAACCCTTTCCTCCACGAGTGAACGCACCCGGGAGGAGATTGCCTCCCTCAGGACTGAGGCGCACTCTCTCCGTAAGGAGGCAGAGCTTGCAAAGCGTGAAACTCAACTGGTAAAGGATGCGAGTGCCAAGGAGGTGGCTGTTAGTAAAGCATCTGTTTCATCTTCCCAACTAGCTCTGAAGGAGTCCGAAGAAAAGCTCGCCTCTGCGCTCTCAGATTCTATTCTCAAGACTAAGCTCTTAGACGACATTAAGGCCTCCCTGGAAGCCACCTTGGAGGAGACCATGGCAAAACTCGAGGGGGAGAGAAAATTGAACGCCGAGCTTGTAGCCCAAATCGCCGACATTAAGGTATCGAATGACCCAGAGGAGTTCAAGCGCCGCGTGGAGGACGTCGTGAAGAGTAGGCTGGCTGGGGAGGTGGAAAAACACACATGCAAGCTGAACGACGAGATGATGGCTGTCTTCCAAGACGCTAAAAAAGACAGAATGCTTGCATTCGAGAAAGAACAGCAGGCAACTAGAGCTGAGGCGGATGCTGTAGCCTCCAAGGAGTCAGAAAAGATGGCTCTTGAGGCTGCCGCCTCAGCGCTCCTCGAGCGCGATGCAGCCTTAGCAGCTGCGGCGGAGGCAGCAGCAAAGTTTTCTGCCCGAGAGTCCGAGGTATCGCATAGCAAGGATCAAGCAGAGGGCGCCTTATTGGCACGAACACAGGCGCTGAAGATCGCCTCGGAACACAAGGCTGCCATGGAGGCTTCTCACCGTGAAAAGGAAAAGGCGGAAAAGTTGGTTAAAGAGGCGGAAAGGGCTAGGCGAGTGGCCTTGGACGACAACGCTACCCTTCAAGCTAAGCTTGATGAAATCATGAGGTCCAAAGCCGCCGTGTCTGCAAAGGCGGGCGACGCAGAGACTCTTCGTCGGGAAGTAATGAACCTTAAATTAGACCTAGAGAGGGCAGGGAAGAGCGCGGCGGCCGCGGCCTCCGAGATAGCAGATGCCCGGCGTGTTGAGGATCTGGCAAAGGATGAAGCCATAAAATTAGCGGAGGAGGTCGAGTCAATGGAGAGTGAACGAGACAAGGCCTTGGAGGAGAAAGCTGAGTTGGAGCGTTCGCTTGCCTCTACGCTTGCCTCTCTACTCCAGGCTCAGAGTAGAGCTGAGATCTCTGAGAAGGAGGCATTGGCCGCTCGAGCTTCTCTTGAGCTCGGTCGTAAGGAGACTGATGCCGCCAAGCAGGGTAAACTGGAGGCCGAGAAGCGTGCCCGTTCTTTACTTGACAAGGAGAGTGAGGCAAATACGAAGTTGGAGGAAGCAAGGAAGCTTTCTGGGCAAGTCAAGACACTGGAGGTAGAGCTTGGGCGGGCAAAAAGGGACATAGAGAAAGGAAAGAGCGATCTGGAGAAGGCAAAATCTGATATAGCGGAGGCTGTAAAAGCTAAGTTAGCCGCAGAGTCAATCATAGAGCAGGCTGCGAATGATGTTCTTGTTGCTGTCGCGAAAAAAGAGGAGGCTATGGAAGCCACCGCTGCAGCCCTTTCTCGAGTGGAGGATCTCGAGAGAGAGAGAGATGACGCAAAGGCATCAGCGAAAGCAGCAGAAACTTCTTTGCTGGAGGCAGCCATACCCGATAAACTCGCTGCCATGGAGAGCCTTAAGGTAGCTATGGCCACCTTGAGGGCAGAGAAGGAGGCAGGGGACAAAAAGGTACGAGGTGCAAACGATCAGCTGGCTGCCGCCAATCAGCTCAGGGAAGAGGCAGCCTCTCTCAAATCTCGCACTCTTCGTGCTGAGCAAGAGGCTTCTCTGAGTAAAAAGGAGGTTTCTAGGGCTGAGGAGGCGAAGATAAAAGCGGTAGAAGCACGTGAAGCTGCTCATCTCGAGGCCTCTAACGCTCTGAAGAGAGCTCTTGAGGCAGAGGCTAGGGCCAAAAGCGCAGAGGATGCCGCCTCACTCGCAAAAAGTGAACTCGAGAAGGCTCTGAAAGGCAAGGCAGGGGAGCTGGAAGCTGCAGCTCAAGTTGCTCGTGCTTCTTTGGACGAGTCAAGATCTGCCACAGAAGCGGCAGTTGATGAGGCCAGGAACCTATCCACAGCCCTGGATAGTACGAAAGTCTCGCTTGCTGCAGCCACGGAAACAGTGGGAACTCTTAAGGTGGAGTTGGAAACCTGTAAAAAAGAGATAGAAACAGCTAAAGCTGAGAAAAGGCAGAGCGACAAGCGATTGCGAGAGCTTATGGACACGCAGGCGGAGGCCAACGGGAAGCTTGAGGATGCTCGGAAAGTGGCTGGCCAGATAAAAAACCTTGAGGGTGACTTGGTGCGAGCGAAGAAGGACGTAGAGAGAGCCAGAGGTGATGCGGAGAAAGCAATCGCAGAGGCCACTGCCGCAAAGGGGGCTATGGGTTCGTTAGAAAAAGAGAAAGCAGATGCTCTTGCCCTCGCCCAGTCCTCTTCAACCTCTGTGGATGAGCTGAAGGCGGAACTTGCCTCCGCCCTCGCAAAGGCGAGCGTCGCCGAAAACGAAAGGGATGCCATGAAGGCCACCCTGGACACTTCGGATGCCACAAAGCTGACCAAGTCTGAAGAAAGGGTGGCGGCCCTGCTTGCAGAGGCGGTCATCCTTAAGGCGGCAAAGGACGAAAGTCACAAGAGATGCCAGCTTGCAACTAGCTCCCTCGAGGCCAAGTCAGAAGAAGTCATGAAGCTCAAGGGGGAGCTTAGCAAATTAAAGGATGAGCTCAAAGCAAAGAAGTAAATTTTTATAAAAATTATTAAATAAATGGCTGACTTGTGTGAATAAGCAGAAATTTCATAAACGAAGTCCGTACCAAATCGTGTACCCCCTCTAGAAGGACCCACCCGTCTGTTTCGCCATGGAATCAATCTGCGCACCATCGTCCATTTCTAGATCGTGGGGGGAAGAATCTGCTTGTATCTCTTCCCCCTCATATTGAACTAACAAGGAAAATTGCGAAATGTGTGCATGTAGTGGTGAGGGGGAAGAAGGGGGGGCGCGACACGCCCGACAATACACGAAACATACATTTAACGCTGTCAGGGGCAATCGATCTACTGGTATAATAGGCGCGGAAAATTTTTTCGAACTTCGTACCGCGCTTAACCTTAAGTTTCACGGGATTGTTAACTCCAGCCGTATCGACGATTGCTATGGGGTGTGGGAAGGAAGGTGGAATGAGCTTACGAGATGCACACGGTAAAATACAAAACTTAATACATACTTAATGTTATTTGCTGTTCAGCAGGCTTCACGTCACTCTCAGCCATTGCTCCTTCCTTCGCTTTTTCCTTCTTTTACTTTCATATGTCACCGGTTTTTTACTCCCTTTGTTAAAGAGTTGGCAATTGACACAATCAACACAACATGCCTTTTCTGTTTTACTTGAGCTTGAGCATTCTTGTATTATCGATAAATACAGAAGTGAATTCGAATTCTTTGGGTCTTATAGCGACTGGAGTTTCTTATAGCTCGGGTGCTAGTTCTACTCTCTCTGTTTATTTCTTGGAATTGTCCTCGGGCGTTTTAACTCAGACCTCAATACCAAGCGCTCAAACTAATGAGCCCTTTGATTTTTCGTGGGGTGGGCTTGGAGGTGGGTCTAGTGTTTCATTATCTGCTTCTAGTGTTTCATTATCGGCTTCAGAGTTTTCAGCGATGGCGCTCGTTGATGGTGGTGGCACCATGAGTATGGCGTACGGTGTGAGCTCCTCGATGGCGACTCTTGTGGACACCGTAGATACTGGAACGCCCCTTGGCTCTGTTTGCGGCGACAGTATTTCAGGTATCTGGTACCTTGCTCGTTATTCCCCTCGGGTGTTTGCAGTGTATGGGGGCATCACCTTTCCCCTTCCCGAGTTCCCTGGACCACCTGCGGGCCTGGGAGGCGTGATTCCCCCGCCAAATCCCAACCTCGTCCCTCGTAAATGCCTTTCTCTGTCTGGTGTGCTGTATATATCGTATGAGGGTCGGGCAGAGGGGGGGGGTGATGTGTCATTTGCGGGGATAGTCGCCCTACCTCTTCCGGAAAGTACAGAAGCTGCGCAGACTTTTCTTCCACTGCTTGACTCTTCCTCATGGTCCCACGTAATCGCTTTCAATATTTTTGAGACTGGGGTGAATGTGGGGGGATTTGCCTTCGATCCATCTGGACTGTCATTGTGGGTGGCTCTAAGTAGTGGGATCTTAGCCAGTTTTTCACAGCAAACGACTGGTGGTACCTTGGTAAGAGGTGCTGACATTTCATGCCCTCTGATTGGGGAACAGCTTTCGTTTGCTCCTTACTCTACTAGTGCTAATGTATATTCAGACGTTGCCGTTTCTCCAGACGGGGGTTTCCTTGCAATCGCCAGTGCTCGGGGCCTTTTAAACGTTGAAGTGGCTACTTCTGTTTGCCGAGACCCGTGGACTCCTCTGCTACCCAATCAGGTTATGTTGCACGGAGTTTTCTTTACAGGGGCGGGTGTTGCAGGTGGCTCTGGGCCCGGGCTAACAAGTCCGTCCTCGTCGTACTCCTCTACGCCGACTGCCTCAGTGACCCCAAAGTCAACCTCCTCACGCTCAGCCACAAGAACTCGCACGCCTAGTAGGACTAGAACTTCTTCTCCTACACCAACAATAAAGACTAGTATAACCTCGACCCCTACCCTAACGTCTACTTCATCATCTTCCAAAACCCCCACAAATTCCCTTAGCTTCACTCCTACTCCGTCTTTATCTGTCTCGGGCTCAATCGCCTTTTCCTCATCGATGCCTCACTCTGACTTATCTACCTTTACCCCTACCTCTTCACCCTCCATCACTGGGACATTGACTTTAAGTGGCACTCCCACCTTTCTTCCTGCAGGATTCACCAGTATAACGACTTCTTCTGAATCTTCTTCGTTGACGTCTTCCTTCACCCCCACCCCCTCCAGTACCCTTCAGGAAACCCCCACTGACTCTGTCACATTGTCTTCCACAGTCTCATGTACGGAGTCCTCAAGCCCCTTACCATCCACTTTTTCCAGTCTGACTAGCTCCCCTACCATATCTTCTAGTCTGACTAGCTCCCCCACCATATCTTCTAGTCTGACTAGCTCCCCCACCATATCTTCTAGTCTGACTAGCTCCCTCACCACTTCTTCCAGCCTGTCTAACTCCCCCACGACTTCTTCCACATTTTCTAGCACCCCCACCACTTCATCCACTCTGACTAGCTCCCCTACCACTTCATCCACTCTGACTAGCTCCCCTACCACTTCTTCCACTCTAACTAGCTCCCCATCCACTTCTTCCACTCTAACTAGC
>Ga0114972_10002233_pt1 | contig 14476 bp, 3 predicted proteins | sample M_140807_EF_Meta_FD_87354 | JGI IMG/M metagenome (GOLD analysis project Ga0114972, IMG submission 87354) | Freshwater microbial communities from Lake Montjoie, Canada to study carbon cycling - M_140807_EF_MetaG | ecosystem: Environmental > Aquatic > Freshwater > Lake | place: Lake Montjoie... | reverse complement strand
CGGACCGAGCTGGCAACACCAGCGCGGGTTCCAGCGATTTCAAGGTTATTGTGGACAAGCAGGCTCCTGAAGCGCCGAGCATTCTGGGTGTAACGCCCGAGAAGGGTACGGGTGGGGAACACCTGTCGAATACCCGTGCGCTGGTATTAAACGGCAAGTCGGAGGCTTTGAGCAAGGTAGAGCTTTATCTGGGTACTGTTCTTTTGGGTTTCACCCAATCGGACGCGCAGGGGAACTGGAGTGTTGCCCTTTCGACACAGTCCCAGTCTCTATTAAGCGAGGGTTTGCAACGCTTCAGCGCAAAGGCAACCGACCTTTCGGGAAACATTGGCGCCAAATCCGAAGACTTTGTAGTTACGCTGGATCTGACTGCTCCCGGAAAGGTCCAACTGGATGCCAGTTTGACGGGGATCATCGGAACAGGTCCTGAATTTGCAGATGGGATGTTGGCGGGCAAGAGTGCGGTAGTTCTGTCTGGTCAGGGAGAAACTGGCGCCAAGGTGAAAGTTCTTTTTGATGGGACAAATGTTGGCGAAGTCCTGGTCAGCACCACAGGCAGGTGGACTCTGCCAATTGATTTGGCTGGTAAGGCTGAAGGTTTGCATGACCTTGTTGTGTCCCAGTCGGATCTTGCGGGGAATCAGGGTGAAACCCGGACCTTCAAGCTGACATTGGACACGCAGGCTCCCGAAGCTCCCAAGCTTGTGGGTATTGATCCTGATACTGGGACCTCAGCTACTGACCGGGTGACATCAGCCGGGTTGTTTGTCATAAGCGGCACTGCGGAAGTGGGTTCTGTGGTGAAGGTATGGCTTGCTGGCGAAAACATTGGGCAGGTAACTGCCGACAACGCTGGTGGCTGGAAGTTTTCCCCTCCGAATGCACTTGGTTCTGGGGAGTACCTTTTCAGCGCGACCTCGACGGACCGCGCGGGGAATACCAGCGGCAGTTCGAGCGAGTTCAAGGTCATTGTGGACAAGCAGGCTCCTGAAGCGCCGAGCATTCTGGGAGTAACGCCTGAGAAGGGTACGGGTGGGGAACACCTGTCGAATACCCGTGCGCTGGTATTAAACGGCAAGTCGGAAGCTTTGAGCAAGGTAGAGCTTTATCTGGGTACTGTTCTTTTGGGTTTCACCCAATCGGACGCGCAGGGGAACTGGAGTGTTGCCCTTTCGACCCAGGCTCAATCCTCCCTTATCGAAGGATCACAGAGCTTCCGTGCGAAGTCGGTGGATGTTGCAGGCAACATTAGTGGGGATTCGCAAGAGTTCCTGTTGATATTGGATTTGACCCCGCCGAATCGACCCTTGTTTGTCGGAATTGACAAAGACACCGGTAAAGCCAACGATCTGCTCACGAGTGATGAAAAGCCTCTCCTGATCGGACAAGGCGAACCCAATTCCACATTAAAGGTCTTCCTTGAAAGAAATCTAATTGATTCCTTGCGTGTGGATGGTTCCGGTGTATGGAAGTGGCAATTGCCTGTGTCCCTGGCGATTGGCTCGAATTCTTTCACATTCCTTTCCGTGGATGCCGTTGGAAATCAGAGTGAATTAACGGATCCTGTTCTGGTCCAATATGATCCCCGAGCCCCCAAAGTTCCCGTGATTGATGGGATATCCGGTAACAACCCTGTATTTGGAACAGAAAACTGGCCCGGGTTTGTTTCGGGAACGGTGTCGAACACGAACCTTGACCCTGAGATGGGGTCTGTTGATTTGAATATATCGGACACCACCACTGGCCTTTGGTTTGATGGCACCGAATTCAGGAGCACAACGCCGGTAACCCTGCAAGCGACAATCACAAAGGTTTCCACCGGTATCAACTGGCGATTGAATCTGCCAATTTCCAAATTGATTACTGGTCATGAATTTAACCTGAGTGTCAGATCTGTTAGCCTTGCGGGCGTTAACTCGGAACTGGCGACAACCACTTTCCGGTGCGATACCACATCGCCAACAGCGCTGATAACCAGAGGCAATGATGCGGGATTAGGTGGCAACCTTGGTCCCATACTGGTCAATGTTCATTTTTCGGAACCCATCAAGGGATTCGATGCAAGTTCGGTCAAGCTTCCAGACGGTGTGCAACTGGTCTCGTTCACGGGGGCGGACGACACTTTCGAGGTGACACTTAAAGCATTGAAAGAAGGAATTTATTCGATCACATTGGATGGAAACGGGGTCAAGGACGGAGCGAACAACCAGTTTCAATCGGAATCGTTCACGATTTATGGTGATGTGGCAAACACGCCTGGCCGCGCATTTGAGCTGGTTCTTTCACCTGCTGGAGATGCTACATACCAGGGAGAAATTGCATCTGCGACAGATGAGGACTGGTTCCTGTTGCCTTTGACTGACAATGGTCTCGAGGTTCGGCTTTCGGGAGCCACTTCGACTCTGGTGATGGAATGGTTTGACAATTCAGGCAATCGTTTGGCTGCTGAAACCGCGGTGCCAAATGGAGCAGGGGTCCTTCAAATTCGTCCGGCGGGCGAATCGCGCTATTTGCGAATTACAGGATCTGCAACCTCTGCTTACACTCTTTCTCTGAACACGATTGCCCCGACGCCTGACTATCAGGGAAACACTTTCGCCACGGCGCAGCTCATCAGCATCAATAACGATCTCCTTGCGACGAACGGCGATCGTACCTCGTTGGCTGACCTGGAATTTATCCGGTTTGTGGCGAGTCAAACAGGTTGGGTAAGCGCCATCGCCGCTCCCGGCCAAAATAGTTCCATCCAGGCGCGATTGGTCGTGTTTGGGCAGGATGAAAATCTTGTGGCCGTTGGTTTGTCGTCGGGGGTCGGTGGTGGGGACGAATCAACGGTCCGTTTTCCCGTGGTGGCCGGTCGCACCTATTACCTAAGGGTCGACGGGGAGGTCGATAGGCAGGGGTTGGGTGGCACGGGAAAATGGGTGTTATCCGGGACATTTACCCAGGATGTGGCCGCCGCGACCGCAGAGACTGGTACCGGGGCCATTTACGGACTTGGCGCAAGCGGCAAAGTCTCTGTTCGTGGAGCAATTGACATTCAGGGTGACGGGGACCTGATCAATTTCCAACCCACTGTGTCAGGAACTTACCTCATACAGGTCACGCCGCGAATCAAAGCGACGGATCTCGTGCCGGGAATCCGAATTCTGGATGGGGACCTCAAAACAGTTACCGAGGCGACTGGTTCCGCCGGAAAATCGTTAACACTTGTTGCATATCTGGAAGCGACAAAAGTTTATCCGTTCCAAATCGTGGGTCTCAACGGATCCAAAGGGGCTTTTGACGCGCTGATTGTCCGGGATGATTTCGGTGATACTGTCGAAACAGCCGGAACAATCACCGGATCACAGGGGAATTTTTCCATAAATGGGAAGATCGAGATTCCCGGGGACACAGACCTGTTTCGATTGCCGATTTTTCAATCAGGATTTATGCAAATTGCCCTTGTGGGAGATGATGGGTCCACGGATCAGTTCGGATTCTCGGCATCCTCGGGGAACCCACCAACGGATTTTTCGGATTTCAATACGGGCAAAATCGAAGTTTATGCGGGCGAGGATTTGTTCCTTCGCATAAAAGGCATCGAGGGCGCGACCGGTGGTTATAAAATCTTACTGAATTTTGTGAACGACGATTTCACAGATCTTTTGGAGCCACTTGAAGCCAAAACGGTCCAGACAGGCGTAGAGGAGCCGGGTTCCATAGAGTCATTTGGCGATCGTGATGTCTTCACATGGACCGCCCCGGCGAGCGAAGCCGACATGCCTCCATTCCGAGCCTATCGCGTGCTTGCCTCGTCCGGAACTGCTTTGCCGCTTGACACCACGGTCGATGTTTACGAAGTGAATGGGTCCGGAAAGCCTGTATTGGTGGTTTCCGCAACAGAAGGTGCCAGTGGCACTGACGCTTTGGCCTGCTTCCAGGCCCAACCTGGCAAGGTATACCTCTTTGTTGTCCGCGGCGCGACCGGGCAGGAGAGCGGATCTTATCGCCTTTTGTTGTCCGAGGATCGCTTGGAAGCCGGGGATGATTATCCCGACTCGTTCCAGTTGGTCCGGTTGGACCCAAGATTTCAACTTACCGGCGATTCGGTCCTCTCCGCCAACGGAGTGATAAATTCCTCTGGGGATGTTGATCTGGTCCGATTTGTGGCCCCGTCAACCGGAACCTGGATCCTTCGCGCGAACGCCGGTCCAGGGTCCACACTTGATCCTTATCTGGTCTTAATTGGATCCGATTTAAAACAAACCTCATCGGATGATGACAGTGGCCCAGGTTCCAACTCCCTTATCGTCGCCCAGTTGGAGAAAGGCCGGGAGTATTTCCTGGAAGTTTCCTCCTCTTCGGGAGTGGGAGCATTCGTTATTTTGGCCAAGCCGTTCGCTCCCGAAATCGTTCAGGTGACGGATGATTATCCCGCCGACAAGCCGGGTGATCTTGGCGTGGTTGGGTCCGAGCCAATTGCCGTCGAGGGAAAAGTCGACTTTGTCGGGGATTCGGATTCTTTCCTCCTGGATTGGCCCGCGACCACCGGATCGGCCTCGGTCATTGCCCGGCTTGCCCCTGCCTCGGGATCGGGACTTGATCCCTTCCTTGAATTGACCGATTCGACCGGAAAAGTTCTTGCGAAAAATGACAACGATGGATCGGATCCGTCCAGCGTTTTGATTTTTGAGGCGAAGCCAGGACAAAAGCTATTCCTCAGGGCTTCTGGCTATAACCGCACCGTGGGAAATTATGTCCTATCCCTTGTGGTTTTGAAGCAGCCTGAAACGGACGATTTCCCCGGTTCGCCCGAGGGCTCACCAAGGCTGGTACTGAGTCCCTCCGTTGTTAACGGAGGGACCTCAGTCACGATTTTTGAGGGGAAACAGGATGGTATCATTGAGCAAATCGGTGACAGGGACTTTGTCGAGGTTGTTTCGCATTTGGATGGATTCCTGACGGCGAAAGTTCGCGCGGCGAAAAGTTCAACATTCAACCCTTACCTCCAGGCGTTCACCAAGGATGATTCGGGTGCGATACAGTTAGTCGCGCTTGATGACAACTCGGCTGGAGCGCTCGACTCCCTGATCCAGATTCCCGTCAGGGCGGGACAAGTCGTGTACCTGCAGTCCTCCGGGGCAGCGGGAACCAAAGGCAACTATACCTTTGAGGTCTCTGTTCGTCCTGATGACATTGGCGACCTTCCCGGCAGTGGCGCCGAACTTTCCGTCCAGGGGTTGCGGTCCTCCGCGACCGGATCCATCGAAGTCAAAAGTGACATGGATCTCTTTTTGTATCGCCCTTCAAAATCCGGTTTGATCACCGTCAATTTGAACGCAATATCCGATGGGCTTAATCCGTATTTGTTCTTTTACAGCGCTTCGGACGGGGCGCTTTTGCAAAGCAACAACGACACCTCCCTCACAAACAAAAACTCCCAGGTCCAACTGGAGGTTATGGCCGGGGAGACCTATTGGGTTGTGGCCCTTTCGGCCCGGGGGACCACCGGCGATTACAACCTCGAAATCAAACCGGTTGTTGATGATTACGCCAACTCGGCGGCGTTGGCCAAGGCGCTGCCAATCGGGGCGGACAAAACCGCTTCGATTGATGGGAAAATCGACGCCATTGGCGATACAGATTGGATTAGGATTGTTCCCTTGGTCGATGGGAATATCAAGCTTCTGGTATCCGGAAATGGTGTGAAACAAGTCGATCCGACCCTGGCTTTCTACACCGATTCGGGCCAACTGGTTGCGCAGGCGGATGACTCCATCATCGATGGCAAAGCCGATCCTTCCTGTAATCTGGAAGTCGGAGTGCTTGCCGGCCGTACCTACCTCGTGAAAATTTCCGGATATGGAGAAGACACAGGCGGCTGGAAACTCGACATCAGCCCGGGATCAAGCCGGGTCGACGATTTTGGAAACACCTTCGACATGGCGGAATTATTGGAGCCTTCGGAAACCGGCGCGACCGAATTCCAGGGGTACCTTGTTCAGGCTGATCAGGATGTCTCCCGATTTCTGGCAACAAAAGACGCGGATGTCGTAATTGATTTTTCCGGACAGGGAGGCGAATTCCGGGCGTTCGTTCGTGAAGGCACTTCGACCCTCCAGGTCGGCAGTGGCTCGTTCGTTGAAGGCGGCAAAAAAGTCCGATTTGGGGTTACCGCAGGACAAGAGGTCTTTCTTGTCGCCAAAGCACCTGATGTGACAGATTTTGCAGGTGGCAATTTTAAGGTAAGTATTACATTTGAGCCTCCCAAGGAAATCGAGGTCCCAGCCGTTGGCGGTGATGTCGTCTCCGCCGTCGAAGGAACGCTTAGCAACAAATTTGCCGGGTTGATTACGGAAGGGGAGGCCGAGGAGGATTTTCAGCGCATTCGCGACGAAATCACCCAATCACTAATCGAAAGTTTTAAAGCCGCCTCGGGTGGAAAACTGCTCACTTCGTACCTTTTGATCTGGCTTGACCCTGTCAATTTTGTGGTGACAGACTCCTCTTCCCAAGCGATTGGCAACACCGCCACACAGGGCGCTATCAATGAAAACCCTTCCGCGACCTTGTCTCAAAAAGGCGCGCTGGATCTTGTGATTATTCCGGGAGCCCAGGCCAGCACCTACTCCATGCAACTGTATGGTGTGGGGGGTGGACGGGTTCTTGCGGGCGCGTCGATGTTGCAGTCGGATGGGACAATCGTCAACCCGACTGTCTCCATTGGTGGCACACAGGTCGCATCGGGAGTGCCAGTGGGCTCCGTTTCCAAAGAAGGTTTGACTCTCAGTCTCGATTTCCGCGCGGACCAGGTCATTCCCGAGACTCCCGTGGGGACAACCGAGACCACCAGCGTGGCGGTTGTCGGTCCGGCCAGTTTGGCCGGACAACAGATCGTCGGGTCGCTCCTAAGCTCAATGGGAACTGGTGCGGGTAATCTCGCCGTCGCGATGGCCGATGGCGCCGAAATGCCCATTACGGATCTGCTTGTTCTTTTGATGGGCGATGGCAGCATCTCCACAACCGATTTCAACGGTAGTGATTCTGCGGATCTGGTATCTGTGTTTAGCGCCGAGGAAAGGCAACTCATCAATCTCGTAAACGAGATTGTGGTTGAAATCCGTGACGCCGTTACCGCGGCTGGAAGATTTTTCTCCTCCAAAACACCCGTTGCCCCATCCGATATGGTTACCCTTCTGCGAAAGACGCTCGAGAGGCTCGGCTTTGATGGCGCAAAAACAGTAATCGACAAGGTGGGACAGGAAGCTGGGGAATTGTTGGCCGGAATGATCAATGGCCCCGTGCAAATGGAACTGGTCAATAAGCCCCTCAACCGACTTTTTTCGACTGTTTTGGCCGAACTCAAATCCCTCAAGGCCAACAATCCCGCAGCGGCACCGCGAGTCCAGCCAGCAAACGCCAATCAGCAGCCTCCGAAAAAGGCGGCAATGCTCTCCCCGGCGCAGGCGCCCATTGGTGAGAGTGCTCCCTCCCTCTCCAATTACACATCGACCGTCTTGGCCATGGGAACTCTGGCACCTTTGTCGGCTTATTCCGACGAGTTATGGATGGAAGAGGATTTGGCGCTTGTACCCGGGGAATCCATCACACAACCCCTTCCCCTTGCAATTCCGTTCGAAAAGGCCGATACGAATGACCGTATTTGGGGACTTGTGGCTGCGGCGATGTTTGCCCCTTCGTGGGTTCGGGCGGTGGCACCGCCAAACAAAAAGCGGTCCCGTTACGGGGAAATTCCAATCCAATTGTCAGAAAACAACTCTTTCCAATAAATTTCTGCTTGGTTTTATTGATGGAAACAAGGCAAGGAAGGCCTTGTTTTTTGAGGGTTCTGAAAAGGCATAAACCTATTCGACTCGTAGTCAGCCGAAGGGGTTGGTATAATAGGCAACATCCCACCTTGCCTCCTTCCATCCTCCCGGACGAGGTCGAAATATGATTGGTCTGATTCCCTGCGCCTTGCTTGTGATTGGCGTTTTTCCGGCCCCGGTGCCCGAGAACAAAAGTGTTGAAAAATTACCACCCGGCGCCAAGGTGGTATCGCTGGAAGCGTGGCCAGGCCCAATCACGCTCGGGGACAAGTTCAGCTATTCGCAGCTGTTGCTCAGCGCCAAGCTTTCGACGGGTGACACGGTTGATGTGACCCGGATGGCCAAAATCGACCTCCCAGCCCAGGTAAAGATCAATGACCATGGTATGGTGCGACCTGTTGCCAAAGGCGATGGCGTGATTGTTGCCTCCATGGACGGGCAAACCATTCGCATTCCGGTCAAAGTGGGTGAATTGAACCAACCCCTGGCCGTGAACTTCATTCGCGATGTGATGCCTGTGATGTCCCGCCTGGGTTGTAACCAGGGGACATGCCACGGAGCCAATGAAGGGAAAAACGGCTTTAAATTGTCCCTGCGGGGATATGATCCGCTATATGACCATAGATCCCTTACGGATGATCTGGAAGGGCGCCGATTCAATCGTGCGGCTCCCGATACCAGTCTGATGTTACTAAAGAGTTCGGGCGTGGTTCCCCACCAGGGTGGAGCCCTTTGTCAATCGGGCGAACCTTATTACGAAATCATGCGTGCCTGGATTGCTGATGGAGTAAAACTCGAAACCAATGTTTCCCGAGTTGCTTCTTTGGAAGTATTTCCGAAGGCTTTTGTGTCACCTCTTCCCGGAATGAAGCAGCAGCTTGCGGTTGTGGCGACTTACACCGATGGTCGCAAGCGTGATGTCACCGCCGAGTCTTTCCTGGAAAGCAGCAACATTGAAGCATGTTCCATCGACAAGCAAGGTCTTGTTACTACCCTTCGACGGGGTGAGGCGACGGTCCTAACCCGTTACGAGGGCGCCTATGCCGCCAGTTCGCTCATTTGTATGGGAGATCGCTCGGGTTTTACCTGGAAGGAACCTCCCGCCAACAATGTTCTCGATGGACTTGTTTATGAAAAGCTTAAAAAGATCAAAGTACTACCGAGTGAGCTTTGCACAGATGAGGAATTCCTTCGCCGGGTATATCTTGACCTGACTGGATTGCCTCCACGCCCGGAGCAAGTTGTCGCATTCCTGTCGAATCCCAAGCCTTCCAACACCAAGCGGGATGATTTGGTCGATGAATTGGTTGGGGGACCGGCCTTCCTTGAGCACTGGACCAACAAATGGGCCGATATGCTCCAGGTCAATCGTAAGTTTCTGGGCGAAAACGGTGCCGTTGCCCTTCGCAAATGGATCCATGATGCGTTGGCCGACAATGTTCCCTATGACCGTTTTGTGGCGGCCATCCTAACGGGCAAAGGCAGCACCATAGAGCATCCCAACGCCTCCTATTACAAGGTGTTGCGTGATCCCCCGTCCGCGATGGAAAACACAACCCAACTTTTCCTCGCGATTCGGTTCAATTGCAACAAGTGTCATGATCACCCTTTTGAGAAGTGGACCCAGGACCAATACTTCCAACTGGCGGCGTATTTTGCGCAAATCGACCGCAATGAGGATCCGAAATTCAAGGGGCAAAGAGTTGGTGGAACCGATGTCGAAGGTGCCAAACCGCTCGTCGAAGTGATCGCTGACGCCGCTGGTGGCGACATCAAGCACGATCGTACAGGACAGGTCGCCGCCCCCAAGTTCCCCTACTCCCATGAGGACATGCCCCCAAGCGCGGGGAGTCGTCGCGACCAGCTTTCCAAATGGATTGTTTCTTCAAGGAACCCCTATTTCGCCAAAAGCTATGTCAATCGTCTTTGGGCGTATCTTTTGGGTGTAGGTTTGATCGAGCCGATCGATGATATTCGCGCCGGCAACCCCGCGAGCAATCAGGCGCTGCTTGACAAGCTTACCCAGGAATTTGTCGATTCGGGATTCAATACCCGCCACATTTATCGGCTTATTTGCAAGAGCCGTGTGTATCAACACTCTGTCAAAACCAACGCCTTCAACAAGGACGATGAAATCAACTATAGCCATGCTTTGGCGCGCCGCCTTCCTGCCGAAGTGCTTTTTGACGCGATCCATGCGGTGCTGGGTGCGCCAAGTCGGCTGCCCGGTCTTCCTCAGGGGGCCCGCGCCGCGGAAATGATCGACAGCACCCAGGATGTCGGTGGTGGATTTTTCCAACTTTTTGGGAAGCCTCCCCGCGAATCCGCATGTGAGTGCGAGCGTTCCACGGGGATGATGCTTGGGCCAGTCCTCAACCTTGTAAATGGTCCAGTCATTGGCGATGCGGTTCGTGATCCGGAAAACCGAATCACCAAGCTCCTCGCTTCTTCCCAGGACACCGCAAAGGTTGTTGATGACCTTTATCGAGCCGTCCTTTGTCGTCTGCCCAATGACAAGGAGCGGGCCGCAGCGATCCGGGCGGTCGAAGACGGCCGCGTCGATTACAAAGCCCAAACTGAGGAAAAGGCCCGTCGTGTCGCGGCAGCAAACACACTCCGGGCATCGGTAGATTCCCGCCAAAGTGCATGGGAAAAGTCTGTCAGCGGAACAGCCCTCTGGAAACCTTTGGATCTGCAAACGATCGTTTCCCAAGGGAAGGCAGATTTCAAAAAACAGCCTGATGGTTCCTGGTTGGCAACAGGCCCCAATCCGGACAAGGACACCCTCACTATCACAGCCAAACTTTCCGCGGGGGCATTCACCGGTCTTCGATTGGAAGCCCTTTCGGATAATTCCCTTGGGGCGAAGGGACCTGGGCGAGCCGTCAACGGTAACTTTGTTCTTCATGAACTCAGCGCAACCGTCCAAATCGAGGGGAGGAAAGACCCTGTGGTTTTGGTTCTCACCCGTCCCGAGGCGACTTTCTCTCAGGACAGTTTTGCCATCGCTAATATTGCTGACAATAATCCTTCAACCGGTTGGGCCATTTCGCCACAGATGGCTCGTAATCATGAGGCATGGTTTGAATTCAAGGATGCTCTTGTGCTTGACAAGCCCGCCACGGTGACTTTTACCCTGGTGGAAAATTTTGGAACAATGCACACGATTGGTCGTATTCGCTTTTCCACGACCAGCGTTCCCAAGCCACTCTTTTATAAAGGGCCTCCGGAAAACATTGTTCGGATCCTGAATACCGAGCCTGCCAAGCGGACCGCTGCACAAAAGGGTGAAATCACCGCGTTCCATCGGGCAATGGAACCGAATCTGGCACGGCTCGAACAAGAGGCGGCATCGTTCATTGTCGCTTCCGATCCCCGGGCTCCCGGTCTTCAGGATGTGGCTTGGGCTCTTCTCAACTCCAAGGCGTTCCAGTTCAATCACTAATTGGCGATCCCTTGATTCTGGGTTACAACACCAACGGCTTCGCTCATCACCGGCTCAAGGATGCAATTCGCATCCTTGCCGGTTTGGGTTATCGTGCTTTGGCGCTTACGCCCGATGTTCATCACCTGGATGTGACGCAATCGGGATGGGAAACAGAAGCTAAAGAAATTGCCAAAATCCTCGATGATTTTGGGATGATCCGGGTGGTTGAAACTGGTGCCCGATTTGTCCTCGATGCTTATTGGAAACATAGGCCAAACCTACTTGAAGCGGATTCAAAAGATCGCTTGGTGCGGCGTGATTTTCTTATACGCTGCATGGACCTTGCCAACCAGATTGGGTCGCCCCTGGTAAGTTTTTGGTCTGGGACACCAAAACCGGAATTTGGACCAGAGGAAGTCCTTTGGGATCGACTTGTGGACGGTTGTCGATTGCTTTCCGAGGAGGCGGCCCAAAGATCGCTTCTCATCGCTTTTGAACCGGAACCGGCAATGCTGATCGAGACCACACGGGCCGGATTGGATCTTGTGGCGAAAGTGGCTCATCCAGTATTCAAACTAACTCTGGATATTGGTCATTTGCAGTGCATGGGTGAACCATTGCCTGAAACGCTCCGATTGGGACTTCCCAATACGATCAACATTCATTTCGAAGACATGAGGTTTGGTATTCACGATCACCTTCCACCAGGGGAGGGAGAGATGGACTTAGTTGGGGCGATGACTCAAATTAGGGATTCCGGATTTCCTGGCCCGGTTTGTGTGGAACTTTCCAGGCACAGTCATGATGCGGTTGCAACGGCACGAAAGACCTTCGACTGGTTTCGTTTCAATGGATTTGCTTAAGGATCGGTCGGGTTTCGCTTTTTGGGACGCAAGAAAAAAGCGATCCCAAATTCAGGGATCGCTTTGGCAGTTTACACAGTCTTTAAAACGCAAATTGTGATTTATTTGGCCCGTTTTTTTCCGTTTTCAAGATAGGCTTTTTCGTTCTTGAGAATATTTTCGGGCACGGTCGCTGGGACAACATCCTCTGTATGGCCGATTTTTTCGTCGGAGCCAATCGAGCGTATTTTGATACTGCGATACCAGACAGGATCGCCATGGTCCTGAAGGTAAAGATTGGCGCCACGGTCGGCGAGTTTGGCGCCACGGACTTTGAGGAGTTCGACTTCGAAAGCCCATTTGGGATCGGTGTAATCAAAATCGATCACTTTTTCCCCGTTTAGCCAGTGCTGGATCACCGAGCCCTTGCAGACAATGCGCCCTTTGTTCCATTCGCCTACTGGGTTGGTTGCATCTTTGGAGGGAGGCATGCAAAAATAGACGCTGGCCGCACTGGTGCGGGGGTTTTTCCCGTCATTGTGGACTTTGTTGTCCAGGATTTGGTACTCGTACTGTCCGGGACGGTAGTAAACCCCCGAATTGGAGCCTTTGGCGACTTTCCATTCAAAAGTGAGTTCAAAATCGTCCGGAACTTTGAATTTCTCAAAACGGATATCGCCTCCTTGGCCTTTGCGGGTGAGGATTCCATCTTCGATGAACCAGTTACCTGCATGTTTCCATCCGTCGAGCGATTTCCCATCAAAAATCGTTTGGAAGTCTGTGCCGACGGGATCAGCAGCTGTGAGGGGAATGGATAAGGCAAGAATCGTTACCAAGCTGAGTAAGCATCTGGACATTGGGAGGCTCCGATAAGAAGGAGTAAGCCGATTTTGTCATTTTGGCAAAAGACAGGGGTTTTGCCCAGGCGATTGTTACGAAGTTTCCGTGCATCGGGTTTTCATCTGTGTTATTTGAAACGGGATGGGAATTACCTAACAATCAGGCAAATTTCTAAATATTTATACCGAAATCGACTAAGGAATCATGGAGTTGCTTGTCGGGGCGGATTTTGAAAACAATTTTGGAAGTTAAATGGAAATACCCTGACAGATCCCAAGGATACTATGTCAAGTTTCTTGTTTGAAACAGGATGGTGTTGATTAAAGGCTGGTATCTTCAAGCTGGGAAGGCCAAGAATTTTCATGGAATCTTCTTGATAAGAGTCCCGGCAAATTTGGCCATTGGCAATCGTGGATTACGTTAAAGTTACATTACTCCATAACGGCTATAAATTATTTGGTTAAGCTTTGCCAATCGTGCTTTTTTGATTAAAAATAGATTAGGAACAGGCCGACTTGCCCAAAGGTTCTTCTATGTGTGGATTTCTTGGCCGAAATGGCAATTTGAATTGCCTCCCCGACTTGGAGAGGGGTTTACCCCTGCTCAAGCGGAGGGGGCCTGATTCCCAGCATTATTGGCGATCCGCATCGGGTGCCATGGAGCTACTCCAGGCAAGGTTGGCGATTGTCGATCCCCATTCCCGTTCCGATCAGCCGTTCAAACTGCCTCAATATGGTCTTACTGTTGCTTTTAATGGCGAGGTGTACAACTACGAGGAAATTCGTTCGACCCTGGAAGACAGGCATTCTTTCCAAACCCAATCCGACACGGAAGTGCTATTGGCTTCGTATGCCTTGAATGGATTGGACGGTATCCGTTCCCTCAGGGGAATGTTTTCTTTTGCTATTGTGGATGAAAAAAATCAGGAAACGATTATTGCTCGTGATCCTGTAGGCAAAAAACCACTGTATGTCGGGTTTTGGGAGGGGGGTGCCTGGTTTGGTTCGAGCCTTTTGGCGATGGCGGCTTCAGCCACGACCAAGCCCGCGATAAATCAGTCTGCTATTCCCCATTATTTCAAGCGGGGCTTTATCTCCCCGACGGATTCGATTTTGGAAGGCGCACGGCCCATTCGGCCAGGAGAGGTTCTGGTCCTTGATCCCCAGGGTCGTGTCAAAAGGCAAGAAGATTGTCGTCCAAGGGAAGCCAAACACCATTACACGAATTTTGAGGAAGCCCAGGAAAAAATGCTTGGGCAATTGGACCTTGCTGTCAAGCGGAGGCTGCACAATAATCCCAACCCTGTGACACTTTTGTCGGGCGGGATTGATTCGACAGTTATTGCCGACCGCCTGAAGCGCCAAACCGATTTCAAAGCGCTAACCCTCAAATCCTGGACGGGTTGGGATTCCGATGAGTGGTACGCGAAGTATGCGGCAAAAAAAATCGGCGTGCCGATTCAGCCTGTTGCGCTCAACTATGGAGATATTGGAGGCGATGTGAAATGGAGTGCCTCGCTTCAGGATGAGCCCCTTGGAATGATCTCGTTTTTT
>Ga0114972_10002231_pt1 | contig 14480 bp, 9 predicted proteins | sample M_140807_EF_Meta_FD_87354 | JGI IMG/M metagenome (GOLD analysis project Ga0114972, IMG submission 87354) | Freshwater microbial communities from Lake Montjoie, Canada to study carbon cycling - M_140807_EF_MetaG | ecosystem: Environmental > Aquatic > Freshwater > Lake | place: Lake Montjoie... | reverse complement strand
TGGTGCAGGTATGGAACTCAAAAAGATACAGGGGTACTTCTAGGATGTCTCACCAAAGCGATTTGATCGCCAAGGATATCTTGGCATACCTCGAACAGCATGAACGAAAAGAACTGCTTCGATTCATCACCTGCGGGAGTGTGGATGACGGCAAGAGCACACTGATCGGCCGTTTGTTATACGACAGCAAGATGCTCTATGAAGACCATCTAGCACAGTTGGAATCGGAGAGCAAAGTCCACGGCACGACCGGTGGGGCCTTTGACCCGGCGCTCGTCACCGACGGATTGAGAGCCGAACGCGAGCAAGGGATCACGATCGATGTCGCGTACCGATACTTTTCGACGGCAAAACGCAAGTTCATCATCGCCGATACACCGGGGCATGAGCAGTATACCCGCAACATGGCGACCGGCGCCTCGACAGCCGATTTGGCCATCATTCTGATCGATGCTCGGCACGGGGTGTTGACCCAGACCAAGCGGCACAGTTTCATCGTATCTCTACAGGGGATTCGACACGTTGTGGTGACGGTCAACAAGATGGATTTGGTCGGCTATAGCCAAGAACGCTTCGATGAGATCTGTGCGGACTATAAGGAGTTCGTCTCCAGGCTCGATCTTCCCGATCTCCATTTTATCCCACTAGCAGCGCTCCACGGAGAGAACGTGGTCGACCCTAGCCCCAACATGCCGTGGTACCGCGGTAGCACGTTGATGAGTTTCCTCGAAGCGGTATACATCGGTTCGGACCGCAATCTGGAGGATTTTCGATTGCCCATTCAGTACGTCAATCGGCCCAATTTAGATTTTCGAGGGTTTTGCGGAACCATCGCCTCTGGAATCGTTCGACAAGGGGATGAGATCATGGTCCTTCCATCCAAGCGAACCAGCCGGGTCAAACGGATCGTGACGTTCGATGGAGACCAAGCGGAAGCGTTCTGCCCCCAATCGGTGACCTTGGTTCTCGAGGATGAAGTCGATTGCTCGCGCGGGGACATGATCGTTCGTCCAGGGAACGTGCCCCGTGTTGGGAACTCATTTGATGCGACGATCGTTTGGTTGACCGCAGATGCAATGATTCCGGGGAAAACCTATTTGTTCAAGCAGACGAGCCAGACAGTCGCAGGCCAGATCGACTCGTTGCGGTACCGTGTCGATGTCAACACGCTGCATCGAAATCCCGCCCCGGACCTGCAATTGAATGAGATTGGGCGTTGCTCCATCACGCTAAACCAACCTGTTTTCTATGATTCCTACCGGCGAAATAGAACCACGGGTGCGTTTATCATCATCGATCGTATCACCAATGCCACTGTCGGCGCTGGGATGATTTCGGACCGCGATGCAGTGCGACAACGCGTAGCCGCTTGGGAAGCCGAGGAAAAAATCGGCTCCCAAGAACAGCATCGCTCTGATGTAAGCCCGGCCGAGCGAACGGCACGGTTTGGTCAGCAGCCAGCGACCGTGCTCCTAACAGGACTTACCGGTACCGGGAAATCCACCATTTCGCGTGCCGTCGAACGGCTATTGTTCGACCGCGGTCGAGCGGTGACTGTTTTGGATGGTGAACTGATGCGACATGGAGTGAATGTCGATTTGGGATACTCAACCGAAGACCGAAGCGAGAATCTTCGGCGATCGGCCCATATCGCCAAGCTGTTCAATGATTCGGGACTGATTTGTTTGGCGGCCTTTGTGGCTCCGAGCCAGTCCGTTCGAGACCGTGTCGCAGATGTTGTCGGCCGGGATCGATTTTTCGTCGTTCATTGCACTGCGGACGAAGCGACTCGCAAGTCGCGAGATACCAAAGGACATTACGCGGACGCCGAGAGGGGTAAACTCCCTAATTTCCCCGGAGTCAGCGCCATCTACGAAGCTCCCGAGAAACCCGATCTCGTCGTTAATACCGGTGCGATGACCGTCGACGAAAGTGCCGACGCGATCATTCAATTCCTGATTGCCAAGGGAGTCATTCGATAGCCTGCCTGCGGTAAGTCCATCGAGAGATTGCTAGCTTTCCCCTTTGAATTTTTGGGCCGAATTTTCCGCGGCGCCTTCTACATTGTGCCTTGCGCGTTGATTATATTTCCACTCAACGCAAGGAGTGACTGCGATGCATACGCTGTTGGTGTGCGATGCATACGCTGTTGGTGGTGGACATCGACAGCAGTCACTAGCGGACTGATGGCTGACTATTCCACGAAGGAGGGAAATCGAATGACTCGTATTCCGATGAGCCAAGCCGACGAGCAAGCTCGGCAATTGAGAGAGAAGCTGGATTTGAGCACTGCTGAGATTGGGCTGCAGGTCAGGACAACAAACTGCCTTGAGGAGAAAGGTATCTTCACGGTGCGCGAGTTGCTTCAGGCAAACCCTGAGACTCTTTTGAGCATCGCCAACTTTGGTGAGAAAACGCTCGAAGAGGTTTATCAAGCGCTGGAGCGTATTGGCTACTACCGGGGCTGGCGCAAGCCTCGCTGATCGCTGATCATCATCGCGATGCTCCAGGTTTTGTGGGCTGTGTAGGATTCGATCCGAGGAAAGCATTGAGTGACGCTTCTCAAGTACAGCTCCATAGCACTCATGGTTGTTTTCGCGTTCGCTGGCTCCGCCACGGACGCGCAGGAGCTCGATGCTACCCTGCAACGCGCGGACTCCTCGATCAGTTCTGAGGATCGCGCGAGCTGGAACGACATCGCAGATTCCCTTCGCTTGCTCGATTCACTCGACGTGCAAGGCCGTCAGAGGTTTGTAATCCCCGACGCTCGCGAGCGGATCGCTTCTGGCGCCAACGCACTGCGGGAGCGACTGCGCCAATCCGGAAGCTTGGACGAGGTGCACGCGTACCTGGAAAAACGTGCGAGTGCGGCAGAGGAAAATGCGAAACGGTTGCAAGCTAGCGGGGATTTCTCGAATGCCTATGTTCAAAAATGGCGAGCGGCTGGGTTGCGAAGTGTGCTCGGTCTGCCAGAGGCCAATGGTAAACCTTGGGAGCCAACAACAGCATGGAGTGGTCTGAAAACGCGGCGAGCCTCAGAGAACTTGTCACTGGTGACATGGGGAGCTGGATCGTACCTGCAGACATCAAGTCCCAATTTTGTAGTTAGTTCGCAAGCTGCCGAGCGCCCAACGCTCGAAATGGCTGAAGCCTGCGAACTGACCTATGCGATTTGGAAACAGTTGTTTTATGGGTTTTGGGCTGGTGACACCCAAAGGGCGTCGGATTTTGATGAACCGGTTCATGAGCCTTTTCGCGTTGTGCTTTTTCGAACGCGTGATGCCTACATCAAAGCGCTTCGAACCATGGAACCTCGGATTGGGATCTCAACGGGCTACTACAGCCCTACCCAGCGAACCTCATTCTTTTATTTCGATGGTACCAAGAGTCTTTCAACGTTGGTGCATGAGCTGACACACCAGTTTTTCAATGAAGCTACCGGCGAAGCTCCCGCGTTTGATTCCAATGACGATCCTGGATTCTGGGTGATTGAAGGTGTGGCGTTGTACATGGAGTCGATATCGAGCCGATCGATTGGCGGTGCGAAATTGATCGATGTCGGGGGGTGGGATTCTCCGCGATTGCAGGCTGGTCGATACCGACGATTGCACGATGAATTTTGGATCCCTACCGATGAGTTCTTTCAAGCGACGGGAGAGAAATTTCGAACGACCCAAGAGCTACCGGCGTGGTACAGCCAAGCGTGTGGACTGACCCATTCATGGTTGGATGCACCATCGGATTCGCGAGAATCGTTTCTGGCGTATCTGAGAGGAGTCTATCGGGGAGCGGGAGGGGCGAGCGTCAAGTCGTTGGGAGATGGCGACGATTCGATACGATTACGATACGATCGCTACTTGTTGGAAAGTTGCAAAAAAGGTTCCGGAACCGATGGTGGACGTCCCTATTTCAACAAGCGGGAAGAAGCCATCCTGTCGAATTGCGAGGTATCCACTGAGGAACTATTGGCTTGGGATTTTCGCTATCGAAAATCGCCTTGGCTCGACCTAACGGGGACAGCGATCGATGATCGGCTCTTCCTCGAGTCCAAGGAAACGCCTTGGGAAATTGTTAGGTTGGGGCTGGAATCGACCAAGATATCGGATGCATCGATGCCTCAGATCGCTGCGATGAAGTCCTTGAGCGAATTGGATTTGACGAATTGCAACATTACCGACGAAGGTTTAAAGTCACTCCAAGGACACCCCACGCTGCGAAGCTTATGGGTGGCAGGGACCAAGCTCACCGATGATTCGCTGAAAATTCTGGCTTCGATACCGAGGTTGGAACGGGCTTCGGTGGAGAGTACGTCTGTATCCACCGAGGGGTGGAGGCAATTGCTTCTCAAGAAGCCTAGTTTGAAGAACAAGCCTTAGTCAGGACGATTGGAGCAGGTAGCAATGCACTCGAGATGTTATCCGATCTACCGCCTGGCATTGTTATGGGCAATGCTTTTCGTCGCCGCCCAGCCCATGCATGCACAACTTGCTCCGTCGGCTAATTCGGGTTCTGAAGGCAAATCCGTTACCATCAAAACGCCTATCCTCAAAGCCCCACAGATCATTTCGATCGCAACCGGAGTTCCCGGAATTGTTGAGAAAGTAATAGTGCGAGAGGGAATGGTGGTAAACGCGGGCGATGCTTTGCTTCGAATCCGTGACGATGAAGTGCGAATGTCATTGCAACAAGCCGAGTTGTCGTTGGAGCTAGCGGAACTAAAAGCCAGTCGGGATGTTGAAATCCGCTTGGCCGAGAAATCTTCGGAAGTAGCCGAGCAGGAGTTGAAACGGGCACTGCTTGCAAACAGTATCGCTGCCGATACGTATCCACCGAACGAGATCGATCGCTACCGCTTGGTTTTTGAACGAAGCAAACTGGAAATTGAGCGAGCTAAGCTCGATCAAGTATCTGCAAAGTTAGGATTGCGTTTGGCGGTCGCGGAAAAGGAACAGGCGGAACTGCAGGTGGCGAAGCACACGATCAAATCACCGATTCGTGCGACGGTCGTTTCGATCGATCGCCAAGTTGGCGAGTGGGCTGATTCGGTAACCAAAGTTCTTGAATTGATCGGTGTTGATCAATTAAGGCTCGAAGGTTTCATCGATGCTTCGGAGGTTGCTCAAGTCGCTGTGGGAATGCCGGCGAAAGTCCGAGTGTTGGTAGGCAAAGAGCCAATCGAAGCGGTTGGTAAGGTAAGCTTTATTAGTCCCATTGCGAATCCGGTGAACGGTCAAGTTCGGATCTTCCTCGACGTTGATAATTCTACGGGGGAGCTTCGCCCCGGTGTGAACGTCACGGCGGAACTCATCCACCGTTCCGCTCAAGAATGAGATGGAAGCTTTTGTTGATTGGGAAAGCTAGCTGGCGGTCGCCCAATCGTCCTTGGAGCCGATCCGAATGAGTGTATCTGGTACATACTCCCCAAGCATCGAATCGGATCTTGCGATTCCGTATCGCTTGCGTCAGGACCTGGAGTGGGTACGACGGGAGGGGCGAAATGGGAATTGGCTGTGGGTGGTGTATGATCGAATCAGTACTGAGTTTTATTTGATGAGCGATTTGGAGGCGAGTGTCGCTGCGAAACTGGATGGGAAAACCGGTGTGCGAGGATTGCTTCAGGGCGCTGACGGAGGAGGTTTTCCATACCGCGTCGATCGAATGTGGCTCGAGCAATTGATCGCGCGTTTGAAAGGTCTCGGATTGGTTTATGACTGTGGGATGGAATCCTACCGATTGCAGGTCGATCCTCCTCGGCGTCGCTTTTCTCTGTTGAACTACTTGGTGTCGTGGCTGCAGATTCGGATTTCGATTTTTAATCCTGCACCCATACTCGATTTCGCGATAGGGTATTTGGCATTTCCTTTTCTTCGGATGGGGCGTGGGGTGTGGCTGGCCGCGTTAACGCTGACTTTGGTTTCAGTCCTACAGCATTGGTCGCGATTGGTTATTGAGGCTCCATTGGCTGCCAGTGCGTTGCTTGCCGATCAATGGTGGGTTCTGTTGCTGTTGCTTTTTGGAATCAAGGTTTTTCACGAAATAGGACATGCTGTGGCATGCCATGCATTCGGAGCAAAATGTCGTGAGATCGGGGTGATGTTTTTAGTTGGGGTGCCATGTTTTTATTGCGATGTGACGGATGCTTGGCGAGTTTCCAGTGCGAAACGTCGTGCGATGATCGCAGTTGCTGGGGTCTATGTAGAGATTGTATTTGCGATGGTTGCTTATTGGGTCTGGTTGACTAGCCAAACGCCATGGGTGCGACTAACGGCATTGCAGGTTTTTATTTCCAGCACCGTCATGACCCTCGCGATCAATGGGAATCCTCTGTTGCGTTACGACGGCTATTATATTTTGAGCGACTGGTTCGGAATTACCAATTTGGCGGAACGAGCCCGTGGAGCATGGCGATCCATGTGCCAGAGCGTTGCCGCCCGTGAGTTGCCGATCGAGAACGTTGCCTGGAGCGATATTGGACTCTTGCTTTACCACGTCCTTTCGTTTGCCTATCGGTGGTTTGTGCTGCTTAGTTTGCTATTAGCTGCCCGAATGGCGTTGATTCAAATGGGTGTTTTGACCCCCGCTGTCCCTATGTGGTTGGGTGCTGCAATGATGCTGTTCGCGTCGCAACATGTATCAAGTGCATTGGGGGATACGGTAGCGCTGTCACAGTTCGGTAAACGCGGAGGGAGAAACTGGAGCGCGATGGCGATTGGGATGGTGTTGACGGCACTTTTGATGTTTATTCCGTTGCCTCGATACCAAACAGCGAAGGGCGTCTTAAAGCCCTCGGTGGAGCAGACAATTCATGTGCGAAATCCATCCTATTTAACCTACGCGTTGCGGGATGGAGAGTCGGTTGTTCCGGGGCAATCGATCTTTGGATTTACTTCGCCTGAGATGATTCGACGAAAACTGCAGATCGAAGGAGAGCTTGAGGTGCAGCAGCGCCGCGTTGAACAGTTGCAACGCAGGGCTGTCGATGATGCGACGGTTCCTACCCTTTTGGAGGAGGCGAAAGAAACGTTGGCTGGCCTTTTGGAGCAACTCGAAGAATACGAGCGTGAAGCAGAGAAACTCAATATGAAGTCGCTGGTTTCCGGTCGATTGGTACTAGCAAAAAAAGACCATAGTGAGCTTGTTCGAGGTGGGATTGTGAGCGACCTGCATCGTATTTTCAGCAATGCCGATGATCATCCTTGGTTTGAGCGAGGGGAATTGTTGGGTTATGTTGAGACGGTTGGGGCATGGGAGGTGCAAGCGACCGTCCAGGAATCGGATTTGCCTTCTCTTCAAATAGGGAAGTTGGTTTGGGTGCGTGTGGACCAATCGCCTCGTCAGCAATGGCGTGGAAACGTGTTGCGCATTGATCGAATCAAGGAGGCGTCGAAAAGGTTTCCTGGCCATGTGGGTGGAGATGCCAATGTTTCTCAGCGGAAAGAATGGCTCCTGCAAAACGATGTGATCGGCGCCAGCTTTCGAGTAACCATCGCTTTGGACCGATCCAACCCAGACTGGTTACGAGATGGCACGGCCACGATTCGCTGGCAAGGTCACTCGGAGAGTTTCGCCGAGTGGTTCCGCGCGGTGCTTTGGGATGCCCGTCCGTTGGGGATGACAATCAGAAACTTTGAGCCATTTTTCTTCATCAGATCCGCGATTCGAACGGTTCCTCGCAACCGTTGAACGATGGATCGAACCAAGAACAGTCCCAGACCTGTGCCGGGTTTCTTTCTCTCCAACTCATCACCTGCGCGATAAAAACGAGAGAATACTTTTCTCCTTAGATGCCTCGGGATTCCCGGCCCGTTATCCGAGACGGCGAGATGAATTTTTCCGTCCTCGAGCTTCACCTCAATCTCGATCTCCGTTGGTTCGATAGAGTACTTTACGGCATTGTCGAGAAGGTTTCGGACCAGAACTTCGATATCCACACGATGCGCGAGGACGTCGCATGGAGTGACGTTCCTCCGAATGGCTTCGTCAGGTAAATGATACTGGGACTGTAGCTTTGAAGCGATCTCCTGGATGACATCATGGATCGCAATCCACTCGGTGGTTCGGTTATCTGATTCTTTCTGTTGGAGTCGTGCGACATCGAGCAATTGATTGATGAGTCCATCGAGACGGTCAACGTCTTCCAACATAGTGCGATAAAACTGCTGCCGCTGCTCGCCGTCAACCGGACGACGGTCGAGAGTCTGGAGATAGAGCTTCAAGGAAGCGATGGGAGTCTTCAGTTCGTGCGTGACGGAATCGATGAAATTGCTCTGACGTCGGTTGAGATTGATGTTCTGGATAATCCAAACTAGATAGAGGACGACTCCTGCGAGAACGAACGCAAACATAATCGAGCCGACGCTGAGCAGAACCCAATAGATATTGAGACCACTCTCATTGGGGGCTTGCAAGGCACCGAAGACGTTGATCAATACCCAGCCGATCGTCAGCCCGACGAGGACTACGATCATGAGAATTGCTAGCAGGATTGGCCATTTAAGGCTCTTGCGTTCGAACACCAATGTTGACGATCCTTTCCTGGGTGGTTGCCCATTCGCTGCTTGATGCTAATCCCCTGCTTGATGTTGAGCTCTGGTGTGCGGAGAAGCCCCCCTTCGCTACGAATCCATCGAGGGCCGCGACGGATCCGATAAACGTGCCGGGATCGACAATCGTATCGAGGAGATGGGAACAATACTGGTTAACACGTTGGTTTTTTGTCGGTTTTCAGGGTGTGAGGAAAAAGGGCTCGCAAAACTTCCATTTTTCGGGAAATTGTCCGAAAAGGGAAGATCTGAAGCTGACTTGGGGCTTTTCAAAGGTTTACAATCGAGCGAGTCGTTCGCCTCGCAACGACGAGTACCTGCTGGTTGGTTTGGTTGATTGGCAACAGGCGGGAGTGGATGAGGCAATAGAGTCCGACGAAGGAATCGAATCGTGACACCTGAAGCAGATCCAGTTCATTTCTCGAGACAGATTTGGCAAGCGGTTGCTGAGTATGCGTTGCGGGCTGTGGCCCGCCGAGAGTTTTGTCCGGAGCGCTCCCGTATTGAAAATCTTCGACCTGTTTTTTTTCAGGAGGAAGATGACTTGGCTTTCGGGAAGCAAATTTGGTGCTTCGAGGCGATGGGTGTCTCTGACAGTGGGCGACGACAGTTGATCTTTGGCTTGATGGAGTTCTCCATTCAGTTCGGGTTGCTTGAACCGGTCCAGTCTGGTCTTTTCGAGGATGCTAGCGAACGAGAGCGATGGATTGTTCAATTGTCTGCGTTCGAAGCGACTCCAGAGAAAACTTCTGGAGCTACCAAGTTTTGGATTTGGGCAGCTTGGATTAGCGTCGCGCTTTTGGGGATGGGTTGGTTGATCGCATTGATTCGCTACCTGATGCAGTCCTCCCTGTAGTCGTGGGGCCGGCTTTGCCGTCCCATGAGGTGTGGCCGCATGAGGCTCTTTCGTAGGTACTTGCTACTGTTGCTTGAACTCGTCGCTGTGGCTTGAACCGGTCATAAATGCCTGCGATTTCCATCGCAGTCTCTTTGAGCAGCCTCGACGATGGGGCCGCTACCGTTGCCTCTTTTGCCTCCACGCCGGACGTCCTGTATTTGTGTTCGCTAATGGAAGTGCCGAAACGAGTTGCCGATGCTGAAATTTGCATTCATGCAATAATGGAGGCATGAAAACTGTACGTTGTATCGAATTGCGTGGTGCCGCGGAGCACAATTTGCAAAGCATCGATGTGGATATCCCTCTGCGTCGATTGACGGTTGTTTGTGGTGTTAGCGGGAGCGGTAAGACTTCGCTGGCCCTCGACACATTGTATGCAGAGGGCCAACGTCGCTATATCGAAAGTTTCTCGGCATATACCCGTCAGTTTTTGGCACGCATCGATAAACCCCGATTTTCTTCGCTCGAGAATCTCCCACCTTCCTTAGCGGTGACTCGCGGGGATCGCAGTCGCAACAATCGCAGTACGGTTGGTACTGCCAGCGAGGTTTTAGAGCCATTGCGGATTCTATTTTCGCACGTAGGTAGTCCGTACTGCCAAACCTGTAGTAAACCAATCCTTAAGCATTCGGCTTCTTCGTTGGCGAAGAGGATAGTGTCCTTGGGAGATGGAAGAGCGATGTTAGGATTCGAGTTCGACTGGGAAACCAAGGCGGACTTGTCGCAGCAACTTTACGACTTGCAGTCCTCTGGTTTTATTCGAGTGATTCTCACCGATGATCTGGTGGAATTGTCGGAAGATCTGGGGACTGTTGCGAAAAAGGTGCCTGCAAAGGGGGCAGGCATTGTGGTGATCGATCGATTTCGAATCGACGGTAGCCCATTGTCTCAATCCACCCTGCAATCACTGGAACTCACTTTTGAGCGGGCGGATCGTAATGTGATCGTCTTGGTGGCGAAATCCAACGGAGAGAACCAATCCGCCAAAGGCTTGGATCAGAATGTTCGATCGAGAATTGTCTCCGGACAAGAGTACGACGAGCATTTGTTTACCAAGAAATTACGGTGCGCAGATTGCGGCGAGGAATGCCCAGAGTCTGAGCCGCGGTTATTCAGCTTCAACAGTCCCATCGGAGCATGTTCTCAATGCACCGGTTTCGGAGAAGTCTCCGATCTCGATCTTGAGAAAATAGTGCCCGATCGCAATCTAACGTTACGCGATGGAGCAATTGCACCTTGGAGAACACCATCCTATGAGCACGAGCTCCATGAATTGATGGCGATTGCGGCTGAATATCGAATACCGCTCGATCTACCTGTGGCAAAGCTTTCGTCCAAGCATTGGGATCTGATTCAGCATGGAGTTCCAGCGAAAAGCTTTGGAGGGTTAGATGGTTTTTTCGCGTGGCTCGAGCGGAAAAAGTACAAGATGCATATCCGAGCGTTTCTTGCTCGCTGGAAATCGTATTCGGTATGTCCACTGTGCAAAGGTCAGCGTTTATCCCCAGGAGCTTTGGCATATCGTTTCCAAGGAATGAGTTTTTCGCAAATCACAGAGCAGACCATCGATGATTTACGAACGATACTCAGGGAACTACAGGAAAGTTCCGAGCATCTTCCAATCGGTGCAGATGTCGCAGCGTTGGAGCCAGTGTTGAAGCAAGTTGCATCGCGATTGGATTATCTTATTTCGGTTGGGTTGGGATACTTAACTCTTGGTCGGACGATGCACACGTTGAGCGGAGGAGAAGCTCAACGCGTGAATCTTACGACCCTGCTCGGTTCGGACCTAGTCGACATGCTCTACGTACTCGATGAACCAACCGTAGGACTACATCCTAGTGATACGGTCCGGGTTGCTTCGGCGGTACAGAAGCTTGTGGAGCGTGGAAACACTGTTGTCTTGATCGAGCATGAGCCGTATCTGCTTTTTCAAGCAGACCACGTACTCGAGATCGGACCTGGGGCTGGTGCTCGTGGTGGCAAGGTTTGTTTTTCAGGCAAGGCTTCGGACTTTCGTAAAAGTAAAACTCTAACGGCGAAATACCTGTCATCGAAATGCTCTAGCCGTGAACCACGCGAGGTGGGGAAGCGAGTTTTGGAACTTCGTGGGGCGCGAGGAAGAAATTTAAAGAATGTTGATCTCAAGATCCCGCTGGGTTGCCTTTGCACGATTGTCGGCGTCAGCGGAAGTGGGAAGAGCTCTCTCGTATTGGATACATTGGTACCAGCGATTGGGGCATCCAAGGGGGAATCGTCTGAGCACGCATTGCCCTTCGATCGGCTCATCGGCGAGGAGCATATTCGCGGATGCGTTGCCATCGATCAATCTCCCATCGCGAAGTCGATTCGTTCGACGCCTGCGACTTATGTCAAAGCGATGGACGAAATAAGGATTGCATTTGCATCATCGGCCGACGCAAAGGCCGCGGGCTTGACTGAAAGTCATTTCAGCTTTAACAGTTCGGCGGGGCGTTGTCCTGTTTGTGAGGGACTAGGGTTTACGTCCGTTGATATGCAGTTCATGGCAGACGTTCGATTGGTTTGTTCGGAATGCAATGGCAAGCGGTTTACACCTCGCGTTTTGGACGTGCGTTATCGTGATCTTGATATCTCTGAAGTTCTAAACTTAAGCGTGGTTGATACGATCGAGTTCTTTCGCGGCGAACGCAAATTGCAAAAGAAATTGCAACCGTTGGTGGACATAGGATTAGGGTACTTACCATTGGGCCAAAGCGTATCCTCGCTTTCTGCTGGGGAGTCCATGCGATTGAAGTTAGCATCGCACCTTGAAGAGCAGAGTCGACGATTGATCGTTATGGACGAACCTACGACTGGCTTGCATTTCGCAGATGTTGAACGGTTGCTTGCCTGCATCGATGTCTTGATTGATCAGGGGAATTCGGTTTTGGTCATCGAACACAACGAGCAGATGATTCGGGCCTCGGACTATTTGATTGAAGTAGGCCCCCAATCCGGTGAGCGCGGGGGAGAAATTGTTGCCGAAGGTGCACGGGATGATTTTTTGACGGGTGCAAATTCCGTGACCGCAAAGATTCTCCGTGAGGGTTAACAAGTTTATTTGCAGAGATCTTGATGCGACTTTTGATCGTGCGTGGAAGTGTCTTGCTCGGGCATATTCAAGGGCGACCTGTTTTTTTGAAGGGTGGCTCTGTTTTTTGAGGGGAATGCAGCAGTGAGAAGAGTTCCCTCGGCTAGCGGGTGGCTAGGTGATCGATGGTGTTGGACGTACAATGAAAGTCGTCCGAAATTCGCCCATGAAAAATGCCGTCCTGTTCGCGGACGGATTTTAGTCGGGCCAGTTGCGGGTCAAATCAAATTGAACGCCGAGACAATCGTGCGTTAGGGGGGGTGGAGAACCTGTGGTATTGGCACGAGGCAATCGAGGGATTCGCGAGTATGCGTGAAAATCACGACGACCAAGGTGACTTGGAACTGGATCAGGTTCTGCTGGATTTCTTGAAACGGCATGATCGCGGTGAAATTGTGGATCGTGCCGCCTTCCTTTGCGAGCACCCCGAGTATGCAGATCGATTGCAAGAGTTGCTCGCAGCGGCTGATTGGATTGAAACCATGGCGGGTCCTACGATTCCAGTGGGAGGACTCGAAGAGGTAACCAAGTCTGACACTAGCGCCACCCCTGAACTACCCTCTGACGGTGCAGAGTCTCGCGCGAGTTATGATCCAAATGCGATCACCTTGGATTTAAAAATTCAGTTTGAGGATTTGGAAAAAAAACGCGAGATGTTCTCGTTCGTCGATGCACCGCTTTCCAGCGACACCGAGTTTAGCTTGTCCAATGTCCCTTCGCTGGACAATACACAAGCATCACTTCCGTGCCGGTTTGGAGAATATTTGCTCGAAAGAGTCCTGGGGCGAGGCGGCATGGGGGTCGTCTATTTGGCCAACCAAGTTCAACTCAATCGGCGGGTGGCGATCAAGATGATTCGGTCGGGGGCTCTGGCATCGGATGAAGAGGTTGCACGGTTTTACAGTGAGGCCCGCAGTGTTGCCAAGCTCGATCATCCGAATATTGTTACCGTGTACCACTGCGGTGAAAGCGATGGTCACCACTTTTTCTCCATGGACTACATTCCCGGTACGGATCTTGCCAAGATCGTGTCGAACGGTCCGATCGATCCCAAACGCGCTGTCCGCTATGTTCGCGATGTAGCGAGAGCAATTGACTACGCGCACGAGCACGGGGTTGTGCACCGTGATTTGAAGCCAGCCAATGTGTTGCTAGATGAAGAAGATGAGGTGTACCTTACCGACTTTGGACTTGCTAAACAAATGGGTGGCGACGAAGGCTTGACGGCAACAGGCGCTGCTTTGGGTACGCCTAGCTACATGTCTCCGGAGCAAGCTGCTGGGAAGAGCGAGGACCAAGGGGTCGCGACCGACGTGTATGCAATGGGAGCGATTCTATTTGCGCTGTTGACGGGAAAACCTCCATTTCAGGCGGCATCTGTTTTGCAAACGATGATGCAAGTGATGCACAAGCCTGCTCCAAGTGTCCTGCAGTTGCAGCCTAACACCCATGTGGATTTAGAAACAATCGTAAGCAAGTGCCTCGAGAAGTCGCCGAGCCTTCGGTATGCGACCGCTGCAGATCTTGCCCAGGATCTGGATCGTTTTTACAACGGACATCCGATTCAAGCTCGACCGCCATCCTGGCCTCGTCGGTTCCGTTTTTGGTTTTCAAACATTCCGATCGTCGCTGCATTGACCGGTGGCCGACAAGTCGACCCGTCTACCTCGCAACGTTGGGCGCAGCGCGCTTTCATTGCGATTGCTGCACTCATGCTTGGTTTGGTTTTGTTTGGCAATACGATCATTCGCTGGATTGATGATAAGCGTCTTCCGGGCAGGATAACCATTGCTTCGGGAGCACCCGGAGGAATGTACTACGACATTGCAGGGAAGCTCTCCGATCGAATGAAGACTGGGAGTGGTCGCCCGCCGTCGGTGATATCTACCGGCGGATCGATCGAGAATCTTCGGCAACTGCTCGAATC
>Ga0114972_10002229_pt1 | contig 14494 bp, 15 predicted proteins | sample M_140807_EF_Meta_FD_87354 | JGI IMG/M metagenome (GOLD analysis project Ga0114972, IMG submission 87354) | Freshwater microbial communities from Lake Montjoie, Canada to study carbon cycling - M_140807_EF_MetaG | ecosystem: Environmental > Aquatic > Freshwater > Lake | place: Lake Montjoie... | reverse complement strand
GTAGCTGCCGCGCTGCGCTTCGGCACCGTGGCCGGGCATCGACTCGAAACCGAAGGCGATGTTCGGGGCGGCATTGTTGAAGTTGCGCAGGTGCTCGATGTTGTAGCCCGAGCTGCTGGTCGGGTTGTAGACACCCGCCCGCTCAAGGTGAGCCGGGATGAAATAGCTGGTGGTCGGGGCGAACTGGGCCATCCACTTGATGCCCTCGACGGTCTTGATGTGGCCCAGACCGGGTGTTGCGGCGCTGTTGTTACCCGTGATCTTCTTTGCGGTGACGTCGATGTAACTGTTATTGGCGCTGCCGGCGACCGTGCAGTCCCACTGATTGGTGGCGCCGCGGCTGGTGTCGCTGTCAGACCGGTCGAAGCAGTATTCGTACTGGGCCTGCAGGTTGGCATTGCCGGTGCCGCTCGTGGTCGGCCAAGGCAGCTGGCCGGCGAGCACGTTGGTGGATGAATGCTCATGACCAGGAACGTTTTGCTCCAGACCCAGCCAGACCGGCTTCTTGGCAGCGCGACCGGCGGTTTCGGTGCTGGCGTACTGGAACTCCTGGATTTCTTGCCAGCGCCACATCGCTTTCGGCGTGGCGGTACCGTCGCCTTTGATGGCGGCACGTCCGATGGTCGACTCCCAGGTCTGGTTCGGGCCTTTCAGGGCCGTGGCTGGCTCGCCGCCAGACGGGTAGGTGGCCGGCGGCCAGGGGCCGGTCGAGCTGGTGGTCAGACCGAGGGCGGGCGCGACCGGCGTGAACGGGTCTTCTGCCAGCGTGCAGTTGCGAGTAGAGCTGCCGCCGTGGTCGGCCTGCACGAACCAGTCGAGGCCCCAGGTGTTGACTGACTTGTCGATCAGCTTTTGCATCGACAGGGTGCCGTCGGAGCAGGTGGAGTGGTTATGGAAGTCGCCGGTGACATAGGTGCCGGCGGCCTTGGCGGCGGCCTTTTCGGCAGCGACCGCAGGCTGGGGCAGGTTGAAAGACGTGCCGGCTGCAACCGCAGCGGCGGCCAGGACGGCCTGGCGAAGGCGAAGGGACGAATTCATGGGGTGATCCTGAGTTCTGTGGAATTAAGTGGGCGTCAGGCGCTGAGCTGGTCGCCGTACAGTCGGTATTTGCCGTCGGTACCCTGCTTCACCTTGGTGGTGATGTCTGCGGTGGTGGTGTCCGCATCGGTGTTGGTCAGGGTGGCGGTCATGGTGCAAACGTTGTTCGAATCGCAGTTGCTGATCTGGATATTCGACACGGTGTAGCCCACGAAGCCCGAGAGGTCGGTATTGGCGGTGATCGCGGTTGCCTCAGCCTGCAGGTAGGCGAGCTGGGTCGTCCTGGTGTTGCCCGAATCCTTGTAGGCGGCGTCGATCAGGTCGGTGGTCGTGGCCGACGTCAGGCCTGCGCTGGTGGCGGCGGTTGCCACCGAGGTCTGCAGGTTGGAGTTGAAATCGGACGTCGGCGTGGTCGGGTTGCTGTTGTTGTCGCTGCCGCCGCAGGCAGACAGCGCGGCCAGAAGGGACGCGACCAAGAGGGGTTTGACAGCCTGAAATGACATGACGTTTCCTAGCGGGGGGATTGGGACTGTCGGTGACTCTAGGCAGTCATCGTGACGGTGATGTGAATCGGCGGCGGGCATCGCCGAAGTCCCGGATGAGCAACAGGGCCGCATTCCGGAAACCGCAACGCCGACACGGCGCAGCCTGGGGCAAGCAGATCGCCCCCGAGATCGTTGCGACCCGATCAGCCGGCTTTCATGGCCTTCATGATCGCCTCATCAAAGATCGCGACCGCGCGCGTCCAGCCGGCCGATGCGCCGCGGATCTTGTGCGGGAAGCACGACACGATGAAACCGTCTGCCGGCAGTGCCTCGAGGTTGTGCAGCTTTTCGAGGTGGCAATAACCAATATCGCGGCCGGCCTTGTGGCCTTCCCAGATCAGCGAGGCGTCGCCGGTCTGAGAATATTTCTTGGCGGTGTGCACGAAGGGCGCATCCCAGCTCCAGGCATCGGTGCCGGTCAGGCGCACGCCGCGCTCGAGCAGATACATCGTGGCCTCATAGCCCATGCCGGCACCGGCCGAGACATAGTCGGCGTGGCCATAGCGGCTACCCGCGCGGGTATTGACCATCACGATCTCGAGCGGCGCGAGGCTGTGGCCGATGCGCTTGAGTTCGGCTTGGACATCGGCGGCGGTCACGACATAGCCGTCCGGGAAATGCCGAAAGTCGAGCTTCACGCCGGGCTGAAAACACCAGTCGAGGTCGACCTCATCGATGGTGATCGCGCGCTCGCCGCGGTTCATGGTCGGATGAAAGTGATAGGGCGCATCGAGGTGCGTGCCGTTGTGCGTGCTCAGCTGCACTTTCTCGACCGCCCACACCGCGCTGTCGGGCAGATCTTCCTGCTTGAGCCCCGGAAAAAAAGGAGCCATCTGCTCGAAGGAATTGGTGTGGTTGAAATACTCGATGCGCGGCGGCATCGAGGGCGGGTCGGACGGCACGTCGTTTTCCAGATAGATCGAGAGGTCGACGAATTTGCGCGGCATGGCGATCTCCGGGGGGCGTCGAGCGGGTCGTGCTGTGTCAGCGTGACATGTCAGCGTGGGAGCGGCGTCAGGGGTCGGTGCGAAACCTCAGCGCGCCAGATAGCCCGAATCGACCGGCAGGGTGATGCCGGTGACGCACTGCGCGGCATCGCTGGCCAAAAACAAAACCGCCTGGGCGATGTCGTCGGGCGCGGGCAGGCGCCCGAGCGGCGTGTGCGCCATCACGGCGTCGAAGTATTTCTGATCATTGAAGACCGGGACGGTGAGCGGCGTGCGAACAAAGGTGGGTGCGACCGCATTGACGCGGATATTGTTTGCAGCCCATTCGAGTGCGAGTGCGCGGGTCATGTTGACCACCGCGCCCTTGCTGGCCTGATAGGCGGCATTCGGAAAGATGCCACCCGAAAATCCCATGATCGAGGCCAGATTCACGATCGCGCCGCCGCGCCCGATCATGCGGCGTGCCGCCAGGCGATTGCAGAAGAACACCCCGTTGAGGTTGATGTCGACCACCTTCTCGAAATCGGCGACCGACACATCGACCGACAGGCCGCGCAGGCCGATCCCGGCATTGGCCACCATCACGTCGATCGGTCCCAGCTCGGCGCTCACGCGATCGAGTGCCCGGTCGAGGCCATCGTGATCGGTGACATCGACCGCGATGGTCATCGCCGGGGCGTGCTCACCGGCGCCAAGCACAGCCTGCTCGAGCGCGTCTGCATCGCGATCGAGTGCGGCCACGCGGGCGCCGGCCCGCACGAAGGCGAGCGACATTGCTGCCCCCAGGCCGCGCGCCGCGCCGGTGACGATCACGGTTCGGTCGGTGAAATGCCAGGTCGGCAGGCTCATGGAGAGCTCCTTCGAAAAATGACGGCGCGCGGCGCCGTGGCGGGCCGGCGCTTGCTCAGCCGCCGAGGCTGACGCGACCTTTCGGGCAGTTGAACGTGGCGACCAACACGCTGGTCGCGGATTCGACGACATCGATCGCGACCGGTGCGCTCACCTTTGGCAGGCAGGCGATCACTGCTTTCGGCGCCCTGATCGTCAGGCCCGTGAGCAGGACACCGACATCGGGCAGCTGCGCTGCAGGATGCTGGTCGTCGGGCACATCCCACTGGATCATTGACGGCAGCACGCCGTCGCCGGCCGGTTGGCCACCTCGGGGCACGGTCAGACGCCAGGTCAGGCTGCCCCGCGTCATGTTGACGATGGTGCCGGGCTGATAAGCCGCGGCCGCGACATCGGCCTGGAGCCTGTCGCTGCTCACTACCCAGTGCACCAGCTGCGGGGCGATCGCCAGGCGTGCCTTCATGTCGGGATCATCGAGCAGGAAGGGGCGCGGACGCGACGGCTCGGGCTGCGACGGGTCGGGGGTGATCAGTTCGAGATAGATCCGGTTGCCCAGCTGCAGCAGTCGGTTGTGGGTGCCAACGCCGGTGTGCTGGCCGCCGGGGGCAAGGGTGGCGCCGAGCCGCTCGGTCAGCCAGGCTTGCCCGCTGTCCAGATCGGTGGCCGCCACAACAAGGTGGTCAAGTTCAAGCGCCATGGGGGGTGTCTCCGGCCACGTAGAATGCGGGCCATGTTAACCGAACACATTACGCGGCTTGCCCGCGCCTTCGAAGCAGCGGCTGTCCAGCTTGCTGCCGCCAGCGGCGATGCCCATGCCATCGAGCTTGCCTCGCGTGCCCAGGCCCTGCTCGAGCGACCCAAGCAGGCTGATCATGGTGACCTTGCCTGCAACCTCGCCCTGCAGATCGCCAAGCCGCTCAAGAGCAACCCGCGTGCGATCGCACAGTCGCTGATTGATTCAGTGCAAGCCTCCAGTGCGGGCGAGCTGATCGAATCGGCCGAGATCGCCGGTCCGGGCTTCATCAATCTGCGCCTGACCGCCGGCGCCAAGCGCGAAGTGCTTGCCATGGTCTTTGCGCAGGGCGATCGCTTCGGGCGCCACGATCTTGGCGCGGGCCGCAAGGTCCTGGTCGAGTTCGTCTCGGCCAACCCCACCGGACCCTTGCATGTCGGTCATGGCCGTCAGGGCGCGCTGGGCGATGCGATCGCCGCGCTGCTCGAGGCCGGCGGCTGGCAGGTCCAGCGTGAGTTTTATTACAACGATGCCGGTGTGCAGATCGCCAATCTCGCACTGTCGGTGCAGGCGCGCGCGCGCGGCATCGACCCCGACGATGCGCGCTTTCCCGAAGGGGGCTATCGCGGCACTTACATCGCCGACATCGCCCGCGATTATCTGGCCGGTGCCACGGTGTCGGCGCATCGCGTCGAGCCGGTCGTGGGTCGCGCCGACCCGGATGATCTGGAAGCGATCAGGGCGTTTGCGGTGGCTTATCTGCGCCATGAACAGGACCTCGATCTGCAGGCCTTCGGCGTGCGTTTCGACATGTACTACCTTGAGTCGTCGCTCTATGAAGATGGCAAGGTGGCCGCGACGGTGGACGGGCTGATCAAGGCCGGTCATACCTACGAGCATGAGGGCGCGCTGTGGTTGCGCTCGACCGATTACGGTGACGACAAGGACCGCGTGATGCGCAAGTCCGAGGGCGGCTTTACTTACTTCGTGCCCGATGTCGCCTATCACGTGACCAAATGGCAGCGCGGATTCACCAAGGCCATCAATATCCAGGGCTCCGATCACCACGGCACGATCGCGCGCGTACGCGCCGGTCTGCAGGCATTAGGCATCGGCATCCCGAAAGACTTCCCCGATTACGTGCTGCACAAGATGGTGACCGTGATGCGCGGTGGCGAAGAGGTCAAGATCTCCAAGCGTGCCGGGTCTTATGTCACCCTGCGCGACCTGATCGACTGGTCGGGCGGCATTGGCCCCGATGGCGCGCCGCCCGAGGGGGTCAGCCGCGATGAGGCGATCCGGCGGGGGCGCGACGCGGTGCGTTTTTTCCTGATCCAGCGCAAGGCCGATACCGAGTTCGTGTTCGATGTCGACCTCGCGCTGGCGCGCTCCGACGAGAACCCTGTCTACTATGTTCAATATGCCCACGCCCGGATCTGCTCGGTGCTTGCGCAGGCGATCGACAAGGGATTGGCCAAGCCCTCTGAGGTGTTCGATGCCGCAGCGGTCGATTTCACGCGACTGACTGGCGCTCGCGAATTCGCGCTCATGGCGCGCCTTGCCGAGTATCCGACGGTGGTCAAGGACGCCGGCGATGCACTGGCACCCCATGCCCTGGCCTTCTGGCTCAAGGATTTCGCCGCTGAATTTCACGGTTACTATAATGCCGAGCGCTTTCTGGTCGATGATGCCGCGCTGCGCGAGGCGCGCCTCGCCTTGCTGCGTGCAGTCGGTCAGGTGCTTCGAAATGGGCTTGCGCTGATCGGCGTGTCGGCCCCTGAACGTATGTAAGGGTCGGGCTCGTCATATGGTGAAGGCAATCCGGGTAAAGGCCATCAGGCGCACAGGCCGTCGACATTTTTCGACAGGCCAACAGGGTGGCACGCTGGTCGGCCTGGCCATCGGTCTGCTGGTGGGGCTGGCGATTGCGGTTGTGGTGACGCTTTACATGAGTCGCTCGCCAGTTCCCTTCGTCGACAAGATCAAGCGGGCCGCCGACCGGCCCGAGGCGGCCACCCCGGCTGACCTTCCCGATCCCAATCGGTCGATGCAGAAGAATCGCCCGGCCACCACCGAGCCGCCGGTGGCAGTCGCGCCGCCGGCTGCGCCCGCCACCGATGCGCCTGCGGCTCCCGGCACTGCCGCGTCGAGCACGCCGGGAGCACCTGCTGCGCCCACCGCGCCACCGGCAGGTGCCTCCGAGACCCCTGCCGACAAGGCCACCTACCTGCTGCAGGCAGGCGCTTTCAAGGGACAGGAAGATGCCGAGGCGATGAAGGCGCGCCTTGCACTGGTCGGTTTTGAAGCCCGCATCGTGATGGCCGAAGTCAACGGCGTCACCTTTTATCGGGTCAGGGTTGGTCCTTATGGCCAGCTCGACGACATGAACCGGGCCCGCACGCGGCTTGCCGAAAACGGCGTCGAGGCGTCGGTCGTGCGCCAGAAATAAGGAAACAGTCGCCATGAAAATCACCCTGAACGCAGTCTCCCGCCGACAATTTGCGCTCGCGCTCGGTCTCGGCCCGATTGCCCTGAAGGCCGCTGCCCAGGGCGGCACCGGTGAGGGCTTCGAGTTCAAGTCGGTCAAGCCGGCCGCGCCGGTCGATACCCCTGCCGGCAAGATCGAGGTAATCGAATTCTTCTGGTACGGCTGCCCGCATTGCTTTGCGCTCGAGCCCGCGATCAAGGACTGGGCCAAACAGCTGCCCGCCGATGTGGTGTTCCGCAAGGTGCATGTGCCCTGGCAGGTTCAGGCGCATCAGCAGCTTTTCTTCACGCTCGAGACCCTCGGTCAGACCGATGCGCTCAACGCCAAGGTCTTTGCGGCCATCCACAACGATCGCAGCAAGCTCGACACCCCCGAGGCGATGGCCGATCTGCTGGCCAAGAGCGGCGTCGATCGCAAGCAGTTCATCGATACCTACAACTCCTTCGGTGTGCGCACGAAGATGCAGCGGGCCAGCCAGCTTGCCGCGGCCTACAAGATCGACGGTGTGCCCACGCTCGCGGTGGCCGGCAAATACATCACCTCGCCGTCCATGACCGGGTCCAATGGGGCTGCACTCAAGATGGTCGACACCCTGGTCGATCGTGTTCGCAAGGGCGGCTGACCGGCAACGGCGCGCACGACCTCGGGTGGCGCGCCGATGAACGTGGTGCTGACCGGTGCATCGAGCGGTCTCGGGCAGGCGCTCGCGATCGAATATGCCCGGCGCTGTCCCGGACTCACCATCGGCCTGATCGCGCGTCGTGCCGAGGCGCTTGCGACGGTCATCGACCAGATGCCCGGTGCCAATGCGGTGGCCTATCCGCTCGATGTCACCGACCGTGCGGCACTTGCTGCGATGGGCCGCGATTTTATCGAACGCTTCGGTGCGCCCGATGTCGTGATCGCCAATGCCGGCATCAATGCGCCGACCCTGACCGGTGTGGCAGGCGATGAGGCCGGATTCGAGCGGGTCATCCGGACCAATGTGGTCGGTGTCTTCGATACCTTTGCGCCCTTTGTGGCAGCGATGCGCGCGCAGCGCGCCGGAGCGCTGGTCGGTATCGCCAGCGTGGCCGGTGTGCGCGGCATGCCCTCGCTGGGCGGCTACTGCGCCTCGAAGGCGGCGGTGATTGCCTATCTCGAAAGCCTGCGCCTGGAGTTGCGCGCCAGCGGCGTCGGTGTGGTCACGATTGCGCCGGGCTATATCCGCACGCCGATGACCGCACCCAACCCCTATCCGATGCCCTTTCTGATGGATGCCGATGTCTTTGCAAGGCAGGCGGTCACCGCGATCGAAAAGCGACGCTCATTTGCGGTCATTCCCTGGCAGATGGGATGGGTCGCCCGTGTGCTGCGGGTGATGCCCGATCCGCTCTTTGAAGCCCTTTTCTCAAGGGCTCCGCACAAGCCACGGGCAAGCGCCGAGTGAGCCGCGCCCCGCGCATCGTCAGTCTGGTGCCCAGCCTCACCGAGCTGCTGTTCGAGCTCGATCTGGGTGAGCAGCTGGTGGGCCGGACCGGCTTTTGCATTCATCCCCGCGAGGCGGTTCGGGCAGTGCCCAAGGTGGGCGGCACCAAGGATGTCGATATCGAGGCGGTGCTGGCGCTTGCGCCCACGCATCTGGTGGTCAATGTCGACGAGAACGAAAAGCCGACGGTCGACCGGCTGGCCCGCGACATCGAACACATCGTGGTCACGCACCCCCTGACCGCGCAGGACAATCTCGCGCTTTATTCGCAGTTCGGGCAGACCTTCGATCGCGTGCCGCAGGCCGCCCGGCTGTCGCAGCGCATGCAGGCGGCCCTCGACCGCGCGAGCGTTCGACAATGGGCGCCGCTTGATGCGCTGTATCTGATCTGGAAGGCGCCCTGGATGACGGTGTCAAACGAAACCTATATCTCGGACATGCTGGCGCAGGTCGGCCTTCGCACCATTGCGCCCGACTCGGGGCGACGCTATCCCGAGATCGACTGGCAGGATTTTCCGCCCTCACGCGCTGATGTCGTGCTGTTCTCGAGCGAGCCCTATCGTTTCAGGGATCGCGATGCCCGCGAGTTTGCCGCCGAGCATGGTCTGCCGGCCTGGCGCTGCCTGACGATCGATGGCGAGATCAGCTCGTGGTACGGGCCGCGTGCGATCGACGGGCTCGATGCGCTGGTGCGGCTGCGTGAATCGATCGATGCGGCGATCGTCACGTCCGGGAGCGCGCGCGGATGATGCGTGCCGCGATCATCGTGCTGCTGTTGTCGAGCATGGCCGGCTGCAGCTTCTTGTCGGGCGGCGGTTCGACCGACGGCCCGGGCGCTGATCCGCCGCCCAATCTCGAACGCGTTCCCGATGCGGTGCCGCGGTCGGAGTCGCTGCATCCCTATGCCAACCGTCCGTACACCGTCCTCGGTCAGCAGTACGTGCCCACGCCGGGTGTGCGGACCTATCGCGAGCGCGGCATGGCGTCGTGGTACGGCAGGAAGTTTCATGGCCAGCCGACCTCGAGCGGCGAGCGCTACGACATGTATGCCATGACCGGCGCCCATCCGACGCTGCCGATACCGAGCTATGTCAGGGTGACCAATCTGCGCAACGGCCGAATCGTGGTGGTCCGCATCAACGACCGTGGACCGTTTTCGAACAAGCGACTGATCGATCTGTCGTATACCGCGGCCTACAAGCTCGGCTATGTCGCGACCGGCACAGCCGACGTCGAGGTCGAGCTGGTGATGGCCGGCAGTCCGCCGGTCTTCGGGCCGGGTCGTTCGGTGATGGGCCTTGCCGCCGAGCTGGCGGTGCTGAGCTTGCCGGATGCCGATCAGTCGGTGGCGCTGTCGCTGGCCGGTCAGGTGTCGCTGTCTGAGCGCGGGTCGTCGGACGGGTTGTCTGGCGACGTGTCAGCGCTCGCGTCATCGTCGGTGGCGGACGCACCGAGCCGAAGCGCGACCGCGCGGCGATAGAGGTCGTTGGCGCGCAGGCCGGTTGCGCTGGCAATCAGGCGCGCCGACTGTCGCACCGGCAACTCGGCGCACAGCGCCTCCAGCAGCGCATCGACCGGCTGCTCCTGCGACAGTTCAGCTGCTGCCGCATCGAAGGCGATCACGAACTCACCGCGTCGACGGTCGCTATCGGCATCGAGCCAGGCCACCAGTGCGCCGGCGGTGGTTCGATGCAGCTGCTCGAAGCGCTTGGTGAGTTCACGCCCAAGCACGACGATGCGATCGGGTTCGAGCGTGTCGGCCAGATCGCGCACGGTCTCGACGATGCGGTGTGGCGACTCATAGATGACCACGACCGCATCGCTGCGGGCCAGGGTGGCGAGCCGCTCGCGTCGCGCTCGCGATCGGGCCGGCAGAAATCCTTCAAAACGAAACCGCGGTTCGGAAAAACCGGCGACCGACAGCAGCGCGATCACGGCGCAGGCGCCCGGCACCGGAATCACCGGCAGCCCGGCCTCATGCACCGCGGCCACCACGCGCGATCCGGGGTCGCTGATGCCCGGTGTGCCGGCGTCGCTGGTCAGCGCCACCGCCTCGCCGGCACGGATGCGCTCGACGATGGCTTGCGCCATCCGGGCTTCGTTATGCTCATGGCTGGCGATCAGCGTCGGATGCGCGCCGATGTGGTCAAGCAGCACGCGAGCGACCCGCGTATCTTCCGCAGCCGCGGTATCAGCCCGCCGAAGGACATCGATGGCCCGCAGGCTTAAATCGGACAGATGACCGATGGGCGTGGCGACTACGTATAATCCGGCCGCCAAACCACCGTCCTCAGCACCTGCCTGAGCCGCTTCCCGAGCATCCGCCTGAGACCCTGTCTCAGGATGCGTCACATCAATGTCCAGAGTTGCCATGCCTTCACGTCGTAGGTTGATCAGCGCGATCCTGTTGGGCAGTCTCGGCCCATCATTGTCGGCGCTCGCACAGGTGACCGCAAACACCCCGACGACCACGCCGCCGAAAGCACCGCCGCTTGCACCGGTAAAGCCGGGTTCGCGCGCACTGCCCAAGCAATTTGGCGACGGCCCGACCACGCTTGCCTTGCTGATTCCGCGACGTGAGGGGCCCTATGCGCGGGTTGCCGAATGCGTGGTGGCAGGTGTGCGGGCGTCGCACTCGCGCGATGGCGACGGTGTGGCGGTCGAGGTCATCGAAGCCGATGCCGATCCGGAATCACTCGGTCGCATCTTTGTCGATCTGCGCGAGCGCGGCGTCGCCCACGCGCTGGGGCCGCTGCCGCGTGATGGTGTCAACTAGCTGGTCACACTCGATCGTGCTCCCGGCGTACCGACTCTGGCGCTCAACCTGCCCGAGGGTGATCTGCCGACGCCGGCTCAAACCACGTTTTTCGGAATCTCGATCGAGGCAGAGTCACGGCTGGCGGCCGAGCTTGCCTTCGAGCAGGCGAATGCGGCGATCGGCAAGCGGGCCCCTCGTGCAATCGCCGTGGGGACCTCCTCTCGACTGTCTCAGCGCAGCGCGAAAGCGTTTCGCGATGAATGGGCGCAGCGCGGCGGCGAGATCGACGAACCCATCGAGTTCGATCCCAAGCGCTCGTCACAGGCCCTTCGAGAGGCCATCAAGGATGACAACCCCGATGTGGTGTTTCTGGCGCTGAACCCCGAGCATGCCCGAAGCGCGCGCCGCTCGATCGGTGCGCGGGTTCGGCTGTGGAGCAGTTCGATGGCGAGCATCGGTCAGACCAAGCTTTTGCGTCTGCCCGAACTCGACGGACTGCGACTGGTCGATATGCCCTGGCAGGTCGAGCCCGATCATCCCGCGGTCATGGCCTATCCCAAGGCGCCCATCAACTACACCGTCGAGATGCAAAGGCTGTATGCGCTGGGCATCGATGCCTTTCGCATCGGTCGACAGATCATGGCCGGCGGCGCGTCGTTCGAGCTCGACGGCGTGACCGGCCGACTCAACTATGACCCGACGGTGAGTGCGCGCGTCGAGCGACAGCCGGTGCTGGCGGTCTATCGCGGCGGCACGCCGGTTGCGTCCCGACCGCGCTGAGGCTGCCCGCATGGTTGCCCCGCGTCAGCGGGTGGGCTTCGACGCCGAGGCGCTTGCCGAGGCTTATCTCGGCGAACGAGGTCTGCAGCCAATCGAGCGGAATGTGCGGTTTCGAGGCGGCGAGATCGATCTGGTCATGCGTGAGGGGGCTGAGTGGGTCTTCGTCGAAGTGCGGGCCCGGGCATCGTCGCGATTTGGCGGCGCGGCGGCCAGCGTCGGCTGGCGCAAGCAGCAGCGGCTGGTGATGGCAGCGCAACTGTATCTGCTGCGCCGATTCGGCCAGCGCGCCTGGCCAGCCTGTCGTTTCGATGTTCTGGCCTTCGAGGCAGGCGAGCCGCACTGGATCCGCTCGGCTTTTACGCTCGGATGAGCAAGCGGTCGCGCCGATATACTTCGCTGCGAAGCGGCGCCCTGTTCGGGCGCCCTCGATCAGGAGTTGCCATGACCCCTATTCGCCGGTTTGCATCGGGCGCTTTGCTGACCTCGGCACTGTTGGCCTCGGTGCTTGTCAATACAGGCTGTCTGCCGATCTTCGCAGCGGGCATCGGTGTGGCCGCAATGACTGCCCTCGACCGGCGTTCGGTCAAGACGCAGGCCGATGACACCGAGATCGAACTGCGCGGCGCCAATCGGCTGCCGATGGCGATCAAGGGTGCGCCCGGCGTCAGTGTCACCAGCTTTAATCGCCGTGTCCTGCTGACCGGGCAGGTGCCGAGCGAGACCGACAAGACCGATGCCGAGCGTGCGATGCGCCAGATTGCCGGTGTAACCGGGGTTTACAACGAGATCCAGGTCGCGCCGCGAGTCGACATATCGACCACGGCCAACGATGCCGCGCTGACGACCCGCGTCAAGGCCGCCTTTGTCGAACAGAAGGTGCTCGACTCGTCGGCCGTGAAAGTCACGACCAGCAACGGGGTCGTCTATCTGATGGGTCTGGTCACCGCACGGGAGGCGCCGGCTTATGCGACTGCCGCCAGCAGGGTTTCGGGCGTGCGGCGTGTCGTGACCGTCTTTGAATTCATCAGCGACGACGAGCTTGCGGCGATCAAGGCGAGCAACAACCCCAAGACCCCGCCGACCGGGCCGACGCATCCCTGAGAAAACTGGATTGCCGGCCGGGTGAGTAAGGCCCTTGGTTTCTCCCGGCAAGCGCAAAGTGTGATCGATTTGGCAGGTCGCCACGCTGGCGGTGCCTCGCTTCGGACATCGGCGACCGTCAATCGGCCAATCACGGCGCGCTGCCCGGCAATCGCTAGGCTTCATTCGCGGTGCGCATTCAGGCGCCCACGGAGCCTCCCATGTCGGCCGGTCTGCTGGTCTTTCTTCTCATCTGTGCCTTGCCCTTCATTGCGGCAATGCTGGCCTATAACCATCTGGTCGGCATGCGCAATGCGTTTCGCAATGCCTTCTCGCAGATCGACGTTCAACTGAAGCGTCGCCACGATCTGGTGCCCGGCCTGGTCGAGGTGGCCCGAGCCTATCTGAAGCACGAACGCGAGACCCTCGAGTCGGTCGTAGCCGCCAGACAGGGGGCCACCGCCGCCCGCGCGCTGGCCGCGATGCAGCCCTCGGACGCGCACGCCATGGGTCGTCTGGATGTCGCCGAGCAGGCGCTGACCACCGCCGTCACCAGGATGTTCGGTGTGGTCGAGGCGCATCCCGATCTGAAGGCCGACGCCACGCTGGCCCATCTGACCGAAGAGCTCACCTCCACCGAAAATCGCATCGGCTTTGCACGCCAATCGTTCAATGACGCGGTGACCGACTACAACACCGCGATCGAGCGGTTCCCGGTGAACATGGTCTCGATGGCCTTCGGTTTTCGTCCTGCCCGTTTGCTGCAGGCCACTCGCAGTCATGCCGAGCGTCAGCCGGTGGCGGTCACGCTCTAGTGCGAATCCGTGCGGGACAGTCGAGGCGACGCGAGCGCTTGGTGGCAGCTGACTCGAACCGGGTCGCTCGCGCATGAACTTCGCACGACACCAGGCGCAAGCTGATCGCACCGCGAATCGGCTGATCTGGCTGCACGCGCTGGCCAGTCTTGCGGTGGTCTTCGGCGTGAACGCCGTGGCGGCGCTGGTCTGGCAGCTGATCTTCGGGCCGGCGCCCTACCCGAAAGGATTTTTTCTCACCAACACGCTGGTCGTGACCGGTCTGATCGTGGGTGGCGCCTGGATCGAAACTGCGCGGCTGCGTGACGACGGCGCGCTGATCGCCCGGCGCCTGGGCGCGGTGCCGGTCGATACCGTCAACGATCCGCTGCATCGGCGGCTGCAGAATCTGCTGGAAGAACTCGCGATTGCGGCCCGCATCGGCGTGCCGCGTGCCTTCGTACTCGAAGACGAACCGTCGATCAATGCCCTGACTGCGGGACTTGATCGCAATCGCGCGGTGGTGGTCGCCAGCCGCGGCGCGCTCGAGCGACTGACCCGCGATGAGCTTCAGGGCGTCATGGCCCATGAGGTCTCGCATATCGTCAATGGCGATGTGCGGCTCAATACCCGGCTGGTCGGTCTGAATTACGGGTTGAATCTGGTGGCGCAGATGGGTCATTCGCTTCTTGCGCGGGCGCGCCGTTGCACGGCGGATGCCGGCCCCGACGGACTGCTTGCGGTCTTTGCCGTGCCGATGGCGATGGCCGGTGGCGTGCTGGCAGGTGTTGGCGCACTCGGGGTTCTTGCGGCCCGGGCAATCGAGGCAGGGGTGGGCCGCCAGCGCGAGTTCTTTGCCGACGCGCAGGCGGTTGAATTCACGCGCAGCCGTGATGGCCTGGGCGGGGCGCTGCGCAAGATCGCCGGATATGGTCGGGGTCTGCTTTCAGAACGCAAAGACGGTGATCTCAGTCCGACCGATCCGGGCCCGACCGGTGGGACCCTACCGCCCAG
>Ga0114972_10002227_pt1 | contig 14496 bp, 15 predicted proteins | sample M_140807_EF_Meta_FD_87354 | JGI IMG/M metagenome (GOLD analysis project Ga0114972, IMG submission 87354) | Freshwater microbial communities from Lake Montjoie, Canada to study carbon cycling - M_140807_EF_MetaG | ecosystem: Environmental > Aquatic > Freshwater > Lake | place: Lake Montjoie... | reverse complement strand
TCACCCCTTTAATTTCCAACGACCTCCCACAACCCCTTAGGGGTGGCGGGCGAAAGCCCGACGGGGGGAGACAACTAACTATTCAGCAAAAAACTGCCGACGAGCGTTTAGCGAGTCGATCCAACCAAATCACCACTGCGTCTCTCGCTTTTGATCTCTTTCGAATTACTCTCTTAAAAAAGTTAGGCTGAATAGTTACAAACCAAACACAGCTGAGCTGAATTGTGGGGGAAACTTTCCTGTGAATCAATGCGACAAAATGTCGCAGCCGTTCTCAGAAATGGTGCAAAACCTTTTCTCTCCAATTCTCACAATTACCAGTTAAAAAAGAGAACGAAACTAGCAACAATCAAAACCAGGCAACCAAACATAATCTGCAATACCCTCGGAGGAATGGAACGTTTAACGCGGATCCCAACTACCATACCGAGCAGTGAACCGGAGAGAAAAAGAATGGGGATCCCAGCAGGAAGAGAGGCTAAAATGGCGCGATGAGAAATAATTCCGCTGATCGAGATAATCGAAATCGCGACGAGTGATGTAGCCATCGCCTGTGCGACCTCGAGCTGGGCAACGGCGATTAATGCGGGGACGATAAGAAAACCACCCCCCACACCACACAAACCGGCGAGCACTCCGGTAGCGGCGCCTATTGTGAAAAGTCGATACAGACACCCCTTCGATAACAGCTCATCAGTCGCGGGCGGTGAACACTGAAACCATCTCGGTGCGCGGGGACCGCGACGAGATAGGATCATTTTACCTCCAATGTATCCCATTAGTGCGGCAAAAATCAGCATGGTAGTCCGATCCGACAACTGTTCACCAATCGCTTTTCCCGCTGGTACACCGAACATTCCACCAATGCCAATCGCAATTCCCCTACTCCACAACACCTGACCACTTCGCGATTGAGTGATCGCCCCGAAAAGCGCGGTAACCGCAACTGTCGCTAAAGAGAGCGCAACCCCCTGTTTGACCGCAAAACCAAGAACATAAACGAGCAGCGGAACAGCGAGAATCGCACCCCCACCACCAGTAAGACCTAGGATAAATCCACCTGAAAAACCGCAGAGCGGTGCAAGAAGAGTAATTGGCATTTTTTTCGATTGTTATTTGTAATTAATGAAGGACGATTTATAAATTGGCCATTATTGCAGTAGTAGATAACTTTAAAAAAAAATCTGCATTTATTGGGAGTTTCAATTCATTAACCTTCTGACAGCTGCATCCTAACGCTTTTTCCAAAAGATCCCCAAATCAGCTACACTTGCATCTTGTTAATGAAATTAAATCTACAATCACCTAATAGCTCATGACGTTGGCTTACACTCGTCTTAATACCGAACTGACTGGCACTCTCTTGCCGCTTTCTCAGCTGTTATTGCTCCGATGGGTCGTCACAGCGGCGCTTCCGCTTGGGGCACTGGCGATCTATGCAGCTGCGGGAATTTGGATAGCACCTCTTGAATTATCGGTCTTCATCGGAATCGCGCTCATAAGTAACGGACTGGGACACCTCTGGGCTCGATCTGTCAAATCTGGGATTTCAGTTTTACTACAGGGCGCTCTTCTTCTCGACATTCTTCTCTTATCGTTATTCCTCTCCCTGTACGGCGGACCTGCGAATCCCTTCTCAATTTTATTTCTTGTCCATATCGCTGTTGCAGCGATGATTTTATCACCACGTTGGCTTTGGAGTATCACTGCGCTTTGTTGGCTTGGATTTGGGATCTCCTTTTTTGTTCACCGACCGATACCAGAATTAGCCGGGCATCATCACGGCGATGCGTTTTCGCTCCATCTTTATGGAATGTGGTTTGCGTTTGTTGTGGCCTCCAGTCTTGTTGCACATTTCGTCGGAAAACTGAGCTTTGCGCTCGCCGAAAAAAATCGAATCGTTCAGAGTTTGCAGGTTGATATGGCTCATCAACAGAGGCTTGCTGCACTTACTACCCTTGCCGCGGGTGCTGCACACGAATTGAGTACTCCTCTTGGGACAATTCTAGTTGCGATTGAGTCAATACTCGAACAAAAAGTAAGATTACCTAACGAGGAATCGGTAAAATCTGAAGAGATGCGAGCAATATTTGATGATGCAGTGTTGATAAAAAACGAGGTAAAGCGTTGTGCTGCGATAATTCGGCAAATGTCTGGTGGAGATGGAACAGTAACAACGGATGAGCCAGAGCGTTTTAAGTGGCAAGAAGTAAAAGATAAGCTGCTTCACATATTCGGAGACAAACTTCTTCGCATTGAAGATAATCTCCCGCCTGAAGGCGCTCTTTATGCAAACCAAAAGGAGCTTATCTCTGCTTTGAGCTCACTCATAAAAAATGGGTTGGAGGCTCAGGATAATCAGGGTCCACATATTCTCCTCTCATGCATGTATGGTGGTGAGTCGAACAATGTGACAGTTAAGGTTTCCGACCACGGCGAGGGTATAGCGCCTGAGCATTTACCCCATATCGGCGAGCCTTTCTTCACGACAAAACCTCCGGGCAAAGGGCTTGGCCTTGGATTGTTTCTTGTCCGATTGTTTGCAATAAAACTTGGAGGAAAGTTTTTCGTTGATTCGAAAAAAGGTGATGGGTGCGTGGTGTCGTTGGTCTTACCTATTGGTGATGGGGGGTTATCAACATGAAGAGAGAATACTCTCAACAACCTGATTCTAAATCGGTTAGTGGCCCAATCTTTGTGATTGATGATGATGTCGTATATCGCGAGAGGGTTGGTCAAGCTATCCAATCTCGAGGATATGCGGTTACAGTTATTGATGATCCTGCCCGTATTCTTGATGAGGGGCTTCCCTCACCGGAGGGTTGTGCCATCGTTGATCTTCGGATGCCCTCAGTCTCGGGACTCGAGGTCGTTTCAGCAATCAGTTCACGAAATCCAGCTATAAAGGTTATTGTTGTGACTGGATATGGCAGTATCGCGACCGCAGTCGAAGCGATGCGTCGGGGAGCTTTTTCATATCTGACAAAGCCGGTTGGTGTCTCAGAGATGCTTGCTGCATTCGGTGAAGACAGCGCACAAAACACAAGCATCTCGATTGAGTCGACCCCTTCCCTTGCGCGAGTTGAGTGGGAGCATATCAATGCAGTCCTAAATCGATGTAATGGAAATATCACAAAAACAGCCCAGGAACTCGGGCTTCATCGTCGCTCGTTACAACGTAAGTTGAGGGAGCGCCCACCTCAGTAGTTATCTCCTCTTCCCAAGGGAGTCGATTAAAACTACTGCTCCTTCTGACACTCCTTACAGATCCCCTCGATGCGAAGAATCGGATATTGAGGGAGCAGATCTCCTGCATTTTTGAGAAAAAAAAGTAACGGGCTCAGGTATTCGCCTGGCACTGTGGACTCTCGCGTATCATTGCATCTCTGGCAACTAATTATGATATGCGAATGCTCCGAGCAACCGACATGGGTGCAGAGAAGGTATCCGCCAGTTGGGTGAACCTGATGAAGAAGTTGAATCCGTTCGAGATCGGCGATAACGCGGTATAGAGAAACCTTACTCAGAGGGGTGCGGTCAGAGCAGGAATTGGCAAGCTCAGCGTGAAGCTGGGTAATCGTAATCGGTCGACTAATCCTCGCAAGGAAAGAGATTACCGCTTTTCTTGGGGCTGTCAGTCGAAGCCCAGAATTTGTTAAGAGAGAAAAACAGCTGTCAAGATACCCAGGTCGCGAGGATGCAGCACAGTTGTGATACTGCTTAATCAGAGTTTTTTTTGGTTTAGCATGTCGATTACTCGGAGCCGTTTTCATCGGTGTTTTTTGTTAATTAAGACCTTTCACTATTGTCAACCGATTGGCTCATGGGATCAAGGTTGAAGTCATAATGTAAAAAAGTAACAATAGGCTTGACTAGCCTAGGTGGGTTGCATTAATAAAGAGCGCAAAAAAAGAAATCAGGGAGGCTCTCCATGTCAACTTGCCGACATTCAAATGGAAATAATTCACAATGGTTGAGAACGCTTCAAAAGCTTCTTCTTTCAGCAGCTCTTGGAGCCGGAGGTGATCTGACGGTTCTTTCGATCGCCGAGGCTGAAGGTACGGCAGAAGAGTCAAATAATGACCCGAAAGCGACAGAGGGTGATGCATACTTTACCCCCGTTATTGTGAGCGCAGATCCTCTTGCGCCGAGCATCCTCGAGTTTAGTCGACCTGCGAGTATTCTTGAGGGCCAGAAGCTTGAGGAGCGGATTCAGGGAACGCTTGGCGAAACAATAGATCTCCAGCCAGGTGTGCGGAGTTCATTCTTCGGCGCGGGGGCAAGTCGCCCCGTTATTCGTGGGTTTAGTGGCGAGAGAGTTCGGACGCTTCGTAATGGAGTTTCAACGGGGGATGTTTCAAGTTTTAGTGAAGATCATGCTGTTGTGGCAGATCCCCTTCAGGCCGAACAGATAGAGATCCTTCGTGGACCAGAGACGCTTCTGTATGGAAGCTCGGCGATAGGTGGAGCGGTTAATGTTACGGATGGCTCAATCGCCGAATATTCCCTCGGCAAGCCTTTCGAGGGATCAATTATTGGACAATTTGGAAATAGTGCAGACAACGAAAAATCCGAGGCGATAAAACTGCGGGGTGAAAGTGGGAGCATCAATTGGTATGGCTCAGCGTTCTCGCGAAAGACCGACTCATACGAGATTCCAGGCGTTGCTGAATCTGAAAGATTGCGACAGCTTGAGGAGAGCGTTGAAGAGGATGAAACTCACCAGGAGCACGAAGATGAGGAGGTTTCAGGGATAGTGCCAAATACTGATACCGAAACTTTCGGCGGCACAGTCGGTGTTTCACATCTGTTCGAGAGGGGCTTTATTGGTGGTTCTGTGAGTGGATTTGATAGTAATTATGGCGTGCCGGGCCATAGCCATGGGCACGATGAGCAGCATGAGGAAGGACAAGAGCTCGTTGAGGGTCTCGATGAGGATGAAGACCATGAGGGCGACGATTCAGTTCGTATAGACGCCAAACAGGTTCGAGGCGATATTCGAGGGCGTTACGATCTTGAGGAATTTGTTGATTCGATTAAGTTTCGTTTAGGTGCAACTAATTATGAGCACACCGAGTTTGAGGGTGATGCGATAGGCACTGTTTTTGAGAAGGATGGAGTCGAGGGTCGAGCGGAGTTTGTACATCGACCGATCGGATCCGTATCGGGTGTATTTGGTCTACATACAATTTACGATGATTTTTCTGCTACGGGCGAAGAGGCTTTTCTGCCCCCGACAGAGAGTCTCACTCGGGCACTTTTTCTCTATGAAAAAGCTCAACTCACCGAGCGGTTTGCGCTTCAGGGAGGAGGCCGGATTGAAGCGGTTACGCACGATCCAACTAGCGGTGATGGATACGATGCACTCCCAGGCAGTGGGTCGGCCGGTTTTCTGTGGGATCTTGACTCAGATGGAATGTACTCAATGAGCTCATCTCTTGCGTACACCGAGCGTGCCGCATCGCCGATTGAGCTATACGCGGATGGTATCCATTATGCGCGCCGAATTTCCGAACAAGGCAACAGGAGCCTCTCAGAGGAGCGAGCAACTGGAATTGATTTTGCGCTCCGTAAAAACGATGGATTTTTCACTGCATCTTTGACACCTTTTTATCAGTACTTTCACGATTATTTTAATCTCCGCGCTCTAGAAGGGGCTAACGAAGAATTCCCGCTTTATGGATACGAGAGAACAGGTGCATCCTTTTGGGGAGGTGAATTTGTTTCAGCGCTTCATATAGACCAGTTTTTTTCAGAGAGCTCTTTTTCCGAGTGTGGTCACACCCTTTCACTCGAATTCCAAAACGACATCGTCCGTTCGCGCGATCGTGATCGCGACAGCTATATTCCGCGCACCCCGCCGATGAGAAATATCGTCCGGGCTCGTTGGGGTCTTCCCAACTCATTACAGCTGATGGTCGAGGGGGTTATTGTTGACGATCAGAAGCGGCTCGCTGAACAGGAATTGATGACTGACGGCTACACACTTCTTAATAGCGAGGTGAGCTATAAGCTTGGAGATACGGCACGATCAGTTCGGCTCTTTGTTCGGGGAACGAATCTAACGAATGAAGAGGCGCGCGTTCATACCTCGTTTCTAAAAGATCTTGCTCCGCTAAGAGGAAGATCTTTACTCTTTGGATTTAAGGCATCGCTTTAAAAATGAGGCTTTAACGGCGGCAATTTGCACATCGGGCAATGATACGGAGCGGACTTTGGTTTGGAACGGGTGTTCTTGATCGGAGAAAATAAAATCCGCTCTGATTCGGAGGCAATCGGGTGGGCCCCCTGAGAGGAAAGACAAGGCTACCTCCAACTTCTGCAAAAACTGCAATATCGGTTGCCTGATGGCTCCCGCTGTTATTGACCTCAACATTGAGGTGTCGAAGCTCAAGACCGCGAGAGCTAGTCACAACCACGAATGTGGGTGTTTCTGGACGCAATTGCGTGCGCCCATTAATCGCTAATTCTTGGCTATTTTTCCGAACTCTCGGAGCCCCCAAAGCGAGCGATGGAAGCGCAACAAGTGTTGCCACAAGAGCAAAGGTAAAGTTTCTTCGAAATGTTTTCATACACCCATTTTCGAAACTTTTTTAGAAAAGTTTCTTGATGGGAGAAAAATAGAGGAAAAAAAACTTTTAATACCCTCCACATCTATATCTCAGAGGTATAGAGATTCAGGTATAGAGATTCAGGGAGAAGATGCGTGTGTGATGTGCGGTAGGGGTATCGTAGCCGGAGAATGAGTGGCGTCAGGGAATCGCCTTAAGCAGCCTCTTTCCGGCTCCCTTGGCGTATGAGAGCACGAAGCATATCGGGGCAGAGCTCGTAGCCATTTGGCCACGCTAAAGCCCCTGATTCTATAAAACATTTTGAAAAAAGGTTCCCACGCAAAATCTCACCAATAAGGGGCTTCTTTCGGTCTAAAAAGAGAGAGCTCAAGTCAGCAACCCCTTGAAAGCCGTCGATATATTGCAGCGTAATGCGATATTTATCCTGAGAGATTTTCTTGATCTTTTTTATTTTAGTTCCCATTTCAATCGAGTTACTCCATTCCACCTCTATACTCCACCTCTATACTTCAAAGGCATAGAGATTCAGGGCTTTTAATCGGGAAAAGACACACGACAGTAATCACTCATGATTGTACTCGTGAAGCAACCAATAGTCTCTCTCTCCTGCTTCTACTTTTATTCCAACACGTATGCCCACTGATATCTCCCGGAAGCAAACAGCTCTCCAAATCGTACGCTCTTTATGGTATACTAATCACCTAGTACACCAGTATCTTAGTTATTCCCATAACCCCTAAAACGAAGTTGTTATGAGTCAAGACGATATCTTTATAAACCCTCGCAGTGGCGTTCCGATCTTTCGGCAGTTGGTCGATCAGGTCCGGACCCTTATTGTTTCCGGGCAGTTAGGGCCGGGGGAGCAGCTTATGGCGGTGCGGGCGTTTGCTGAGCATCTGGGGGTTACCCCGACTACCGTGAGTAAGGCGTATGGAATCCTCGAGATGGAGGGGTTGATAGAGAGGCGTCGGGGGCTCGGGATGTTCGTTCGAGAAGATGACCCTAACGCGATCGCCATATCGCGCCGAAAGATAGTGACGGAGTTGGTCACCCAGGCGGCGGTTGCTGCTCGATTGATTCATCTTTCTGTCGAGGAATGGCAGGCGATCGTCACAGGGGTGTGGCGGAAGGTGGTCGGTGAGACCCAAGAGAAAAAATAGGAAAACCAAGCTAACAACAGCCAAGGTATCGGAGTTCAGATGAACGGAAATGCTGTCGAACAAAATGAAATCGCTCCATTAGTAGTAGCCACGAATGTGGAGAAAAAGCTCAAATCTCGCACCATCCTTCGGGGTGTCTCGCTTGCTCTTTCGCCGGGGGAGTTTGTTGGATTGGTGGGGCCGAATGGGGCTGGGAAGACTACGTTGCTTCGGCATCTTTGTGGTCTTTGGGTGCCGACGTCGGGTTCCGTTACCCTTTTTGGTACTCCGTCATTGGAGGTGGGCGATCACCATCTTGCAGAACTTGGGTACGTCAACCAGACCTTCGATCTACCTCGGTTTACTCGCGTTGCTCATCTCTTGGCGCTCCTTCGTGCATTTCATCCAAATTGGTCGCTCGAACGAGAAGAGTACCTCAAAGAAATTTTTTCAATCGATGCCACGCGGTGGATTAATTCCCTCTCCGAAGGGGAAAAACAACGAGTAGCGATCCTCGCCGCACTTGCACCATGCCCCCGAGTACTCATCCTCGATGAACCCGCATCCGCACTCGACCCAGCATCACGAACCAATCTCTTTGCCTACTTGCGCCGAGTCGTATCGGAAGAAAACGTATCCGTCCTCGTCTCGTCGCACATCCTCGGTGATCTCGAACGATCTGCCGACCGGATAGTTTTCATGCGCGAAGGCCGCATCACTCTCGACACGTCGATGGACGATCTGCGTGATGCTCGCAGACGAATAGTTGTGCGAGGTAGCGCCGCTCTGGTGAGCGCGGTGGCTGCTCTTCCAAATGTGCAGGTGGAGAGTCATGGCGGAGGAACGATTCGGGTGATAGTGAAGCGCGAGGATGTAGGGAGGTTACAGGAGATCGTTGATGGTGACAGTGGGATGATCGAAGAGAACTATCTTGGGTTGGATGAGATATATCCGGTGTTGGTGGCGGAGGGGGTATGATGGCCGATTTTCAACAAAGGCATGAGGGTGATGGAATGGCGACGAATGTTTCAGCTGCGCGGCTGTTGTGGACGCGGGTGGTGGCGTTGCTGGTGTTTTCGGTGTCATTTGCGCTGCCCGCGCGGTGGGCAGGAAGGAGTGAAGGATATCTCGGTGCAGTTCTAGCTTACGGAGTTGCGATTGGGGCAAGTTTTATTGCACCAGAGCGGTTTTCCTTATTATTTGTATATCCTCAGTTAATGATTATTGGAGCGACAATTAGCTTCCGCAGTTCTGTGTACTCATTCTCATTACCTGGCCTTCGATTGGCGTCAGTAGTGGTGGAAATTCTCCTTGGCATATCAATTGCCGGCGAATTTTTTAGATTTTTCTCGAAACCATGGATGTGCGATCTGGACATAATCCACGGGAGTCTATTCACTCCCGCTGCGGTGCTAATTCTTTGTGGAATTAGCACCATGGCATTCCGAGGAGAGGGAATTCGTTTATATGGTTGGGGTGCTGATACTCAAATCACGGAACGCGTTTGCTCGCGCGTTTTTTTCTCAATCGGATCCTTCGCGCTATTTTCAGGCGCTTCATTCCCCAGAAGTGCATTTGCGAGTTCTACCCTCTTTTTGGCTTATGCTTTATACCGAGTACACGAAAATCTCCGCTATTTGCTGCCGCGGGGTCACGCTTTTCTCCTTTCTGGAAAACCGTCAATCACAGATCAAAAATTCCACTCCAAATACGAATCAGTTTTGTCGTGGTTTGAAAAAATTTATTGCCAAAAACCGAGGCTCGGGGAAAGGTTTTTTCAGTTCTTCGCTGATGTCACGCGAGTTGTGACAACACTATTAGTTAATTTAATTTGGGTGGGAATTACACTGGGCTCTCTTTATCTTTTGTTAATCTTCACTGGACAATACGACCTGCGTTTAGAAAAGGAACTCCCACTCCTAAAGCTAATGTGTGTTGCGTTTTTTTTGCTTTCTTTTATTGCACCCTTCCGTCCCAGATACCATAATTCACATACGATCATTAATCGCTTTCAATCTCGTACATCACGGTATCGAGATGTACTCATGCTTCCCCTCAGTGCATTAGCCGGATCGTTCATCATCAGTGCCGGTATATTTCCGTTTCTTTCAATCCCTGCGAATGATGTTGCGTCGAGTTTTTTGATCATTTATTCGATTATCTTGTGGAATCTCGTTGCGGGAGCTCGAGAGTCCGAGGGATGGGTAGCTCAGCGGCAAATCAGCGACTCTCCTCAGCTTGATTTTCGATGTCTCATCTCTTTCCAGGGGGCTCTTCTCGCGACTTACCTGCTAACTGTATTTCTTCTGCTCTCTCGCGGCATGGACAAAGATCCATCTTTGAGGTTCGCATTCGCCGTCATCCTCACGACACTCTGTCTACTTCGACTCTTTCACCTCCTCCGAACCCTCCGCAGTGGAGACCTCGCCTACTAACCCCTGTAACGGAGTCACCCCCCAATGACTACTACCCACGAATCGCAAACCTCCTCTGCGTCCAATCCCTCGATCCCATTCTCACCGGAGGCCAAAGCACTAGCAGACCTCACCGCCACCGTACATCGAGCGCTAAAGCGATACCTCCCCTTCGTTCTTGTTCCATTAGGTATTGCCATCACCCGATTTACCTGGGAGGTCGCGATGGTGACCTCGGCTACTTTTACCGATATCGCACCCGATATTTCGTGGGGTCCTCGGGATTATGTGATCACCTATCGCGATGCTGAAAAGAGAAGCAAACAACGCCTTCGGCTCGATGGTACCGTCCTCTCGGAGGCGGAAGCTTCAAGCAAAGTGAACGGCACCGAGTCTCAAATAAATCGCGAGGAATCATCGTCGGTCCGCACACTTCCAGAAACCATCACCGTCACCCCCGATCCCACTGCCCCAACCACGGCGAACAACATAACGCTCGCCCTAACGGGCAACTACCTCGCTCCGAATTACCTTACGATCACCTCGAGTACTGAATTACCAACAACGACAACTAACGAGACGAATCTGGGAACCCTCTCTACCTCCTCGCTTTTTGGACTACGTCCACGGGTATTTCTCGAGTACCAGAGCCCTGATTTACGGTACCTCGTTATTCGTATGAACTCGAGAATATATCTCGTCGATGCAGTCACCCGAAAGCTCGGTTTGATAAGTCAGGGAAAGTTTGTTTCTGTGGGAGAATTCGCAGAATAAAATAGGAAAGCAACGCAAAGCGACAGCATATTGCCGGCCAAACCGAATGAGACAGAGACGTTAAAACAAATAGAACCGCTATGACCAAAGCACTGACGAATTGTCCACCAAATGTTCCCCCAGCCATCGCCTCGCCACCTTCCCCAATCCGACTATTATTAAGCCGAGTCGTTGCTCTTTTGGTGTTTGCTGTTTCACCTGCGATTCCGGCACGCTGGGCGGGGCGGCGATGGGTTGGGCCGGTGGTTGTTACGATCGTAGGAGCCGTTGGAGGATTTGCTTTGCTTTGGGTTTGGCTAGGACTCGTTCTATCAAAAATATATTTCGGCGCTGTGCCTGCGAACGCCTCTACGTGGATCTCTCTAGCCACGTTAATTCAGTTGACTTTCTTTCCGCTCATTTTGCTTATCTTTGGTGTCTGCCAATCCGATCTAATGTCATTCTTTCTCCCCGGCTTTCGTCTCGCAAGTTTAGTGCTTGAGATTATCGTACTGAACCTGGTAATGCTTCTGCCGGGAGTACTTATCACTGAGATTTTATTTCTCAAATATTTTGAATCATCAGGCTTGAGATGGATCGGAATACTTCTTGTGCCGATCTTAATCCTGAGTCTTCTTAGCTCAAAAATTGTCGTGTGGCGATACAGAAATAAAGGTCCAGCTCTCTGGTTTCTACTGTTCATTCTGACGAGCCCTTTCCTTGGATTAATGGGGCTAGTTTACCCGAAAAATCAGCTTCTCGTTGGATTACTCATCGCTCTACAATGCATTCATCTCAGTGTCGCTGGAAGAATGTATCACCTCTCTTTAACGGTTCCATTTCATGCTGGCTTGGTGCGTGCAGCTAGTCAGTTTCAAGAGGTTAGTAAGAGCGGTTTCATGTTTCCAAATCGGGGGACGGAAATGATCCTGATGAGGAGATTTGCGAAATCCCCCTTTGTTCTCGCTTTCACCGCAGACGTTTTCGCTCTGATGCGTACTCTCGCCGTTGTTATCCTCCATACGGCGCTAATTGGTCTGAGTTTGCTAACAATTGGGGGGCATTCGTCGAAAGAATTGGTTGAGGATATGGTTTTAAATGTTGGTCCTTTTATTGGTATTGTAAATTTCCTTCTAGCTTCGGGCTACCCCAGAGATATGTGGACTACTGTTAGCCCGCCGAGGAGATCGCGGCGATCGGCTTTAGTCGGGGTACTGGCGGCACCGTGTGCGGCATTTTCTTTTTCCCTTCTCGTTTGGGTTCTTTTGTCCAGTGTGTCAGCGGAGGCGGCTGACTCTGGGCATATAGGAGTTGTGAGCCTTTTTGGGGTGTTTCTTTGGTTTTTAGTGGGTGGTTCTCGAGAAGTAGACGTATTGAGGGCAAAAGAGGAGATATCGTTTGGTCGCAAATTATTCTCTGCTCTTCTCGTTATGCTTATACTGATTGAACCAGCTGCCCTCCTCGCGGTCAGCTCCCTACGCATGATCTACATCCTCAACGCCCTTCGTCGAGGAGACCTTGCTCACTAAAATCCCCTCGCGCAACCTAAAAATACTCCACCAATCAATGTATCCACTGCGAAGAGGAAGTATTCGCTAATAGAAGTAGAGCCTGCTCGGAGATTGATGGTTTTGGGGATGGATATGCCACAGATTGATTTAGGCCATCTTTGCTGGTTTCTCGTAATTGTTCCGCCGATGCTGCGAGCTTGTCGAGAGTTTCATCTAGAACGATCCCCGAGGCGAAGAGCCTTATCGGGCCAGATAGAGCGTCTCCTTTATGGCTGTCAGCCCAGGCGACGAGTCCTTCGACGTCTCGGTCTTCGAGGTAGCCTATCAGCTTCTCATCCTGCCGACCCGATTCGTCGATGAATTGCGAGAGGAGTGAATAAGCTTGCTCAAAGTAAACCGAACGGAACGACCTCATAAGGGACTCCTGAAAAAACTCCCTATCAACCCGGGGTTACACTTGTAACCACTCAGAGAAGAAGATGGAGTTATTGTTTAGGCTGTCCGATCGGGGTCCGACCGACACGCCGTTTCAGAGAGTTATTCCCGAGGCGCGTCAGAATGTGCTGTTCTGACGCGAGTAACTTTTTCAATATTTTACTGCGCATTTATGCAACACGCGGTGAAATAACGCGCAGTTGAATTAATCAACTACTAGCCAACACGACCATTATCGAGCCGCGAATCTGCGCTCAACGTCAGCCCAGTTGATAACCTGAATGAAACCGTCGATATAAGCGGCGCGATTGTTCTGGTATTTGAGGTAATATGCGTGTTCCCACACGTCGCAGCAGAGGATCGGGAGGGTCACCCACTGGGAGAGATCTTGGTGTTTTTCTGCAGTTAAGATATCCAGAGTGTTTGTCATCACATTTTTGACGAGCAACACCCATCCAGAGCCCTCAACGGCGGTACCGGCGGCCTTAAATTGAGCAATAAATGATTCGAATGACCCGAATCGGCTTGTAATTGCATCAGCAAGAGCACCACGCGGAGAGCCGCCACCCTGAGGAGTCATGTTTTCCCAGAAGATAGTGTGGAGAAAATGGCCCGCTCCATGAAAAGCCGCTTCACGTTCCCAATGCTTTACAAGGGAAAAATCTTTTTTCTCACGAGCCTCGGCGAGCTTTGCTTCAGCGGTGTTCAGACCATTGACGTACGCCAGATGGTGCTTATCGTGGTGGAGGCGCATCGTTTGCTCATCGATATGGGGTTCGAGGGCATCATACGCATAAGGAAGGGGTGGAAGTTCATGTGCCATGGGGTGGTACTCCTTAATAAATTGCCGATTAAATGTCTCCGCAGGGTACTGATCTGCCCGGGTTTTGGAGTAGCACGATTATGCTGCCCCTATCCGAGCGGTGAGCTGGCAAGCCTATAAATAGCTTTGAGCTTGCGGCCTCCTGTGATACCAGAAATCGGCGAATACCGCGAGAGAGAGTTCAGTAAAAGAATTCAGGGTAATTCCTAGGGTTCTCACTAGCGAAAAGGTTCGGTATGCTGAACGGCTTATAGGCCCGATTAGGTGCGCTGCGTTAGCAATTGCCTTACATTTTATTGTGAGCGTTTTTTTGCAGCGCTTATAGTGACGGCGCAGAGATTGGATAGCGCAGAGATGATAGCGCGTTTTGTTTTGTTCGGTGAGTGAGCTCATGGTTGATTCTTTACCTCCTTTTTCTTCTGGTCCAAAAAAGAGCCACCGCGCCCCCCGAACTCGGTGGGACTCATTTTGGTACGGCGTTGCAATCTGTAGCATTGGTATCGTCGTTTCCGGCACCCGAGCGTGTCAGGACGATTATGTAGTGGGTGGGCAAACAAAAGGATTTGATCCGACTCCGTCAAATTCCGGAACTCCAACGGAAACCCCAACGCCAAGTCCAAATGTGACGGGAACTATTACTTCAAATCCCTCCCCAACCGCTTCAGCGAGCCCAACTGGTTCGCCAACACAAACAGCTACGGCTACTACTACACCATCGATGGGGCAATTTCGCGACGTTCTGACGAAGCTGAAGGATGAGGGTAATTTGAAGAAATCGAAAAACGGTGCTGATGACGACCTCTCCGATTCTTCGAGTAGTGGATTAAATGGATTGTCGGGAAGCGGTGT
>Ga0114972_10002225_pt1 | contig 14497 bp, 10 predicted proteins | sample M_140807_EF_Meta_FD_87354 | JGI IMG/M metagenome (GOLD analysis project Ga0114972, IMG submission 87354) | Freshwater microbial communities from Lake Montjoie, Canada to study carbon cycling - M_140807_EF_MetaG | ecosystem: Environmental > Aquatic > Freshwater > Lake | place: Lake Montjoie... | reverse complement strand
GTATTTGCCGTTGCCGCCGCAAAGTTTATCGTGTAATTGTATTCTATGCGTATCGCCTTGCTTCTCGGCCTGCTTGTTCTGGCCGGCGCGCCGGCTGCGGCCCAGACCAGCACCATCGTCGTCCCCGCCGGGGTCGAGACGGTGGTGCCGGCACGCGGCGCGGGCAATCCGCGCGGCGGCATCCGGCAGCCCAAGCGGCCGCGCCCGCCGCGCCTTGCCCCGACCCAGCCGATCGCCGCCCCACCCAGCCAGCCCAATGCCTGGGTTCTGGCGCCAGCCGCCGCGGCGGTGGCGGCGGGGTTGACTGCGGCGCTGCTTGGCGGGGGAGGGAGCAGCAATTCAGGAGCGGTGGCGGCCCCGGCCCGGACTACCCGCTGATACCCGCGGCCACGGCCTCGGATGGCGGGGATTGGCTCTTTCTGGCCGTCAATCGCCGGACGGAAACCGCAGGTTTCCTCAGGCGCGCGGCACGATGCCAAAGCCTCGTGCCGCCGGTATGACAGCGTGCTTGACGCGCACCGCGCCCGGCGCTCGGTTGGGCGAAGTTTGCAGGAGGCCACCATGCGCCGCGCCGTCGTCGTCATCGCCGATGGGCTGCGGCGGGATGCTGTCTCGCCGGCCCAGACCCCGACCATCACCGCGCTCCGCGCCCGGGGGAGTTGGTTCGCCAGCCATCGCCCGGTCTTCCCCTCGGCGACCCGCGTCTCCTCCGCTTCCTTCGCGACCGGCTGCTGGCCGGCGACGCATGGGCTGCAGGGCAATACGGTGGCGCTGCTGGAAGCCGGCCGCCCGGTCCGCCACGATGTCGGCGATCATCGCTTCTTCAGCCATTGGCGGGGGCTGACCGGCGCTACGCTGCGCGTGCCGACCCTGGCGCGGCGGCTGCGTGGGCTGGGGGGCGCGGTGGTCTACGCCAATGCCTCGCCGGGTGCCGCTTTGGCGCATGATCCGGATGGCGATGGGGTGGTCCGCCACCGGGCCTTCGGCCAGGGACCCGGCCGCACCCCCCTGCCACCCTTGCCGGTCGTCGCCGAGCCCGCCGGCGATGCCGAGATGACCGCCCGCTTCCTGGCCGAGGTGCTGCCGCGCCGACCGGCGCTGGCCGTGCTGTGGCTCGGCGGGCCCGATGTCACGCAGCACGCCGCCCCGCTCGGCAGCCCGGCGGCGCTGGCCGCGCTGGGCGCCGCTGATGCCTGCATCGCCGCGGTGGCCGCTGGAGTCGCGGCGCAGCGCAAGGCCGGCGATGAGGTGCTGCTGATCCTCGGCGCCGATCATGGGCATGAGACGGTGGCCGAGGTGATCGACCTGGACGCCGAACTGGTGGCGGCCGGACTGAAGGCGGGCGCGGAGAGCGACGACGTCGTCGTCTGTTCCAACGGCACCGCGGCCTTGATCTATACGGCGCCGGAGGTGGCGCTCGCGCCGCTCGGCGCCTGGCTGGCGGCACAGCCCTGGGCGGGCTCGGTGCATGATGCGGCGGCTTTGCCCGCGCTCGGCCAGGCGGCGGAACAGGGCTTGGCCTTTGCGGTGGCGATGCGGGTGGACATGGCGCCGAACGCGCACGGCGTCCTCGGCCTGGCCCGCGCGGTGAAGCCGGCGGCGGGCAAGCCGGACCGGCTGGGCTGCGGCCAGCATGGCGGCCTCGGCCCGCATGAGGGCGCGCCCTTCCTGCTGATCGACGGGCCCGGTTTCGCGCCCGGCGCCACGGTGATGGCGCCGAGCCGGATCATCGACCTCGCCCCCAGCATCCTTCGCCACCTCGCGCAGCCGGAGACGGGCTGCGACGGGGTGGCGCTACAGCCGGGCTGATCGGCACGACCGTCACCCCTTTGGGGCGATCTTGTCCTGCGTCTTGGTGGCGAAGTCGCTCGCTGCGTGGCGTTCGTGCAGCTGTTCGGACGGGTCGCCCTGGATGCGGTTGACCATCCGCCCGCGCTTGACCGCCGGCCGCGCCCAGATCTGCTCCGCCCAGCGGTTCACATGCGTGTAGCTGCCGACATCAAGGAACTCCGCCGCGCCGTAGAGCCAGCCCTTTACCAGCCCGCCATACCAGGGGAAGACGGCGATATCGGCGATCGAATAGTCGGGCCCGGCGAGGTAGGCGCTCTCCGCCAGCCGCCGGTCGAGCACGTCGAGCTGGCGCTTGGTCTCCATCGCGAAGCGATCGATCGGGTATTCCCATTTCGTCGGCGCATAGGCGTAGAAATGCCCGAAGCCGCCGCCGAGATAGGGCGCGCTCGCCATCTGCCAGAACAGCCAGTTTAGCGTCTCGGGCCGGGCCGGACCGCTGGCGGGTAGGAAGGCGCCGAATTTCTCGGCCAGATGCATCAGGATCGACCCGCTTTCGAACACCCGCACCGGCGTCGGGCCGGAGCGATCCAGCAGCGCGGGGATCTTTGAGTTTGGGTTGATCGCGACGAAGTCCGAGGAGAATTGATCGCCCTCGCCGATGCGGATCAGCCAGGCGTCGTATTCGGCCGCTGTGTGGCCGAGCGCCAACAGCTCCTCCAGCATCACCGTCACCTTCACCCCGTTCGGCGTGCCGAGCGAGTAGAGCTGCATCGGATGCTGGCCGACCGGCAGCTCCTTTTCATGCGTCGGGCCGGCGATCGGGCGATTGATATTGGCGAACCGGCCGCCGCTCGCCTTGTTCCAGCTCCAGACCTTCGGGGGGACGTAGTCCTCGGTGCTCATGTGGTGGGCCTCCTCTGCGCGGCGGCATGATGCAGGCTGGTCGGGCCGCTGGCGATAGGTGCAGGTGGCTTTACCTGTTCTTTACCCGCGCGTGGCTATCGTCTCCTCAAAGCCATCGGCGGGCGGAAAACTCCCTGCGCCACCGGAAAAACCGGATCACCCCTAAACGCGGTCACCCCGCAGGAGAGTCCATCGTGCCCGCCGCCTCGCGCGCAGCACTGTTGTTCTCGTATCTTTGTCCCTTGCGGGCGATCGCTCTGCTCGTGCTCTGCATTCTGGCCCCGGGCTCGGCCCTGGCCGATATCCTCGTTGCCCAGCAAGGTCTGGCCGGTGCCGGCGGCTCCAGCATCCAGCGTTATAGCGATGCCGGCGCGCTGCTGTGGTCGAGCCCTGTCGTCCTGCCGACTGGCGCGGCCGATCTCGCCGGCCCGGCGGTTGGGCTGACCCTTTCGGCCAATGGCGCCACGGCGCTGGCCACGGTTCTTACCGCCCAGGGCGGCGCGCTGCTGGTCCTGGATGCAACGAGCGGCGCGGTCACCGGCCGCATCGCGGCGGCGAGCTTCGGTGGCCGTTTTACCGGCCCGACCCCGATCCTCGCGGCCGCGGACGGCACCTATTGGCTGGCCCAAGGGGGCGCGGCAGGCAGCGGGTCGGGGCTGCTCTTTCACCTCGGCGCCGATTTTGCCCGGCTCAGCGTGACCGCGCCCCTACCGGGTCTCGGTGTCCTGCCCCTTCAGGGCCTTGCGCTGACGCCGGACGGCGACCCGCTTCTGGGCCAAGGCGGCAGCATCGCCCTGTTCCATGCCGCCGATCTCCTCGCCGCCCCGGTGACCCTGCCCGGGCCGCTGGGCCTTGGCGGTGGGCTGCTGCGCGGGCTGGTCTGGTCGGGCGATGGCCTCATCGTCGCCGTTGCGGGCGGCGGCGATCCGGCCGCTCCCGGCATTGATGCCCTTCTCCGCTATACCCGCGGGCCGGGCGGCGCCTGGAACGCGCCGAGTACCCTGGCGGCACCCCAAGGTTGGGGCGATGCTGGTTTCGACCTGCTGGCCATCGATCCGGCAGGCAATCTCTGGGTGGCCGGTGGCGGAAGTGACGGCATCGCGGTCTTCAATGCCGCCGGCAGCCGCCTCCGCACGCCAATGGCCGGGCTCAGCGAACCCGGCAGCTTGCTCTACATACCGATGCCGGAGCCGAGTTCCCTTGCGCTTCTGGGGGTCGGCCTCGCCGCCCTGATTCTGCGACGGTTGCTCGCGCGGATTTGACGGGGAGGGTCCTAGAGCAGGCTGCGTTCACTTGCGTTCACGCAGCCCGCCCTAGCATGTGTTGGATCGCGCGATTCAGCGACTTCGGCGATTCCGCCTCAACGCATCGCGCTCAAGAATTCATAAAGGTTCGAGCAGGCGTCGCGCTGCCGAGCGACCCGCGCGCGGGCCGGCCGTTGGGGCGGATCACAGGGGTTTGCCGGCGCTTCCCGCCCAGGCCGCCATCAGGGCATTGCTCGGCAAGCTATTATCCGCGACCTTATGGGCGGTCTCCGCACCGGCGACCGGCAGCCCCGCTGGGTTGAGGCGGCCGAGCTGCACCAGCACACTCGCCTGGTCCCAGTAGATCCGCTCGAAAGCCACCTTGCCGTCGCGAAAGCCGATGATCGTGACCAGCGGGATCTCTACCCGACGGCCGGTGGGCGGGATGCCGGGCAGCATCCAGTCCATCTCCTGGGTATGGGTGAAGGTGAAGATCATCTCATCGACAAGCTGGTCCTGGCCGATGGTGCGGCTGATCGGGCGCAGCGAGGTATCGGGCGGGCTGCCGCCGATGAAGTGGTAGCGATAGAAGCGCCTGAGCTGATCATGGCCGCGCCCCCCGGTCATGGTGGGGACGTGGTTGACCGAAGGGTCCGGCACCATCGTCGCCATCGTCGCGCCGACGTCGTGGGTTTCGAATTCCGCCCGGCAATGCGCTTCCCAGAGCGCCACCATCTCAGCCTGGTCCATCCCCGGGTCTCCGTGTCGCGGGCGGCATAGCGCCGTCCGGATATTCGCCCGCGCCTGTCGTTCGAAGGCGGTGTGCAGGCGGGGGGATCGCAGGATCGCGGGCGCGGCGGCGGCTGTCGAGAGGAAGCGCCGCGCGGCCGCATCATAACTTGCGGCATCGGGCGTGGCACTCAGCCGACGCGCCTCCGCCTGCAGGGCGCGGCCATTGCGGCGGAAGACCGGCGCCGGCTCCCCAAGCGGCGTAAGGTCGAGGTCGAGGAACCAGATGCGGAGCCGCGAGGCCGCATCGCGCCCGGAAGGGCTCGACAAATGTCCCGCGCTGGCTTCGATGGTGGCGGCAACCCAGGCGATCTCGCTGGCCGAAAAGGAGCGCAGCCGCCGCGCCTGCTGCCGCCAGAGCGTTGCGGAGCAGGCCTCGTTATCCGTCGCGCCGGGGCGGAGAATGGCATCGTGGAACAGGATGGCGGCGGCGATCAGCCGGCTGGCACGCGGGCGCGACGCCGGACCGCCCCGGCCGAAGCGACGATGCCGCTGCCACAGCAAAGCGAGGTGGCCAAGGCCGTGGAAATACCGCCCCGGCGCCGCCAGCCGACGGCGGAGCCCGTTGCGCGCGGCGACTGGCAGAGGCAGGGCCGCCAGCAGGCCGGCGACGCCTTGGGGCAGGTTCATCGTCGAAGCAATGATGTTGCGGCAGCCCAAACAATAGATTGAATTTCCCCGGGTATCGAAGGAATCCCGCCGCCCGAGTTGCGTGCTGTGCGCGGGCGCACGCGCCAGGATTGCCGCTGCCAGCGCGAAGCATCACAATAGTCATAGGAAACCCGGTCCGAACCGAAGCCATGCCCCGTGACCCCGAGGAGTCCCGGCTCGCCCGCCTCCCGCTGTTTCGCGGCGCGGCGCCGGATCGCTTGGTTGAGGCCGCCCGTCATGCCCGCTGGGTGCGGGCTGCCGCTGGGCGGACCATCATCGATTACAACGACGCCTCGGATGAGGTCTACCTGATCGTCTCCGGCACGGTCCGGGTGGCCGTACATTCGGCCGCCGGGCAGGAGGTGATCCTGGGCGATCTCGGCGCGGGGGAGATTTTCGGCGAAATGGCGGCGATCGACGGCGCCGCCCGCTCCGCCAATGTCACCGCGGTTCATAACGCCGAACTCTGCGCCTTGCCGCGGCAGGCTTTCCTCGATCTGGTGCTAGGCGATCCGGCGCCGGGGCTGTTTCTGCTGCGTCGCCTGGTGGAGCGGCTGCGCCTGCTGGATACGCGCAATGTCGAACTCGCGGTGCTGCCGGTGCGGCAGCGGTTGATCGCCGAGCTGCTGCGCCTGGGCCGGCCGCGGGAGGACGGCGCGCTCAGCGTCAGCCCGCCGCCGGTCCAGCATGTGCTGGCGGCCCGGATAGGGGCGCGGCGAGAGGCGGTGTCGCGCGAACTTGCGCAGCTGGGGCGGGACGGGCTGGCGGTGGCGGGGCGGCAGAGCATTCTGCTGCCGGCGCCCGAGGCGCTGCGGACGGAGGTGCGCGCCGCGCTCACTGGCCAGACACCACCGCGCCCGGCGAAGCCGCGCCATGGTGCGCCGAAGCCAGGGCTCTAGAGCATGCTGCGTTCACATGCGTTCACGCACCCTGCTCTAACTCTTTTTGGTCGCGGGATTCAGCGCCTTCGGCGATTCCGCCTCAACGCATCCCGCTCTAAAACAGGAAAGCCGTCCAGACAGAGCTGTCTGAACGGCTGTCTTGGTCTGGAAAACATTCGGTCCAGCGAGGTTGATCGCGGCCCTGGCACTCATAAAACCCTCCCGACAGGTCGCACCGCGACCCGTCGGGGCAAGGCTTGCGGTGGCGTGCCGGATCAGCCGCCCTGGACGACCCGGTACTCGATCCGACGGTTGCGGAAGCGCCCGACCGCCGAGTCGTTCGAGGCGATGGGGTCGGCGCTGCCATAGCCCTTCGCCTGAATGACGCCGGCCGCCACGCCCGCCGCCAGCAGCCGCTGGCGCACCGCATCCGCGCGGTCCTGCGACAGCTTCAGATTGGCCGCCGCGTCGCCCGTGTTGTCGGTGTAGCCGGCGACTTCGATCACCGTCCCGCTCAGCGTCTTCAGCTTCGCGGCCGCGGCATCAAGCAGCGTCGCAGACCCGGCCGGCAGCGCCGCGCTGCCGGTGTCGAAGTTGATGATGCCGTGGCTCAGCGCCGAGGCGACGTCACGCGCGGTGTAGGCGCCGGTCAGCCCGGCGATGGCCGCCGTTGCCTGGCGGGTAGAGCCGGCAACGATGTCGCTCACCCGATCCGCCAGATTGCCGAAGGTGACGCCGTTGCCGACGAGGCCACGCAGGTTGGCGATCAGCCCGTCCCGATCCGCATCGGCCAAGCCGCCGAGGCTGACGGTGTTGCCGTCGAACAGGGCGCTGACGCCACGCGTGCGCAGCTTGTCGATGATCGCGCCGATATTGCCGAGCCAGGGCGCGCCGGCCACGCTGGGATCAACCACGATATCAGCGCGCGTACGATCGGCGCCGAAGGTGGTGCGCAGCGCATCGAGGATCGCCCCGCGCGAGGCAACGTCGCGCACCGTGCCGGTCGCGCGCACGACGCCATCATCATTGCTGATCCAGAGACGGCTGGCGGCGGCGACCGCCGGGGCCGGAATGGCCACCGCCGGACCGGCGCTGGTGGCCGGGCGAGGCGCGACCTCGGCGACCTTTTCGCGGGGTGCGAACTGGCTCCAGGCCAGCGCGCCGAGGCCGACCAGCGCGGCGAGCGGCAGCGCCCAGCGGAACGGGTTCGACGGGGTCGGCACCACGGGCGGCGGCGGCGGCGGCGCGACCGGGCGGGGCGGCGGCGGCGGTGCGGCAGCGGGCGTTACCCGCGGCGGCGGCGGCGGCGCGGCGGCCGGCTTCGGGGCGGCCACTGGCTCGGGCGCGCCTTGCCACGTCTCGCGCAGCGCCGGCAGCGGCTTGATCGCCTCAGCGATCGCCGCCTCCGAGATCACGCCGCCCGGGGCGAGGCGCGGGAGAATCCACGGCAGCAGGCCGCCGATCGCGGCTTCCGTGGCATCGCGCGAGATGCCGATGCGGCCGGCCACATCGCGCAGCGGGGCGGCACCGAACAGCGCCTCCACCCCTGCCCGCGGCACGGCGTCCTGGTTCCGCCCGGCATACCAGTCGGTGAGCATGGGGCCGAAGCCGCTGGACTGGAGCTTCTCGATGAAGCCGCCGAGGCCGCCGGGGCCGCCGACCATTAGCTTGATCACTTCCTGCACGAAGTGGCCCGCCGCAGGGCCCAGGGCGGCACGGCTGGCGCCCGCCGCCACGATTTCGTCGATCAGTGCCATTGTTTCTACTCCCGAGGGATTGGTGGCCGGTGGGCCGGAAAGGGGAAGTACAAAAGGGTAATCCCGGGCACCGGACGCGCCAAGTGCGCCCAATGACCGGGACAAATTACCGAGTTGGATCTGGTCTTACCTGGCCGAGGTACCCGCCGCGGTTGCGGCGGGCTTCGGCTGGGGACCGGGGTACAGTTAGGACGCCCCGCCGACCATGCGCCCGCCAGTTAAACTGGCGGAAGCGGGGACGGGCACGGCGTCCTGCCGTGACGGCAGCGCGCTTATTCCTCGAGCGCCGCGTAGACCAGGATGCGCAGGGCAACGCCCGGCGCATTCGGCAGGAAGGTGACCTCGATCTGGTCATTGGCCACGACCACCGCATTGATCCGCTGGAAGCTGGTCAGATCATGCAGGTTGTCGATCGGCACATACCACGCCGCCTCGACCCGTTCGGCCGGGTCGATGCGGAAGGAGCCGGTCTGGCCGACCGGCGCCGAATGGTCGACGCCGCGCACGTCGGTGCCGCCGATCACCTTATTGGCGACCACGCGCACCCGCGTACCAAGGCCACGCGCCCCGGCCGCACCAGCCGGACCCGTCGCACCGACATGGCCAGCCGGACCAGGCAGGCCGGCCGGACCAGGCAGACCCGCGGGGCCTGCCAGGCCACGCTCGCCAGCCGGGCCGGGGACGCCCATGTCACCTTTCGCGCCGTCGCGCCCAGGCGGGCCGGCGGGACCACGCTCACCCTGCAGACCAGCCGCACCGGCCGGGCCGACAGGGCCAGACGCGCCGTCATGGCCGGCCGGACCCGCCGGACCACGCTCGCCTGCCGGACCGGTCGGGCCCATCGGGCCAGCCGGGCCGACATGGCCGATCGCGCCGTCTTTGCCGGCGGGGCCAGCCACGCCGACATCGCCCTTCGGACCCATCGGGCCAACGGCACCTGCCGGACCAATGGCGCCAACCAAGCCCTGCGGACCAGCCGGACCAGTCGGACCAGCCGGACCGGTGGCACCGTCGTGACCGTCCTTGCCAGCGGGACCAACCGCGCCGATCGGGCCACGCTCGCCCATGGGGCCAACGGGACCGGCCGGGCCGACATGACCCTGCGGACCGTCATGGCCGTCCTTACCAGCCGGGCCAATCAGGCCAGGCGCGCCGCGCTCGCCCTGCGGACCAGCCGGACCAGCTTCACCCTTGGCGCCGTCGGCGCCAGGCTTGCCAGCAGGACCTGCCGGACCCATCGGGCCGACGGGGCCGACCGCACCAGCCGGGCCGGCTTCGCCCTTGGCACCGTCATGGCCAGACACACCGGCCGGACCGACCGGGCCGGGGACGCCAGCCGGACCCGCTGGGCCGATGGCGCCGACATGACCCTGTGGGCCTTGCTCGCCGATCTTGCCGGGCGCGCCAGCCGGACCCGCCGGACCCATCGGGCCAGGCTCGCCGCGCTCGCCCTTCGGGCCGTCATGGCCGTCCTTGCCAGCCGAACCCATCGGGCCGGGCACGCCAGGCTCGCCACGGTCGCCCTTCGGGCCAACATGGCCCATCGGACCTTCGGCGCCGTCCTTGCCAGCCGGACCAGCCGCACCGATCAAGCCGTGCTCGCCCTTGAGGCCCATCGGGCCAACCGGGCCGGCCGGGCCAATCGCGCCGTCCTTGCCGGACGGACCCATCGGGCCGGGGACACCAGGCTCGCCACGGTCGCCCTTCGGGCCGACATGACCCATCGGGCCATCCGCGCCAGGCTTGCCGGGCACGCCGGCGGCGCCGGTCGGACCCATCGGGCCAGGCTCGCCGCGCTCACCCTTGGCACCATCATGGCCAGGCGCACCGCTCGGGCCAACGAGGCCGGGCGGGCCGGCTTCGCCGCGATCACCCTTCGGGCCGACATGACCCATCGGGCCGATCTCGCCGAGCTTCCCGACCATGCCGGCCGGGCCGGCGGGACCCATCGGGCCAGCCGGACCCATCGGGCCGACCTCACCCTTGGCGCCATCATGGCCGTCCTTGCCGGCCGGGCCGGTCGCACCCATCGGGCCGACTTCGCCGCGATCACCCTTCGGGCCGACATGGCCCGCGGCGCCATCAGCGCCGGTCTTGCCAGGCGCACCCATCGGGCCAACCGGGCCAATCGGGCCGGCGGGGCCAACCGGGCCAGCCGGGCCGACATGGCCTTGCGCGCCATCGGCGCCCTGCTTGCCAGTCAGGCCGGTCGTACCACGCTCACCCACCGGGCCGGCCGGGCCCATCGGGCCGGCCGGGCCATGCGGGCCAGCCGGGCCGATCGGGCCCATCGCACCTTCGGAGCCGTCCTTGCCGGGCGGGCCCACGGGGCCGGCAGGACCGGCGGCACCATCATGGCCAGCCTTGCCGACGGCGCCAGCCGGGCCCATCGGGCCAGCGGAACCAGCAGGGCCGGCCGGGCCGGGGGCGCCGTCATGACCAGCGGGGCCGGCGGGGCCGCCCGGGCCCATCGCGCCATTCGAGCCAGCGGGACCAGCGGGGCCATCTGCACCGGCGGGGCCTGCGGGACCGGCAGGGCCCGCATGACCGACGGGGCCAGCGGGCCCAGCGGGGCCGCCCGGGCCCATCGGGCCGGCCGGGCCGGCGGGGCCGCGAGGGCCGGCCGGGCCTTGCGGGCCGACGCGGGTCTCGACCAACACATCTTCGCGCACCACGCCGGTGGCGGTGGTCACAGCGCCCGCGATGGTGCGGGCGACCGCTTCTTCGCGTGCACCCTGCGGCTTATCGCCGAGCTTGTCGTCTTGCCGACCTGACATCTTTTTCCCCCAAAACAGGAACGAATTCATCGCCTCACGCAGGCCAGGACGAACGCCATTGCCGCCAAACCTGCTGGAGCGGTGGCACTCTAAACACGGGTTTTTGGTGAGAACATGGACAAAATTTTATGTTGCAACGCACAATGCCTTGGATCGAGCGGATATCCGAAACCGTATACGCGGTATATCTTTTTAACTCATTGATTCTAGGGAGTCTCGGTGCACTCGACTGTAATGAGACTTTTTTTAAAAAGAGGCTCGCGAGCGATCTCGAACTCTTACCTTAATCATTCGGTATCAACGGGATATCTATAAACCGTCCTTGAATGCGGCGTCTTCGTCTTGTCTTTGCTCTTCAGCGCGCCGCGTCCGGCGCGCGACATTGTGCCAGGCCTGGGTGCCAGGACCGGTCCGTGGGGCGGCATCGCGCCGCCTAGTGGTGCGTGCCAGACGGATGGTACCGTCTGGCACGCACCACCAGCCATTGATTTGGTGGGCCGATTCACTCGACGCTTGGGTACCAAGCGTCGGGATCGGACCACGAGCGGCGCGACGTGACCCCTCTTCAATGCATCGCGCCGCGCGCTGCGACCGGCCACAGGCATTCCACCCGGCCGCACCGCACGCCCACATACCAATCGAATCGATCGACTGTTGGGTCGCAATGCCCGGGGATCAGCCGCAGCTTCTCGCCCAGCGCTGGCGTTGCCCCGTCCTCCACCCGCAGCTTGCCATGCTCGTCCGAGGCGGAGACGTAGACGAGGCCCGGCCGGCCGGCGACCAAGGGATAGCCGCTATCGGTGGGCACCGCCTTGTGCCCGGCATCCACCACCGCGATGCCGTCCAGCGCCCGGCTCATCACCGTCGCCAGCACGAAAAGGCTCTGCCGGAAGGGGGGCGGCGCCTCGTTCCGGGCGTAATCGGCATCCATGAAGGCGTAGGAGCCGGCCTGGATTTCCGTATAGACCCCGCTCGCCAACTCATGCTCGAAACTGCCGGTGCCGCCGCCGCCAACGATCGGGCTCTCGAGCCCGCGTTGGCGAAGCTGTTCGACGGTGCGCCGGGTCGCCTCCACCGCGCCGGCGATGGCCGCCGCCCGTTCCTCGGGCTTGCGCTTGTGCTGGGCGCTGCCGTGATAGCTTTGCAGACCGCCGAAGCGGAGATGCGGGCTGGCGGCAATGCGTTCGGCCAGCGCCACGGCGGCGGGGCCGGGGGCGACGCCGCAGCGCGCCGCGCCGCAGTCGATCTCGACCAGCACCGCAAGCCGCGTCCCGGTGGCCTCAGCAGCATGTTCGATGGCGGCCACTTGTGCCGCATCATCGGCGCAGACCGCGACCTGGCTGATGCCGGACAGCGCGGCGAGGCGGGCGAGCTTGCGCTCGCCGACCACCTGGTTGCTGACCAGGATATCCGGGATCCCGCCCCAGGCCAGCGCCTCCGCCTCACCCACCTTCTGTACGCATTGCCCGATGGCGCCGCGGGCCATTTGCAGCCGGGCGATGATCGGGGATTTATGCGTCTTGGCGTGGGCCCGAAGCCGCACGCCGCTGCCTTCCAGGCGCCGCGCCATGGCATCGAGATTGGCTTCGAAGGCGTCGAGGTCGAGCAGCAGGGCGGGGGTCTCGACCTCCTCCTCGCGCATGCCGGGCTCGGCGGGGGGCGGTTGCAGCATGGCGGGCTCCTCTGGGTTAAGGCGCCGAGTAGAGCATGTTCCTGGGCGCGGCCAAGTCGCCGCGGCTAAAGCATGCTGCGTTCACATGCGTTCGCGCACCTTGCCCTGACTTTTGTTTGGTCGCGGGATTCAGCGCCTTCGGTGATTCTGCCTCAACGCCTCCCGCTCTCATCATCAAGCAGGCTGGCGGGGAAATCACTGCGGCCCCGGATGCGTAGGACCAAGGCGCCGATGATGGCCAGGACAGCGACCATCAAGCCGGACATCGCCTCACTCGAAGGCGCGGTTGGCTTGAGGGTAAGCGGCGTGACCTTCAGTTAGCGAAATTTTGACGACGAAAAATAGTTTTTTGTCGGGCGCGTCTCGCCCGGAGGGATGGGACCCGAAGGCGGGGGGCGGAGCGATGCCGGTAACGCCTTGATCCTAAAGCGCGACGCACCCGCCTTACCCCGCCGCGTGACCAGGCATCGTTGAGCGAGCTGTTACAGAGCGAGCCCGGCGCCAGCCTCGCCCGCCCGCCCGGCCCTTCCGTGCTCCCGGTGCTTTGGCGCTAAGCTGGCTGCCGGAGGAATTGTCATGAACAACCGCATCGGGCGTCGCGCCTTGGGCGCCGCCCTACTCTTGCCCCTGTTCCGTCCCGCGCCCGGGCGGGCACAGTCTTGGCCCAATCGGCCCGTTCGCCTTTTCGTCGGCTTCACCGCCGGCAGTTCCACCGATGTCACCGCGCGCCTTTTTGCCCAACGCTATGCCGAGCTGTGGGGCCAGCCGGTGGTGGTGGAGAACATCCCCGGCAATGGTGGCGCGCTCGGGGTCGAACGGCTCAGCAAGCAGCCGCCCGATGGCTATTCGCTGATGTGGGCGGCCAATGGCGCGCTGACCATCGTCCCCAGCCTGCAGCCCGTCGGCTTCGATCCGCTGAAGGATTTGGCGCCCATTGCCATCATGCTGGCCATGCCTTCGGTCTTTCTGGTGCCAGAGGCGTCGCCCTTCCGGGGCATGCAGGATGTGATCGCGGCGGCGCGGGCACGGCCTGGCGAGTTGAGCTACGGCACCCCCGGCGTGGGCACGCCGCAGCATATTGCGACTGAGATGCTCTGCCGCAGTGCGGGCGTGACGATGGAACACATCCCCTATCGCGGCGCCAATCTGGTGGATGTGCTGAGCGGGGTGCTGAACTTGGGCGTGCAGAATGCCGGGGCGGCGATGCCGATGGTGCGGGAAGGGCGGCTGCGCTGCATCGGCGTCTCGACGCTGGAACGGAGTGCCAATCTCAAGGACTGGCCGACCGTCGCCGAACAGGGCTTCCCGGGTTTCGAAGCGATTTCCTGGTTCGGCCCGATGGCCCCGGCGGGGACGCCGGCCGAGGTCATTGCGCGGGTCAATGCCGATAGCAACCGCATCCTGGCCGAGCCGGCGATCCGCGAGCGGCTGGCGGTGCTGGGGCTGGATGCGGTGGGCGGCACGCCGGAGGCGATGCGCGCGACCATGATCCGCGACATCCCGAAATGGGCGTCCGTGATCCGCGAGGCGAATATCCGTGCGAACTGAGCGGCGCCGGGTCAGCCCGGCAGCAGAACCAGCGCCGCGGCCTGCGCGGCAATGCCCTCGCCGCGGCCGGTAAAGCCCAGCCGTTCGGTCGTCGTCGCCTTCACGCCGACCCGGCCGGGCTCGACACCCAGCAACTCCGCAAGGCGGGCCTGCATGGCCTCCCGGTGCGGGCCGATGCGAGGCTGTTCGCAAAGCAGGGTGACATCGGCATTGCCGAGCATCCCACCACGGGCGGCGATACGGCCGGCGGCATGGCGCAGAAATTGGGCGCTGTCGGCGCCCTTCCAGCGCATCTCGGAGGGCGGGAACCAGCGGCCGATATCGCCCTCGGCCAGCGCGCCATAGATGGCATCGCACAGTGCGTGGATGCCGACATCGGCGTCGGAATGCCCCTCCAGCCCGAATGCGCAGGGGATGGTGACGCCGCACAGCACCATGGGCCGACCTGCCTCGATGCGATGGACGTCGAAGCCGGAGCCGATGC
>Ga0114972_10002224_pt1 | contig 14503 bp, 10 predicted proteins | sample M_140807_EF_Meta_FD_87354 | JGI IMG/M metagenome (GOLD analysis project Ga0114972, IMG submission 87354) | Freshwater microbial communities from Lake Montjoie, Canada to study carbon cycling - M_140807_EF_MetaG | ecosystem: Environmental > Aquatic > Freshwater > Lake | place: Lake Montjoie... | reverse complement strand
TGGTGCCTTTGCCGAATTGTTTTTCGATTTGGGCCAGTGCGGCTTGCAGGGCTTTGCCTTTTTCGCTGTTGGGATCGCTCATGAAAATCTCCTTGAATATCAATGGTTTAGGAAAAAAGCATCAGCCTGTTGGTGCAATACACTGGATGCTTGAACAGTAGTTTAACCCGCTATTGAATCTTGTAAATAGTTTTTTTAGTCAGTTTACTTTACTATATAAGTATGGCTAAAAACAAGATTTCCAAGGCAGCACTGAATCCGGCAGAACCCCGCAGGGACGATCGCTGGCGAGAGACGCATCTGGGGCGTTTACTCGGTCATGCGATGCGAAAATTCGACGAAAGGGTGTTGCATTTGATGGCGCATGACGAGGGCGTTCCGCTGGCGTTGGCCAACCTTGCGGCGCGCAACCAAATCAGCGCTGCACACATTCACATCACACGCCATTTGGCGCTGGAGGGCTCGCGCTTGACAGAGCTGTCAATGGCCGCGGGCATGAGCAAGCAGGCGATGGGCGATCTGGTTGATCAATGCGAGGCGTGGGGATTGGTCAAGCGGGGGTTTGATCCGTTGGACGCAAGGGCCAAAAAGCTGATTTTCACACCGGATGGACTGGCCTGGTTAGAGGCCTTCAAAGTCGCAGTGGCACAAGCAGAAATCGAGTTCAAAGAGTCTGTGGGGCAGGACGTGGCGACGGTGGTGGCCTTGGGTCTGGAGGCGTACGCACAAGCCTAAAGCACAGAAGGCCTAGAATTTAGCTCTGCGTGGACAGAGACAACGCAAAACAAACGGAGACCACCATGCGCATTTTGATTGCTGAAGATGACCAGGTATTGGCCGATGGCCTGTTGCGCAGTTTGCGCAGTGCAGGCGCCGCAGTAGACCATGTCGCCAGCGGCACAGAAGCTGATGCAGCGCTGATGACGAACACCGAATTTGACTTGTTGATTTTGGACTTGGGTTTGCCCAAAATGCATGGACTTGAGGTATTAAAAAAGCTGCGTGCACGCGGATCCACTTTGCCCGTGCTCATTTTGACGGCGGCAGACAGCGTGGAAGAACGCGTCAAAGGGCTCGACTACGGCGCTGACGACTACATGGCCAAACCCTTCAGCCTGCAAGAGCTTGAGGCCCGAGTGCGGGCCTTGAGCCGCCGCGGCATGGGCGGCGCCACAGCACAAATCAAACACGGCCCCTTGCTCTACGATCAGACGGGTCGCGTGGCCACCATCGATGGCAAGATGGTGGAGTTGTCGGCCCGTGAACTGGGCTTGCTTGAGGTGTTGCTACAACGAGCAGGGCGGCTTGTCAGCAAAGATCAATTGGTCGAGCGTCTGTGCGAGTGGGGCGAAGAGGTCAGCAACAATGCGATTGAGGTCTACATTCATCGCTTGCGCAAGAAAATCGAAAAAGGACCGATCCGCATAGCGACTGTCCGTGGTCTGGGTTATTGCCTGGAAAAAATACCCCATTGAAACCGCAACAATGGGCGCTCTTCAAACGCGAGCAGCGCTCGCTGTTTGGTGAAATTCTGGATTGGATGCTCACGCCACTTTTGTTGCTTTGGCCGGTGAGCTTGGCTTTGACTTGGCTTGTGGCCCAGGGCTTGGCGAATAAACCGTTTGACCGTGCGTTGATTTACAACGCACAAGCATTGGCTCAATTGGTGAAGGTCGGGCCGGACCACACCGTTCAATTCAATTTACCGCAGCCCGCCAGCGAGTTGTTGCGTGCGGACGAGTCCGACACGGTGTATTTTCAAGTTCTGGGGCCCAAAGGTGAGTTGCTGGGTGGGGACCGTGATCTGCCGCAACCTGAAGACGAAGAAAAAACAAGCAGTTATGAAGTCAAACTGCGCGACGATGAAATGCGCGGTTTAGAGGTCCGTGTGGCGTCCACTTGGGTGAGAGTGGAAGCACCTTCGCCCGGGGTACCCGAGCGGGGAAAAAAAGCCGTGCAAACAGACAGTCATTTGGTCTTTGTGCAGGTGGCAGAAACCCGAGAAAAAAGATCGGTTTTGGCCGCAGAAATTATCAAAGGGGTGATGCTGCCTCAGTTCGCTATCTTGCCGCTTGCCGTGCTTTTGGTCTGGCTGGCGTTGGTGCGTGGTATCAAACCTTTGTCACAACTTGAAGAACGCATTCGCGCGCGAAAACCAGATGACTTGAGTCCGTTGGACGAAAAAGCAGTTCCCTTGGAGGTAGCCCCATTGGTGTCTTCGGTCAATGATTTGCTGAACCGCCTGAAAGACTCCTTGGCCACACAAAAAAGATTTCTTGCCGATGCGGCGCATCAACTCAAAACGCCCTTGGCCGGCCTGCGCATGCAAGCCGATTTGGCGCAGCGCAAAGACGCCGGTGAAGAAGAACTCAAACACTCGCTCAAGCAAATTGAACGTGCCAGCGTGCAGGCCACACACACGGTGAATCAATTGTTATCTTTAGCGCGCGCCGATGGCGGCGGCACCCATCTCAGTCGCCAGCCTTGCAACATGGTCGAAGTGTTGAGCGATGTGTTGCAAGATTCGTTGCCCCGTGCCATGGACAAAGGTCTGGACCTTGGCTATGAAGGAGCCGATGTCGCAGCGCCAGATGTGCACTTATTTGGCAACCCGGTCTTGCTCAAAGAGATGGTTCGCAATTTGGTAGACAACGCCATTCACTACACGCCCTCAACGCCAGAACGCACGGGGGTCATCACGGCGCGGATTTTGGTGGACCCTTACAGCCATGCCCTGGTGATACAGGTCGAAGACAATGGGCCGGGCATTCCCGTGGCCGAAAGAGAGCGTGTGTTCGAGCCGTTTTACCGTGCTTTGGGGACCAACGTGGACGGATCGGGGCTGGGTTTGTCAATCGTGATGGAAATCGCACAACAGCACGGCGCCACCGTCAGTATCGATACAGCACATCCAGGACAAACGCCGTCGGGTGCGTGTTTTACAGTCCGATTTGCGTCTGGCAAAAGCCGATAAATCAAAGCCCACAGAGCAGGCGCAAACTTTTCAGGCGGGTTTGAACACGTTCAATTGCAGACGCTCGCGCTCCATCACGCGAGCAACTTGCGGTTGTGCGGCCACTTGATTCACAAACGCCCAAAGTGCAGGGTAACCTTCGGGGTCAATGCCAGCCATGCTGCCCCAGCGTGTCAAGGTCAAGGTGTAAGCGTCCAAAGGACCTAAGTGAGCCCCCGACAGCCAAGCTTGTCCGGCGGCTTGCGATACGAGTACCAAGTCCTGTAGCTCAGTTAACAAAGTCTTGTACAGACCGGTGTTGAAGGTTTTCAAAGCCACATGAACGTCCGCTTGATCGGAAAATTTGTGTGGCAAAAAGATATGGGCAAACGTCGTGTGTACCGTGTTGTTCATCCAAGCGAGGATTTCAAGCGCTTTGGCTCGGGGCAAGGCGTCGATCGGTAAAAAACCATGGGCCGGGAACTTCTGGTCCAGGTACAAGACAATCGCCACGAGTTGCGTGATGACATGACCCTCGTCCACCAACACAGGAACTTGGCCCCGGGGGTTGACGGCTTGATAAGCGGCTTCGTATTGCTCACCTTTGTGCAATTTGACCAAGGTGGGCTCGAAGCTGGCGCCCGCAATCTCGAGCAAAGTGTGCGGCACAAAAGAGCAAGCACCGGGCGAAAAGTAAAGTTGCATGGGCATGGTTAATTTCCTTTGGTTTCTGAAATGTCTTTGTTTTGTCTCGGGTCTGCAGGCCGGACACTGACCTCCGAACTGAAGATACGGACCCTGGCAGATGCGGTTTGAATTTGCAAAGCACCTGCGGGGTCGACGCCCAATGCAACACCTTCGACCCCATCGCTGGTTTGGACGGCCAGTCCACGCAACACGTCGCGTGCATGAAAACGCGATTGCAAAGGGGCAAAACCCTCTTGCGCAAAGCGCTGCACAGCGACAAGCAAAGGCGGGGCCACCAGGCGCAAAGCCTCGGCAGCATCGATGTCTGGCAGCCAGTCGATCAGGGCTGCTGGGGGCGTACGCAAACCAGCATCAGCTTGGGGTTTGATATTCAAGCCCACGCCGATCACCACATAACTGCGCGAGCCGCAGCTGGCCGCTTCAATCAAAATACCGCCCAACTTGCAGCCCTTGATCCACAGATCGTTGGGCCACTTCAGACCCACTTGCGGATGCAGACTTTCCGCCAAGCTCAGACCCACAGCCAGCGACAGCCCCGACCAATCTTTGACAGGGAGCGGCAAGCCGAGCGAAAACGTCAAAGAATCACCGCGCTTGCTGACCCATTGGCGGCCCAATCGGCCACGCCCTGCACTTTGCGTTTCGGCCACCAGCAAGACGGGATCGGTTTGACCGGACCGTGCCCGGCGCATCAGCTCGGTGTTGCTGGAGTCAAGCTCAGCAAGTACTTCTACGCTGAAATTCGGCAGAGTGGGGTACAACGCTTCCCAAATGGCTTCGCTGGGCCAAGGTATGGGGTCTTGCAGCGCAATGGCCATGAACCGCGTCAGCGCTTGGCTTTGGGAGCCGGTTTTTGGGCCTTTCCAGCCGATTTTTTGGCTTGGCTGGGGATCTTGGGTGTGGCGGGCCTTCTTTTGGGCGCCAGCAGCGTTTTGCGGCAGTTGGCGCTGCCGCACCAGCAAGGGTACTCGGCCTTGAGTTTGGGGGTGTAGGGCTCGTCAATGATCAAGCCGTAGTCATAGTTCAGCTCTTCGCCCGCGTGGATGTTGCGCAATGCCTTGATGAAAATACGGTCATGGTTTTCATCGGCTTCACAGTTGGGCTCGCAGCTGTGGTTGATCCAGCGCGAGGAGTTGCCGCCATGCAGCGCATCAATCACGCGGTCTTCGTTCACATGAAAGTAAAACGTGTGGTTCGGGTCAGACGGGTCATGCGGGTGGCGATCCTGTGCTTCATCCCAACTTATGATCTCTCCCACGTACTCAATCAAAGTTTCGCCTTCAGCAATATCCATCAGTGCAAAAACGCCTTTTCCGTGCACACCTGAGCGGCGAACTTGAATACGGCGATTTGTCACAGGAGCAGGCTTTTTGGACACGGTTGAAAAATTTGTTATGGTGAAAGCATGTGGGCGCGCACGCATGTGCGTGCCCGTGGGCGAGCGCGCACCCGCGTGCACGCGAGACTTTGGATTGTACTGAGATGAAAACATTGGTGATTGCGGAGAAGCCGTCGGTGGCTCAAGACATCGTTCGTGCCCTCACGCCCCTGACGGGAAAATTTGAGAAACATGACGATCATTTTGAGAGCGATACCTATGTCGTGACCAGCGCTGTAGGCCACTTGGTAGAGATCCAGGCGCCGGAGCAATTTGATGTCAAACGCGGTAAATGGAGTTTTGCCAACTTGCCGGTGATCCCACCGTTCTTTGACTTGAAGCCGGTTGACAAAACCAAGACCCGTTTGAATGCAGTGATCAAGCAGGCCAAGCGAAAAGACGTGAACGCATTGGTCAACGCCTGTGACGCGGGACGCGAAGGGGAATTGATTTTCCGATTGATCGAGCAATACGCTGGCGGGGCCAAACCCTTGGGCAAGCCTGTGCAGCGCCTGTGGCTGCAGTCCATGACGCCGCAGGCCATTCGCGATGGCTTTGACCATTTGCGCAGCAACATCCAGATGCAGGGCTTGGCCGATGCCGCCCGCAGCCGATCGGAGGCCGACTGGTTGGTCGGCATCAACGGAACCCGCGCCATGACCGCCTTCAACTCGCGCGATGGCGGCTTCTTTTTGACCACCGTGGGCCGGGTCCAAACACCCACCTTGGCGGTGGTGGTGGAGCGTGAAGAACAAATCCGGAAATTCATCAGCCGCGACTACTGGGAAATTCACGCCAGCTTTGAAGCCGCTGCGGGCAGCTACCCTGGCAAGTGGTTCGATCCGAAGTGGAAAAAAGACGACGAAGACGGTGAGAAAAAAGCAGACCGCCTGTGGCACGAGCGCGACGCACAAGCCATTGCCGATGCCGTGCGCGGCCAAAAGGCGACGGTGACTGAAGAGTCTTCGCCCACCACACAAGCCAGCCCAGGCTTGTTTGACTTGACCTCTTTGCAACGCGAAGCCAACGGCAAGTTCGGCTACTCCGCCAAAACCACTTTGGCGCTGGCCCAAAGCCTGTATGAGCGCCACAAGGCCTTGACCTACCCGCGTACCGACTCGCGCCACTTGCCTGAAGACTATGTGGCGGTGGCGAAAGACACCTTCGGCATGCTGGCCGAGAGTGGCATGAAGCATTTGGCACCGCACGCCTTGACGGCGCTGAACAACAACTACGTGCGCAAAATCCCGCGTGTATTCGATAACAAAAAAGTGTCCGATCACTTTGCGATCATCCCGACGCTACAAGCCCCCAGCGGCCTGTCTGAGGCCGAGCAAAAGTTATACGACCTGGTGGTGCGCCGCTTCATGGCGGTGTTCTTCCCCAGTGCCGAATACCAAGTGACCACCCGCATCAGCACGGTGGCTGAGCACAACTTCAAAACCGTGGGCAAAGTGCTGGTCAAACCCGGCTGGCTGGCCATTTATGGCAAAGAAGCCGCCGAAGAAGTGGAAGACGCCAAAGACGGTGACAAGGGTCAAAACCTGGTGCCTGTTCAGGCCGGTGAAAAAGTGGGTGTGGAGTCGGTCGACGCCAAAGGACTCAAAACCCGCCCCCCTGCGCGCTATTCTGAAGCGACCTTGCTGGGCGCCATGGAAGGCGCAGGCAAGTTGGTTGACGATGACGAGTTGCGTGAAGCCATGCAGGAAAAAGGCTTGGGCACACCCGCCACCCGCGCCGCCACCATTGAAGGCTTGATCAACGAAAAATACATGCTGCGCGAAGGCCGTGAGCTGATCCCCACGGCCAAGGCCTTCCAGCTGATGACCTTGTTGCGCGGCCTGGGCGTCGAAGAGTTGTCACGCCCCGAATTGACCGGCGAGTGGGAATACAAGCTGGCACAAATGGAACAAGGCAAACTCAGCCGCGCCGAGTTCATGCAGGGCATTGCGGCGATGACCGAGCACATCGTCAAAAAGGCCAAAGAGTACGACCGCGATACGGTGCCGGGCGACTACGCGACTTTGCATGCGCCCTGCCCCAATTGCGCGGGTGTGGTCCGAGAAAATTACCGCAGGTACACCTGCACAGGATCAGATGGCGCGAGCGAAGGCTGCGGCTTTTCGTTTGGCAAATCGCCCGCAGGGCGCACCTTCGAACCGGCGGAAGTCGAACAGTTTTTGAACGATAAAAAAATCGGTCCCTTGGACGGATTTCGCTCCAAAGCGGGCTGGCCATTTGTCGCCGAGATGGCGCTGAAATACAGTGAAGAAGACAACAATTGGAAGCTTGAATTCGATTTTGGCGATGACAAAAAGAACGAAGAAACTGGCGAAATCGTGGACTTTTCGTCCAGTGAAAGCTTAGGCGCATGCCCTAAATGTGGCAGCCCTGTGCACGAGCGCGGCAGTAACTTTGTTTGCTCTAAAACCGTGCCCACCGATGCCCAACCCACACCGAGTTGTGACTTCAAGAGCGGCAAAATTATTTTGCAGCAACCGGTCGAGCGCGCGCAAATGACGAAGTTGCTGGCCACAGGTAAAACCGACCTGCTCGACAAATTTGTCAGCATGAAAACACGTCGATCCTTCAAGGCCTTCTTGGCCTGGAACCCCGCAGAAAACAAAGTCAGCTTTGAGTTCGAGCCCCGTGTCAGCAAGTACCCCCCACGCAAAACCAAAACCCCCTTTGGCAAGGCTGCACCGGCCAAGGCTGCTGGAAAAACAGCGGCCAAATCGGCCGCCAAAACCGCCAAGGCGCCGGCCAAAAAAGCAGTCAAATCTGCTGCGGTGAAGGCGCCGCGTAAAGCCGCGGTGGGCAATTTGACGCCGAGCGCAGCACTGGCGGCGGTTATCGGTGATGGCAAAGTCGCCCTTACCGAGGTGATAAAAAAATTGTGGGATTACATCAAGGCCAACAACTTGCAAGATGCAACCAACAAGCGGGCCATCAATGCCGACGCCAAACTCAAGGCCGTTTTCGGTAAAGACCAAGTGACCATGTTCGAGCTGGCCGGCATCGTCGGCAAGCATGTGAGCGCATAAGGTATGTTGTCAGAGGGGGCGGTGTCAACCGCCCACCACGCGGGCCATCTCCAGGCACTTGTTGGCGTAACCCCACTCGTTGTCGTACCAAGCGATCAGCTTGACGAAGGTGCTGTCCAGCGCAATGCCAGCCTCGGCGTCAAACACGCTGGTACAGACCTCGCCACGGAAATCGGTGGAAACTACTTTGTCCGTGGTGTAGCCCAGCACGCCTTTCAAGGCGCCTTCGCTTTGTGCTTTCATTTCAGCGCAAATCTCGGCATAGCTGGCGGGGTGGTTTAACTCAGCGGTCAGGTCAACGACAGACACATCCGACGAGGGCACTCGAAACGCCATGCCGGTGAGCTTGCCTTTGATCTCGGGGATCACGACACCCACCGCCTTGGCGGCACCGGTGCTGCTGGGGATGATGTTTTCCAAAATACCGCGCCCCCCTCGCCAATCCTTGCTGCTCGGGCTGTCGACGGTTTTTTGCGTGGCCGTGGCGGCGTGCACCGTGGTCATCAGACCGCGCTTGATGCCCCATTTGTCGTTGACTACTTTGACCAATGGCGCCAAACAGTTGGTGGTGCAAGAGGCATTGCTGATGATCGCTTCACCGGCATAAGTGCGGTGGTTCACGCCAAATACAAACATCGGGGTGTCGTCTTTGGATGGCGCTGACATCACCACCTTTTTGGCGCCTGCGGCCAAGTGCTTGCCAGCGCTGTCTTTGTCCAGAAACAGGCCGGTGGCTTCAATCACCACTTCAGCACCGACTTCGCCCCACTTCAGGTTGGCCGGGTCACGCTCTTGCGTCAAGCGGATGCGTTGACCATTGACGATCAAGGTGCTGCCATCGACCGCAATGGAGCCCTTGAATCGACCATGTACGCTGTCGAATTGCAACATGTAGGCCAGGTAATCGGGCTCGAGTAAATCGTTGATGCCAACGATCTCAATGTCTTGAAAGTTCTGCGCCGCAGCGCGCAGCACCATGCGGCCAATGCGGCCAAATCCGTTGATTCCGATTTTCAGGGTCATGAGAGTCTCGTTCAGTGGTTTGATGCAACGAACGTGCACCGAAACAGGAAATTTTATTACATTGAGACAGTCTTATTACGGGCTTGTTCTGGTTTGTCAGTCGTAAATAGTTATTTTTAATCTGGCGAGCCTTCGTCCGGAAAGTGCACCAAAACAACAAAGTGCTGGAGGCGTCAACCAGGGGCTCTGAGCGCATGAATAATAGGCAACCTTCAAGCACAGGAATCAAAATGACCCCCAAAATAAATGCGCAAATCACGATCATTGGCGGTGGCATTGGTGGCTTGGCAACGGCCTTGGCATTGCAGCGCAGAGGGTTTCGGGTGGCCGTATACGAGCGGGCCAAAGAGATACGCGAGGTGGGTGCAGGCGTGATCATCACGGCGAACGCACGACGCGCATTGCGTGACCTTGGGGTGGATGCCGAGTTGGAGGCCATGTCCAGCACCATAGACATTTTTCATACCTGTCATTTCGCCACGGGGGCCGTATTGCGCGCAGTGTCCGGTGAGGAAATCTGCCGCAAAGTGGGCGCGGCTTCATTGGGCGTGTACCGCGCCGACTTGCACAGCGTCCTGATGGCGTCTGTAAGGGCCAATGATCCCGATTGTTTACATGCCAGCCATGAGTTTGTCGGTCTGGAGCAGGACTCGACAGGTGTGACGGTTAAATTCGCTAACGGTACTTCAGCGCGGTCCGATGTGGTGGTCGGGGCGGATGGCAATGCGTCGGCTGTCCGTTCTTTTTTATTCCCAGATGAAGCACCGAAGTTTGCAGGGCAGGTGGCCTATCGCTCCTTGATTCCGATCGCGTTGGTGCCGGACAGTGTGCGAGAGCGAGGCTCGATCATGAGTGCGGGGCCTGGGCGTTATTTGCTTTGCTATCCGCTGCGCGGTGGACAAATCATGAATTTAATTGGTCTGGTTCAGTCCGGCGAGTGGGAAGAAGAAGGATGGACAACGCCAGCAACCCATGCAGAATTTGCGCAGACATTTGCAGGCTTTGAGCCCGACCTGATTGAGCTGATTCACCGCATACCGCAAGGTGAACTTTTTAAATGGGGCTTGCGTGACCGTGAACCGCTGCAGAACTGGACGGTTGGCCGTGTCACAACGCTCGGTGACGCCGCCCATCCGATGACGCCGTTTTTGGGTCAGGGGGCGTGTATGGCGATCGAGGACGCGCTCATTTTGGCGCGTGCATTTGCAGCGTCATCCACCGTGCAGGAGGCTTTGGCGCGCTACGAAGCTGTGCGCAAACCCCGTGGAACGATGGTCCAGCTTGCCTCCCGCGAAGAAGGCCTCAGCTTGCAGGATCCCAGCAAAAAACGACGTACTGCGCAAGACCGTGGTCTGATGGATTACGACCCGGTCACCGTGGCGGTATGAAGACTGCGCGCTTAACGACTTCGCGCTAAAGACAGCCCGCTTTACTGCGCACTGTGCGTGGTCAACTCGCGCAGCTCGCGTTTCAGCACTTTACCAATGGCACTGCGGGGCAACTCGTCAATGAAATGCAAGGCAGAAAGCCGCTGTGTTTTGCCGACGCGTTGCTGGTACCACTGCAGCACCTCTTCGGCTTGCGCGGCCTGTCCTTCGCGCAGAACGACATAAGCCACCGGGGTTTCTCCCCATTCGCGCGAAGCAACGCCAACCACTGCCACTTCCTTGATGTGGGGGTGCGTGCACAACACCGCCTCGAGGTCGCTGGGGTAGAGGTTGAATCCACCGCTGATGATCATGTCTTTGCGCCTGTCCACCAGGGTCAGGAAGCCTTGCGCGTCAAAACGGCCCACGTCACCGGTGCGGATGAAGCGGCGTCCTTGCGTGTCATACCACTCAGCTTCGCGGGTTTTTTCGGGTTGGCCGTGGTAGCCGTTCATCATCGCGGGTGAATGGCCCACCACTTCTCCGGTTGAGCCGGGCGCAAGCTCGATGCCGTCTTCGTCAATCAAGCGAATGTCATGGCCCTCAGACGGTTGTCCCACGGTGTGGAGTTTGTCCGGGTGTGCTCGGGCATCCAAAATACAGGTGCCGCCGCCTTCGGTCATGCCGTAGAACTCGATCAATCCACCCGGCCAGCGCCGAAGAACATCGGCTTTGAGGGCCGCAGCGAAGGGGGCACTGGTGCAGAACTTGACATGAAATGAGGACAGGTCGCGTTGGTCAAAATCAGCACAATCCATGATGCGCTGGTATTGGACTGGTACCAGCATGGTGTGTGTGATGCGGTGTTGTTCGCAAAGCACCAGGTACTGCGCGGCATTGAACTTGGGCATGATCACCACGCAGCCGCCCAAGGCCAGGGTGGGAAAGAAGACCACCAAAGTGGTGTTGGAATACAGCGGGGTGGATAAAAGCGAACGTGTCTCAGGGCTGTAACCGTACGTCGTACCTCGTCGCATATGGGACCAGCGCATGCCGTGCGATTGCACAATGCCTTTGGGAATACCGGTGGTGCCTGACGAGTAAATGATGTTGAAAGCAGACTCGGGCGGCACAGTGACTGCTGTCGGCGTGCTGTGGGCCGGTGCCAGCCATGCTTCGAGAGGTCGACCTGCGGCGCTGCCATCCAGTGCAATGCGAGGCAAACTGCTTAATTCGGGTTCTACCAAGGCGAGAGCGGCGTCGTCTAAAAACAGCAAACAGGCTTGCGCATCGCGCAGCATGCCGCTGAGGATTTTCGGCGTGACCGAGGGCGCCAAGGGCGCCACCACCACGCCCGCCCGAAGCGCGCCTAAAAACACGCAGCCATAGTCCACACTGGACAGCGCGCAAATGGAGATGGCTTGACCGGGCTTGATGCCGTCGCGCTGCAAGGCCGAGGCCACCCGGTCGATCCGCTCGTTCAGCGCGCCATAACTGAGCACGGTATTCGCATCACGCAAAGCCAGTGCGTCGGGTTGAATGCGGGCATGGCCTCGCAGCAGATCAGACAAGGTCTGGTAATCAGAGTCTGGGGTGATGAGCAGAGCAGGCGTGGATTTCATGCGCAACAGCCTAATCCAATTCAGATGGCTTTTCTGAGCCCAGTGAGACTTAAGGGTAAATACCAGGGACGGTCGGCATTGCCAACCTTGGGTCGTAAGGCTGATGCAATTGCATTTGACTACAAACAAGACTTGCGAGAAAAAAACTTGCCCCCGGCTGTATTTCACCAAGTCGGATTCAAGATCGAATACAGTATTCGCTTTACCTCCTGACGACCCTTCAAAGAATGAGTGCATCCATGGCTGCTGAAAACCCCCAAATTATTTACACATTGACCGATGAAGCCCCCTTGTTGGCAACGGCTTCTTTCTTGCCGATTGTGCAAACTTTTGCCGCATCGGCAGGCATCGACGTGGTGTCCAGCGACATTTCTGTGGCGGCGCGCATTTTGGGCGAGTTTGCCGATCTATTACCTGAAACTCAGCGTTTTCCAAACAACCTCGCTGAACTGGGCAAGCTGACTTTGAAGTCCGAAGCCAACATCATCAAGCTGCCTAACATCAGTGCTTCAGTGGGGCAGTTGAATTTGGCCATCAAGGAATTGCAGTCCAAAGGCTATGCCCTGCCTGACTACCCGGATGCGCCAAAAACAGACGCTGAAAAAGACATTCGTGCACGTTATGGCCGCTGTATCGGCTCGGCCGTCAACCCCGTACTGCGCGAAGGTAACTCAGACCGCCGCGCCCCCCGCGCTGTCAAAGAGTTTGCGCGTAAGAATCCGCACAGCATGGCCGAGTGGAGCCAAGCATCACGCTCGCATGTGTCGCACATGCACGCGGGCGATTTTTACCACAATGAAAAGTCCATGACGATGGACCGCCCGCGCGAAGTCAAGATGGAGCTGATCACCAAGAGCGGTAAAACCATCGTCCTCAAACCCAAAGTGGCCTTGCTCGATCGTGAAGTCGTTGACAGCATGTTCATGGGCAAAAAAGCCCTGCTTGAGTTTTATGAAAATGAAATTGAAGACGCGCACAAAACAGGTGTGATGTTCTCATTGCACGTCAAAGCCACCATGATGAAGGTTTCGCACCCCATCGTGTTTGGTCATTGCGTCAAGATTTTCTACAAACAAGCCTTTGCCAAACACGCCAAACTCTTCGAAGAACTGGGCGTTAATGTGAACAACGGCATGGTTGATTTGTACAACAAAATCACCACTCTGCCGCAGTCCAAACAAGACGAAATCAAGCGTGACCTGCATGCCTGCCACGAAGGCCGTCCTGAATTGGCCATGGTCGACTCGGCCAAGGGCATCACCAACTTCCATTCGCCCAACGACATCATCGTCGATGCTTCCATGCCCGCCATGATTCGCAATGGCGGCAAGATGTGGGGCGCGGATGGCCGTTTGAAAGACGTCAAGGCCGTGATGCCCGAATCGACCTTTGCCCGTATTTACCAAGAGATCATCAACTTCTGCAAATGGCACGGCGCGTTCGATCCCAAAACCATGGGCACTGTACCCAACGTCGGTCTGATGGCTCAGCAAGCCGAAGAATACGGCTCACACGACAAAACCTTTGAAATCACCGAAGAGGGCGTGGCCAACATCACCGACTTGAACACTGGTGAAGTTTTGCTCAGCGAAAACGTGGAAGCGGGCGACATCTGGCGCATGTGCCAGTGCAAGGATGCTGCTATCCGTGACTGGGTCAAGCTGGCCGTGACGCGGGCCCGCAACTCCGGCATGCCGGTGGTGTTTTGGCTCGACCAGTACCGTCCTCACGAAGCGCAGTTGATCACCAAAGTCAAGATGTACCTGCACGAGCACAATACTTCGGGCCTTGAAATCCAGATCATGAGCCAAGTGCGTGCCATGCGTTACACCTTGGAGCGGGTCGTGCGTGGGCTGGACACCATCAGCGCCACAGGCAACATTTTGCGCGATTACCTCACCGACTTGTTCCCGATCATGGAACTGGGCACCTCGGCCAAGATGCTGTCAGTGGTGCCTTTGATGGCGGGTGGCGGCATGTACGAAACCGGTGCCGGCGGCTCTGCGCCTAAGCACGTGCAACAACTGGTCGAGGAAAACCATTTGCGTTGGGACTCCTTGGGTGAGTTCCTGGCGTTGGCGGTGAGCTTTGAAGACCTGGGCATCAAATACGGCAACGAAAAAGCCAAAATTCTGGCCAAGACCCTGGACGCGGCCACCGGCAAATTGCTGGACAACAACAAGAACCCCTCGCCCAAGACCGGACAGCTGGACAACCGCGGAAGCCAGTTCTACTTGGCACTGTACTGGGCGCAAGAGTTGGCGGCCCAAACCGAAGACAAAGAATTGGCGGCCAAGTTTGCCCCGTTGGCCCAAAACTTGACTGAAAACGAAATAAAAATCGTGGACGAACTCAATCAGGTGCAGGGTCACCCAGTGGACATCGGTGGTTACTACCTGCCTGACATG
>Ga0114972_10002222_pt1 | contig 14512 bp, 12 predicted proteins | sample M_140807_EF_Meta_FD_87354 | JGI IMG/M metagenome (GOLD analysis project Ga0114972, IMG submission 87354) | Freshwater microbial communities from Lake Montjoie, Canada to study carbon cycling - M_140807_EF_MetaG | ecosystem: Environmental > Aquatic > Freshwater > Lake | place: Lake Montjoie... | reverse complement strand
GAGCAGCCCGACGCAGGCCGCCTCGATGAGGGCATACACCGTGGCGAAGCCTTCGTCGCCGCCGGACCACGGGTCGGGAACCGCGCCATCGTGGGGATCGTCGGCACGGAGTGCGGGGTCGAAGCTGCGCAGCAGGAAGATGCGCTCACGCAGTTCGGGTTCCGGGGTGAGGTCGATGAGATCGAACAGGTTGGTGTGGTCCATGGCGAGGATGAGGTCATAGGCGTAGGCGTCTCCGGTGCGGAATGTGCTGGCCCGGGAGCGCAGTTCCACACCTCGGCGGGCGGCCTCGGCAATCGCCCGTGCATCGGCAGGCTCACCCCGGTGCCAGGACCCGGTGCCGGCGCTGTCCACCTCGATACGGGCCTGCAGGCCAGCCTCGGCGATGAGTGATTCCATGATCCCTTCAGCCGTAGGGGAGCGACAGATATTGCCCAGACAGACGAAGCAGAGCCGGATTGGTTCGGAGTCACTCACCAGTCCAGTCTCCCGCGAGTCAGCGGCTCGGAGAAGCATGGGGAGATGTGTCCGAAGATGCATCCGGAGGTCCATGAGGTGGCGCCGATGCCTGAAATCGGGGCAGGATACGCCCCGCTTTCGAGGTCGTAGGAGGACCAGTGGACGATTTCGCCGGACGTGAGGGTGCAGTGCTGGTCACCGGAGGTAGTGGTGGTATCGGTGCGGCGATCTGCCGGATGTTCGCCGAGCGTGGCAGCGATGTCATGTTCACGTTCCGCAACAACATCGAGACCGCCCTCGCTCTCGAGTCTGAGATCACCGCGCTGGGTCGTCGTGCGGTTTCAGTCTCGGTTGATCTCGCCGATGAAGCCGCTGCGGCTGCAGTGGTCGCGGCGACGGTCGAGAGCTTCGGCGGCATTCACACGCTCGTCCACGCGGCCGGTCCGCATGTCACCCAGATGCATCTCAGTCGCGTCGAACCTTCTGCGTATCGGGCCCAGATCGAGGGCGAGGCGGTGGCGTTCTTCAACGTGCTGCAGCCCTCGCTCGCGCATCTGCGGGAATCCCACGGCAGCATCGTGGCAGTGACCACGGCGGCCACCCGCCGCTATCCGGTTCGCGACGGACTCTCCTCGGGCACCAAGGGTGCGGTCGAAGCGGTTGTGCGGGCCATCGCTGCTGAAGAGGGACGCTTCGGTGTGCGGGCCAATTGTGTGGGACCGGGAATGCTCACCGACGGCATGGCCGCCCGGCTCATGGCCTCGGGCGACCTTGATGATGAGGCGCTGGCCGTCACCCGGCGCAACATCCCGCTACGCACCTTTGGCGACGCAGTGGACATCGCGGAGGCCGTGTGCTTTCTGGCCTCCGACCGGGCTGACTTCATCACCGGCCAGATGCTCGACGTCGACGGTGGTTACGGGGTCTGATCAACGCCCCTGATCAGCAGCGTCTGGTCGGCAGCGTCTGATCAGCAGAGTCTGATCAGGCAGAGTCTGATCAGGCAGCTTCGGGGTCGGCCTCAGCGAGAGATTCAGCAGCGAGGCGCTCGGCGTACTCATGCTCGGCGAGTCCGGTGATGGCCCAACCGAGTGTGCGCACGATCGCCCGCGCTGCGGGTTGCACGACGAATGGGTCGACGCCGGGCAGCACCGGCAGACGCAGCGCCCGACGGGCTTCAGGTGAGAGCAGCGCGATCGCAGCAGGGGCCAGCACGCCGTAGGCCGGACGCACGGCAGCCTGCACCGGCGGGAACAGCAGCCAACGGGCGGCATCTCGACCCTGCTTGCCGACGGCGAGTTCCGGACGCATCCGCTCGAAGTACTCGCGAAGTTCGGCAACCGATGTGGCCGGGGGCTCGCCATCGAGCAGTTCGTTGATCACGGCCATCTCCGAGACGTACTGATCAGCCTCGGCTTCGGTGAGCGGTTGCGCGCCGTAGCGCTGGTACGCGGCGAGGAAGCTGTCGACCTCGGCGTGATGCACCCAACTGATGAGATGCGGATCGGAGGCGCTGTAGGGCCGCCCATCGGGTGCGATGCCCACAACCTTGGTGTGCACCCGCTTCACGATCGCTGCGGCCTGATGCGCTTGTTCGGTGGTGCCGAACGTGGTGGTGGCCACGAACTGGCTGGTGCGGGCCAGGCGGGCCTCGGGATGGTGGCGGTAATCGGAATGATCGGCCACTCCGGCCATGGCGAGCGGATGCATGATCTGCAGCAGCAGGGCCCGGATACCACCGATGAGCATGGCGCCGTCGCTATGCACACGCCAGGTGACGCTGTCGGGGCCGAAGAGGCCGGGATCTCCCTCAATGGGGGCAATGAGATCGCGGACGGGTTCACCATCGCCGGCGATGAAGCCGCGGAGTGCGCGCCCCAACTGCAAGCGAACGGGCTCCACCGCCGCTCGGAGTGCCGCATCGACTGCAGCACCAACTGCCGGTGCGGTCGAGGGAAGGGGATTCGAGTTCACAACACGAGGCTACGGCCGTGGTGGCTCCGGAGTAGTGTCGGGGACACAACTCAACTCCTCGCTGCGGGGGAAGCCGGTCGAATTCCGGCGCTGACCCGCAACCGTAGGCACTGGCCCCGGGCTTTGCGTCCGGGGCACTGGCGAGCCGGACTGCCCGTTGCGAGGTGCTGCTCCACTCTGAACCGTCGTCGGATTACGGGAGGTGGGGCTCGGTTCCTCTCCGGCGAGCATCGCTGGTGCGGTCTCGGGTCCTCCTGTCGCCCGACCCTCCGAAGGAACCGCACCTGTCATGACCGGCCGATCGAACGCATTCATGCGAGCATCTCGTGCCGGCATCTGCGCGTTCGTGCTGGTGAGTGTCTCGCTCGGTCTTGCGGTCGCCACAGCAGCCGGCGCCTCGGCCTCGTCGGGTCCGTGCGCAGCGCCGATCATCGGTCAGGCCCGAGTGGTCGTGGTGGTCGACGATGGCGAGGGTGGCCCCGATCACGCTGTGGTCACGTGTGTGATCGTGCCGCGTGGGACCAAGGGAGCGCAGGTTCTTGCTGCCCGGGCGGCGCAGCTCGGTACCGCCGTGCCCAGCTATGCCGGTAGCGGTCTGCTGTGCTCCATCGATTCGTTCCCCGCATCGCAGTGCGCCGAAACCGGCAGTGGTTCCTATTGGGCCAACTTCTCGGGCACCGATGGCAGCTGGAACTACAGCACGTACAACCCGTTCATCCGCCGGGTATGCGACGGGGATGTCGAAGGCTGGCGGTATGTCGTGCGTGGCAGCGGCGCCGCCGGCGACGCCCAACCCCGAATCAACGCGGCGACTGTTCGCCCTGCTGACGCATGGGGCTGCAGCGAACCGACGTCCGCGCCGACCGTGGGCAGCGGCGCTGGCGATTCCGGAAACACAACCGGCAGTGCAGCCTCCGGTTCGACCGTCGACCCCTCAGCCCCGGTTGATGGGTCCAACCCGTCTGCCACTGACCCAGTGAGCCCCGACCCCACTGCCAGTGATTCCTCGGCTGCTGGGGTCACTTCGGGTGCATCGGGTGCATCGGATGCCGTACAGCGCGACGCCTCCGGTGATGTGGTCCTCGCCAGCGATTCACAGGCCAACAGCGAGGGCACCGCATCGTGGTGGGGCGCGGGCCTTGCTCTCGTGATCATCCTCCTGCTCGGTGGTGCAGCGGTGTTCCGATCGCGACGCCGAGCATGAGTTCCCCCGCAGCGCGTCGCCTGCTGCACCCCGGAGCATGGTGGGTCTGGGCTATTGCGCTCGCCGCCACCGCACTGCGCACCACCGATCCTCTGTTGCTCGGGCTCATTGCTGTCGTCGTGGCCTTCGTGGTGTCCGCTCGGCGCACTGATGCGCCATGGGCTCGTTCGTTCGGCAGTTTTCTGCGCCTCGGCATCATCGTGATCGTCATCCGTGTTGTGTTCCAGATGCTCTTCGGCGTCCGGGTCGAGGGCACCACGTTGTTCACCATCCCCTCGGTCACGTTGCCGAGCTGGGCAGCGGGCGTCAGCCTCGGTGGCCCGGTCACCGCTGAGGCGCTGGTCGATGCCGCCTGTCAGGGGCTCCGTCTCGCTGTCGTCCTGCTCTGCTTCGGTGCGGCATCTTCGTTATGCAGCCCGTATCGCATGCTGCGGGCTCTTCCCTCGGCGCTCTATGAGGCAGGCGTGGCCATCACGGTGGCGCTCACATTCGCCCCTCAGGCGATCATCGCTTCTCGGCAGGTGCGCGATGCCCGTCGGCTGCGCGGGAGGGCCGACCGTGGTGTGCGGGCCTGGGCCGGTTCGGCGATGCCGGTGCTCGAAGGAGCACTTGATCGTTCGGTGGCACTCGCCGCGTCGATGGACGCCCGCGGCTACGGACGACGGGGCGCCACGCCGCGGCATCGGCGTCGGCTCATCTCGGGGCTGATGTTGCTGGGCCTGTGTCTCGTGGCGGTCGGTGCCTACGGGTTGCTTGACGCCAGCGCACCAGCAGTTCTTCGCCTTCCATCGTTCATCGCCGGAGCCATCGCCCTCACCGCATCGTTGGTGATCAGTGGTCGAGGCGTCGAGCGCACCCGGTACCGCCCTGACCCATGGCGTTCGCCGGAGTGGATCGTGTCGCTCAGCGGCCTGGCTGCCCTTGCCGGCATCGTGATGGCAGCCCATAACGGTGCCGTGCTCGAACCTTCGGTGTATCCGCTCACCATGCCGCAACTGGTGCCGCTGGCGTCGGCCGGCATCCTCGCAGCGCTTCTCCCTGCTTGGTTCGCACCTCGTCCGCCCACCTTGGTCGAACCCGAGCTGGGCGATCGTTTCGAGGTTGCCGCATGATCCGCTTCGATCGCGTCTCGTTCACCTATCCGGGTGCGGCTACGCCAACGCTCGTCGATGTCGACTTCACCGTGCCCGAGGGCGAACTCTGCCTCGTGGTGGGCGAGACCGGTTCGGGGAAATCCACGCTGTTGCGGGCCGTCAACGGTCTGGTGCCGCGGTTCTCGGGAGGGCTGCTCACCGGAACGGTCACCGTCGGCGGTCGCAGCACGGCGCTGGTTCCGCCCCGTGAGCTCGCCGATGTCGTTGGCCTCGTGGGGCAGGATCCCGCCGCTGGTTTCGTCACCGACATGGTGGAGGACGAACTCGCCCATGTGATGGAGAACCTCGGCGTGGCCCCTGATGTCATGCGTCGTCGGGTCGAGGATGTCCTCGATCTTCTCGGCCTTCATGAGTTGCGCAACCGACCGCTCTCCACGCTCTCTGGTGGTCAGCAGCAGCGGGTGGCCATTGGCGCCGTGCTCACCGCCGGGCCTCGTGTGCTTGTCCTTGACGAACCCACGTCCGCGCTCGACCCCGCAGCCGCCGAGGAGGTGCTCGCCGCACTCACGCGACTCGTTCACGACCTCGGCATCACCGTGCTGGTTGCTGAGCATCGATTGGAGCGCGTGGTCCAGTACGCGGACTCCATCGTTTACGTGCCCGGCGACGGCGCGCCCATTGTCATCGGCGATCCCGGGAAGATCCTCGCCGGGTCTGCTGTCGTCCCGCCCATCGTGGAACTCGGCCGTGTGGCCGGTTGGTCCCCGCTGCCGCTCTCGGTTCGCGATGCCCGTCGGGCTGCGACCGAACTCCGTGAACGTCTCCAGCCGTTCACGCCACCGCTTCCCTCTGCGCCGGCCCATGGTGAGGTTGTGGCCAGGGTCTCCGATCTTCACGCCGGCTATGGCTCGGTCGCAGCACTCAGTGGTATCGATCTTGAAGTTCGCGCCGGTGAGGTCGTTGCGCTCATGGGACGTAATGGCGCCGGCAAGTCCACCCTTCTGTCGCATCTCGTGGGTCTGCGGGCTCCGCAGCGCGGCGAGGTGCGAGTACGTGGCGAGGAGCCACATCGATTGCCGGCCCGTTCCGTGATCCGTTCAGTGGGTCTGGTCCCCCAGGACAATGGCGTGCTGCTCTACCACGACACCGTGGCGGCCGAATGTGTCGCCGCAGATCGCGATGGCGACCTCGCCGCCGGTACCACCCGGGCAGTGCTCGACCGCCTTGTGCCCGGCATCGATCCGCGCTCGCATCCGCGTGATCTCTCCGAGGGCCAGCGCCTCGCCCTTGCGCTCGCCATCGTGCTCGGTGCCGAACCGGCACTCGTCCTGCTCGATGAGCCCACCCGTGGTCTGGACTACGGCGCCAAGCAGCGGCTCATCACCATGCTCGAAAGTCTTGCCGCCGAAGGTCGTGCGGTGGTCATGGCCACCCACGATGTCGAGGTGGTGGCCGCCGTGGCGCATCGTGCGGTGGTGCTCGCCGAGGGCGAGATCGTCGCCGATGGACCAGCCCGCGATGTCGTTGTGCATTCTCCGGTGTTCGCCCCCCAGATCGCCAAAGTGCTCGCCCCTGAAACCTGGATGACCGTGGCCGAGGTCAGCAACGCTCTCGCGTCGACCGGCGAGGGTCACTGATGGCCGGCATCGCGCACGCCGGTGTGTCGTCTGAGCCGTCTGAGCCGTCTGTGCCGTCTGTGCCGTCTGTGCCGTCCGAGCGCACCTCGGGCAGCGGAGCCATTCGATTGCGTCGACGCGCGTCGGCGCTGCTTCTGGCGGCATCGGCGCTCGGAGTCGTGGCGTTCGGCTGGCCGCTGTTCGCGTCGCGTTCCAGCGCTGTGGATCTTGCCCATTCCGGCGATGCTCCCTGGATCTTCGTGATCCTCGTGCCGTTGTTGCTCTGCGTGATCATGGCCGAACTCGCCGATGGCGAACTCGATGCCAAGGCCGTAGCCCTGCTCGGTGTGCTGGCGGCCTGCGGTGCGGCGCTGCGCCTCCCCAGCGGTGGCGTGGCCGGGTTCGAGCCGGTGTTCTTCCTGTTGGTCCCGGCCGGTCGGGTGCTCGGTCGCGGCTTCGGGTTCGTGCTCGGAGCGCTCACGCTGTTCGTGTCGGCCCTGCTCACCGGTGGCGTCGGCCCATGGTTGCCGTTCCAGATGTTCGGTGCGGCCTGGATCGGTTTCTTCGCTGGTTGCCTGCCGTCACTGCGAGGTCGGGCCGAGATCGTCATGCTCGCCGTGTACGGGGCGATTGCCGCACTGGCCTACGGACTCGCACTCAATCTGTGGTTCTGGCCCTTCGCCGCCGGAACGGGTTCGTCCATCTCGTTCGTTCCCGGTGCCGGGCTGGCCGAGAACCTGCGCCACTTCTGGGCGTTCCATCTCACGACCTCACTCGGCTTTGATCTTCCCCGGGCCGTGTTCACCGCACTGTTCCTCTTGGTGGCGGGCCGCCCCATTCTCGGAGCGCTCCGACGCGTGTCGAGACGAGCGGCGTTCGGCGTTGCCGTCTCGTTCGAACCCTCCCTGCATTCTGCAACGCAGTCCGAACCGCAGTTGGAAACACAGCCCGAACCGCAGTCCGAACCGAAGCCCGAGGCAGTCTCATGAGCGCCGAGATCCTGATCACCCGACCACTGCCGGACCCCGGTGCCTCGATTCTCGAGGCTGCCGGTTTCCGTGTGCAGATGAGTACTCACGACCGCCCCATCACCGACGACGAGTTACGAACCGGTGTTTCCTCGGCCGACGCATTGCTCTGCATGCTCACCGATCGGGTCGACGCCGAACTGCTCGACGCCGCACCGAACCTGCGGGTCATCGCGAACTACGCGGTCGGGTTCGACAACATCGATGTCGCCGAAGCCCGTCGACGCGGCATCGAGGTCACCACGACTCCCGATGTGCTCACCGAGGCCACTGCTGATCTCACCTGGGCGCTGTTGCTCAGCGCTGCTCGCCAACTCGGTGCCGGCGAGCGTATGGTGCGGGCTGGTCAGTGGCAGGGCTGGGCCCCTGACCAACTGCTCGGGCAGCCGGTGGCCGGTCGTGTACTCGGCATCATCGGCATGGGCGCCATCGGTCAGGCAGTGGCGCGGCGGGCGCATGGTTTCGGCATGGCTGTGCGGTACTTCAATCGCCGTCGGGTCGATCCATCCATCGAAGCGACGCTCGGAGCACAGTTCCTTCCACTTGATGAGCTGCTCGCCACTTCCGACTTCGTGAGTCTGCACGCGCCTCGCAATGAGCAGAGTCATCGCATCATCGACGCCGATGCGCTGGCTCGGATGAAACCCACCGCAGTGCTCATCAACACCGGTCGGGGTGCGCTCATCGACGAAGCGGCTCTGGTGGTCGCGCTCCGAGAACGACGTATCGCGGCAGCAGGGCTCGACGTGTTCGAACGCGAACCTGAGCTCGCCGAGGGGTTAGTCGAACTCGACAATGTCGTGCTCGCCCCGCATCTCGGTTCGGCAAGCACCGAGGCCAGGGCTTCGATGGTGCGCCTGTGCAGCGAGAACATCATCGAAGTGCTCGGCGGTCGCCCCGCACTCACCCCGGCACCGCAACCGTCCTGATCGGCGGCGTCGAAACAGATCAGGAAAGTCCGGTGCGTTCCATGCACCAGCTCCACAACCGATAGCGCTCACCGGCAGGGGTGTCGGTCCACGGAACCTTGCTGATCGATCGGCGGCGGCGGTCGAGCCAGAAGCCGCCGCTCTCTCCCAGATCTGAAGCTTCCTTCGCGGCCAACCACACGAGGGTGTCGGCACCGGCGGCAGGGTCGCGCAGCAGAGGGCGCGTGATGCGATGGAATGTGGGGAGCGATTCGACTACGCCGGGCGTGTCGGCCCAGCCCGGATGCATCGTGTGGAAGCTCACGGTGTCGTCATTGCGTCGGGTCCATTCCCGGGTGAGTTCCACTTGGGCACGTTTGGCCCGCGCATAGGCCCGCACGCCGTCATAGGCGTCGGGTGTCATTTCGAGATCGGCCACCGAAAGCCGCTCGGCGTACATGCCGCCCGAGGCCACGGTGAGCACACGGCCGTGGGCTGCTCGAAGCGGTTCGAGCAGCAACGTTGTGAGCAGGAACGGACCGAGCACCTGGGCGGCCACCGTTGCCTCGTGGCCCTGAGCTGAGGTGGTGTAGGTGCGGGAAAGCGCACCAGCGTTATGGATCAGCACATCGATCGACGGATGCTGCTCGACGATCTCGGTGGCGATACGCCGCACCGCGTCGAGATCAGCGAGATCAGCGATGCTGGTCGTGACATCGATGCCCTCGTCGCGTAGTTGCGCGCTCACCGATGCCACCCGCCCGGGATCGCGGCCCACCAGATGCAGTGTGGCGCCGAGCGAACCGAGCATCGAAGCTGTCGCACGCCCGATGCCCGAGGTGAAACCGGTGAGGACAACCACGCGGCCTTCGAGACGAGGGAGGGCACTGGCATCCCAGTCGAACATCCGTCGGCGGATGTCGTAGCCGACCCGGCTCCAACTGGGAGCGATCGCCAGTTCCAGAACCTGATCGATGACGCTCTGCGAGGAGCGTCGGTTCACGATCGGGACCGGGTGTTCCTGACAGCGAGTTCCTCGAACGCCGCAACCATCGAGTCCGCGTCGAAAGACACGACATCGGCGCCGCAATCCCGGGTCGCTGCCGTGATGGCCCCGCCGCCGAGCACCACCGGGCAGTTCATGCTCTTGTGGATCATCTCGATGGTGTCCTCGATGGCCGCCTCGTTGTCACTGCGGGTGGCACAGACGCCGGCGGCCACGAGATCGTCGACGACGTCGAGTGCATCAAGGAAGGACTGGGCCGGGGAGTTGGCACCGAGATCGATGATGTTGAATCCCTGACCGCGCAGCAGATCCGATGCCATGGAGCTCGGCACGCTGTGATGGTCGCCCTGAGGGGCACCGATCACGATGGTGCCGCGCTTGCGTCCGGGTCGGTTGAAGCGCGGACCGAGCCGACCGATGAGCCGTTGGGTGACAACCGAGGCCCGGTGCTCCTCGGCCACGGTGACGCGACCAGCGGCCCATTCGTCGCCGATATGAGCCAGTGCAGGAGACAGAACCTCGAGATAGATCTCGCGGGGCTCGGTGCCGGAGTTGAGCGCGGATTCGATGACGCTCCACGCCCCGTTCTCGTCGCCGACGAGAAGGCGATCCTCGAGACGCTGGTGGTAGTCCACCCGTCCGGTGCGACCCGCCGAGGCCTTGACCGGCGCGGCTGCCGCAATCATGAAGGCATCGAGATCGGACAGACCGACCTGCCATTCGCCACCCACCTTGATCGCGTGAAGGCGCCCGGTACGCACATAGCGATAGGCGGTCATGTAGTGCACACCGAGCTTCTCGGCTGCCTCATTGAGGGTGATCGCTTCTGCCGTCATGTCACCTCGCCTCCGTGGGGCCTACGTGGGGGTTCTTCCATCGGGAGCAGCGTTCGTTGAACACTGCCCAGTGGAACGTAGCGTCGGTCACACCGGAATTCCTTATCGGGCGGCAAATTCACGCGAAGCCCCGTGATTGGGGTATTTGCGGATTTCGGGCTCGCCAGCGACGGTTCAGGAGGGGCGGAGACGGTTCATGACCGCGGGTACTGAGGACAGCACCTCCACCGGCAGATGGGATTCGAGCCACTCCCGGTTGCGGCGATGGCGTTCCACTGAGGGGTCGTACCGGTTCAGCACCACGATCGGGGTGGCCACATGCGAGCCGTGGTCGATGGCTTCGAGGCTGAGTCGAACCGAGTTGATCGTGCCGAGACCGGCATCGGCCACGAGCAGCACGAGGTCGGGTTGCAGTTCCTCGATGAGCGAGATTGCGTCCCCGTCGATGGCATGCGGGGAGCGCACCCCGCCGGCGCATTCAACCATGGCGATGTCCGGAGCCGGAACCGGCCACGTGATCTCGGCGGCGAGTTCGGCGATGGTGAACGGTGGGCGGCCGAGGGAATCAGCGGCCATGGGGGGTGCCATCGGGACGGGGAACCAGCGGTGGCGCGGGCAGACGTCGGTGGCACTCTCGCCGGTGGCATCCCCGAGCAGATGGGCATCGGTGAATGCATCGTCGGGATCGAAGGACTGCGCCGGTTTGCGGGCGGCGACCGAAAAACCTTCGGCCCGGAGTTCACGCAGGAGGCGAGCAGCCACCCAGGTCTTGCCGATCTCGGTGGCGGTGCCGGTGACCACGATGAGTCTGCGAGATGAGCGCATCAGGAAGTACCTCCGGGGAGTCGTGCCAGTGCTCGCGCCAGGTCGGCGATCTGCTCATCAGTATGGATCGCACTGAGGGCCACGCGCAGTCGACTCGACCCGGGAGGTACTGAGGGCGGTCGGATGGCCGGGACCAGCAGCCCCTGATCGAGCAGGGCACGAGAGGCTTCGACGGCCCGGCGTTCCTCGCCGAGGATGATCGGGATGATCGGTGTGGGATGTCCGGGAAGGATGGTGTCGACCAGTGATCGCAGACGGGTGCGAAGCAGCTCGCCTTCGGGGGAGGTGATGATGCCCAGGGCGGCGAGAGCGGCGGCGGCGTCGGCAGGGCTCACGGCAGTGGTGAAGATGTAGGAACGCGCCCGGTTCACGAGCAGGTCGATGAACGGTTGGGGGCCGGCCACGAATCCGCCGAGGGCGCCGAGGGTCTTCGAGAGCGTTCCCACCTGCACCACGGTGGCCACCGGTAGGCCCGTGGCCGGGTCGATGGGCACGACCGGGATCTCCTGCAACACCGAATGCGCTTCATCGAGGACGAGCAGTGCGTCGTGCAGTGCGCACAACTCGATGAGCGCGGGACCATCGGCAACATCGCCATCCATGGAGAACGCCACATCGGTGACGACGATGCAACGGTCGCCGGAGGCACGGGCGGCAGAGAGGCCGGCATCGAGGGCCTCGAGATCGAGATGCCCGAGGATGTGGATGGTCGCTCCGTTGGCCCGGGCAAGACGGCAGCCATCGACGATCGAGGCATGGTTCAACGAATCGGAGAACACCTGCACGCCAGGTCCGGCGAAGGTGGAGAGCACTCCGAGGTTGGCGGCGAAGCCAGTGGGGAACACCACGGCGGCCGCGGTTCCGCGCCACTGCGCGAGCGCGAGTTCGAGTTCGTGATGCACCGGCCGGGATCCGACCACCAGGCGAGAGGCGCCGCTACCGGCACCCCAACGTCCGATGGCATCGACGGCGGCAGCCCGCACGACCGGGTGCTGGGAAAGGCCGAGGTAATCATTCGATGCGAACGACACAACCTCCTGCTGCGAGGCCATGAGGACACCGGTGGGCCCGGCAGCGTCGAAGTTGCGGGGAGCGCGCCACTGATCGGCGCCGTGGATGGCGTCGATGCGCTCGGCGGCCCAGTGCAACCATGCGCCGGGCTGGGTCACTCGGCGCACACCTCGTCGATGGCCTCGGCAAGCACGGCGACGATGCGATCAATCTCTTCGGCGGTGGTCGTGAGGATGGGCATGATGACCACAACATCGCCCAGTGGGCGCAGCAACACGCCTCGCCGTACTGCGGCGGCACAGATACGCCGACCCCAACGCAGGTCATCGGCCGGGGGTGTCATCTCGACGCCGACCATCAGCCCCCGCTGACGGATCTGACCGATGGCGGGTCGGTCGGCGGCCATGACTCCGAGAGCCGCTTGGAGCTGCGCAGCCCGCTCACGCACGTTGTGCAGCACTTCGAGTTCGTCGAACAGTTGGAGGTGGCGCAGGGCGACTGCTGCCGCCAACGCATTCCCGGAGAAGGAATGGCCGTGGTAGAGGGTCATCTCGCTGAGATCGGGCCCGAGGAACGCTTGGTAGACCCGACGCGAGGCCACGGTTGCCGCCATGGCGAGATAGCCGCCGGTGAGTCCCTTGCCGATGCACATGATGTCGGGACGGATGTTGCACTGCTGTGAGGCGAACAACGTGCCTGTGCGTCCGAAGCCGGTGGCAACCTCATCGGCGATGAGCAGTACGTCGTGCTCCCGACACGCTTGGGCGACCCGCTCCACCGAGTCAGGGTCGGAGATCCACATTCCAACCGCACCTTGCACCAAAGGTTCGATGACCACAGCGGCCAGCTCGTGGGCATGAGCGGCGATGAGGGCAACGGTGGTTTCGGCCCAGCCCGGGTCGTCGTAGCCCGGAGCCCGCAGCACGGGGAAGCGCAGTGGGTCGAACACATCGGTGCCGAACCCACCAGCGCCCACAGAGATCGAACCGATGGTGTCGCCGTGATACGCGCCGCCGAGGGCGAGGTAGCGGGTGCGTGAGGTGATTCCCTGGTTGGTCCAGAACTGGAACGCGATCTTGAGGGCCTGCTCGACCGCGGCGGCGCCGTCGGAGGCGAACAGGAAGTGGGGTTCGCTCACCGGTACGCACGGAGCGAGCGCCTCGGCCAGAAGGATCGTGGCCACGTTGCCGTTGCCCAGCAGGGTCGTGTGCGCCACCCGATCGAGCTGCTCACGGGCAGCCTGATCAAGCTCGGGTACCTGGTGGCCGAGAGTGGTGACCCACAGTGACGAGATGGCATCGAGATAGCGGTTGCCATCGACATCGATCAGTTCGCGACCCTCGGCTGAGGCCACGATGATCGGCTGGTTGTCGGCATAGGCCGACATCTGGGTGAACCCGTGCCACACCACAGCGGCATCACGTGCCACCCATTGGTCGTGGCGGGAGGCGAGGGTGCGCGTGGGCTCGGCGTCAGTCACCCTGAAAGCTTCGCACCATCGGACGGGACGGGGCGAAGGCGACGCCATTGTTCGATCTCGAGCCCCATGGGCGTTGATGGCGGGCCGGCAACGAACGGCCAGATCTCCTCGGCCAGCCGGCGCCAGTTCCCGGTGGCCATGAGCTCACCGAACATGGCGTAGAGGCCCAGATTGATCCGCTGGATGATGACGAAACTGGGTGGGACGTTGGCGGATTTCTGGATGGTGGCGAACGGACCACTGGTGTCGAAGATGCGTCGCACTGTCTCTGATCCGAACTCCGGCGTGATCGTGTAGATGCCATCCTCTTCCACGAAGTCGTAGAAGTGACGCAGGTACTCGAAAACCTCATCGTCGGTGACGTCGAGTCCGGGGGGCAGCAGGCCGAGTCTCTCGACCGTGGCCCGGAACTTTGCCGGCACCGGGTCGATCACGATGTGCTTGATCATCTCGCCGAAGTCCTCGAGTTCGTTGGCGGTGAAGCGTTTCACCAGACCGAAGTCGAGGAAGGTCACGTGCCCGTCGGGGCGGAACAGGTAATTGCCCGGATGGGGATCGCCGTTGAACGCCGCCAGACCGAACAGGCTGCCGAACGCGAACCGGTAGAGAGTTTCGGCGGCGAGGTTCTTCTCCTCCTGCGACCAGGTGAGAACCTCGTTCCAATGCACACCATCAGCGAGTTCGGTGGTGAGCACCTTGGCGCTCGAAAGTTCGTGGAACACCTCGGGCACGTGGATATAGGGATGGCCGAGATAGCAGTCGCGGAACAAGTCCTGATTGCGCGCCTCCTGCTCGTAGTCGAGCTCCTCGATGAGACGCTCACGCAGCTCCGCCACGATCGTTCGATGTTCGAGCCCGGGGAACAACTGACCGAGTCCGGCGAACAGCAATCCGGCGTTATCGAGATCAGCGGCGATGGCCTCGGCGATACCCGGATACTGCACCTTCACTGCCACGGCCTGACCGTCGTGGGTCATGGCCCGGTGGACCTGTCCGATCGAAGCCGAGGCGATCGGCACCGGATCCCATTCGGCGAAGATGCGCTCGGGTGGTGCGCCGAGTTCGGCTTCG
>Ga0114972_10002220_pt1 | contig 14517 bp, 10 predicted proteins | sample M_140807_EF_Meta_FD_87354 | JGI IMG/M metagenome (GOLD analysis project Ga0114972, IMG submission 87354) | Freshwater microbial communities from Lake Montjoie, Canada to study carbon cycling - M_140807_EF_MetaG | ecosystem: Environmental > Aquatic > Freshwater > Lake | place: Lake Montjoie... | reverse complement strand
GAATCGGAAGGCCGCCCTCACCAGAAGACTGCCAACCAATTTTCCTTGGCCATTGAGGGCACAGATTCGCATACTGTTGGTGCAGGATGCATGTGTTGATCAGGATTGATTGCGTTCCGACTTTCCTTTCATTTTTGGATGAGTGTTGCGTGCACCTCGCCTTACTCGTCAGTTTCAGCGCGACTATCTTTGTCAGTGCCATGCTTTTGTTCATGGTACAGCCGCTGGTTGGTAAAATTCTCCTCCCCTATCTGGGTGGAACGCCTGCCGTTTGGAACACCTGCATGGTGTTTTTTCAGGCTCTTCTTCTTGGTGGCTACTACTACGCCCACCGGATGAAGCGTGTTCCGTCGCTCCGCACCCAACTCATTGTTCAGGGCTCATTATTGGCCGTTGCACTTATTCCACTGATTGCTTTCAAGTTCCGCGTAGATTTCCTCGCTCAAACCATTCTCCCCACACCAACTTCCGCCAATCCCATTCCTTGGTTGCTAACCGTACTGCTTATTACAACGGGCCTCCCATTTTTCGTGGTTAGCACCACGGCACCATTGCTGCAGCGCTGGTTTGCTGGCACCAGCCACCCAGCCGCTCGCGACCCCTACTTCCTTTATGCAGCCAGCAATCTTGGCAGCATGCTCACACTTGTTGGTTACCCGTTCTTCATCGAGCCTTCGCTCACCATTGGTCAACAAGCATATGTTTGGCTGACTGGATTCATTGTTTATGGGTGCCTTGTTGCCCTTTGCGGTAGTTTGGCTGCCCGCAATCCAGCTATTCCAGATTCAAACTCGACGGATGGAAGCCAACCAGAAAAGCCACTAGGCTGGACAACCACGCTGGGCTGGATTGCTTTGGCTTTCATTCCCAGCAGTTTAATGATTGGTTGCACCACGCACCTAACCACCGATATCGCCCCGATTCCACTGCTGTGGATACTTCCACTGGCACTTTACCTGCTTAGCTTCATTCTCGTTTTTTCCAAAATCCCCGGTTGGATTTATCAGGCAGTTTTCCTGTTGGCCCCATTGGCAATTCTTCTGGGACAGTCTGGAGCCGTGGGAGACTTTTTTCGAATCGAAGGACTATCTGATCTGGGTGGCGCATTGGTGCGCGGCAGCGAACGCCCGGTGACAATGAAATCTTTAGATATCGTTCTGCTTCTGGGAGTCCCATTGCTGGCCGTATTTCTGGCACGGACATCCAATCGCCAACATATCCTCTGGATTATTCTGCTCCCACTACTCCTGATCCTTGTGGCAACCTTGCCGGTGATCAAACGGTCGATCGAAATACCTGAACAGCAAGCCATCACTTGGCATTTGGCACTGCTTCTCGCCGCGTCGATGGTTTGCCATGGTGAATTGGCCCGCGATCGGCCTACTCCCAGCCATTTGACTTCTTTTTACTTGGCTATGTCGGTCGGAGGCGTGCTCGGTGGAATTTTCAACACCATGGTAGCCCCTCTTATATTCAACAGGGTTGTGGAGTATCCCCTTGTCGCGGCCTTGGCCTGCCTCATGTTACCCGGATTTGATGTGTCTAATGGCATGAAATGGGCTCGGGTACTGACACAGACCTCTGTAGCATCTGTCGGCATGGCTGTAGGCTTACTCCTTCTGGCCGTTGGATTTGTGTCTGTGGACGATGCGCGCCAGTGGGCCACACATTGGCTCCCACGCGACCGGTATCCCGGGTTAAGTTGGGTTCAAACACTGATCGACAACAATCTTCAAGACAGGCACCTGCTTGAAAAACGTAATTTCTATGGCACATTCACAATCCAAGAATCGAACCACCCCATTGCATTCTGGTTCCCCTTGGCAGAGACGGAAGTGCATGAAACCTGGACATACCACAAAATGCTCCATGGCACGACCAATCACGGCATGCAGATTTATTCTCCCGCATATATGCGTGGTGAAACAGTCACGTACTTCCACCGCACCGGCGCCATTGGTCAGCTATTCGAATCGATTGATGAACGACAGCGGCTTGCTGGCCGCGCCCAGCGAATTGCGGTTTTAGGGGTGGGAACAGGTACCCTTGCGGCCTACGCCCGAAAAGACTGGACTCTGACTCTATTTGAAATTGACCCAGAAGTTGTAACCACTTCGTACCTCGACCCAAACAACCGCTTCTTCACATTTCTTAGAGATGCTGAGGAACGTGGCGCCAAGGTGAATATCAAACTTGGCGACGGTCGAAAACTGATTGAACGGCACGGTGCCGGTGAAGGCAAGTTTGACGTGCTTTTCATGGATGCGTTCGCATCGGACTCTGTCCCAGTTCACCTGCTTACCCGGGAAGCATTTGAAAGCTATTTCGACAAACTCGAGGACGACGGCATGGTTGTTGTGAACATCGCCAACCGTTATCTTAATTTCGAGCCAGTTTTAGCAAATCTTGCAGAAACTATGGGATGGTCAATGCAAATTCAGGGTGGTTTCGGTATCGACCGGATCGACAAGTACGGCACAAATTGGGTTGTGATTTCCCGCAAAAGGGAGCACACCGGAATTTTGCCTGAACTGGGCCGTGGCTTCCGTCTTGAGGGTGAAGACACCTGGACGGAATCTTGGCGCGCCGGAGAAGGCAACCCCGATTTGGGCGTCTGGACAGACGACTATTCCAATATTGTCGGCATTTTCAAGTGGGCACGATAGAACCAAAGCGGAGCCGGAGTCAGCCATGTCGCTAGAAAATTCAGACCGTGCCAAAGGCAATCCGGTCGATCATTTCCAAACCCTGATTCTTTTCGTGCTGACCATTTTCACAAGCGCCACCATTTTGTTTTTGGTGCAACCGATGGTTGGCAAGATCCTCTTGCCATTTCTGGGTGGAACCCCCGCGGTGTGGAACACCTGCATGGTGTTTTTCCAAGGATTGCTCCTGGCTGGCTACTTTTACTCGCACATGATCACAACACGCCTTCCGCTACGGGCTCAGGTCACTGTGCATCTGTGCGTGCTTGGAACCGCTCTTGCTGTTCTACTTCTCCTCCGTTTCGACATTGAACCACTCACCAAATCCATCACCTGGCTGGAACCGCCAACCGAATCCAATCCCATTCCATGGCTGCTGACGGTACTGCTTATTGCCGCCGGGCCTCCCTTCTTTGCCGTCAGCACCAGTGCCCCACTCATTCAACGCTGGTTCTCTCGTACTGGGCACCCACAGTCAGCCGACCCATATTTCCTTTGCGCTGCCAGCAACCTTGGCAGCATGATTGCGTTAGTGGGTTATCCGTTTGTTGTGGAACCAAGCCTTACGCTTGAAAGCCAGCGCTGGCTGTGGGTAGCAGGGTTTGTGATGCTTGTTTCCCTTACAGCCCTATGCGGTTTCTTGGCCCTACGCAACGATACTGAACCAGCAGATTCTGACTCATCCAATGGCAACAAACCTTCAGAGCACGACAATCTCGACTTGCCCGTTGAACCACTGACCTGGGCACGCCGGCTTCGCTGGATCATGCTCGCGGCTGTTCCAAGCAGCCTGATGTTGGGCGCCACCACCTACATGACGACCGATATCGCAGCCATCCCGCTTCTATGGATTCCCCCTCTGGCACTTTACCTGTTGAGCTTTATTTTTGTTTTTGGCCGCATGAACCCCATCATTTCGTACGGGTTTATGGCCGCCCTGCCATTGGCATGCATGCTTCTCATATTCATGGTGATCACTGAAATCCGGCCCGGTAACATTCTGCTGAGTGTTGGCATTCACCTCATCGTGTTGTTCATTGTTTCCATGGTTTGCCATGGTGAACTAGCCAAGGATCGTCCTGAACCGGCTCACCTGACAGAATTTTACCTCTACATGTCACTGGGGGGCGTTATCGGCGGCCTGTTCAATGGCCTGATTGCGCCCTTGGCGTTTTTCTCACTTGCCGAGTACCCGATTGCGCTCCTGGTCGCCTGCGCATTGTGCCCTCCACTTGGGCGCGAAGCCGACGATACACCATCGACCCGACTGGCCGAATGGGGCTTGGCTGGTCTGGCGCTATTTGGATCTTTGGTTCTCTTCATTTTACGTGGAACAGATCAGGATGTTGCTTACCGCACGTGGTCCAATCATTATCTGACCGGCGCTCTGGTGGGCGGCTTTATCGCGTGGCTGATCACGGCGCACCTCTCAGGCCAGCTATCTTATAAGGGTTTAATGGACTGCCTGCTGCCACTCTCCATGGGCATTCTGGTTCTGGCACTGCTGCTGGGAACTTATTCCGATGCCCTTTTCACTCCACTAAAAAGCCTCTCAAAGTCCGTGGGACTAGGATTCACCCAGATTCAGGCGATTCTGGCCATCGGTGTACCGCTTGTCATCTGTTACACCTTTGTCGACAGATCGCAGCGCTTGGCCTTGGGCACGGGTGCGGTCCTTCTTGCCGCAACCATCAATGCCATGGGTGAAGATTCATCACTCACGCAACGCCGCGGATTCTTCGGTGTCTTGCAGGTGGAAAACCGCAAAGAATCCGATGGACGCTTCCGTAGGTTGCTGCACGGGACAACTCTTCACGGCAAGCAGTTCCTCGACCCGGATATGGCGGACATTCCTCTCACCTACTATCACCGTTCAGGACCGATCGGTCAGGTCATGACCTCGTGCTTGGCGGATGGTTATGCGGGAATGCAACCCAAGGGCAAGGTTCCGCTGCCCAAGGTGGCGGTTATTGGTCTCGGTACGGGCACCATGGCATGTTATGCCCGCGCAGGCCAGGAACTGGTCTTTTTTGATATTGATCCCCTTGTCCGTCAAATGAGCTTCGATGGACGCGAACGCTACTTCAGCTTTGTTGAAGATGCGAAGCGTCGCGGTGCCCAAGTTGAACTCCGCATGGGAGACGCGCGCATCCGCATGGCAAAGGAACCCGATGCCAGCTACGACCTGATTGCAGTCGATGCTTTCAGTTCAGATGCCATTCCCGTGCACCTGATCACACTTGAAGCTCTCCGGATTTTTGTGACGAAACTCAAGGATAAGGGAATCGTCGCATTCCATGTTTCCAACCGCTACCTCGATTTGGTCCCGGTCTTGGCAAACTTGGCACAGGAAGAAAAGCTTGCCATTCTTTTCAACAGCGATGGGAGTGAAAACTGGCCGGGCAAAACCGCATCCACATGGGTGGCCTTATCTCGCAATAAAGAGAGCTTAGCTCCTTTGCTTTCATCGCGCATTGGGCCTGGGCAAGCCATGGAAGTCTACCAAGGGCTGTTAGCACTCCCGACATTCGCGTCCACCACTCCGGGAACTGGTCGTGGCTTGGCATATGCCATGGATAAACTTGTTGACTCCAACTACAGCGACCTTCGCATCAAGAAACTGGGAGAAAATCCCACAGAGGAAGACAAGGAAATTCTGGAGCGCCTCAAACGTGTATTCCTTGAACCGGCCGATGTCCTTGCCTCTCCTGCGGGCGGTGTTGGCGCCGCTGGCTTATTGTTTAATGGAGTTTTACCTTATTGCCGGGGTGCTTCTTTATGGCGTGAGCCTCTTCCCAACCCGAAAGTAGGGTTGTGGACTGACGACTATTCCAATTTGATCGCAGTGTGGAATCGGAAGCACAACGACAAGGAAAGCATTGAACTGCCTCCATCCGATTGATACTTGGCTAACTGAAGATCCAACAAAAAAGGGAGCCGTTAAAGGCTCCCTCTTTTGTTGGATCCTAGCCTAAACACCAAGGTGTCACCAATCGATGGTGGTTCCTACATTTTGCTCAACAGCGTGCCGATAAACCCGCATGGCGCAGGCTACATCTTGAATGGCCAAGCCGTTGGATTTGAACAACGTGATCTGATTTGGATTCTCACGACCTGGATAACGCCCCACCAGCAACGGTCCAAAATCACGGATATCTGTCCAACACACCAGCTTGTCTTCGATCGGTTTTTCCAGATCCCCCGATTCCAAGCGAGCCTGTTCGCGGTTATCCACGACTATCAGGTCACACTTTTTAACAGCTTCGGGCGATAGTTCCGCCTTGCCTGCGAAATTGGATCCGCACGCGTTGATGTGCATTCCGGGTTCCAACCAATCTGCCTCAATGAACGGATCGTAGGCAGAGGTAATGGTCGAGACTATATCGTGCCCAACCACGGCATCTCGAGCTGTTGTGGCAACTGAGATCGCGAATGGGAAAGCTTTGGCCAAAGTTTCGGCAAATGCCTCACGATGGGCTGGTGTAGGGCTCCAAACCGTAACGCGCTCTAGCTTTCTGACTTGGGCAATACCTTCCACTTGGGTAAAGGCCTGCTTGCCAGACCCGATGATTCCCAGCGAGGTGGAATCCGGGCGGCTCAAAATTTTGGTGGCAATACCCGAAGCGGCTCCCGTGCGGATTCGACCAAGATGATCTCCCTTCATGATTGAAAGAAGAAGTCCGGTCTTGCCATCGAACAGTGGAACATAAAACTGAGGGGGGTTCTTGCGGCTGGTTGAATAAATCTTTGCCCCCATGGCCCCCATTCCCTTGATGGTGGCACCCATGATGTGGATCTGCGCATGGTCCGTAACCGCTCGGGATCGAGTAAGGTTGACAGCTTCCTCAAGCCCGATCTTGCGAAACGCCATCTCCACCGCTTCAAGGGCCTCGCTCATCGGCAACAGGCGTTCAACCTCATCTTCATTCAGCAACAGCATTGGCATGAGTCGATCTCCGCGCGATGACCGGAACCTGAACGTGAATTATCGCTGGCGCAACCATTCTGCCAGTTGGGCGACGCCCGCCTCGATTTCCTCGGGGCTGGTGGCAAAGCTCAGGCGCGCAAACCCTTCCGCGCCGAATGCACTGCCTGGAACAAGGCAAACATGAGCTGTTTCGAGAGCGCCGTCACAAAATGACACAGAATTCGTAATTAATTTGCCAGCGACTGTCTTGCCAAAAAGGCCTGTGATATCGAAAAAGGCATAGAACGCGCCGTCTGGAATCGGACAGGTGATGCCGGGAATAGCATTGAGCAGGCGGCAGACAAGGTCGCGCCTCTGCTGGAATGTATTCCGCATCATCTCAACGCAGTCCTGATCTCCAGTAATGGCCGCAACGGCAGCCGCCTGACTGATACTGCATGGGTTACTTGTTTGCTGACTCTGGACATTTCCCATGGCCTTAATGAGCGACGTAGGCCCCACTGTCCATCCGATGCGCCAACCGGTCATGGCGTATGTTTTGGAGACTCCGCTTACCGTCAAAGTGCGCGCTGGCAGGTCTGGATGCAGGGTTGCGAAGCAAACCGGTTCACGGCCGTCGAACATCAATTGCTCATAAATTTCATCGCTGATAACGGACAGATCGGCTTCCAGTACCACCTTGGCCAAGGCTTCAAGCTGCGCGCGTGAGTAAACCGCGCCGGTTGGATTGCTCGGTGCGTTGAGGAGTAACAATTTCGTGCGAGGTGTGATCGCGGCCCGCAGAGCTTGAGGATTGAGGCGGAACCCATCTTCCATGGTCGTAGGAACCAGCACAGGCACGGCACCTGTCATGGCAACCAGATCGGAATAGCTTACCCAATAGGGCGTGGGAATAATGACCTCATCGCCGGGATTTAGTGATGCGGAAAGGGCGTTATGCAAGGAATGCTTGGCACCGTTACTGATCAGCACCTGCTCTGGAGTAACCGCCAAGCCGTAGGTGGCCCGATAGTGCGAGGCTACAGCAGCCCGAAGTTCAGGAGTGCCAGAAGCCTGTGTGTAGCGCGTTTTGCCTGCCAACATAGCTTGGCGCGCAGCTTCACAGACATGTTCGGGAGTGGGAAAATCGGGTTCACCCAGACTGAAATCGCGGATCCGAACGCCACTAGCTTGCAACTGTTTGGCGCGCGCCGCAGCAGCCAATGTTGCAGATGGTTGAATGGAAGCCGCCAATCGAGAAACCTGAAGCATGCCAAACCTTTCAAACCGTGACGTTTCAACCCATTTCATGACCCGATCAAGAATTCCTAGTGTAACTATTTCAGGGGCTCTGTGCGAGAGATGAAGCCCCTTTCAACCACGGTTTCGGCAGTAATGGCCAATATTATCCATATTGTTCACAGATACCCACCCGCGCGGGGTGGTGCCGAGAATCATGTCTGCCGCTTGGGGCATTTTTTAACAGACCGCGGCCACCGCGTTCGTGTGGAAACGACCACTGGCCTAACCCACGACGCTTTTGTTCGAGCAGATTCCCCCCACCTGAAGCCCGGAACCACAACCGAAGGCCCGGTTCAAGTCAGGCGACACGATGTTCTGCGTTGGCCAGCGCAACGCATATTGCTGCGGGCTCTCGAATCGATACCGTTGCCTGAAGCGTTGCAACCGTGGCTTTTTCCTTGGGGCCCGGTATGCCCGCGTCTGGCGACAATTCCATTACCCGCTTCAGAAAAACCCGATGCGGTGCATGCGTTTGCTTTTCCACATGGGAGCATCATTGCCGCCGCGGAAATGTTGGCGCGTCGGTATCGAGCCCGATTTATTCTGACCCCGTTTTGGCACCCGGGACCGAAAGGACCGCAGGGAGAACGAATTCGGCACGGTTTCAACCATCCAGCGTTGCTGCGTTTGGCGCGCCGCGCCGACATGGTTATCGCACAAACAGCAGGTGAAAAAGAACATCTAACCCGCTGGGGGCTTTCGGAATCTGCCATCGAAGTAGCTCCTCCCGGAATCGCCGCATCGTCTGTTTCTGGGGGTAGTCGCGTTCGCGGCCGCAAGCGATGGGGCCTACCAGATCAAGCCGTTGTAGTAGGGCATCTAGGCCCCATTTGTCGCAATAAAGGCTCTGTGGCATTGCTGGAAACCCTAGGCAAGCTTCAACAGGAAAACATTTTCGGCCTTCTAGCCGGAACGGTACTGCCAGATGCCCAATCTTCTGTGGCCAGTCGCAGTTCAAATGCCAGAATAATGGGCCCGTTAACCGAGCAAGAACGCCGGGATTTCTACGCTTCCATCGATCTGTTTTGCCTTCCAAGTGTCATCGACTCATTTGGATTGGTTCTTTTAGAAGCATGGTCGGCTGGTGTACCGTGCGTGGTATTCGGTGCTGGCGGACCGGGCAGTATTGTGCGCCACGGCGTGGATGGTTTGATCATTCCAGAATCCGATTCCCACTATCTGGAATCAGCTCTCGCTGAACTCTGCCGGAGCGCTGAAACCCGCAAGACCATGGGCAACGCCGGAAATCTTCGTGTTTTGACCGAATTCACAGAAGAAAAACGGTACAGCCATTTAGCGCGCCTGATTGAAAGCACTCTGCACAACAGGAAATACTGACTAAAAAAGAATGTGTTCAGCCAATCCAAGTCAAGATTGACATTCAATCATCACAGATTTAATTGAAGCCATCGATGCAAACAAACTCTTAAGGGCGACTAAAATCGGTTCGAAACTACTAGACTTAAGCCATGACGATATTGGAAAGCTGATCAATTAAATACCTTGGTACCATGCATTTGAATTCGGCAAGCTCTGGCCGCAACAAAGACAATGACCGTCACCATACCGCAATCGATGGCCGCAATACTGCATCTCGGGAATCAGTCGGCAAATAATCGGCCACTGCCTCTATGCTGGCTCGTAACCCACTGGGCGAATCCGCCAGAAGGTTCAGGTGCCCTACTTTGCGATCAGGTCGGGATTCTTTGTCGTAATCGTGAACTCTTACACCCGGAATTTGCAATAGTTCACTCAATGGAGGCATTGATCCAATCAGATTGATCATGGCTACTGGACGGACTGTGGCAGGATTGCCCAATGGCAAACCCACTACGGCTCGAACATGATTCTCGAACTGGCTCACCCCTCCACCATCTATCGACCAATGGCCAGAGTTATGAACCCGCGGCGCCATTTCATTGACAATCAAATCTGTTCCAACAACAAAAAACTCAATGCACAAAACACCCACGTGGTCGAGTTCCACAAGCAACCGTTCCATTGCCTGGCGCGCCTGCACAACCAAAGACGTGTTCATGCCTTCAGCAAGCGGTATCGAACGGCGCAATATGCCGGCGGCATGAACGTTTTCGGAAAGCGGGTAATGAACGATGGCACCATCGATGCCTCGACATGAAATCTGCGACACTTCGTACTGAAACGGCACAAATCCTTCCAAAATCAATTCAGCTTTGTCAGCACAACCTGCAACGGTGCTCCAAGCATTATCAGCATCGATTTCTTGGCGTATCAGCGATTGCCCTTTGCCATCGTAACCCAAGCGCCTTGTTTTCAAAATTGCTGGGCATCCCAACACTGAAATTGAAGTTTTAAGGTCCCCCAATGTTTCAACCGCGCGGTAAGGTGCGGTAGGCAGCCCCAACGAAGCGAACATCTGTTTTTCGTTGATCCGGTCCTGCGATATCATTAGGGAGCGAGTTCCCGGTCTTACCGTGACAATGCGCGCCAACCCTTCCAACGCCTGGGCAGACAGGTTCTCGAATTCGTAAGTAACAACATCACTAGCCTCGGCAAGCTTGGCCAACGCTACTGGATCGTCAAATGCGGCCACGATGGGGCGCGCCACACAAGCAGCCGGCGCATTCACCGCTGGGTCGAGTGCCAAAAAATCGAGTCCAAGGGGTCTGCCGGCCAAGGCTAGCATGCGAGCCAGTTGACCGCCCCCCACGATGCCGATGCGTTTCATATCTTTTCCGGATCGGGATGATCGAGTACGTCCTGTTTGCGCTGGTCGCGCCATGCTTTCAAACGCCCGGCCAATTCCGCATCGGTGCCAGCCAAACATGCAGATGCCAGAAGAGCCGCATTGATGGCACCCGCGCGCCCAATAGCCAAGGTACCCACGGGTACTCCCGCGGGCATCTGAACAATTGAAAGCAATGAGTCGAGGCCAGATAAGGCCTGCGATTGCACGGGAACTCCAAAAACGGGGACCCAGGTTTTGCTGGCCAACATTCCTGGCAGGTGCGCAGCGCCGCCCGCACCTGCAATGATGATGCGAATTCCTCGACCCGCGGCACCTTCCGCGTATTGAAACAGCAGATCAGGCGTTCGGTGTGCAGAAACCACGCGAGCCTCCACAGGCACCATAAGCTCGCGCAACGTTTCAACAGCATGGCGCATGGTTTCCCAGTCGGAACGGGAACCCATGACCACACCAACCACTGGAGACGCGTCGTTTGCCGTGTTGCTCATTCCGCCTCCCGCGGCATACCACTAGCGGGTTGAAAAAGTACCGATGGTCATCTGCTTGTCGAGTTCGATCCGGAAATCATAGCTGATGGTCATAGCTTTTTCGCCATTGCATCTGGATTAACTTCCAAGTCCCATCGAAGGAGGTTGCGCGGCCGTTCTTCTCGTACATAGAACGGGTCTTGGCTGAGTTCTGGCACAATCTTTCCGGGCGTAACACCAACAGCTTCGCCTTCGGTCATTGGAAGGCGATCCCAAACCTGAAGCTTGACCTTATCGCTCCTGTAGCTGCTCACCAAAATCCGGTACTCGTATTTGAGAACCTGATTCCCCCCCTGCATGGCCTTGGTTTTGTCGACTAATTTTCGGGCGACTTGCAGCTGTGGTTCCGCACCAAGCCCAACCGTAAACTGTTCGCCCATCGCGACAAGGGGCAGATTATGTTTGCCGACAAAATCCCCGCCAAAGTACATCGAGGCTTCACCGGGTAGAAGCACCATCCGCGTCTTGTTCACAAATCGGGCCTGGCGGTAAACATGCGGAGTCAGCACAGGAACCGCTTTGAAGAACAACTCTCCGGGCAGTTCCAAACGGGCAATCTCGAGAACCTGCTCGTCGGAACGACTGGTAAGACTGAATGCGCCCTTAAGCGGATAAGTCAGGCTGGGGCCCTCCACCTCGCGGGGAGTAACCGTGATGGGTTCCCCTGCGCGCCGTTTGAATTCATCTGCCAAAACCAGTTCGTCGGCCTGCTCCAATGCGCCTGCATAATTGAAAATCTCGCTACTGTCTTTGGTCGAGCGAGTGTTCATTTCCTTTTGTGCTTGGAACCTTAATTGGCGGGCCGCTCCATTGATCTCCATGGAATTGGTCAAACCAGCCGGGTTTGGCAACGCGTTGTAACCGGACCCGGGCATGGCAAAATTAAACGCTTGCGCTCCCTGTTGACCGGGAACCCTTGGTGGAGGAAGTGGGGCACCCGTGGCAGGTCTTGGCACAATCGACAGTGCCAATGCCTTCAGTTCTGGTGGCGACGCGTTCAACATGGGTTGGGCATTGGAGAGGGTGAGTTGGATCGATCCCCAATCCTCCCCCGTTTGCTGATTCACCGACGCGAGGTACTCGAGCTGCGAAGGTTCAAGCGCCTTTGTTCCCACGCGTAACCGGTACTGCGGACGCCACCCCGCCTGCCCCACCAAGTAGCTCAACCTGACCTTCGCCGGGCCATCTTTAAGCTTCTCCACCACCATGACTGCGTCACGTTCGATGCGCACGGTATTTGAACCTGCTTCATCAAGCCGCCTTTGAAGAAATCCAAGTTGGTCCGTGTTGTCTTGGATCTTTTCCTGCAAAGTCGTTATTTCCAAGGCCTTGGTCGCCCTGCCATCCATAACAAATTTGCCCAAAGTGATGACCTGTTCACTGTCGAGTTTCCCTTTTTCGGTTGCACCGGTCACGTTGGCCGTGGCAAACCCTTCCAATTTGGCAAGAAAGGCAACATTGCCTTCTAGCGCCTTCAATTCGGACGCAAACCTTGAACCCGTTGCCTTCAATTTTTTTCGCTGTTCCTCGATCTCGCGTACTTCCTTGCGGACGTCCGCCTCTGATTGCCTCGTGCGGAATCGAGTCGCTAAAACCCGCACCGCCTCGCCAGATTCCGAATAAAGCGAAGCCCCAACCACCTGAGCAGGCAGTGCCCCCACTTCCAGTTCCATAAGCCCCTTGTTAGCCGGAACATCAACTTCTCGCGTTATCAGGGCCGTGTCGGAATAAACCGTAACAGCAACGATTCGGCTCGAGACGGGAACGGCTTTGATGTTCACTCGGCCGGACTCCACCTTCGGGCTCGCTGGAGCCTGCCCCATCGCCCTCAACTGGGCCAAAGCAATCAAGGTGACTGTCAGGAACCAAAGTCTGGCAACGATCATTGTTGTGACCCCTTTTACATCTGTGCCGCCTGTCGGGCTGAACTTCCAATGACTAAGACGAGGTAGTCTCTCTGACATGCTTTACCCAATCTACCAAATTCACGTTGAACTACCACGAATTGGCGCCCCTGCGGCACGATTCTGGACACGAAGGCTGGGGCTTGGCTCACCTGCAAAAATTTAACGATTTTTACTTCAGCAGCGGACCTAGCATTTCTGACGGCTTCTCGCCAAGATTATTTCATGGATGTTCTTGGGGCGGGCCCCTTGGCGCCGGCTTTTGAGGACATAGCTATTTGCACGGGGGATGTGTTGTGTTGAGGCCCCAAGAGTTGTGTCTCAGTGGTCCGAAGAGGGAAACCCATGCTTGGTAGAAATTGGCTGTCTGACTTCGACGTTGTTTCGTTTCAATCCTGCACTTTCAATTCGCCTTCCAGCGTAGGCCTTCTCATGGACAGGCCTGTACTTGCCAGCAGCGCGGATGAAGATGAAGACGAGGATGAAGACGAAGACGACGATGATGATGACGATGATGATGATGATTTCGACGACGACGAAGATTTCGATGACGACTTCGACGATGATCTAGAAGATGACGATCTCGACGACGATCTCGATGACGATGATGACGACGATGAAGATGATGATCTCGACGAAGACGATGACGACGCACCTGATGCCTGAAATGACAACCGGCCCCGGGATTAGTTATTGTTGACGAATCCCGGGTTTTGCGGAGCGGGTACGCCTTTCACCTCACGAGGATTTGCCGATGGCCCTTGGTGGAAAGCCCTTAAAGCCTTCCGGTGGCGCTTCTGCGTCCTCTCAGGCAGTTTCGTCTCCGCAGGTTGATTTCGAGCTGGAATTCTTCGTTCAGGTCCTGCATCACATGCCGGATTATGTTGATGTTCTTCGTGTAGTTGGCAACCTCCTCACCCTCAAGGGCAGATTTGCCGAGGGTTTGGTGGTTGATAAGCGTCTGGTTCAACTCAGACGTCACGATCCATTGTCTCACTACAATTTGGCATGCAGTTATGCATTGCTTAATCGCCGCGATCAGTCGATTGAGTGTCTTCGCAAGGCGCTGGAAATAGGATACCGCGATTTCCGTTACATTCGTGAAGACCACGATTTGGAAAATCTGCGTTTGGACCCCCGTTTTGAAACGTTGCTTCTGGAATACGAACCCGCTTGATTGTCCGTAAAATCGTTAGTGCGGGCCATTATTTGGCGTGAATTTGAATGCGTGGGGTAGCAGATCCGCTATCCGGTGGTATTTTTTCACACCATTGCTACCCAATAGCCAGACATTCATGTTCGCGCCAAATTCAAACAGCACTTGCCTGCACGCACCACAAGGCGGCGCTGGATCCAGCTGGTCGGTCACCACAACCGCATCCGTCAACGCATGGTGGCCGTTGGCTACGGCCGCGCAGACCGCGCACCTCTCAGCACACTGAGT
>Ga0114972_10002218_pt1 | contig 14520 bp, 14 predicted proteins | sample M_140807_EF_Meta_FD_87354 | JGI IMG/M metagenome (GOLD analysis project Ga0114972, IMG submission 87354) | Freshwater microbial communities from Lake Montjoie, Canada to study carbon cycling - M_140807_EF_MetaG | ecosystem: Environmental > Aquatic > Freshwater > Lake | place: Lake Montjoie... | reverse complement strand
GTAGTGGATGTGCTTCAGACTCCAGCTTTCTTGTGCAGGCAAACGGATTTCATACACGCTTGCGCTCAAAGTGGCAAGCCAGTGAATTTCAAGAAGGGGCAATTTTTATCCCCCCATGAAATGCTTAACGTGATCGATAAAGCACGTGCAGCAGCCAAGGAAGTCAATCTGCCAGATCAATTTATGGTTTGTGAGCGCGGCGCTTCATTTGGCTACAACAACTTAGTTTCTGATATGCGTAGTTTGGCTATTTTGCGTGAAGCAAAAGCACCAGTTGTGTTTGATGCGACGCATTCAGTGCAACTTCCTGGTGGCCAAGGCAATACCAGTGGCGGCCAACGCGAATTTGTTCCCGTTCTAGCACGTGCTGCTGTTGCAGTAGGCATCAGTGGTTTATTTATGGAGACGCACCCGGATCCAGCCAAAGCACTTTCTGATGGCCCAAATGCTGTGCCATTGAATCGCATGAAAGAATTACTTGAGTCTTTAGTAGCAATTGACTCTGTTGTGAAGAAGCCTGGATCATTTTTAGAAGACAGCTTTAAATAACACCCCATATTCATTTAATTTAGGAGAAGGTGCATGAGCGCCATTGTTGACATCATCGGTAGAGAAGTTTTAGATTCACGCGGCAACCCCACAGTGGAATGCGATGTCTTGCTTGAATCGGGTGTGATGGGGCGAGCTGCAGTGCCTTCAGGCGCATCAACTGGTTCACGTGAAGCCATTGAGCTACGTGATGGTGATAAGGCCCGTTACCTAGGTAAAGGTGTACTTAAAGCTGTTCAAAATATTAATATCGAGATCGCTGAATCTATCCTGGGTCTTGATGCTAGCGAACAAGCATTCCTTGATCACACCTTGATCGAACTAGACGGGACGCATAACAAAGCGCGCTTAGGTGCTAATGCAACCTTGGCTGTTTCTATGGCCGTGGCACGCGCTGCTGCAGAAGAAGCTGGCTTGCCTTTGTATCGTTACTTTGGTGGATCTGGCGGTATGCAATTGCCGGTCCCCATGATGAATATTGTCAATGGCGGTGCTCACGCAAATAACAGCTTAGATATACAAGAATTTATGGTGATGCCAGTGGGGGCTCAAAGCTTCCGTGAGGCACTTCGCTGTGGCGCTGAAATCTTTCATGAGTTGAAAAAGATTCTGGGTACCCAAGGCATGCCAACCACTGTTGGAGATGAGGGTGGCTTTGCACCTAATTTCAAGAGCAATCAAGAGTGCTTACAAACCATTATGAAGGCAATTGAAGGTGCTGGCTACCAAGCTGGTGAAGATGTCTTGCTAGCATTGGATTGCGCTGCTAGTGAATTCTATAAAGATGGTAAGTACCACTTGGCGGGTGAGGGCTTGCAACTTTCTTCAAGCGAATTCTCAGACTACCTTGGTAACTTGGCTGATCAATTTCCAATCGTATCGATTGAGGATGGTATGCATGAAAGCGACTGGGATGGATGGGCGGACATTACTCAAAAATTGGGCAAGAAAATCCAATTGGTTGGTGATGATCTTTTCGTGACTAATACTCGTATTCTCAAGGAAGGGATTGAGAAGGGTATTGCTAATTCCATCTTGATCAAGATTAATCAAATTGGCACCCTAACTGAGACCTTTGCTGCGATTGAAATGGCGAAGCGCGCCAATTACACGGCAGTCATTTCGCATCGCTCTGGTGAAACAGAAGACAACACCATTGCTGATATTGCTGTTGGTACGAACGCTGGCCAAATTAAGACCGGCTCCTTGTCTCGCTCTGATCGGATTGCCAAGTACAACCAATTGCTGCGCATTGAAGAAGATTTGGGTGATGTTGCTACCTACCCAGGTAAGTCTGTTTTCTATAACCTCAAACGCTAATTACTAGTTAGCCTTTAGCTCATGCGCATTGTCATCTACTCGATGCTGTTATTGCTGATTGCAATACAGTACCCACTTTGGTTGGGTAAGGGTGGATGGCTAAAGGTATACGAGATGGAGAAGCAGCTTGAGTTACAGCAGGCTAAAAACAGCCTGCTGAGCTTGCGTAATGCCAAGCTCACTGGCGACGTTAAAGATTTAAAAGATGGTACCCGCGCAATTGAAGAGCGGGCTAGGGTGGAGCACGGCATGCTTAAGGAGGGAGAGTTCTTCGTACAAATCCTTCCAAGCGAAAAATCTGCCTCGAATGCTGCTGATGGCGTAAAGCCAACTGCAACGAAGCAGTAACTAAGCGGTAACTATGCCTTAAGATCGCCTAATGCCCGCTAGAGGGTGGTCTTGTAGCATCTGCCAATAAATCTGTTTTAAAGACCTGCCTACAATCAACGGCATCAAAGCAGTAGGCCTTTGCACAAAAATCACACTCAGTTTCAACGGCGCCTTGCTCTGCAAGAATACTTTCAACTTCTTCTTCACCAAGCATTCTCAGAATATCGGCCACCTTGGTGCGTGAACAGCGGCAACTAAAGCGAACAGGGCGAGGCGGAAAGCTTCTGACACCACTTTCTGTGGATTCCTCTAAAAAGAGACGGCGCAGGATAGTGTCCGGCGAAAGCGTGAGTAATTCTTCATTGGTAATCGTTTCACCCAGTGTCTGAATTCGGGCCCAGCCTTCAGCCGCAAGTTGAGGATCAAGATGGGCATGACCCCCTGAATCTGGCAAGCGCTGCAACAGCAATCCGCCGACATGGGTGTCATTGGATGCTAGCCAAATGCGGGTATCCAATTGCTCTGAGTTTTGCATGTATAGAGCAATCGCTTCGGCAGCGCTGGTAACGGGCTTAATGACGGTGCCGCGGTGCTCTTGAAGGGCTACTATCCCTTGGTAGGGCGCTTGACCAGGTTGACGGTCAGATGGGTCTAGGGTGATGACTAGACGCCCAGTATTGTTTGCATCTAGCAATTCACCTAGAGTGGCGTCGGGATCAATGCTGGCAGCGTCTACAGATAGCTTTACAGTAGCTCGCATGGTCAGGTCGGACTTGCATTCCACCACGAGAAGCTGAATAGGGCCTTTACTTTGAGCCTGAATAATCAGCGTCCCATCAAATTTGAGGCTTGCGCTCAACAGGGTGGCTGCAGCCACAAAGTCACCTAGGATTCGCTTGACTACGGGGGGGTCATTACGACGCTCTAATACGGCCTGCCAAGCACTGCTTATGGAAACAATCTCGCCGCGGACCGGGGCGGCATCACATATAAATACAAGTAATTCGTTCATAGGTGAAAGTATCCACTTTTTTGATGATCAGAGTGCTAAATAATCAAATCTAAAGTTGACCTGAGATAATGCTAATTATGCATATCAGAACACGTTTCGCCCCCAGTCCAACGGGCTTTATTCATTTGGGCAACCTTCGCAGCGCTTTATATCCTTGGGCTTTTGCACGCCATAACCAAGGCGACTTTATTTTGCGTATTGAGGATACCGATGTAGAGCGCTCCACACAGGAAGCTGTCGACGTCATTATTGAAGGCATGGCCTGGCTTGGTCTAGATTTAGATGAAGGCCCCATTTATCAAATGCAGCGTATTGATCGTTATCGAGCAGTTGTAAAGCAGATGCTTGATGCTGGCCTTGCTTACCCTTGCTTCATGAGTGAAGACGAGCTCAATAAGCTACGCGACCAACAGATGGCCAATAAAGAAAAGCCGCGCTATAACGGCCAATGGCGTCCTGAGCCAGGTAAGACTCTGCCAGCAATGCCAGAAGGTGTTTTGCCCGTGATTCGTTTCAAGAATCCGATTGGTGGATCTGTAATTTGGGAGGATGCAGTTAAGGGTAAGATAGAAATCAATAATGATGAGTTGGATGATTTAGTTATTGCTCGTCCCGATGGTACGCCAACCTATAACTTCTGCGTTGTAGTGGATGACCTTGACATGAACATTACCCATGTGATTCGTGGCGATGACCATGTCAACAACACTCCACGCCAAATTAACATCATGAAGGCGCTCGGTGGTACACCGCCGGTATATGCCCATTTACCAACAGTCTTAAACGACTCTGGTGAAAAAATGAGTAAGCGTAATGGCGCCATGAGTGTGCGTGATTATCAAAAAGCAGGCTACCTTCCTGAAGCTATTCTGAATTATCTAGCCAGGCTAGGTTGGTCACACGGTGATGCAGAGATTTTTACTAAAGAGCAGTTTGTGAATTGGTTTGACTTAGGTAGTCTTGGTCGATCACCAGCACAACACAATCCTGAAAAGTTACTCTGGTTAAACCATCAATATATTCAGAATGCAGATCCAGAAAAACTGGCAAAAGCAACTAAGCCATTTGCACATGAACTCGGTATCGATACAGAAAATGGTCCGGACTTTGTGCAAGTAGTTGCGCTCCTAAAAGATCGCGCCAATACGCTGATTGAAATCGCCGAAGGAGCAAAGCTGTTCTATCTACCAGCACCTGCTCACAGTAGTGAACAAATTGCAGAAAATATCCCAGCTGAAATCATTCCTGCCATGAAAGATTTGATTGAAGCCATTCAATCTGCTGAGCATACAAAAGCAGCTTATGGGGCGGCTTTTAAAGAAGTGCTAGCCAAGCATCAAATCAAAATGCCAGCATTAGCAATGCCTGTGCGTTACGCTTTATTTGCCACAACACAGACGCCGGCTATTGATTCTGTCTTGGTTGTATTGGGTAAGAATGAGGCGGTTGCAAGGCTTTCCAAGGTGGTCTAAGCCAGAACTTGCCTCCCCCTACAAAAATAGGATAAAATCTTGGATTGTTTTGAGTGTCTTGTAGCGTTTTAACGAGATTACGGGGGTATAGCTCAGCTGGGAGAGCGCTTGCATGGCATGCAAGAGGTCAGCGGTTCGATCCCGCTTATCTCCACCAAGCATTTACAATAGCATCACTAGTTTTAGTAGCAGTCCAGGTCCCCATCGTCTAGAGGCCTAGGACATCACCCTTTCACGGTGAGTACGGGGGTTCGAATCCCCCTGGGGACGCCAAAAATTTTGGCTAGTTGTGAGTAATAAGAAGTGACACAAGTAGCATGCGATGTAATTGGAGCGGTAGTTCAGTTGGTTAGAATATCGGCCTGTCACGCCGAGGGTCGCGGGTTCGAGTCCCGTCCGCTCCGCCATGTAAGTTAAGAAAGCCCCTGCATCAGGGGCTTTTTTTCATTTCTACTAAATCTTTATCAAAGTTTTTTCGTTGGCGGTGGTTTTGGTGCCACCTTGTACAAAGGCTCAACTGCTGGCATGAGCGCAGTGAGTTGCTCGATTCGGGTTTCACCAGAAGGGTGGGTGGATAAGAATTCTGGAGAGCTTTTACCTTGAGTTGCCTTCAACATTTTTCGCCAAACGCTGATTGCGCCCATGGGGTTGTATCCCGCTCTTGCTGCAAGCTCTAATCCAATGGCATCTGCTTCTGATTCATTCTCTCTGGAGTTAGGCAAAATAATTGCATATTGGGCAACTTGGTTTGCAGCGCCCACTGCGGAACCATAGGGGCCAGCTACGGCCATGGCAATATTCACCAATACGTTTTGTGCGACTGCTTGGGATACGCGCTCCCGACCATGCTCTCTTAAGGCATGCGCAATTTCATGACCCATGATGGCTGCGATTTCATCATCACTTAAATTCAGCTGCTCAATAATTCCGGTGTAAAAAGTGATCTTTCCGCCTGGGGCACAAGTGGCATTCAATATGGGGGCATCAATTAGGCTTAGCCGCCAATCCCATTGCTTGGTGTCATCTCTGAATGCCTCGGTCTGAGGGATTAACCTGTTTGCAATGAACTTCAATCGATCATATGCTGGGCCAGAAGTGACCAGTATATTTTTCTCTTTCGCTTTTTGATTCTGCTCGTTATAACTCACTGCAGAAAGACGGTTGACCTCTTCAGAAGAAGCCATCATAAATTGTGATCGGCTAACTCCAACCGCCCCCGAGCGCGTAGTATTAGCGCACGCCGAGAGTAAAGCAACAAGTGCAAGGATCCAAAAGGTGCGAATGCTCAAATCAAATCCTTGCCAATACTCGTTACTTTTTAAATTACTTCTTCTTTGGAGGCGTAATGGATGCAGCCATCGCATCAAAGTAAATCACTCGAACCTGCTCGCCAACATTGACATCGGCTAGGAGCTGCGGGTTCTTAACGGTCACAACAGTAACCTTGCCACTTGGACCTTTAACAGAGACTAATTTCTTAGGGCGATCAACAGCGACTATGTCAGCAATGATGGTCGTGGTGTTGGTAATGGTACGAGTTGGCTTTTCGCCTGGTTTAGAGGCTACTTCTTGTGAAGTTTCCACTTTGCTACGAATGCCATCGCTTTTAGTTTTAATTAATTCAATTGCAACAGCAAGTTCATAGGTCACATTGAGTCGGTCACCCACTTTTATCTGATCAAAACTCTTAATTTCTGGGCCAGCAATGAACTTGGATTCACCTTCATTATTTTTAAAGAAAATCGTACGTGTTTTCTTATCAATCTTTGTAACAGTACCTTCGTACAATTGAAAAATATTGTCAGTAATAGCTGCGTCCACCACTACAGCATTAGCAGCAGGAGCTTGTGCCATCACTAATACTGGACTAGCCAATAATGTTACTGCTACTAGGGTAATTTGGGCGTTTTTGATTTTCATAACTTTCCTTGATATTGAGTATCCATAACGATATTAGCGTATTTCAGTTGCAAAAATCTGTTGGTAAGCCCACAGATGATTTGGGTGGCGTTTCAATTGAAAGCGATTGATTTACAGTCGCTCCCACCAGTTCCCAGAAAAGTGGCATTGCAACCAGTCTATGCACTGGCTTACCTTGCCCGGCACTAAACGAGGCGAGGAAAATACAGCGTGGATTTCCTGAGAGGGTAGACTCCAATCCGTCAATATCGGCTGTAAGGTACCTTTATTAATCGAGTGATAAGCGACGTACCAAGGGATGGTAGCCAAGCCCATGTTCCCGATCGTTGCAGCAAGCAAGGCAGATAAGTTATTAGAGTACAGCGGGCCTTTAACGGGTATCGAAATAGTTTCGCCATCACCCCCACTAAAGTGCCAGCGGTGATTGTCTTGAACTGAGCTATATATCAAGGCCTGATGTGACGCTAAATCTTCTGGATGGCTTGGAGTGCCATGCTGTTTTAAGTAATCCGGGCTAGCTACCAAGACCCAGGGATTTAAACCTAAATAGCGCGATCCCAGAGAGGAGTCTGCAAGGCGACCCATACGGATCGCAAGATCAACGCCACCTTCAACCAAATTGACAAATTGATCCTCAAGACTCAGATGTATCTCAAGCTTTGGGTTCTGGCTCATGAACTGAAGTACCAGCGGAGTCAATATACGGCGCCCAAAGGCAACCGAGGAGCTAATGATCAATTTACCCTGCGTCTCCCCTTGCAGTAGGGCGGCCAGGTTATCTGCCTCCTCAAGCTCTCTAGAAATAATCTTACATTTTTCATAGTAAATCTCACCAATTTCCGTTGGTGTGACCCCTCTTGTGCTGCGATGCAATAAAAGGGAGCCAAGACGCTTTTCTAAAAAGGCAATGTGTTTGGTTGCGGTGGGCTGTGTAATGCCCAGGCTGGCTGCAGCCTTGCTAAAAGAGCCGGTTTCTACGACTCGGACAAAAAGGGCTATCCCCTGAATACGATCCATAAATGAATTCTAACTAGATTTTATCATGGTATTCCATTTTGGAATAGCACATATGATAGTGACTGGCATTCTCATTTCACTCTGAAGTGTTGATGATGTACCCATTCTTAAACAGCGAGGGAAACATCATGGCCAAAATGAAAGCCGCAATGGCAGCAGTTCTTGTAATGGAAAAAGAAGGTATCACCACTGCATTTGGTGTTCCTGGAGCTGCTATTAATCCACTTTACGCACAATTACGCGAACGTCAGTCAATCACCCATATTTTAGCCCGACATGTTGAGGGCGCTTCACATATGGCTGAAGGTTATACAAGAGCTAAAGCAGGCAATATTGGTGTTTGTATCGGTACTTCTGGCCCAGCCGGTACTGACATGATTACAGGACTGTATTCTGCAAGTGCTGACTCTATTCCTATTCTTTGCATTACTGGACAAGCTCCTCGTGCCCGTCTTTACAAGGAAGATTTTCAGGCTGTTGATATCGAGACGATTTCTAAGCCAGTAACGAAAATGTCTGTAACAGTTCGTGAGCCTGGCTTAGTGCCACGGGTTTTCCAGCAGGCATTCCATGTAATGCGCTCAGGCCGTCCCGGCCCAGTATTGATCGACTTGCCGATTGATGTTCAATTAGCTGAAATTGAATTTGATATCGACACCTATGAGCCATTGCCGGTATACAAACCAGCAGCTAGCCGCAAGCAGATTGAAAAAGCGCTGGAAATGTTGATGTCAGCCAAAAAGCCATTAATTGTTGCTGGCGGTGGAATTATTAATGCTGATGCAGATGCGCTGTTAGTTGAATTTGCGGAATTGACTGGCATTCCGGTGATTCCAACCCTCATGGGCTGGGGCACTATTCCGGATGATCATCCACTGATGGCGGGCATGGTTGGTCTTCAAACCTCGCACCGTTATGGCAATGCAACTTTGTTAGCTAGTGATCTGGTTTTAGGTATCGGTAACCGCTGGGCTAACCGTCACACAGGATCAATCGATGTGTATTGCAAAGATCGCAAGTTTATTCACGTCGATATTGAGCCAACGCAAATTGGTCGCGTATTTAATCCCGACTACGGTATTGTTTCGGATGCAAAAGCGGCGCTAGAGTTGTTTGTTGAAGTTGCTAAAGAGTGGAAAGCAAAAGGCAAGTTATCCAACTACAGTGAGTGGGTTGAGCGTTGCCAGGAGCGTAAGAGCTTGATGCTACGTAAAACAAACTTTGATAATGTACCTATCAAGCCACAACGAGTTTATCAAGAGATGAATTCCGTATTTGGTCGCGATACCGTATATGTATCGACAATTGGTCTGTCACAAATTGCTGGCGGACAATTCTTGCATGTTTATGGTGCTCGTCAATGGATCAACTGCGGTCAAGCGGGCCCCCTTGGCTGGACAATTCCAGCTGCATTGGGTGCATTGGCCTCTGATACAACAAAGACTGTAGTTGGACTCGCAGGTGATTACGACTTCCAATTCTTAATTGAGGAATTAGCAGTTGGCGCACAATTTAACTTGCCGCTAGTGATGGTCTTAGTAAATAACAGTTACCTAGGTTTGATCCGTCAGGCACAGCGTGGTTTTGAGATGGATTATTGCGTGCAATTGGCTTTTGACAATATCAATGTGGATGATCAAAATCTGAAGGGCTATGGCGTTGATCACGTTCAGGTTGTTGAGGGACTTGGTTGCAAAGCTATCAGAGTCTCAGATCCAAATAAAATTAATGCTGCATTGATTGAGGCGCAAAAGATGGCCAAAGAGCATCGCGTACCTGTAGTAGTAGAGATCATTCTAGAAAAGATTACCAATATTGCGATGGGTACCGAGATTAACAATATCAATGAATTTGAAGATATTGATTGCCGTCATCCTGCTGGAACTGAGGGATTGGTAGCCGCTGGTCTTCTAGAGTAATCGCTTCATTGCCTTGTATTTACCCATGTATCATCCAGATTGATTGTTATTAAGGAATAGGAATGCCCAAGTTTGCAGCTAACCTCACGATGTTGTTCAATGAAAAACCATTTTTGGAGCGTTTTGCGCTAGCCAAAATTGGAGGCTTCAAAGCCGTTGAATTCCTATTTCCTTATGCTTTTGAAGCGAGCGAAATCAAATCCGCTTTAGATAACAATGCCTTAAAGTTGGTATTGCACAATTTACCAGCTGGTGATTGGGACGCAGGGGAGAGGGGCATCGCGTGTCACCCAGACCGTGTTGCCGAGTTTCGCTCTGGAGTTGCGAAGGCAATTGAGTACGCTACTATTTTAGGCGTACCTCAACTCAACTGCTTAGCAGGAAAGACGCCCGAGGGAGTCGATCCAACATTAGTTCATGACACCTTTGTCAGCAACTTACAGTTTGCCGCTGCTGAACTGAAGAAGTCGGGATTGAAACTATTGATTGAGCCAATCAATACCTTTGATATCCCTGGTTTCTATCTCTCTAAAACTGCTCAAGGTATCGCAATACTGGATGCGGTTGCTGCTGATAATGCTTTTTTACAATACGATATTTACCATGCCCAGCGTATGGAAGGTGAGCTAGCCAATACGATTCAAAAATACTTTAAGCGAATTGCGCATATTCAGTTGGCAGATAATCCAGGCCGTAATGAGCCTGGTACCGGAGAGATCAATTACAGCTACTTATTTGATTTATTAGCTCGTCTTGGATACACAGGTTACATCGGTTGTGAATACAAGCCTTTGAAAACAACTGAGACTGGCCTACATTGGATGGGTCAATACGAGCAGTAATATCAATTGATCCGTATATTAATAAATTAATAATAATTTGGGAATGAATGATGAGTAAGTTAAAACTAGGCTTTGTAGGTTTAGGTATTATGGGCGCGCCAATGGCAGGGCATTTGGTCGCAGCAGGTCATGAGTTGTTTATCAACACACGCAGTAAAGTTCCTGCCGAGTTGGCCAATACCTCTGCCGTTCTTTGTGCTGCTCCAGCAGAAGTTGCAACTAAGGCGGACATCATTATTACGATGGTCCCAGATACTCCTGATGTAGAAAAGGTACTTTTTGGAGAGAACGGTATTGCTTCAGGTCTTAGCAAAGGCAAGATCGTTGTAGATATGAGTTCTATCTCCCCCATTTCCACGAAAGATTTTGCGAAGCGCATCAATGATCTTGATTGTGAATATCTAGATGCGCCTGTATCTGGTGGTCAATTGGGCGCCAAGGGTGCAAGCCTCACTATTATGGTTGGTGGTAAGCAAGCCATCTTTGACAAGGTCAAACCTGTATTTGATTTAATGGGAAAAAATATTACTTTAGTTGGTGATAACGGTGCCGGGCAAGTTACTAAAGTAGCTAACCAAATTATTGTTGCCTTGAATATCGAAGCGGTTGCAGAAGCTTTGGTGTTTGCTTCTAAAGCAGGCGCCGATCCAGCAAAAGTTAGACAGGCATTAATGGGTGGCTTTGCCAGCTCAAAAATACTGGAAGTTCATGGCGAGCGCATGATCAATCGCACCTTTGATCCTGGCTTCAGGATTGAGCTGCACCAGAAGGATTTAAGTTTGGCCCTCAGCAGTGCTAAAGCTATAGGCGTTAGTTTGCCCAATACAGCTAACGCACAAGAGTTATTTAATTCCTGTGCAGCGCATGGCGGAAAATCGTGGGATCATTCTGCTATGGTCAAAGCATTAGAAAAAATGGCTAATTTTGAAATAGGTCAAAAAAGCTAGAGGAAGAAGTATGGCAGTAACCTTGGTTGTTTATTTGCATGGCTTTCGGTCTTCACCAAACTCAACCAAGGCAGTCATGACTGGGGAGGCGGTGAGGGCGCTTTCATCGGCAGACCATTCTTATGAGTGGTTTTGCCCTCAACTTCTTGCATCTCCAAAAGCAAGTCTGGAGATGGTGACTAAACATATCAATCAAGCCAAATTTGATCGCATAGTCATCATCGGATCCTCCTTGGGTGGTTTTTATACAAACTATCTTGCTAAAAAATATCAATGCAAAGGCATTACTCTTAATCCCGCCGTATATGCTGCTAGAGAATTAGAGCCCCATGTTGGCATGATGACTGCCTATGACAGCGAAGAGCCATTTGATTTTAAGGCCGAGTATATCGATGAGTTACGTGCCTTACAGGTAGATCCGATAACTGATCCAAAGCGTTATTTTTTAATCGCCGCAAAAGGTGATGAGCTTTTAGATTGGAAGGAAATGGCAGCTTTTTATCCTGGCGCCAAACAACTGATTCTCGAAGGTAGTGATCACGGAATTTCTGACTACGCCAATCACCTGCCAGCAGTAATCGACTTTATCGAGCATTAGGGTCTAGATGGATGTAATCGAAAATCGATTTCGATACGTGCCCAGAAAGTCTCTGTGGATTCTGACTGCTGCAATTTTTCTATCGCTTTTTGGGCATCTACTTTTATTTTTTGGGATTCCATTCTTTTCTTTTGCTAGCGTGCCACCCATTGCCGAAGACCTCATCATCAAAACGGAGTTACTGGTCGAGCCCCCAAAGAAAATACAGATGACTACGGCGCCAAAGAAAAAAGCGCCGCCCAAGGAAACTAACGCTGTCTCAGCAGACCCCCTATCAGATCAGGGAAAAGGAGAGCAGGGCGCATTCGGGAATCAATCTGGGCAGGCATTTCGCCTTCCTGAATCTGGCACATATTATTTTGATGCCTATGTCGATGGTCAACTTATTCAATCTGCTCAACTGGACTGGATTACTGAGGGCAATAATTACAGGCTGCACATCAACATACCTTACGCTATTGTCGGCCCCTTTGTTTTTGAATCCAGAGGCACTGTCGATGCCTACGGCATAGCTCCATCCATATACTGGACGCAGCGAGGTACAAAACCACCGCGCTATTCTCGTTTTGATCGTGATCAGAGCGGAGCAGGGAAGATGTTCTTCTCTGAAAAACCAGAATTCACACCGGATTTGCTACCAGGCACTCAAGATCGATTTAGCCTACTTTTTCAGCTAGCGTCTTTACTCAATGGCAGTGACAAGATTGATGAGGCCGGCAGCATTCGAGGAATACCTGTGGTGGACTACAACACTCTCGAGATGTGGCAATTTAAAAGCTACGGAGAGGTAGTGTCAGAAGATGTTCCAAGCCTGGGGAAGTCTGTAAATCGCCATTACGCTCTAATGCAGAGGGAAAGTAGCCCTTTCAAGCGTCAGGTCGATATTTGGCTGGCGAGAGACTTAGATTGGCTGCCTGGCAGAATGCGCTCCCTAGAGTCCAATGGACGCATCTTGGAGCTCGTATTCAAGCAAAGAGCCCCCATTGATAAATCCAAGCTAACGAACTAAGCCTAAGGGGTTTACAGCTACTAATTTAGAATCCAGAGCCTGATCTGGGGTTTTGATTGGACCTTCCGAGTAAAGCGCCCATCATGGTGTAAAGCGCAGCCCCAGACATGGATACAGCGAAGATTCCAGAGAAAGAAATAATAATGGGCAGGATCCGCCAGCGCTCAGTAAGAAGGTAATTACCATAGCCAACGGTTGTGTACATCTCGCCGGCAAAATACAGGGTTTGCAGGTTGGTTGGGAATACCTGCAGTCCCAAACAAATGTATGCCCAGGCAATGATTTCAAGCAGGTGGGTAGCAATAATCAATAAAATTGCCACGAAATACGATACAAAGTTGGCACCATAGACCCGTTTATTTTCAAGTTTTTGGTCAATCCAATGAAAGATACTTGCGATTGATAGAACGCTTAAGCCATGGAACGTCAGCATCAAACACGTTAGAAATAACAACATCCAGATATCACTATCGCCCATATCCGCATTAATTTCAGCAAAAAGCGTACTGAAGTTGGGGAGGGAGCTAAGTCCGGGAAGCTTATCTAACAAGCCGCTCAAGGTCATCGATGGTATCCGTTAAATCCAGTTACATTTCTTGTTTGACATAATAATGATTATACGCATTATCAGATATATCAATTATGAAGGAGACTTCTTTGGGCCGCCTGGATACGGCTGGTTATAGAGCTTTAGCCATCGTGACATTAAGCCATTTCGAATATCATCCTTGCCAAATAATTGGGCAACGTCTATCGCTGTATAACCCTCATGATTTCTCATGCGCAAGTCTGCGCCGCTATCAAGCAGGTATTTGATTAATTGATCATTACCGGAGCCAACAGACATCATTAATGGCGTTGTTTCACTAGGACTCAAGGCATTTACCTGAGCACCATTAGCCATTAAGAATTGGGTAATTTCTAAATGGCCATTAGTGGCCGCATAGTGAATTGGTGCCCAGCCAGGCTTATTCACAGCAGCTTTTTTATCAATAACTAAGGTCTTGACTAAAGACAGCTGACCATCAAAAGCTGCCATCATCAGTGCGTTTTCCCCGCTTTTATTCGTCAGATTGACGTTAGTAGCTGGATTAGCGAGTAATAAATCAGTTACCTTAGCGGATTTATCCCGAATAGCCAGAATCAGCATGGGGGTACCTTTAGGATCTAGCGTATTTGGAGTAACGCCTGCTTTTATTAAAGACTGCACCTCTGAGACGTCATCAAACTTCGCAGCTTTGGTGAAATCTGTAATCTGATCTGCAGTTTGCGCAATTACCAGGCTAGAAAAGCACAATAAGTAGACAGAGAAAAGGTGGCTATATTTAAAAGAATTTCTCATGATATTGCTCTATTTATTTGAAAACATTGAAAAAAATTATTTGAAGTCTGTTCTGCCAGCAATTCAACTGAAACACCCTTTAGATCAGCAACAAATTCACCAACCTTGGAAACCCAAGCTGGCTCATTCGTCTTGCCGCGATAAGGAATTGGAGCTAAATAAGGCGAATCCGTCTCAATCAGCATGCGATCCAGGGGAACTTCCTTGCAAGTTTCCTGTAGATCCTTGGCGCTCTTAAAGGTC